>Ga0115006_10002870_pt1 | contig 11543 bp, 19 predicted proteins | sample ArcOceMetagenome_3_FD_88943 | JGI IMG/M metagenome (GOLD analysis project Ga0115006, IMG submission 88943) | Marine eukaryotic phytoplankton communities from Arctic Ocean - Arctic Ocean- Svalbard ARC20M Metagenome | ecosystem: Environmental > Aquatic > Marine > Oceanic | place: Arctic Ocean...
CGGACAGAGCGGCCGGTCCACATTCCGCAGCTGCGAGGTGCGCGCAGCCCTCAGCCTAGCATAAATCTAAACCTCACCCGGTTGGTTTGGGCATAAACCGGCGCGTTAGGCCCAGGTAACGACGGAGCCAATGTGCACAAATGGATCGCGCACCGGGTCAGGGGTGGGGTCGACCGGGTAAGCTAGTCGAACACTGACCCCAACGTGTGGTGTTGTGTGTGTAGTCCTTAAATAAACGTTTGAATCCTAATCCTAACCGTAGAGTTACCCCTAAACCAAGTGTACGTACAGCCCGAGTCGCGAAAACACCCTGGCTAATAATTTTGGCCAAAACCCCATACCCAGGTGTACAGCCCGAGCCGCGACAGCTGGCGCGCGCTGGCGGCGCCGATGCACACGGAGCGCAAGTACCACGGCGTGTGCGCGCTGGACGGCCGGCTGTTTGTCGTGGGCGGGATGAACGAGGCGCGCGCCAGGCTCAACACCGTGGAGGCGTACGATCCGCGTGAAGGTGAGGGAGCGAGTGAGGGAGGATCTCAGACCCGACCCTTGATCTTCTGAGGGTTTGGAGACGATCAAATGCATGCCGCTATAGCGCAGGGAGTCGCCCAGCAAAGCCACAGCACCCAACGCCACACACAACCCTCGCCTTTACGAGGGAGAGAAGTCAGTACCGTGAGCACCCGGAAACCGCAGAAGCTAGTACCAGAGGTTCGAAAGCCGAGAATTCAAAAGGCGGAGCAGGATTGAGCGTGTGTCGTCATCCAGTGGTGTGGAGCACCGTGCTGACGGATATCGATGGGAGTTTCGCTCGGCTTGCAGGGCATTGGAGCCGATTGAGCAGCATGAGCGTCTGCCGCAGCAGCTTCGGGGTGGCGGCGCTGAGCGGGAAGATCTACGTGGCGGGCGGCGGAGGCGGCGGCGACAGCGAGTGCCACGACTCGGTCGAGTGCTTCTGCCCGTACACCAACCGGTGGGCGGCGGTGGCGCCCCTGCGTCAAGGCGGCCGTAGCGGGCTCACGCTCGCATCCATCTGATGAGAGTATGTTTCATGGAGCAGAATTGCAGCTTCCCACAGCAAATGGTCGATGTTCTGTGCGCTTACCGAGCTCTTGCTCCGCGGCTGCTCGAACGTGACCAACACGGGGCTTCAAGAGCTGCGGAGCCTCACAGCGCTCACCTGGCTCAGCCTCACCGGCTGCTCAAAGCATCACGGATTTCGCAAGGGGGGCGCGCTGCAGTTGCTCGAGCTGCCGTATATAACGCGCTGTTATCTTCGAACAGCTCCGATGCGGCGCAGCACGGCACCAAAGGCGATGCCGAAGCCCAGCCCTACGACTATCTTGCCAGCGCTGGGCTCCTCCCTGGAGCCTCCGACGACGACGGGCGCGTCGTCGATTCGCGGCCTGACCAAACACAAACTATACAGCAGCCCAGAGAGCGGCACCGGGATCAGATACCGCCTACCCGGCGTGCTTACCACCGACAAGAGCTCGACGCCCTGCGATGAGGGTTTTGTCGGGGGACTCCAGTTAGCGCAGAGCGAACAATCCTGAGAGAGCGACGAATGTGAAGACTACCAAGCGGATAGAGCGCTGTAGCGACGGTGTCGTCGAAGACCAAGGAAGAGCCGTCACTCGTGCGAGCGGCTCTCCTTTCAGCACGACCTGTGAACAACGGAGCTGAGGAGGGCTCCCTCTCTCTCCCTCACGTACCGCATAGAAGGGCAGCAGCAACGTGCCGCCCACGTTCTGCCACAGCCCGACCGCCGCTAGCCCCTCCACCGCGCCCACAACGTAGACGGCCCAGGAGGGCAGCTGCCTCCTGCGGAACTCCCGCTTGACCTGTGTGACGAGACGACACACACACGCACATACACCCACGAGAGAGCGGGCGCGCCTCAGGAAGCTCGCGTGGTCGCTGCAGGATAGGCGACTTGGGGTGGAACTTGGGGTAAGGTTGCATAGTTGGGGTAGGGCTAGTTCCTGCGCAGGGTGCTCTGAACACTGCGCCCTAAAGCCTTCGGCTTTGTCCTGTGCCCGCTGCAGCCCCTTACGTGTGGTCCTTCACTCATCTTAAAGAACCCTGAGAGACGCGTCAACGCAAGGCGACGCGCACCTCAACAGCCCCCGCCACCTTCGTACATGCTGCGTCGCACCCTCCGTCGCAAAACTCCGGTCAGTACGGGCGTCGAAACGCGCCTGGGGCACCTGTGGTCTTTGAGTTGACCTTGGGGTTGCGAACGTGGGTTGGGTGTGGGACCTGGTCCTAGTACGGGGTGGCTCCCTGGCGGTGGAATATTGACACACGAGAGAGCGACAAGTGAGCAGCTCCTGGGGCGGGCGCGTGGCTGCATATGATGCAGTGGAGCCACACTCTCCCCCGGCTGGGGCAGCCCCTTCCTTCAGAATCTCGACAATATATCCGCTGCGACAGTCGAGCACCGTGAACCTTCATCTACTGAACGGTCTGCGGCGCCCGTACACAGCCAGCTCACCCCGCGGAGGGGCAGTGGGTGGGATGCCAAGACGAAACCCACGCACCTGAGAGCATAATGAGGCCAGCCACGGTTCCTCGGACCGGCAGCGCCCCCGCAGTGCTCGCCACGCGCGGCGCCGTCAGCGCGTCCCACATCGGACCCCCGTAGGACCTTTTGCGTCCTCAGTTTGGAATGAAGATGGGGTCGCGCGAGGAGGTGGACGTGTATAGCTGGGGGCGTGGGGACCTGGGGCAGCTAGGCACTAGTACGGGTGTTAGCAGCAGTAGCGGCACGCCCACGCTGGCGGCTGGGCTGCACGACAGAGGGGTGGTGAACATGGCCGGCAGCCTCTTCCACTCCGTAGCGCTCACCGGTGAGTAGAAGTCTGTCGGATGGCTGGCTGCATGCTGATGCCCCAGCACTTGGCTATGCTCTACGTATCAACCTGGCTCTGCGTCTTCGCTGAGGAGGATGGATGGATGCTTGCCGGGCTATGCATGCACAGACGCTGGCGAGGTGTACACCTTCGGGGCGAACGAGAGTGGCCAGTTGGGGTGCAGAGGGCGCAGCACGCAGAGCGATCCCGTTCTGCTAGACTCGCTCCAGTCGCACGTGGTGGGTATACAACCTCAAGCTGTCGAGGGCGTGTCGGTGTGCTGCATGCTCCATACCGATACGACACAACACGTGTTATGCACCTTATGGTGCTTCAGCTACGCTCTGAACGCTCACTTCTCAGCCCAGCGCAGCGCCGCCTCTCAAACCCCACCCGCGACGTTGCACCTGAGGCGCTCTGATGGACGGGCGGCGTATGCGTGCAGGTGGTACATGCGGCGTGTGGGTCGCAGCACACGGTGGCGGTCACACAGGAGGGCGGTCTGGTGGCGTGGGGGGCGGCAGAGTTCGGCCAGCTCGGGTTGGGTGAAGATACGGCTGTGGACTCTCCGCACCCTCGGCCTGTCAAGGTCCAAGACTAATCCTTGACTCACGCGTATCGTATGCATCTTGTGGGTAGCTCGCTGCTTTTCTTGCACGCTCGCTCCTGACTCTCTGCGATTTTCGTTGCGGTGCGTTTCAGGGGCCGCCGAACGTGCGATTCGTTCAGGTGGCGTGCGGCGAGGCACACTCGCTTGCGCTCACCAGTAGCGGGCATGTCTTCTCCTTCGGGCAAGGTGCGCGCGCGTCTGCTCCCTCTGTGAGTGTGTTCACGCACTCCCTCAATCCGACGTTGAACTTCGTTTTTTGGCGCTCGTCTGTGTTCGGCTATTAGCCGGTGCGGGAGAGGCCAGCTCGATCTGCTTACACGTAGCCTGCGTTGAAAAGGTGGTGGAGACCTCTTACCGCTCGCATGGAGCTCAGCCTTCCAAAACGGACGTATAACGATTCGGTCTCTTGGCATACCCCTATGACGCGTCTTCAGCTCCTTGGTCTTCGACACGATCGCTACAGGGCTCTTATCAGCTTGGCAAGCTCCACCAACCAGGCGTTTGTTGCCAAGCTGGATCGGTGGTTGCGATCGACGCTATCTGACGAATCCGCCGGTTTTTGTGGGATGATCGTGCAGCCACCTTCGGCGCGCTAGGGCTGGGCGCGTTGAACGACAGCGTGTACACACCCACGCATGTGCGGTCGATGTGGTCTGTGGGTGTCGTGCAGGTGGCGTGCGGTGAGTTTTCTTTCGTGCTCCCTCATTCCCTACCCCACCTTGCCTCCAATCTTCGTCGTATCAGCTAGCGTTCCCAGCTGATGGGCACGACAACGATCACACATCTGACGTCTGGCACCGTCCTCGCAAACGCCGGGACGATTTGAAGCCCGCGCTGAAAGGAGAGCCGCTCGCACGGGAGACGGCTTCCAAAACTGACGAAAACGATTCCCTCTTAACCCCGTGAACGCTTCTTCACCTCCTTGGTCTTCGCCACCGTCTCGATATCAGCTTGGCAATGTTGTGTGTGATTGAGAAACAGTGGGAACAAACCACAGAACGAATTTGATGTCGCAACGTCATGTCGCAACGTCTGTAAATCGGGCTTCAAATTCGTCCCACCCTTTACGAGGACGGTGACCCCCCGCCAGTCACATCACGTCGAGGCTTTAGTATTGCGTTCGACCTGGAAAACTGACGGGGAACAACGAGACGCGGCGGCATGGCAGGGAATCACCACAGCGCGGCGCTGTCTGTCTGTGGGAGGGTGTACACGTGGGGGCGGGGGAGATACGGGCAGCTGGGGCACGGCACGGTCACCTCGTTGGACCTGCCGTGTGCCATCGCCAGCCTGGCCGCGGTAGTCGTCAGTCAGGTGCGCACTGCACCGACAGTGGCTTCGCCTCGATGTCCGCGCTGAGCTCCACCTTCCGCGTCTGACTTCACCGCCTCCGCATGCTGTCCCTTACCCCCTCCTCGGCTGGTGCGTAATCGTAGTGCCGCGGCGGCGTCATTGTCATTCCGCCAGTCCTCGACTTGACGTCCGCGCTCAGCTCCACCCGCTTTCTTTGCGGATAGAGAGCGGGGTAGCGACAGTGTTGAAGACTAAGGAGCTGAAGGAGCGTTATGGGGACACGAGAGAATCGGCACGTCCGGTTTTTTCTCGGCGTATCGGCGGCTCTCCTTCCACCGCCTTCCGTCGTGTGGATACTTCCGAATGACATCCGGCACACTTGCCACAGGCCTGGTGGGCGAAGGCTCCTACGAAAGAGCCGTGTTTTTATAGGCCCAGAAGACAGTATGCCCTAGGACGCCCAGCACCACCACCCGCACATAGCGCTGATGCGTCTGTTACCGCGGGAACTCACTTCTCTTTCGTAAGTCCAACCCCCACGGTTTTTTCTCATACAGGAAGGCCGAAGGAAGTACGCTCTGGTGTGCACTTCTTTGACGTCTCTCATACACTTCATCAGTCACTGACGGCATAGAGATGTGACTGGTCTCGTTGGGCGAACGGCAGGTGGCGGCGGGCGGCGCGCACACGGCAGCTTTGTCGGACGATGGCGATGTGTACTTGTGGGGTCAGGTATGTGAAAACACACCGCGCCACATGCGTCCGCCGCCGTTTCGACCAGGCGCGAAACAAGGCAGTGATATCATTGGGAGAATTGCGGGCAGAGCGCTTGTCCAGAATCCCGAGTAGCGCAGCGGGAGGCTCGGCTCCTTAGTAGATACGCCGCTCGCACGCCGACGTGTCACTCAGCAACGCCGCCACTTGGACCAGCGCCTCTCTCGCCGCCGCCCCCGAACGGCACTACGACGTCACGTCCCCACTGCTTGCTATTGACAAGAAAACGAAAGGTGTTGCTGAGAGATGTTTGTTGCGGGTTAATTGATGCATCACAATCCCAAAATTCTGTCGAGTTCCGCGCTGAAAGGAGAGCCGCTCGCACGGGAGACGGCTTCCAAAACTGACGTAATCGATTCCCTCTCGGCGCCCCGGTCTTCGCCACCGTCTCTACAGCGCCCTATCAGCTTTTGGCAGACATGGGGCTCCCCTTGCAACAAGCTCAGCTCTCAGCAGAGAAGAGACTCGATCACAACATCCAACTAGGGCCTTTACGGACACAGTCCATTACGGAGACTCAGATGCCTCGGGGTTGGAATGGGATATCGTGGGGTGCGTACAGGGGGCGAGCGGGCAGCTGGGCTTGGGCCACACAAGGGACGAGAGCGTTCCCAGGCAGCTGCAGGGCAGGCTGGCGTGCAAGAGGGTGGTGCACGTCAGCTGCGGGGAGCGGCACTCACTGGCGATCGCTGCGGATGGGCATCTGTATTCGTGGGGCAGCAATGAGCACGGCCAGCTGGGGATCGCGCTCGGGGATACCGCGGAGGAGGAGGGCATGCGGCAGGTGGCGCAGCCTACGCTGGTGGCTACGGTGCCACGTAAGGCGATTCTGTCGGCGCGCGCGTGCGGTGATCACAACGTGGCGGTACGAACTCTCCGGGTTAGGGCTAAGGTTAGGGTACCCTAGCCCTAATTAGCCTCAGCCCAAACCCCAACCCTTGCCGTGAAGCGGATGGAGCGGTTGTAACGACGGTTGTCGAAGAGCCCAAAGAGCTGAAGAAGAGGCGTTGTGGGGCTCGGAGAGAGAATCGGTACTGTCCGTTTCGGAAGCCTTGCGATTCCGATGCGAGCGATTCTGCTTTCGGCGCGGTGACTCGGCGCGTCGGTATATACCTTCAAAGGGCAAACGCTGTCCCGCGCCACAGTATGCATTTAAGGGGACAAGTCACAGCCCTGGGGCCCAACACATATTTCCATCCAGCCCCCAAAATCAGCGTCCGCCACTGAGAAACTGTGGCCGAGACACTGTGGCGCGGGGCAGCGGCCTCCTGCAAAGGTCTATCACTTTCACTGACCAAACGAGTCGATGGAGGCTTTGTGGGACTATACCAGATTCTGCTGACCAAGGCGCATCACGACGGGCTGTGCGAGGAGGACGCGGCGAGGCGGCTGATGGCGTACGGGGCGGGCTTGCGCCCGCTGACGCTTCCGCCGCTCCTCGACCTGCTGGAGTCGGCCAAGGACGCACAACGGCAGAGCGCGGACGGGGCGGTGCCCAGGCCGCTGCTACGGCGCATCGTGCACTCTGTGGAGGCCATCTTTTCGTCTGCTGGGTTTCTGTCGGGTGGATTCGAAACCTCGACGCGAAGCAGCAGGGCTCTGTCGGAAGAAAACACTTACGCGCCTCATAGCCTGGCAGTGCTGGTTATTGAGGAGGTGAACACCCTCTAACCCTAACCTTAGCCCCACCCTAACCCAGTGAACCCTGATTTTTACTCGGGAAGGGCCCGTCGAGCACCGCGGGCCGGCTAATCCTAGCCCTAGCGCAGGTGAACCCTGATTTTTGCTCGGGAAAGGGCCCGTCGTGCACCGCGGAGCACCGGCTAACCCTAACCTTAGCCCTACCCCAACCCAACCCTAACCCCAACCCAGGTGTACAAAGCGATGCTGGTGCTGTACAACGCGGACGTGCTGAACGCGCTCGCTCGCTCCTGCCTGTCGCTCATCGAGGGCATGGAGGGCATGGACAGACAGACGCACGCTGAGGCGACAGTCGACACGTGGCTGCCTGCGCTGCTGGTTATAATGCAGAGCCCGCTGAATGGCGAGCCCACGTACGCGGACACCATCGTGCCCAAGCTGCATGGACACCTACTCAAGGTAAAACAGTGAGCCGCCCCTTCCCTGCCGCTGCTTTTGCCGCCGCTTATACGTACTTCGCTCGCCTTGAATGGCGTTGCGTTCTGTGTTCACGGTAGAAGTATGTGGACCAGCGCATTTCGGTATTCATCTCGTTCAGAGTACGTCCAGCGCCGCACTCAGAACACCCAGCCGGTGGGGCGATACGTTTGCGCGCCCGCTCACTGGAGCGGCCTCGCAGGGAAGGAAGGCGTTTTAAAATAACGGAAGGCTCCTTGGGGTTTGGGATTGTACACTGCAGATGCCGGTGAGATCGCAGCAGCAGCTGATGAAGTGTCTGATGCACTACCCGGCCGAGATCTTCGGCGCGCGGTTCGTCCGCGCGACGCAAAAGTTCGTCTCCAGTCGCCTCAAGGGCCAACAGCAGTGCGCACACCAACCCACCGCCACACACCCCCCTCGCCTCTCCGTCCCACCTTCGCCTGCGCAGCCATCCTCCCGGCTGCGTATGTAGTACTGCTTTCCCAATGTGCAGGAGCGGGCAGCTCGACGACAGACTCTGCGATGAAGGGGCAGGGCTCGTAGTCGTGACGTCTCCACGCTCAACTCGAGTGATGCAGAAAACTGCGGAATCGGCTCTTCTTTGGCCCAGCTTATCACCGCGATGCATCCTTTTGCCAACCGTCTGTGCGTGGGCGCCCGCACTACCTCCGTCTTCAACAAAAGCCGCCCGGGGGAGTTGCGTTGGCGCGCAGTGGGAGCGGCCGCACGGAGAGGGTGATAATAGACGCCGCCAAGGTACTCGCACTGCTGCATACGGCCAACGAGAAGTCTCGCCTGGTGCCGTTCTCCGAGTTTTACAACCACGAGCTCAGTTCGGTACGTACGTACGCGTGATGCCGCACTGAGAGGAGCCTGTGAGGTCCCTCCCATGCAGTCGTTGCGAGCCGTCTCTTCGCCCTCTCCTGACGTATGACGGTCCTCGTCTAACGTGGGATGATGTGCCCTTGTTTGAGATTGAGAGCACACGTGAACGAGCCAAAACTCACTGGAAAAGTTGTTTTTCGAGCACCTTTCTCCTACTCCCCACACAGCCGCCTCTTTGTTCACGTGCTGAGGTTTTCCTTGCTTGACGAGGACCGCAACAGACGGCGGTCCGCTGACTCGTAGTGGATGGTATGGGAACACACGAGCGCAGTACTTGCACTTGAAGGAGGAGTATATGCGATGGGTTCAACTGCAAGAGACGGACGCCAACAACGTGTTCGTGAGCTTCTGCCAGATGCCGTTTCTGCTCACCCCGGAGACCAAGACGTGCATCCTCCAGGGCGAGGCCAATCTGCAGAAGCATCACATGGTCCGCATGTTCAACCATCTGTACGACACGTCGGAGTTCCTCGACTTGCGGGTAAGTCTAATAAGCACCACTTTGACTCCTCCCGTCACACCTCTTTCGCCCGCTGGTGTGGCTGGTGTGCTCTGCCGGCTCCGTAAGATGATGGCCTGTGTGTTGAGAGTGACGGCCTACTTCTCAAATAGGAAATGCATCGGAAGATTCTCTCTGGTTGTTGCTGAATGAACACAAGTGCATTTGACCGGCGATGTGGTCAGCGACTCCTCAAGCCGCGTACTCCGTACCACGCTCTCATTCGGTCGTGCGGTGTAGTGTAGTTGAGGGATTGCTAGTAAGTTTTTGGAGCTGCCTCGCGGTAGCTGGTGGCGCTTCACGGGTGGGGCAACCCGGCTGGGCGGGCGTGTGCACACCGCCAGCCCTGTAACTCCCCCAAAGAGGGAGCCGGGCGTGGTCGCTTATTGTGACACTGGTTTCGTTCACTTATGGGCGGCGAAGGGCATGGTGATCATACAGATACGGCGCGAGTGCGTTCGGGAGGACGCCCTGGAGCAAATCGTGCGGAGCCCACAGGATTTGAAGAAGCCGCTGCGGGTTAAGTTTGTGAGTGAGGGGGTGGAGGAGGAGGCGGTAGACGAGGGCGGAGTGACCAAGGAGTTTTTCCAGCTGTTGGTGAGAGAGATCTTCGACGCCGACTTTGGCATGTTCACATACAACGAGGAGATCCGGCAGTTCTGGTGCGTGTGTTCTTTATCGACTTGTGGGCTGCTGCTGCACCTTTGCCTCGTTCCTCCCCGCTTCCTGGCGACTCTCCGTATACCGTTCCAGGTCTGAGGAGAGCTGAAAAGAAGAGGCCTTGAGCGATACGGGAGACGGCTTTCGAAACTGACGTGACGATTGTCTCTTGGTTCGCTCAGCTCCTTGGTCTTCCACACCGTGTCGCGTACAGCGCTCTATTCAGGTTGGCGAATCCAAACCACGCTGTGCGGATCGGCACCTAACCTGCCCTGCTGCGGCACTGTGTGTTTTCTTCCATCAGGTTCTCCATGTCTGCAATAGAGGCGGACCCGCTGCAAGCAGAGCTGGAATTCCAGCTGGTAGGGATCGTTTTGGGCTTGGTACGCTTCCTTTCACAACCCTCCAGCAGAGTGATTGATCACGAAACTAGGGTCGTTTGTCATCTTGCGTGAGGTCCCATCCCGACTGGACGACCTACGGTAGGTAGGAAACCGTTCCGAGCACTCCGGATATATCGCGGAGTGTCCCTGCGCCGCTCACCGTGCATGGGGCGGCCCATGACGACCTGCACGCACCTGCCCAACTCCGCACCCCGGTGTGGAAAGTCGTCGTGCATGCGACACAAGTCGCCCCATGTGGCGCCACCGCATGCGGGTGCGCGCAGACATCCGTAGCAGAGTACGGCGCCGTCCATACGCCCCCGGTCATCCCCAGCACCATAGGTGCAGTAACCCTCGTAACCCATTCGTCGAATTGACCTGTTGGGCTCCTATTCTCCTACAGGCCATCTACAACCAGGTGATCCTGGACGTGCATTTCCCACGCGTCGTCTACAAAAAGCTCAAATACATCTCTCCGGATTTCACCGACATGGAGGAGGCGAGCCCGTCGGTGGCGAGCAGCCTGAAGCAGCTGCTGGAATACGACGGTGATCTGGAGCACGACATCTGCCGCACGTTCGAGGTGCTCTCTTTCGATCGAGTCCACATCGATCTCCTGACCCTCCCTCCCGTTGTGGTGGAGCTGTGCGCGCGCCTCTGCGTCAGAGTGGCCGTTTGCGGCTCAAACGGTTCAATATTGAACCACGCGACGGCCCAAATGAACCACAAGCTAGCCCACCAGTCGGCTTTCCATCAGCATTCAATAGGGGCTCGCCTATCGAAACCTCTATTGAAACGAGTTGACACGCGAACGGCGCGAGGGTTCCAAAGGGCCACTCTGGTCTGTGTGCGACAGGGAGGGTTTTCTTGATAACCGAGCATAGCACTGTCTGTTGTGTCGGCAGGTGGAGTACGAGACCCTGGGCGTGAAGAAGAGCCATCTGCTGGTGCCCGACGGGGACACTGTGCCGCTGACCAAAGACAACCGAGAGTTGTTTGTCCAGGTGGGAAGGATGCTGATTGAAGGATACGATTCGTTGTGTCGTTCGAGTCCGACTCCACCTGCCCAAGTGGACAGCCCAGGCACTGAGGGCGGTGTGAACCGTGGGGGGCTTGGAGCGAAACGCAGCTGTATACCAAATGGGTTTTGGAGGAGAGCATTCAGCGCCAGTTCGACGCATTCGCTTCGGGCTTCCTCCAGGTGCGTCTGGTATCACGGTCCTCGTCAAACATGGACCCTTTACACGTGAAAAGAGTGGCAACTTTTCCAGTGCGGGTTTGCTCGTTCACGTGCTCTCTTGGGATCCATGTTTGACGAGGACCGTAATAGCATCGCTCTCTGCGGTGTATGAGAGACGTCAGAGATAAGTACACACCACTCGTGTGCACCTTCCTTCGGCCTTGCTGCGTGCAAAAGACCCGACTGACAAACGAAAGCGAAGTGAGTTCCCCCAGTAACAGAC
>Ga0115006_10002871_pt1 | contig 11542 bp, 7 predicted proteins | sample ArcOceMetagenome_3_FD_88943 | JGI IMG/M metagenome (GOLD analysis project Ga0115006, IMG submission 88943) | Marine eukaryotic phytoplankton communities from Arctic Ocean - Arctic Ocean- Svalbard ARC20M Metagenome | ecosystem: Environmental > Aquatic > Marine > Oceanic | place: Arctic Ocean...
ATAATTTCGAAGCCGAGAGTCTCCTCGTACTTCCTAACCCACTCGCTGAATTCAAATTTCCCCTCAATTCTGTTTCTGGCGTCTTATTTTTCAGCATTTCCCCGTATAGATACGTTACTTCCGTGTTGAATACAACCGATAATGTTCCTATATTTGTGAAGCTAACCCTGCCAACTAATGTTCGTGTAATTGTATTTCCCGACCACGCCAAGAGAGCTAAGCAAAATGAGAGACGTCATACCACAAACGGCAAGGCAAATCAGTTGCAGTACTTCCTTCTTGTTGATGTCAAGAACCGCAAACCTCTCCTTTGTGAGTTACGTGCTGTCTCTGACGTGTTTGGGGACGGCGAGGCTAACGTAAGACGTTGTCGTAATAATGATTACGAAAATAGAAAGGAAGGTCGCAGCAATGGAGGTGTTGCGACATTTCGCAGTTTCAAACCCCTCTTCGATGACGCAAGCACATATCTCGAATACGAAGAAGGCAATAGTAGTCAAACACGCTGCCGCTTTCACCATCAGCATATTCACCAAGAAGTTCGAAAGCTCCTCTGGTGGTATTCGTGAAAGAATACTACGTAAAACCAGATAAAAATTCAGAGCGACTCCGTAAGCTAGCGAATCGCGAAAGGGATTAGGATGATGGGTGAGAATTATTGCAGTGGTTACGGTGAAGGTTACGTGGGAAGGGAGTAAATGCTTTGCTGTCGCTTCGCTCCAGCCTTCGCTCGTCGCTTAGGTTGATGGTCGGGACTTGTCGATTCGATCCCTTCAATCCTCGCTCCCCCTCACCTAGCAATCTAGTAAGGAACCATATCGCATCGCTTAGATAGCTGCGCCTTACGCTTGCAATGAACGAAAAGAGCTCTGTTAAAATTGACAAAAATGTCCTGCGACGAAACGCAGGTATTTCTTGTCAGAGCGGCGAGGCTTCATTAAGATGCTCTACACGTAAGCCAGCAGGACAAGGGGGAGGACCCCGTTCGCGATACTTGACCAAAGCTTGCTCGATGACGCGTTTGTGGAAACAATCACATGGAACAAAAACAGCATCATCAAGATTGATGTGAGTAAAACACAAACACCAACCAAATACCCAGAAATCTCAGTAATCGTGTTCTTCAAGTTCCCGTCAGGCTCAAGACCATCCTCCCCGTCCTCCTCAATCTCTCTTAATGATCGAATGGTAACCAATATGTTTGAGGCAATGTAACGACAAGTGCTACCCCGCCAATTGCACCCACGGCCCAACCAAAGGACCAATCAATACTCCCCCCCCCTTTGTCGACGTTCATCAAACAGAACAGGAAAATTCCGCAAAGAACAGTCAAGGCGTGTAAAAAGCCGTTGACTTTCGACCTTAAGGAAATGCCTCTCATAGTGGCGATTTTCTCCTATGAAACGTTGTTTTTTCGTTTTTCTTTCTTCGGCATCACACCATCAATGATGTTTACAATAAGGAATCCGACCACATACAGTGATAGGAAACTACACAACGTAATCTTCAAGCCACATCCAGTCAACGACCGCTTGGTGACTACGCAGTTCATGGCCCGGAACGTGATGAAGAGCACGATTCAAAACATCCCTTCTAACGTTTTGTAGCACCGAGTTGAGAAGAAATTTGGACAAGTCTGCGTCGCTGAGTGAAGCCAAAGTAGTCAAGAAAAACGTATAGATAACAAACACCGAGGGCACAGCTGCGGGCAAAATTGTTAACGTTACCGAGTCTGACGTCGTAAATAGTAGTGGCAAGGATCGCGAGAGCGTTGACAAAAATGAGGAGAAGCTCAAACTTAGAGTCCTTTTTTCGCTGGTCAGCTAAGAGAGCGACAACAAAAGCCACGACGGAAAATGGAATGAGGAAAAATTGCAGAAGTTCAGTTTGGGAATTCAAACGGTACGCATTTCGAATTCCTGCGAGAGCTTGGATACAGCAAACGAAGAGCCCGAACACTTAGAAGCTTCGGTTAAGTCTGGTCACTGGAGGTCCCTCATTTAATAAGTTTTGTTGGTCGTCCACCTCGTTCATGTCTTGTTGTTGACTTTCTTCGTCCGAAAGCATTCCAAGCCATTCCCACAAACTAGAAAGAAAGACTAGACCCGAACCGACAGCACCAACCACCCACAAAAAAACCTTTTCACCTTCATTCATGGCCCCCCGCGCGTTATACTGCGATGAGCGAAGCGAATTGCGAAAAGGGCGAGGGTAAGGCACGAGATTAAATGCGTTCGCGTTTACAGCTCGTAGACTCGCTCCTCGCTCCGCCTCACCTGGGCGAAGAGGAAGATACCACACGAAACAGCGCCAGAAATTGCAGCCATTTTACTCATCTCCCTGAACGTAAGGTTTCCTGTTGCTACGCTGCGCATTGAGATGGCGTATCGGTCTCGAACTTTCTTTGAAAATACAGCGCGGAAAAGCTTAACGATAAAATTTACGACAAACATAATTACCAGGGTTATGCCTGGCTCACAAGAGTTCGATCGCATAGTTCTCGTTTCGCCTTATTTTCAGCCCAGCAACGAATGGGGTTGAGTGCGAAAAAATGCTGATTCCTAAACAGGCGAGTAGTGGGACAGCCAGGGAGTCCGTAAGGAAGCGAGAAAGGCGGATGTCCGAGAGGCGGGCGACTTTCTTGCGATTTAAGAGAGCCAACACGAAAAGGATTAAAGCAGGGGGGACTCGAAATAAACAGAAAAGCCACAAGCTAGGGTCAATCCAAATGAGTTCGACAACATCGGGAAGGACTAACGTTGCGAATCCTTGAATCCACAATAACACCTTGTAAGCAAGATCGTTGCGACGAGGTTGGAGGAAGACACCTGCAAATAAAGCGGCATACGAAAACGGCGCAGCCAAATATCCGACCTCATCCTGTCTATGTACTTCCCTCGTCATTGCATGCACCGCCTTTGATACCGGAAAGAACAGTGAAAAAATGAAGCAAGCACCAACGAAAACATTGGATCAGCGCGAGATGTTGGTGTTTGGGACGTCCCCCCTCTTTTGTACAGGGTTATTCTTGAGGGTTCGAGGCGGCAATGTCACGGTCGGGGTGTTTGGGACGTCTTCCTTAGACTCTCGAACAACTCCCAAAACTCTTGGTGTGATTCCTTTGTCTTTCTTTGCCTTTCTCATAGATCCCGTCGAAGTCTAATACGACGTCATAGCAGAATCATCAGAAAACTTCTTCAAATGAGCCACAGACAAGATAGCAGAAGGTTTTCATCCTCAACTTGTTTCTGCAAGCTTGGGGATAAATTGGATTTCACAGAGGGAGGGGTGGGGGGCTTGACTGGAGGGTCCATAGGAGGCAATTTAGAAGAAATAAGATCAACGAAACGACATAGAAGGTTTCGAAGCAACCCTTGAAGTTACTAGAATGTGATTCAGTAAAAAAAAGATCTGGCCTCCTTAAATTCTAACAAATGCATATTCACATTCCCTTCTTCGCGTATGCCGCATTCAACGCCTGCGCGTCCGCCTTCAACTGGGCGAGCTCACTCAAAAAGTCGCCGCTCGGAAGCGGTTTCCTTTCCACCTCTTCCATCGTCCACCCCTCTCCGTCGTCTTCCATGTCGTCCCCTCCCAAGACGAAGCTCATGGGTATCCCCTGGTGACCGACGTTATCGCCCCCGCTGCGTACCCCCAATGCAACCTGGTTGATTTGGTCCAAGCCCGGAACGTACTCGTTGCTCCTATCTCCAACAACCTCCTTCTCATTGACAAAGTCTATCCCTTGGACTCCGTCGCTCAAGAGGCTGAGATCGTCATCTTCATCGCCTTCATTGGCTTCCTTAGCAACCTGCTCTTCCTCCTCCTCTTCTCCCCCCTCCTCGTCTTCATCTGCGAAGTCGTCTTCATAGTCGGCAAAATCATCGGCGTAGGGGTTATCTTCCTCCTCTTCCTCCTCCCCTCCACCCCCTCCCTCATTCTCTTCCTTATCGCGCTTCTTCTTCTCAACCACCCCACCCTCCTCCTCCTTCTTCTCCACCCCTCCCCAACCCCCATCCTCCTCCTCTTTCTTCTCAACCTTGACACCCTTGATGACTTTCTTCTCCTTGGGCGCTCTCGGGGGTTTCTTCTGCTTCTTGTCCAACTCTAACTTGAACATTTTCAGGTCTTCAATTTCTTGTCTCATTGCAAAGCTCTGATTTGCTTCGAGTCCCCTGCGAGGAGCGAAGCGACGAGTGGAAGCTTGTTAGTTATTTGCGCTATGCAGTGTAAGGGAGGAGCACACAGTTACGCAGTATGATGCTGCTGCTGTCGCTTCGCTCCAGCCGTCCTTCGCTCCTCCTCCCCTCCTCACCTCTCAATACCACCTCCCTCCTCGTCCAGATATACTCCTTGGCCTCCATCGATTCCTCCGAGCTGTTCAAATGTGAACGGACTGTCAAGGAAGGAGTAATTGTTCACTTCTTCTCCATCTCGTCCTCCACCAGCCTCTTCAACTCTACTGTAGTCGGGAGTCCCTAAACCTAAACTAAGGCCAAAGTCCTTAGTGATGGGTGTCATGACTGGGGTGGGCTTCAAAACGTCGAAAGGGTCCACATCCCCCCTCCCCAACGCTCTACTCCCAACCCCTTCAACTCTCTCATACCCGACCTGCTTCCCTCCAACGTCAACCTTAATCGTCATAACGTTCTCGCTCTTTGCATCTTCGACGTCGACGCTTGCCTCTCCCTCCACCACGGCCCTTACCCTATCTGCAACGAACCCTGCCTTCCTCACGTCACTAAGGGCAAGTTGCCTCGGAAGCGTAGGGGGCCGGAAGACGAACTTCCGACCGTCGAACCCAATGTCGCCGCTCGTGATGATCAAAGCGTTCCCTCCCCCCTTGGGGGCTTCGGGAGGCGGATTTTCGTGCAGCAATGAAAGCTGCGATGAGTAGTTGGGGTTAGCACCAGGGCAACGAATATGACACGTTTTGCCCAACAATTGTTACGATTCGCTTCGCTCATCGTACTTTAGGCAGCTCGCTACGTTCGCCGTCCTCGCTTCAGCCCTCACCTGCTCCCCACCCCACCCCTCTCTCATATTCCAAACTGCCTCATTGTACCTCTCGTACTGCTCCATCTCCTTGTCGTACTTGGGACTTCCCTCGGCCGGTTTGATCAAACCACCAACCTCTCTATCGCCCCCCCCCCCCTTCTTCTTCTTTCTCCGCGGCGTCCTTTGCGGTGTGTACATTGCGTTCTTCTTCGCTTCCGCCCTCTCAACCCTCTTGCTCAGTTCCACGAGCTCCTTCTCCTTCTTCGCCAGCAGCTTCTTCCTCGCGGTGGTGCCCCTCATCTCTTGCACTGTCAGTCTCTCCAAGCCCTTCTGGTTCCCGACTCCTGCTGCATGGTTCAGGCTTTGTTTCCACTGCTTTTTGCCGCTCTTGCTGTTATTGTCCACCTTTTTCCCGGCCTTCCCATACCCTCCTTTCTTGTCGTTCATGTCGTACATTTGGTCCCTCCTCGCATTGAGGATGTTGTAAATACTATAACAGTGCTGCGAGGGTAAGGGGCAAAGCAACGAGTAGATGGAATTAGTTTCAATTGCAAGATGGGAGCAGCGAAGCGACGATATTGTATTGCATAGCACAATAACTAACCACCACTTTAACTAACTTTTTGCTCCTCGCTTCGCTCCTCGCTTACCTTGCATACTGGAACTTGGTCGTAAGCTCTTGCCGGAGGGACTCCCCTCAGGGCTTCGCTGTATTTTGTCTTCCTTGCGGCCTTCTCAAAGTCTGCGAGCTCCCATCTCCTGTCCACTCCCATGCTGATCCTCATACTCTTGCTGAACATTTCCAGCGCGTCCACTTGGCACTCCTGCAGTACCCTCCTGAACCTCTCGTCTACAACATCCGTAAATATGGCAACTTCGTTCGGTGTGTCGTCCACAGTGATTCCGAGCTCGGCGAGGCGCTGAGCGTACAGCCCAATCAGCTGCGTGTTGTCGTCGAACTTCTCTTCCAACTTGGCAAGCATGAGGCTCTTGAATCCCACGTAAAGCGGCACGTCGCCCCCGATTCCAGTTAGCAAATTCTCGTCCTTGGAGAACATGTGGCAGTAGCTTCCGCGGCAAATCTGGTTGGTGGTCGAGTATGCCATGTTCGAGGTTGCGTAGGCAATAATTTTGTTTTCAACTTGCATCTCCTCCACCCCTGGAACAAAGTAATCAGCCGATTCCCTCCCTGTGATTTTCCCCACGCTCTTTATAGACTCGGGACTGTTACCTCTGGACGGAACCCTGCTGTTCGCAGGGGTTCCACTCCCGCCAAAGCCCCCTTGGATTCTACTAGCTATTCCCTTCTTCTTCTTCTTATCTACACCGGTGCCAAATTCGTTGAACCTCGGCGCACTGTAGCTCGGAGACCTCGTGCGGTTGTTCTTCCTCCTACTCGGTGCTGAAGCCGGTCGCCCCCCCCCATTTTTCTTCTTATTTCCTCCCTCACTGGCCTCCTCTCCTCCGTTGGGAAATTCCAAAGTGAAGTCACCCCTACGGATGGTGCCCTGCATTAAGCTATTCGAGGTGGAGGTCATGAAGTTCGACGTTGTTCTTGACCTTCTCCTGCTTTGCAACTTGTTCTCCTCTTCCGCTCCCTTGAAGGTCTCCTCAGACGGGTCAGTGACAGCCCTAAGCTTGCTCTTGAGTTGCTTCTGAGTTGGCGAGATTGGAGGAGACCTCCCGGGGTTCTTGATGGTCATGGGGTTCTTGATTGTCATTGGGGCCCGAGAAATGCCAGCTGACGCCGGCCTGCCTCCTGCCGGCCTGCCTCTTGCCCCCTTGACGAACCGCTCCCTCTTGGCAACACCCTGCTTTATTCTCATCTCTCTCTTCGTCGGGAATAAGTCCTCCACTTCCTCCTCCCTTCTTCTGATTTCCAGCTCCCTCTGTATCTTGGCCATCTCCTTTTCCTCCCTTGCCTTGTCTCGTCTTGTTGCAACGCTTCCCTTTGACTTGGGGCTGCCGCCTTCACCTCCCTTCTCTCCCATCTGCAAGCCCACGACCCCCAGGAGGACCGGCTGAGCTGTTGACGGGTCAAACATAAACTCAAAAGTCGCCGATCTGCGATGAGTAGGGGGGGTTAGCTTATCTCTACAGCAATATCACGCCGTATAATCTTTTTGCGGGTCGCTACGCTCCCCGCCTCTCGCTCACCTGAACTTGCAATTATGAGTCTTTTCGACAAAAGAAACCAAAGCCCTCGTTGTGGCCACCATGGTATTGTGACGCCAAGGAGCAACGTGAGTGAATGTATCGTCTCCTCCACCCCCCTCATCATCACCCCCGCCTCCACCGTCAGCCCCTGCTTCCTCCTCCTTCTCAGGCCACACGTTCACCTGCACACTGGTGTACTTGGTCGACCCAGAGGGAGAGCACGTATAGTTACAATGGAATACGCCTGTTCCCGGATTCGAGAGTTCGTGACTGTACATCTGTATAGCTTCTAATCGCCCCGCTTTCAATTCGTCCAAATCGACCTCAAGCTTGTCAAAAGACTTTGAAGTCTGAACCAAGCTTGTTTCGAGATGGGCCTTCATGGGGTCAGAAAAGCGCAGAACCGCCACATATTTGGACGGATACAGTTTCCCCGCCCTTCTAATTGCATTCCGAACCGATGTCCAATTCACGTTCATGGCCTTTTTCTGCTTTACTTCTCCTGTCTTCGAAGTAAAGAGCCACATCGAAGGTTGGAAATGCTCATCAAGCAGCACCGTGTCAACAATATTAAGCTCAGCGCGAAGCTTGTGGAACCCATTCTCCTTCCCAGCACTCCCTAGGCACAGGCCCTTGTAGATCAAGCGGAAGGCTCTCGAGGAGTCCATGCTTTTAATTTTCCCGTTAAAATGGGGATGGGGAAAAGGGGGGGATTGGAATGGAAAAAGAAGTCCAGATGAGTGGTCGCTCGTCGCCCCAGTTCCTCCTTAAACAACGTGATAACAGGCAGCAAAGGCCACATGCACCCGTACTTTCGTACAACCCCACTCCTCCATAACCACCGTAATAGAAGTGACGTGCACAAAAAGTAGTAAGCACACATTTTTTTGGTAATGAACATTATATAATAACACAACATACTCTCTGCGCGCCGCCCCTTAAGTAACAGTAAGGGCAAACGGGCTCCCCTGAATTGCATCCAGAGTGGAAAATAAGAACTTCTCAGGAATCTTGTGCCTCTCCATGCTCGTGCTCCTCCACATTAGCATGACGCTCGCCGCCATGTCCGTTTCGAAGAACTCAACCTTGATCTCCCAGAGCTGGTTGGCCCTGCCGACGAAACTGCAATGAGGAGCGGGGGGTTAGATTTATCGTATAGAATAGCATGAGCTGCCTTCGCTCCTCGCTCTTCGCTCTTCGCTCTTCGCTCCACCTCACCTTCCCTCAAATACTTCAGTACTAGTGTCAACCAGCAACTTCCCATCCACATACAACTTGGCGTAGTCGTCCACGTTCGTCAGTTCAAATATCACCTCTTCGCTGTACGGGGTCTTGACGTATCCCGTCCACTCGACGCTCACGTAGTCGATAGCCCCGCTAACCACCAGGCCGTGCCCCCAGTTAAAGTCAACTGTTCTGTCCACCCTCACAAGCGCAGGGGCACCCTGCAGGTGCTGGTTCGTGAAGTATTTGCCCAACAAGCCGAACCCACCGGTATCCCTTTCAACAAACTTGCCGTATTTTTCCAGCCCAACGGAGTAACCTGCAATGCCAACATCAATCTCATATTCCCCCGCAACCGTCATGGCCAAACTGACCTTGTATCTCCCATCCTGCATGTCCAACACCTCCAACCTTGTGTTTACCTCCGGCTCGTTCGTGTTCCCCCTGACCCTGGCAACAAGGCTCGCGCCCCCAATCCACCAGTTGTTCCTGCTCACGTCACTAGCCTGCACGAAGAACGTTTTGGAGTTTCCAGCACCCATGGAGAAGGTGTTGATCTCTCCTCCGGGGGCGGCGACAACAAGCGTCTTGGTGTTCTCTCCGCTGCTGACATGGGTCTCCCTGCCATAAGGGGAAGAGGGCCAGACAGTGATATCGTAGGGGCTCCCAGTAACCTCGGTCCGTGACACCAAATTACCGCTGGCGTCATACTCTTTGAGCACAATGTGCAGCTTCCACGTACCAAGGTTCCCGCCTTGACTACCAGGGGTAAATCTTCCGGTGTGAGTTCCATCGTTCTCATCCGTGACGGTTCCGTAGACGTTCTTGTCGCCGTCAACGTGGCCATAGGTGTCCCCGTCCGCTGCTCGGGCAAGGAATATCTCAAAGGTATCGCCGCCAACTAAGCGCCTATTGTCCCTGGTGTCTTTGGCCCAAATTGTGACGTTGCTTTCAACACCAACGATTGCATCCTCCACCAGCAGCCTATCGATGTGGCTCATGGTAGTGACCACGCCAGGATCAACCTTGAGAACGTAAGGCGAGCCGGCAACATGGTAGTTCGTTATGCTCAAGTCACCGTAGTGATGCCCGACGTCAGCATGGTCACCGTAAGTGGCGGCAGTGATACTCAAGTAGTATGCTCCGGAGTGCACCGGGTTGTAAGTAACAGTGTAGGTGCCATCATTGTTGTCCGTGATGCTCCCCTGGAAACTCGCCCCGTTGACCCCGCTACTTGCTCCCCTCGCCACGACAGCGATGTTACAACCCCCTCCAGCCAACATGAGACTCCCAAAGCCGCCCACCCCGAAGTCGTCCCTGCACTCGACAACGATAGTTTGCACAACCCCAGCGACGGCCTGTGTCACAGAGCTACCGACGGCCGTGGACATCAAACTCGAAGGGCTGTTGGGGATATAAGTTGGTGTATAGACCGTGTTGCTAGCTATGATGTCCCTGTAAAATCTGTCCTTCGACACACGTGTCCAGCTCCCTGATCCCTGAGTCTCGCTCCTCCAGTACACCCCGATGTTGCTCTGTAGCTCGCCGTGCTTGTACTTTACCTCGAAGCTGACCCTCGTGTTGGCCGACATGACGATTTTGCCCTTCATTTTCCCTGCCCCGATAGTTCCATCACACCTTCCGAACGGAACAACGTCAACGCCGGCGACCTGAATGCTAGCCTCGCTGTTCACATCACACATTACAGCGAACTCATACTCCTCATCGTGCTCAGCTTCAATGTAACCAGTCCACTTTGCGGTGAAATAGTCCATGGGCAAGGCAAGGCCATTACCGTAGCACTTGCTCTCGTCGAAGAAGTCCGTCTGGGGGTCGTCCGGCAAGCCAGTGCTGGCAACACAGTACATGGCAGGGTGGCTTCCCCCAGCAACAGGGCTGTACAAACCCCAGTCGAAGTCAACGACCAGGTCGTGTTTAATAACGGCCAACTTGCTACTCATGAAATCGTCCGAAGTGTAATAGTTGCCCCAGAGGCCCCCAGGAGTTTCAACAGTGACGGTGAGGTCGTAAGTTCCACTCTTCAGGGGAGTAAAGTCTGCAACATAAGTCCCATCCCCGTCGTCAGAGACGGGCACGTCAACGGAGTAGGTACCCTCGGCATTGCCGGAGGCAAGGTCGGCACCGACTATGCCGTTTACGACGTAACCGGTTGCGTCGACCACCTTCTCCCAAGCGCTCTGATGCCTGGTCTTCGTTTCCGCTTTTACCCTGATTTTGTCCCCCCCAGTTATGAGGTAGTTGTCAAACACGTCCCTGGCGTAGATGTGGATCTGATTAGCCACGCCAGTCGTTCCATCCCTGGTTCCAGACCCAGGAACGGTGGTCTCAGTTGCAGAGATAACATTAGGGTCAATGACGAGGGTGAAAGGGCTCCCAGCAATGTGCTCATTCGACCCCGTCCCGGTCTCTTGTATGTTGAGGTTGTAAGTGCCACTTACGGTGGCATTGTACCGTATTTGGTACTGTCCGCTCCCATTGTACGTCTGCGTTCCGGTAAAGGTTGAGGTGGAACCCGCTGTGGTGTCCACGGGTGTGTGGGTGGGATCAATGTCAACGGGCCTTGTGCTGACGGCCTGCATGACGAGCTGGGTGGTGAAGGTATCTCCTTGCGAGCTCCTGGGCTGCCCCAAGCTGTCCCTTCCCTGCACAACGAACATGCCCTCGACACCGGCAATTCCGCTCGTGAGGGCCAATCCGCTCGCAGTGGATTGATCGCCCTTTACCGACCCAACAGTTGCCTCCGAAACAATATCGAAGGGCGACCCGATGATATGCTGGCCGTTAACAACCACGTTCAGCTTGTTAGGGCCGACCACGGTGGGATTGTAAGCAAATTTGAACCTTCCACTTCCGTCGTTAGGGTACGTGATGGTGGCCGTTGCATCTGTGACAGAGTTCGCGGCGTCCGATGTGACGTACACGTTGACAGTGGGAACGTAAGGGTATGCGGTCCTGCGCAGGTTGTTCCCCTCCAAGTCAGCGGGCTGTACAAAGTACTCGTTCGCCGTGGGGGCGGTGTAACCGGTGAGGTAAGCCTCAGTGGTGTCCATCACGAAAGAAGTGGGCCCGTAGGCCTCGTTGTGACGAACGTAAAGCTCAAACGGCGATCCTTTTGCGTGGACTCCGTCGAGGGTCACGTCTA
>Ga0115006_10002872_pt1 | contig 11542 bp, 5 predicted proteins | sample ArcOceMetagenome_3_FD_88943 | JGI IMG/M metagenome (GOLD analysis project Ga0115006, IMG submission 88943) | Marine eukaryotic phytoplankton communities from Arctic Ocean - Arctic Ocean- Svalbard ARC20M Metagenome | ecosystem: Environmental > Aquatic > Marine > Oceanic | place: Arctic Ocean...
ACACACACACACACACACACACACACACACAAACAAAACACACACATTCACACACGTGCACACATAGTGACATACATTCACTTTCAACAGGACGGAAACTGCGACTCCGGGGAGTCTACGGAGTCCAGGGCAGAGTGTCAGGTAAGTTTACTGACCGGGTACTGCACGGCTTTACTGTTCAGGTAGACACAAAAGGCTGCATGAAAACAGGCATACGCTGTCACAGGGACACACGCTGTCACACGTGCCCGTGTCTACGGAAAGAGAGAACACCCTCGGTGTGTAGTGCTTGACACAGTGCTCCCTTCCCCCACCCCACCCCCTTCCTTCACTTTCAGCGGTCTCTCTCCATCCTTCACTCGGTCACACCACCCTCCTCCCAGAGTCCACACGGCAATGGAGCTAGCGTGCGCACTCGACTGTGCTACCTGTACCCTGGTACGGGTAGTTGGGCAGACAAGACAAGAACTGACAAGAACTGCCGCTAGTTAGCAAGCGCTGATGCCTCTGGCCTTCGTATATGTATGTTACATATATACAGATATTCTTGCCCGGAGACCAGAGCCCATGCATGTTCGTCAGCAACGTTCCCCTGCGCAGAAAGCGTGCGGCAACCAGGCCGAGCGGGTGCGTCAGCGGCGGCGGCGCTTCTGCGGGGGCATCGGCGCCGCCGCCGCCGAGCGCACAGAGGCGTCAACGGCAACGTCGGCTGCAGACTGCCCCTGAGACCGCGGCTCCGAGGCATCTTGATCTTGATCTGACCACACGCGCCCATCCCATGGCGGCCAGTCGGTCACCTGCGGGCTAAACCACGCACACTTGGGGCAGGCGTTGGAGATTTGGGCGGCCCCTCGCTTCTCGCCATGATGGCTGCGCAGATCGGTGCACGCGACGTGGTCCACGGGACCGAACCCGCACTTGCCGCACATGTACGAGTTGGGGAAGAGCTTGCGCAGCGCCTCTTGCACTGCCGCCTCTGACGGCGTGGCGCCCTCACGCGCTGACGCCTTATGCACCGCAGCGAGCAGCTTGCGCTGCACTGCTTCAAAGCTGTCTGGCACGCCTGCTGCCGACGCCAGCCCTTCCTCCACAGATCGTAGCAGCTGCCGCGCAGTCACCTGCCCCCAGGATGCCCAGACATGAGCCGCGCCAACAAACTCGCCCACAAACTTGCGGGCATAGGGGCACAGGCGAATGCCGTACTACAGGCGCACTCCTCGCGCGCGCGCTCTTGCGCCCCGCGCTGACTTGCCGTCGGCACTTACTTGCCGTCCGCGCAAGCGCGCACGCTGTGAGGCTTACCTCAGCAGATGAGAAACGCGGCAGAACGAGTTGACGGTGACAGGTAGCAGCGGTGACGAGCGCCCAATCCGCGCACGGCGCACCTTTCGACGACCCGCTTGCTTCCATGGCGCCCACCACATTGAATCTGCGCGCCGCCCGCAGTCAGAATGACCTCGCCTTCCCGGTCCACCAACACGGATATGCAAGCAAGCACCGACACCAGCGCGTAGGGCCAGAATGCGTGCGCATGCGCGCGCTGGTTGGAGCAGGGCACCTGGGATCAAGGGCGGCAAATCCACCACGGGAAGCCTTGGGCGTACGCGTCAAACCCGTGGCAAACGTCCAGACTTGGGTCCTGGCTGCAGGCGGCATGCCCTTGACGGCGCACCAAAACCACTTGACACGTTCGTCCTCAGCGTCGAGCCCGTTGTCATACTCCGTGTGCGCCATCCACTCAGACAGCGTTGCATCTTCGATGCTCGGTCCGCCGCCAAGGAGGGCCTGCAGCTCGGGTGCGGAGAAGAGGGCGAGGAGGCCCGCAGGCACGACCTCGCGAAGCCCTCTGGACACGGCATACGCCTGCTCCTGCACCTGCTCGTACAGCGTGCGGTGCAGCCAGCGCTCCAGGAGCTCGCATCGGCCTTTCTCATCCTCCCCCATCTGCCCGTTGCGCTCTGCCAGCACAGTGAACACCTCCACCTCCGCTCCGCCTGCTGCCGTGTCACTGCTCCCTGCCGCGCCTCTTGGCAGGGCGGCTGATGGTGCGGCGCTCGAGGCCTTTCCGCCACGAGTGGCCTTGCTGTTGCCGTCCGCAGAGCGCTTCTTGCCGGATGCCCCGCCCGAGCTCTCGCCCTTTGGTTTTGTGGGAGACACAAACTTGTGCAACATGAGCCCGTTGACAATGCCGGCAAAGCGCGGAGGCAGCAGGCCCGCGGCCTTGAGGTCCGACACCTTGTTCCACAGCAGCCAGCCAAACTCGTTCTTCTTGATCTGCTCCCGCTCCAAGTCATCTGCCGCAGCGCTTTCGAGATAGTCGCACAACATCTCGCCGGCTAACAAGCCTTGCACATTGCTTTCATGCCTGCTGTGCTCTGCGCCCAGGGCAGCGCCCGCGACAGCATGCCCGCCGGCACACGAATCCGCAGCGCCGCGAGGCTCAAGGGGCGGGAGCAGGCGGTGCTCCGTGTCCGCAGTGAGCACCGCCTCTGCTCGGCCATACCAGCACCACCACGTGTCAGACAACAACACCACACGGCAGACGCGCGGCAGAGACATGACAGGTGCCCCGGCTCCCGCGCGAGGCCTGGCGAGCGCACGGGGCGGATACACAGTCGGACGCACACGAGGCAAGCCTGCGCATGCGCATGCACATGTGGGGCACGACACACACCGTGGATGGGCTCGCCCTCGCTGTTCCACACACTCTCCGGCATCAGCGCAAGGCTCACCCTTCCGCCCCCGCCCGCGCTGCTGCCCCAGACGAGAGGCACGGGGACGCCCTTCATCACGCAGTGCAGCGCGCGCTGGTTGAGCAAGCTCGCCAAGTGCTCCCCCTTGAGCATCACCTCGAGTTCCCCCGCGAGGTGGTGCTGAGGCAGGCGCCAGGCAATGCAGCCAGCGCGCGCGAGGCCTCCAGAGCAGTCTGGCGTCTCCGTCATGTTGCACTGCGCGCACGGCTCCCCCTTGTCGGGGCCGCAGCGCGCGAGATGGCCGGAGGAGCCTGTGCGGTTGCGCCTCTTCTTCCGGCCGCAGTACCAGAAAGAGGAGAAGCGTCCGACGCCGCGCGTCATGGTGTGCAGTGCCTTGTTGAGCGGAGGCTGCAGAGGCTCTACCTGCACTTCGTCGCCGTCCACCAACCCCAGCGCATCCATAACCCACTCTGGCAGCACGCACACACCCTCCCCACTCGTCCACGCGTTGGATCCCACGAGGATGGGCGAGTATGGACACACCTTCGGGAACATGTCACCTCCTGTGCTCTCGCTGCGCAAGTGCGCAAGGGCGGGAGCATCATGCGCGCCGTCGGTCCGCGACTCGCGCGCGAGCTGCCGGCGGCGCTCCGCTTGCCACGTCGCACGCTGCGCGTCGGCTGCAATCTCCGCGAAGAGGTGCGCCTCTGTCGGCGACATGTCGGCGCTCAAGCACTTGCCATATTCGAGATTGCGGGCGTCTTCCATGCGACGGGCCAGCTCTGGGTGCATCCCCTCTGCGGTCTTCTTGCATGGCGAGTCCCTGTTGCCCAGCGGCTCTGCGCTGTAGAAGCTCGGCGGGTCGAGCACAGCACGCAAGCGCACGGGCTGCCCGCTCGAGACAGACTTGGGGAAGCACGCATTGTAGGGCACCTGGCTGTTCTGCCGGCGCATCTCGCGCCAAGCAGCCTCGGGCTCGACCAGATTGTCCGCCTTGGCGCTGGTGTTGCCGATGGGCAACCAGCCACACTGCCCCACCACGCGCTCCTCCATCTTGACAAACCACCGCCCTTTCAAGCACCGCACCTCCTTGACCACGTACGAGAGCCCCGGCGAGACACGCTCAAGGCGCGGTTGCGGACAGTGCCTCAATCGCTCTGCGTCGAGGCCTTCGTCGCGCACCGACAGCCGCGTGCCAATCAAAGCCGAGGCTCCTCCGGAGAAGACAGGCGGCCCTCGGCCCTGGGAAGAGTACGCCTTGAGGCGGCAGGTGGGCACCATTTCCAGGACGCGCCGACAAAAGAAGCGCGAAAGGGGGACGGGGAGGCTCTTGCGGTGCCAGAGCGCGCCGCCGATGAGGCGACCCACGGCCTCGTACCACTGCCGCATGTTCTGCATGTGCTCCTTGGACGACGCCAGGGGCTCCGGCTGGAGCGAATCGGCAGGCGTGAGGATCAAAGGCCGCATCCCGCTCACCTCCAAGCCGGCCAGCCCGCGCGCCGCCTCTGAAAACATTTCCTGCACTTCATCGACGGCCGTCTTGGCCTCCTCCTCTCGCCGCTTTTGCTCGTCGAGGTGGTCCTGCAGACGAGCTACCAGCTCGCGCTTGAGGCCCTTGGTGTCCAACCCTCGACTTTCAAGCTCATTCTTGAGCACTGGCATCTTGAGCTCCACCGCCTTGATGGGGCGCTAGAGGGCCAGCGCCGCCTCGAGGCGCGCCTCCAACACAGGCTTGAGGCCACTCGTGTCGAGGCCCCTGCGCTCGAGCTCGCGCCGGATGTCCTCTTTGAGCATGTTCTTGCCCATGTCGTCCAGCGCCTGGGCGCTCGTCGGCGGCTTGGGCTTCTCGAGCTCTATGGCCCACTGCAGGTTCTTTGCAACCGAGGTGCCGGCGCTGCGAAACTCCTGGTCCGGCGGTAGCATCAACGCTCGCAGAATGTTCGCCGCCGCGTCGTTGGCGCCCGGGGCATACTTGACCTTGAGCGCCTGCCGCCCTGCTTCCGGCGGATTCTCAGAGGCGTGCAAGCGGATGAGCAGAATGCGATCTGCTACTGAGAGGTGCGTGCGGCGCGCGAGTTGCGCGTACGCCTCCGACGCGCCGTTCTTGACGGCCAGAATGACATCGGCCGAAATCATCCCCATGTCCTCGTGCTTCAATGCTGCGGGCAGTTGGGGGAAGGTCGGGGCCTCCGTGTCAAACTTGGGGCACCGCTGCGAAAAAGTCAGCATGCTGCTGCCCTCCGGGGCCACGAGAAAGCCGCGCTCAACTCTGTCAGCCATGAAGGCGCCGTGGAAGGTGCGCCCGTTGGGCCAGCTCAAGATGCCCTGCCCCTGCATGCAGTCGTCTTCCCACACCCCCTCGTACGTTGCCCCGCCCCCGATGTCTGGGTTTTGCGAGCTCGGATGCTCGCTGGGTTCTTTCCCTTTGTCGTTGGCTCTCTTGTGCGTCGGCGGCACATTCACGCTGCTCCCGGGCCACGTCAGCGTGCCCGCCCCGTGCCTCTTGCCCAGCTTCCAAGAGCCGTCGTACCTGCAGCCTCCAGCAGCAGAATTGGTGCGATACACCATGACACCGCGACCATTCGGCACATATTGCACCAAGTCAGTGCGCAAGTCCTTGCTTTCATGCATCTCGCCCTCGTATCTACAGTCGTGCTTGACGAGTACGGCGTCCTTCTGCATCACATCATCCTTGAAAGAACCCGTCCACACTTCGTTTTTGAACGTGTGCACAGCAGGTCCGTGGCGCTTGCCCTCAACAAACACCCCCTCCAGCGTGCTGCCGTCCCTGAAGATGCGCTTTCCCCTGCCGTGCTCCTTATTGCCGCGCACCTCACCGGTGTACGTGTACTTGTCCAGCACGAGCTGGTGCCGTGTCAAGGTGGCCACCCCCTTGCTTGCACTCGCTCCCTCGCCAGCGGCGTCGCTCCTCGGCGCCGCACCGCCACGCGCACTCCCGCTGGCAGATGCGCAGGGCGCCCCGCCAGACAGTCCCTGGGCGCTGTGGGGCATGCCGTCTGGGTCTTTGGAGAGGTCGGACAAGATGATACCAGCACCGAGGTTCGACACTGCAGCAAGCAGGCGCGGCGGCAAGTGAGTGATGGGGTTGTCTCGCAAATCCACTAGCGGCACCTCCAAAGCGTGCATCGGAGCCGCGCTTTTGCTGCTCGGGCACGGCCCCTCTGCGCGCGACGTGGCGTCCCGTGCACTGGGCGCGCCCACTTGGCCCATCTTGAGCTTGCCTGTGGCCATGCTTGCGGCAGCAGCCAAGGTCGCCGAAGACGGGTCCTTGGCGCCGCACCTTGAGCAAAAGTTGCCGAACGTGCCGTCGGGCTCCGGCGGCGAGCCGCACGCGCGGCAGGTGTCAGCCACATTGCTCGCACGCTCGGGAAACGGCCAGCACTGCAGACAGCAGTGAATGCTACAGCCCACGCTAGCTGCCCCGTGCAAGGCCGAGAAGCTCGTCGTGCATGGCACGGCCGCGCCGTCCCGTGCGCCGGCCCGGCACCGCCACGCTGTGCCTAGCTTGCTGCTGCAGCACTCACTGCATTGCCATTCCTCGTCCATGCCTGACGCCGGCGGCGGCATCACCTGCATCGGTTGCCCATGGACATGGCACACCGGGCACTGCGAGGCAGCATCGCCGCGCCACTCGGCTGCTGGGGACGTGGCACGGCCAACCAGTTCCCCGATCTGCTCGAGGAGTCCGGCAGCAATCGCATCGTTTCTGAGATGCACGTGTCTCCTCTCACGCCCTTTCTCCAGAGCTAGCTCGCGCGTGCGCGCGTTCCAGTTGACTGCTTGTATGCCCGTCATCACTGGTTCACCATCCACCTCAGCCGCAAGAATCGAGCCTGGCGCGACACTCGAATCCACAGAAATTTGCACATGGTGTCCATCAGAGCAAACGGTGCGGATGCAGCTGTTCGGGGCCTTTGACAAAAAGCCGGCACAATCCACACAGAGACTGAAGTCGCAGCCGACGTGTTCGCAAACAAAGCCAGTAGCTGGAGAGAGGTGCGCGCGGCACGTGCTGCAAAAGGCATCCCTGCTCGTCAAGCACGGCCGCAATCCCGACACGAGCGGGTGCGGATGGACAAGTGGCAGTTGGATTGCCGCCGCCGTCAGCTTTGGAGCATTGCGCAGACACTCTACCAGCCCGTGCCTGCGCGAGCAGCACTCGAGAAGCTTGGGCATGATGGCTTCCAGCGCGTCGTCGCCGAGGCCCCGTCCGCGAAGGTCCACGCATGTGCTGGCACAGCGCTGAATAGTCTTGGTTGCCAGGCTGATTACCAGCGCCTTGGACAGCGCGGACACGCAGTCAAAATCCACTAGCACGGCCTCCAGCGCTTGCGGACTACTTTCAATGAAGGAAGGGAAGCGAGCGGAAATTGCGTCCAGCCAGCTGCTGTCGTGGAGCGTGTCCCGCTGTTTGCTCAGAGACACGCGTCGAAGCCACACCATGTGCGCCACAGCGCACGGCAGGCCCGTGAGCGCGTTGCCAGAGAGGTCGAGGGTAATAAGACCCGGAAGCGCCGATGCCAGGTCGTCGGGCAGCGCGCTCAGATTGTTGTCGGCAAGGCACAGGTGCTGCAGAGCCTGGAAAGGGAATGCAGCAACGCCTCGCAGCTTGACAGCAGGGGGGACGCGCGTGATGCGCTGACCGCGCAAGCTCACAGACTGGGGAAACGTTGGACCAAGTGGTTTCAGCTCCGCGCTTCGGAACCACCGGGTGGCCCCGCACGACGTCGCCACCAGCCACTTGCCCTGCTCCGAGCCAGAGCACTTGTCTACGACACGGCCGCACATGACCTCAAGGTTTTCGCTGCCCTCGTCCCCGGGCGTCGCGACTTGGAAGCACACGCCATACACCCGGCAATTGTCGCCGAGATGCTGGTCGCTGATATCCACGCGGATTACCGAGGCCATGGTTGGCTTTTGGAGGAGCGGGAGCATGACAGCCTTGTCCATCGGCAGGTCCAGAAACTCGCTCTGCCCCAAGCTTCTGAGGGAGCTGGGAGACTGGCCGACGGATGTGATGAGCGTCTTGGGGCAGTACTTCGCAGTGTCTGCCTGCACAATGAGCCCAAACGTCTTGAGGGTGCAGTTGGGCCTGAGCTGCAATTCTAGCCAGTGCTTGCGCTCGATACCTTCGTCCCTGTCAGACTCCCAGTACGTGGCAAGACTGCCATCCTTGATGCGCGACAGGTTCATCTGGTTGCTGGACGCGCGTATCTGCTCAATGACCTCCGTGCCCCAGTGATCAGGGACAGGCTGGTGGAGAGAGGTGGACGCCAGTTGGGGTTTGTCGGCAAGCGTGACATGCCGTCCAATGAAGAAACGCTCACACGGCTCCGCCGACAGCGTCTTGGACGGGCTCAGGTAGAAAATCACCTTTTCATAGCGCGTACCAGCTTCCCGCACGAGATTCTTCTTCATGCCTGCCCGCCATCCGCCGCTGTCTGAATCCAGGTGCCAGCTCAGCCGATACTCCCCGTCTGTGTCTTCGGTGTCAGCGCTGCGGAGGTCCACGCGCGGATACCGAGAAAAGCCAAAGGATTTGCCGGGACAGCAGTACCAGTAGACGCCGTTGCTCTGGTTCAAATCCGTGGATCCCGACGTCCTCCTCAGCACATCGCGGCGCTTGGCCATGGCTGCCACGAGCAGCACGTCTTTGCCTACCTCCCGCGCGCCAATGCACAGCCACTCGCCCTTGCCGGGATCCAGATGCTCGGTCTTGGTCGGCTGGTTGTAGAGCATCGCCTCGTGAAGCTTCCAGCCGCCCTTGAGAAGCCGGTCCATGGAGACGTTGAGTTCGACGCCCTCCCAGAAGGCAGCGTCCTGGCTATTCGCAAAGATCCCGAAGGCGTCGAGTGCGGAATGCACAGCAACCTCCTCGCAATGCTCCGGAAGCCGCAGCGACAGCACCTTCCCGCCCTTCTGGCATGCGCACTCGCCCTCGCATTCTGTGTTGCAAATGTGCTTGCCCAGCAGGCGCGCCAAAGCAGACTCGGCAGCATGTCGGTATTGCACCGGCGCCTGCGCAAGCATCTTGCTCCTCTTCACGGCCAGATCGAGCAGGGCGTCAGTCTCTGACGTGCCAGTCCACGCCCAGTCATACTCCGTGTTGAGGAGGGCGTCAAAAACCACGATGGCTGCGCGATTTTCCAATAGAGCTGCGGCAAGAATGGCGGAGCGGCCCTTGATGTCCCGTGCTCGGAGCGCCTTCTCACTGACCAGCAGCTTGACCGCGCTGCGCAGAGTGGCAAATGACGTGTCTTGCGCAGTGACGCAGGGGGACTCCAGGAGACAAAGCAGCGGGGTACGGCCGCAATCATCTTGCTGATGAAGGCACGCTCCAGCCTGCACGAGTTCTCTGCAGGCCCTAAGGTGCGATTGACCGGCGAAGTTGGCAGCTAGCACATGCAGCGCGGTTTTGCCCTGCCTGTCGCATCGGTTGACGCAGTTCACGCATGCGCATCTGTCCTGCATGTTCTGCGGCCTGGGCGGCTCCAGCGGCTCGAGTGCTTCCCTTGAATACCACCACGACCGCCCCTGTTGTCCAATGGCAGGCACGCAAGATGCACACGAGATGAGCGATGCGATCACACCAGTGTCGGCAAGGACAAGCTGCATTTTGCCGCACGCATGCGCGCGCAGCACTCGGCAGACAACCACGGGCGTTCGGATGCACGCACAGGACATGCACACAGGAGGGCAGCTAGCAACGCCGAGCTTCTCACACCGCACGCACAAGAAGGCGTCAACAGCTGTTCTGTTTTGCGTTTTGCCGCACGCCGGCGCCACACAAAGACATTCGGATGCACGCCGGCGCCACACAAAGACATTTGGCCGCACGCTGAACACGCACCCCATAGCTGACGCGAAGAGGCTGGTTGCTACCGTGCTGCACCGCAACAATGATGCCGATGTCGGCGGGCCGGAGGGGGCCCGAAGGGGCATCCCTGTACCGACGATAATCTGGTGAAAGGCGAACCTCATCTCCCTCCGCCAGCTCCTGCTGCGGGGATTTCCCCTCACTGCCGACGTACAGACACTTGCTGGTGTCTTGCAACACAGCGCTGAGCTTCACCGCGTCGCCCGAGTGCGCGAGGACGTGTAAGTGGGTGCCACCGTCTGCCATGAGCTGGGCCTTGGTGGCCAGATCAGCCACCAGACTTTCAGAGGTGAGGAAGGCGTCGATCATCTGCAAGTTGGGCCGGCTGCACGCCGAATTTTCCCCTATCGCGCGGCTGGCCGCAGCGTCTGGCTCCTCTACGAGCGCCATGCTCAGCGCAACGCCAATCCTGAAGAGCAGCTCAGGGAACTGGTGCTCGGCATTGTCCACAGAAAAGGCGCCCGAGTCGACAGCCACCAGCTTGCCGTCTTCCATGCCGATGGTGCTCACCGAGCTGACGAACGTGAATCCGTGGTCGCCCAGCGTGAGGCGGTTGCAAGGCGCCCACGCCGAGTGTACAACGCTGAATGACGTGCTGTCGGGGGCCTGGCGGATGCTCCATGGACCCCTGTTCCAGCACGCCGAGAGGCTTTGGCCCTCGCCGCTTCGGAGCGCTGCTTTTAGGACGCACAGCGTGGGCTCACCTTCCAGCTCTGGCTGCTGTATTTGGCTGTGGCCCTGGGGCGCGCAGATGTGCTCGTCGCTGCACTCTCCGACTGCAAATCGAAACGAGCCGGGGCTGCCGCGCTTCAGAGCCACGACCGTGCCCGTGTGTTCGTGCACCAGGATGGTCACGTCTACCTCGTCCGATGTCGCCATCAGCCAGCCCGGCCCGGCGCTGCTCTTTTTCCCGGCTGCCTTGGACGCCACGTGCTGGTTGCTCGTCGTCAAAAGGCGGCCACGCTCCTCCCAGTCGCCCGCCTGCTTGCACGTTGCGGCGTGGCCGTGGACACGCTCGTCCAAAGGCGCGTCAGAGGACGCAAGCACGCTCTTTTTGAGGTCAAGGCAGCACATCGTCCATGCGGGGTGCCCGCGCAGGCAGGACGCGACGCCGGCTGCAAAGACAGCGGGGAAAAGCGCCGTGATGTCGCCAACGTCGGTGCGCGTGGCAGGAGACACGAGATGAAGGAGCAGCGCCCGAGCCCTGCAGAAGGCCCGATCGGCGCCGGCAAAGTCGCGGAGCTCCCGGAGACCAACGCCGAGGGTGGCAAAGCGCAGCACCTCGAGCCCGAGCGCCTCAGGCGGTACGGCGCCGGGCGAGGGCGCGGGGGGCTCACAGCTGTCGAGGGAGGCGAGCTCCGAGACTGCCTCGCTCCCGCGGAGCGCTGAGAGTAGGCAGAGCGCCTTTCGCAACTGTTGCCAGCGCGTGCCGGCCCCGTCCGCGCGCCCCGCCGCCTGCCCCGGCTCCGCGGGCACGCAGGCCGGCTGCTTGCCCTGGGACGACCCGCGCCCAGCGCAACGGTCCGCCTCGCCCTCGCCGCTCACCCTGGCCTTCTTTTTCGTACTCCAGCTGACCGCGGCGCTGGGCGCCGCCCGGCTGCCAGCGCCGCGGCTAGACGAGGACGCGCCCTCCATCGCGCCAGGTGTGCGCCGCCGCCGCCGCCGCTGCCGCCGCCGCCCCCACACACCAAAACAAACTCAACTCGCGCTCGCCGAGGTGGCCTCCGGGCCCGGTGCCGTGCCGCCGGCAGACCCGGCCCGGCACTCGCTCGGCTCGCTGGCGGCGTCACAACATGCCCCACACGGCGCTGCCGCCTCCGGCACCCCCCGCGCTGCCCGCACCCCCACGCGTGGTTCGCGATGCTGCTGTTCGATGCCGATGGCTGGTCGGCAATCACCCTTTAGGGGCCGAGGCAACATTCGGCGACTCGTTCTCCGTACAAAGATTCCT
>Ga0115006_10002876_pt1 | contig 11537 bp, 9 predicted proteins | sample ArcOceMetagenome_3_FD_88943 | JGI IMG/M metagenome (GOLD analysis project Ga0115006, IMG submission 88943) | Marine eukaryotic phytoplankton communities from Arctic Ocean - Arctic Ocean- Svalbard ARC20M Metagenome | ecosystem: Environmental > Aquatic > Marine > Oceanic | place: Arctic Ocean...
AGGAGGAAAATGGAAAAGAAGGGAAGGTGCCGGCGCCAAAGAATCAGATGGAATCAGTGTGATATGCCCATAGTTCTGAGGTTTCTCTATTCGTAATATTTTAATTACTAGATCTAGATCTAGGACCTAGATCTAGATCTACATGTAATACGATTCGCAAAGAGAGTGCTCATCAATCGCAACGCAAATATTGCAAAGGGTTCGCACAAATTTAAGTTTCTGTTATGTCAAGCTTTGTCATCGATTGCCCATCCATCCATCCATCCGATCCATCCAGCCCCATCCAGGGATCGACCGACCGCATACAACCAAGGCCTCCCTTGCGGACGAAATGCTCTCCAATTGCGCCGACTGCCCGGCATTCCGCAGCGACGAGGAGCGAGATGCATTCGCTGCCTCAATCGCCCCTCGCCGTGAGCTGGTATGTCCAATCACACAAGAGTGCTTCGTCGACCCATGTGTTGCGGATGATGGGAACACATACGAGCGCAAGTCCATCCTCACGTGGTTCCATTGCGGCAAGACCCGGTCGCCTGTGACCAATGAAATACTGAAGAACCGAAATCTCGTACCGAACCGAAACATATCTGCAATGGCACTGGCGCACCGGGAGAAGTTGGGGGCTGACGTGTTGCAAATTTGTCGGCGGATACGGCAGCAGAACGGAAGGTGCGAGGACAACGGGGATCGGCTCAACGCCTTGCTGGACGCGGGTGCCGACCCAGCCATCAGGGACACGTTGGGGAAGGGAGAGACATCCCTGCATCATTTGATTTGCGCTGGTCGGGCTGATCTTGCCAACCTACTGCTCCGACACAATGTATCGGTCCTTCCGGTCGACGAGGAAGGACAATCTGCCGCCGATGTTGCCCAAAAGATGAGAGATAGGGTTACAAGCGACAAGTCTATATCGGAATGGGTCAATCTGACCAAAGAACTAAGGAGACGAGCCACCGTCGAAAAGGAGCAAGAAGAGGCCCGTACAAGAGCTAGGCAACGCTCCAACGAGGAGCACAGAGAACGACAGAGGGAGCTAGCCGAAGCAGAACGGGACCGCAATCGGTATGGCACACCGTCCACAGCTGGCGGTACAGTAAGGGGGAGTCTTGGATCATTGGAGGAGGGCTGGGGGTACTTTCCCAGTCTGCCGGCACTACAATTCCAAGGGTCGATACCGCCCCCGAGCCCTTCCATCGCGATTTGGGAGCGGCGAGAGAAGAGACGTCTCAATCTCGTCTTGAAAAGCGTAGCGGCCGTAGTTGTTCTATATCTCTTCTTATGTTGATGGAGAGTCATAAAAGTAGGCAAATATTGTTGCTAGCTACTAGCTAGTCAGTAATCTTCTAATAGGAATAAGATTCCTCTTCAATATTTTAAACGAGGCAGAGGCGACGCGCCACAATCAAGTTAAGTTGTTCTGTGCTAATCTAAAAGAACGTCGATATAGAAGCAGCTGCACATGCGGCTGATCCAATCCAGCAAAGGCTCTTCTGAATGTTGGCGCCTTGTTTGAGGGGTCCATCAGCGGGCAAAGAACCCATGCGCTTAGACATGCCATCTGCGACAGCAGCAAGAGCCCAAGCAACTGTCAACCCATAGGCAGGCGTGGCCTGCATTATTGTGATGCCAACGCCCAGCGCGGCGGCGGAGATTGCTGAACTATGCCCAACCGCAATGATTGTTCGTTCGCCGATATTCTCATTCATTGCCACGGAGCCATTCAAATTCACAAGAGTGGCTGCAGTTGTCCAGCCTGCATGCAGGGAAAGCGGTAAGAAAAACCAACCGAGCGATGCCGTCTCAGCACTAACGGCAAATGCGTTGATCTGCAGTAGCGAGAAGGCCGTGCCCGCGAGACATCCGACGCTGACATATTTCTTCCATCCCTCATTGTAGCTTGGGCGGAAGCTTGCACACCACAACGATTGCATGATATTGACAGCGATGAATGCTGGAGCCACCTGAGGCAGGACGCCGGCAAGAGCATCGGAAAAGAACTGTCCGCCCACAAAGGAAGCCTCGCCGAGATAGATCGGTCCCCATATTGCAAACGCCCAGCCCGATGGCGAGACGAGGGATCGTCCTCGGGACGGAGAATATATTTCCGTGTATTCGCCGCCACCTGTCGTGGCACCGCTGAGACTCGTGCTCTCTGTTGGCGCCCCAGGCTTCGACGGATCGAGCGCACCCTTTCTCATTGCGACGTCCTGCTGCTCATCAATACGACCGGGGACCGAGACCGCCGCGCAATTTCCAGCGAAGGCCGCAAGATTTAATCCCTTGAGGAGTGCGAGAGAAGCGCCTGATGCCGCGGCCGCTTCTGCGAAGGGAAGGCCGGCGATGACGGCCACGCCGGCGGCAGCGACGAATGGCGGCGAATTGAGAGAAGATACGAAGCGAAGGCTCATTGTTTCGTATGATTATGTATTTCGGTAGACAGAGCGAATTATGATTATGTATTTCGGCAGACCAAGCGAATTATGATCAGCTTATGTATTTCGGCAGATAAAGCGAATTATGATCAGGATGATCCAAGTGCATGATCAATGATCCACAAGAAAGTTGGGTTCTCGTTCTATTCTCGTCCGCCCACCTTCCAACCTGCACGTCACATCAGTCGGACACACTCGACTGAACAACAACAGACTTGCTGCTTGCTGATGAGAGACTCTACCTACTACGTAGCTAGCTAGGTACATATACCTAGGTACGTACCGGACATGCAGGATAGGCGAAAACAATCGCGATATCCTCTGTAGGTATGAAATATGGTTTAATTAGTGCTATTCTACATTATTTCCAGCGCAAAAGCCAGGGCCTTGCTGTCGTGGTGTCCGACCGACCGAACACAACAACACTCTCCCGACCGACACCCCGACGCGCGCGGGATGCTGGGTTGCATCACCTCATACGTATGCGTATCTGCGTCTCCGCTCCGATATCGTAACCCAAGTGGAGACCCCAGCCGACTTAATTCTCTCCTCACAAACAGACACACATCGTACATGTATGCCGATCTGTACTGCAAGGTAAGGCCTAAGTGTCCGACCCGACCCCCCTCCTATCCCTCTCCTTATTTGTTTACGACATGTTCTTCTTGGTGAAGTCCACCAACACGGTGTGGACGGCGCTCTTTCCGGTCTCCTCCTTGCAGATGCTCATGTCCGGGTTGAACAGGACCTTCGGAGCGTCGGCGGGGTAGTTGCCGTCGGGGAAGCACACCTCCAGCGGAGGGGGCGGGTTCCGCATGAACAGACTGCCGCCGGGCATCCAGGGGACGCAGTACGGGTCGGGGTGGGTGTTGCCGAACAGCTCGGCCTGGCCCTCCTTGAGGAGGCCACTGGCCTGGGCGGCCGAGCAGCCCCGGGACTCGTCGAAGCGCGCCCGGAGCTTGGTGGCCTCGTCGAGGAAAATCTCCCGGTCGATGGCCCACGAGGACAGCGTCTTGAGGGCGTGGCGGTACAGCCGGCAGGCCTGCTGGTTGGCAGGCAGCTGGGGCAGCCTTTGCCGGGTCTGGTCCGCGGCTGATCGGAACACTTCGTTCATGGTGGCAAGTGGCAAGGGAGTGCGTACAGTAGCGCGGTGGTTAGCGATATCGCGATACACACGCCCAGGAAATGGCAACATGCGCCGCTTGCCTGACGACGCACGGACGGCACGGACAAAAATAGCTGTCCGTCGTACGTCATGTCACGTGTTGATTTGTTGATTGCTTCGGTCGCGGCAGTTGAAAGTTGGAAGTTGGAAGTTAGTTGGCCAATTGAGACGGTTGAGAACAAAGAGTACGAGTAGCAGCAGCTTGCATGGGACGAAGCAGAGTTCGGTGAGCGAAAGGCGGCCCTGCAACCTGACTTGGTCTCGAGCGTGTGGGCTTGACTACCGGTAGCTAGCCAGAATAGCGTTGGCAGAGCTGTTGGCAGTTGGCAGCGATCTTTTTGCATCGCACGCACAGAAACCGTCAAGAATGGAATCATCTAAGACAAGATCTGAAAGCTGCTCCAAACATCTCGCCGGAACCAGACGCAGACGGCGAAGAATGTGCCTGGCTTTGCTCACATTTCCATCTACGTCGAGCCATGGATTTATATCTGATTGCCGAGACTTTTCTTCTTCTCATCCGGCGACAGTGACAACATCAGCGATGGGCATGGCCCGACGCGGTCGACGTGCCAAGAAGCCAATCGATAGCAGCAGCAGTACTGGCGACGACGACATCCTGAATTATCTCGCACAATCCGAGGCTCGGGTCGGCGACAGTGGCAGTGGAGGACGTGGTTTCGAGGATGCCACCCATCCACATGCGCGACATCTCCAGCAGAAACGGCAGCGATCCAGCGCAACCTCCGACATCAGCGGGGCCGGAAGAGCAAAGAAGAAGCAGGAGCAACGCGAATACAAATGGTGCCCGATCGATCAGTACGGCAAGGATCGGATTCGTGGTATGCAGGCCGAGCGGACAATGTCGACGGCCCTTTGCGTCGTTCCGGACGACGAGCACTGGGATTCGCTGCAGCGGGCGCGGTTCATGGCCCGAGATCAAACGTACACCCAATGGCCACCTGCGATACGGCTGTTCCATCCCTTTGCGCCTCGATCGCAGCTCCCCAATGCCGCCACCTCCATTGCAGAGATCATTGAAAAGCACAACATCGAACCTTTTGAGATTACTTTGGATCGGCTGCTCATATTGCCGCACTTTGAAGTGATCGACGAAAGGCTAGAAGCCGAGAAGGAAATGGTCAGGCCTCATGAATCAGAGGCCAAGGCAGCAAGGATTGCCGAGGAAGAGAGTAGGCGGAGGGAGATTCAACAGGAAATTGAAGAGGAGAGTCGCAGATCGGCAGAGAGAAAGAAGAGAAGGACACCGTGGGGGTCTAAAAATGGGAAGGACAAGAAGGAGCCAGAGCAGCAGAAAGAAACGCCGCCTCAGCAACACCAAAACCAACGGAACAATTTGGATAACGACGGAGAAGGTGGCGTTTCTTCTCGATCTCGGTCACCATCGCCGCCGTCTGTGTCGCCACAAGAACTGCTAGATCAACAGCGAGCAGCACAGGCCGAATTCAATGGTCCGTGCGTGGTTTGCTTGGAGCCCAATGAGGAGTCAAAGCAAAGGATCGGAGAGCTACGAGAGATTCTCCGGAAGGAATTATTTGGTCCGTATGATCCCTTTTCGGTTAGCTCCGGTGTAAGTTCCTCGTCAAGCTTGCCTCGGAACGTTGAAAAGAAACACAAAAAGCTGTCCAAGGGCATCGTTGCTAATGCGGAAGCCGGTGCATCCTTTCGTCCCGTATTGACGCTGGCGAGATTCCCAAGCGTCAATGCGGCTGTGGAAGCTGCTCAAATTCTCCAAGCTCAATGGGAACCGCTCTCCTTTGAGGTTACCGATTTATCGATCATAAGTCGTTCCGATGGTGACGTTCCTTCGGATGGATATCGTCGATCCGGCACTGAGAGATCGGAGGTGAGCATCAGGCGACTGCAAGGTACTGAATACGAAACCGAGTCTGCGTTGCTATCCACAAAAGGTAGGTATGGATGCGATGCACTGGTATCGCTCATGGGATCTGAAGGCGTCAAGGATGAAGCAGTTGATGGTGGGGACCAGGATGTGCTTGATTTATTGTTGAATGCTGGCGAGGCTGGCGGGGCAGACTCTGATCTGGACTACGAGGCCTTGTTGGAATTATCAGACGAAGAGGAGCAGATCCGCAGGCGTCAGGCCCGAGTAAGAGATTACGACGAAGATGGTGACGCGGGGGGTGGTTTGACCGATGACTGGAACAGTTGGCTCACGGACGACGATGAATGGGACGAAGGCGCAACTGTTGTGTTTGGGCGAGCTCAATTCTTTATGGGAGAGGCAAGGCAATACGTCGGTATGCCAGCAATGAGTGCCACAGATGGTAAGCATCGTGTCCTTGGAGAAGGAGTCAGTGGAGCCGCACGGAGAAAGGGAGCAGTGCATCGAAAGGAATGGGAGCATGGCGATTTCGGCCGGAAGATGAAGGACTTGAGGCCTCCAAAAGCCGACCAAGTCTAACAATTACGTGTAGTACAAGTACATGTAGATCTACATCGCAACACAAAGTGTTTGGTGTGTTATGTTATGTTCTGTTCTGACAGCTTTAGAATAGAGTCTACAATTGTACGAATTCCTACATGTACGTAGATCTACTAGGAACTTCCTACATGTACATGTAGATCTAGATTCTACCGGTGGTAGAGTAGATCTAGGCAGAGAGGAAAATCGGAAAATCAAATCCGCCGCCGTCTGGCGTGGAACGTGTGAACGCCGTACGTAGTACGTACGTAGCCGCCATCACCGGCACCACAAAGACGGGCGGAACTTGGCGCTTTGCGCTTTGCGCCAGAGTACGAGTAGGAATTATCGCTATTGCCGAAGGTACGAGTACTCTAGCTGAGAGCTAGAAGTACGAGTATGAGCAGTCGTCGCTCCGTGTACTCCTCGAGTTGACTCATCTTTGACAGCGCAGCGGCGTCCTCTTTCTTTCGTACAGCTGTACAAATAGCTCCAATTTTATGTCTCTCCTACGCTGCCCGGGGGCAGCTGCTTTGGGTTGGGATGCGCCTCCACCAGAAGATGATAATGATGAGCGGGAGGAAAGCAAGGCCGAGAGCAATGGCAAGAGCGAGGAGGTCAAAGGCAAAACGCACAGGGAAAGCCAACTGCTGGGAGTGTCTACAAAGACTGACGGTGGTCATGCGACAATAACTATCGGTTCCAAAAAGAGAGGGAGAAACGAGCAGAACGAACTTCCGCTGGGAGAAGACAAGCGAACCACAATTGATCGCAATGATACAAACGAAGACACAGGCTCGCCAAGCGCCAACGCAAAGAAGGAAGAAGGTAGCGAGGCCGTAATTGGCAAATTTTTAGCCGACAGCGACGAAGATTCCGCGACAAAGGACACAGAGCATGCTGCAATGGAAACTTCTGACAACGACGCTGCAGCATTAGCTAACGAGGATGGTTCCGACATCGTTACCTTCAATCCTCCAGGATCGGAAATTGTAATAACTGGAACAGCAACCATTACAGTTTTGGAGGGCAAAGTTGAAATCTTGGGCTGTACCATTGATTGCATGGATGCGTCCAAAAGCGCTCAAATATACAGCCCCGACGGAGGTTGGGCGAGCGCATTGACAATAGTAGATGTTCCATCTGGTGACGCGAACAGCGACGAATCAATGTCGCTTTCGGCTAGACGAACTCGAATACGCGTAGACTCGCTTTCCTGGGATGATTTCGAGACTGGTGTGGCAACAAAGACTTTCCGTATCACTCAAAGATCAGAGGTTCGTTCGGCTTTTATCATTGCCGATCGATGGCGAACTACTGCGGACGTTGTGATGTCAGATTTGACCCGTCCGATGCCGATCGATGCTATTAGGGAGAAAGATGAAAATGAACTTCCAGATTCTTCGCGGGTGCTTATATGCGGGGCCAAGGGTGTGGGGAAGTCGACGTATGTTCGGTATCTCTTGAACAAGGTGATGTCATGCGGCCAAAACGGTAATAATCCCGCAAGAAAGAAACCAAGACGAGTTGCTGTGTTGGATTGCGACGTTGGGCAGCCAGAGTTAGGACCTCCGGGCCTCATTACTTTGACTGTACTTGAGAAACCATTGCTTAGTCCACCGCATGCTCACATGGTGTGTGCAGGAGGTGAAGAGGATGAAGACATCGATGGTGGACATCCGTGCTTTTCGCCTTCGTCTGGACAGGCATCGGCCCGTTTCTTCGGACACATTTCCGCCAAAGCAGATCCCTCATCATACACCGCAGCAATTGCAGGTTTGGTGCGCGAATATGAAAAACTTGTGAAGAAGGAGGCGGAAAGAAGCTCAGCAGAAGTAGGAGAGGATGAACAACCGTCAAGGCTGGATGCATTGCCGCTGGTGGTCAATACGGCTGGTTGGGTAAAAGGTATGGGGTTCGAAATACTCTCTTCCATTGTCGATGTTGTCCGACCTGGCCATATCGTCCAGATTGTCGGCGCAGCTCGTGCCAAATTTTTCGACTTGACTCCTCATGCATTGGAAGGTAGGTCAATACATGTCGTTGAAGCCTTTGGCAGCGTGTCGCGGCTACCTACCGGTACTGATCAAGACGCAACGCCCCCCCCGTCGCGCTCTATGTCGCCAGTACCACCGAATGCCGATGCAAACAAACAAGGTGACGCGAGTACAGACATTCTACAGTCAACAGGTGTCAACAATACGGCCGCATCGTTAGCATCTACCGGAAGTCTCCGAGCACTTCGTTTATCGTCCTATTTCCTCGGTGGCTATAAGCATCTTTTGGACTCTGGAGCCAACTTTTGGCCGGCGTCCGGAGGAATCTACGACCCCCACTGCTCTGTGGCATCCACACTGGCTGCAATGAGACCGTACTGTGTTCCATTTCATTCGGTATTTTGCTTTGTGCCAAGCCTGGTGGAGTATCGCGGAACATTGCAGGCTGATGAGCTGATACTGAAATCATTGAATGGATCGATCGTTGGCCTTTGTCATTGGAAAGGAGCCACGCACAAAGCAGACGCCAGAAATCAACATGGATCTGTCGTACAAACAACGCCTCCGCATGTCAATGCTTACCTACTGCCGTGCATGGGTCTTGGTATCGTCCGTGGAATCGATAGAGTGAAGCAATGCTTTTACATCCTTACTCCAATAGCGCCCAATCGATTGATGAAAAACCCACCCAATGTTTTGGTTCGTGGACTACTTCAGCTCCCACTCACATGTACTCACAGAGGAGTGCACTCAGAAACGCTGCCGCATCAAAATTGTGATGGTATTAGCTCCGGGACGGGCGATGATATCATGAAGAGCAAGAATGCGCCGGCGAAGCCAGCGGGTAGATAAGTGAATACAGTAGAGTTGGTATGCTACGTAGTTTTAAGTAGTTGCATAATATTTTATTGTAAATGATGTGGGTTACATGTTGGTCACTGAAAGCGGAGACGTATCGACCGAGGACTTCTCAATGGCACTAATTTCGTGATCATCCCCACCATTGAGACGAAGTTTGGTGTCGTGATAAACAAGCAAACTGGGTCGGTGTCCAACGCTAATGTAAGTGAGGCCCGCACGAGAGAGCCCGCCGACGTTTCGCAATTCTTTCCGGGCCAATTCTCTTAGCAAGCCGTACATTCTTGCCTCAGTTTGCATATCAAGAGCACTCGTGGCTTCATCGAGCACCACAAGACGAGGCTTATTTACTAGAAGCCTTCCAAATGCAAGCCTCTGTTGCTCTCCCAACGAAAGCGTGTTGCTCCAGTCCAACACTGAATTGAGTCCCTTGATAGGGTCACCGTCACCAGCCCGCAATGGCAACTCTCCAAGATCAACTTCCTCAAGAATTGCTAGCAGATCTTCGTCCGTCATGCTTTGCCGCAGCAAATGTGTTTTGCTCAGCTTATGACCATCGGGATAGTCGTCTGGATCGATGTCTTCCATGCTAGGATAGAGAAGCTGATCTTTTAGGCTACCAAGGGGGCAGTATGGTCGCTGGGGGAGAAAATACACATCTTCATCAGACGGGCGCTCAATAGTCCCATCTCCGGCGGTCCACAGGCCAGCAATTGCTCTCAGGAGCGAGGATTTTCCAGCACCTGAGGATCCCACAATAAGAAAATCTTCGCCCTCCTTCAGTTTGAGCGTAAGGTCACTAATCAGTGTTCTCTTTCGGTCCGGTGTGGACAGCGTCACATTTTCCAGCGATAGAATCGATTTGGGCGCTCCCGTGCTTGCATCGGCCAGCGAAGAACTCATATCCCCAAGAGGCGCCATTTGTCGAAGTTGAATCTTTGATTGTTGCTCAACTTTAGATGATGCCTCGTCAGCGGCCGCAACAGCGCTCCCAACGTCGGTAGCATTTGGCAGCACGAGGAGACCATCTCCAATGCCTCTACCCTCATCAGCCTCTCGAATGGCCGCAAAAAACTGGCTCAAGCGATCAATGGCTGCTGAGAATGTCGATAGCTGCTCGAACTGATTAACAATAACTGATAAGTCATTCAGAATGTGGTTGAAAGCTCCAACGCTTTGTGACACGACACCAAGCTGAATGCTTCCTGCAAAAGGGGAGAGAGATGAGACCAAGGATGATACTGAGGAAACTGTCTGCCATTGTGACCCCTTCGAGGGGCAGTAGATAGCCTCAATAAATCCACTTACCTGCAAAGAATTGTGGGGCAACGACCCAGACCGGCAAGATCTGAATAAAATACTGGTAGCCTGTAGTAAAGAACTCCAAGTTTCGCTGCGCTCCGATAATCTCCTTCCTGTTGTCGATGACCTTATCAAGGCGGTTGCTAATCTCTCGCCCTTCCACATCTTCACCCGCATAAAATGCAATAGATTCGGCTTGGTCTCTAAGCCGCACAAGCGAATAGCGAAAGTTGGCCTCCTTTTGGAGTTTTTCGAAGTTTAGTCCGACGAGCTTACGGCCGATTGCGGTGGTAGCGATGGTTCCGAAAGAGGAATATAATATGATGGCAATGAACAGGCTCGGCTGGATGCTATAAAGTATGAATGAAAAGGACGCGAGATCGATGATGGAAGTAACGATTGTGATGAACAATTGCAGGCTAAAGGCTGTGAATGATCTCACATCTTCGGCGATGCGTTGGTCGGGGTTATCGACCTCGCCACCACGTTCCAGTGCGTAATAAACCCGATTCGAGGAGTACAGCTGCAACGTCCGGTCCGTCATCCATTCTCTCCAAGCGACGGCAAGGCGCTCCCTCTGGAACCGATACAGAACGCTGACTGGCATTCCCACCACGAGCGCAGCGGCATACTTAGCCAGCATGGGATAGAAATTGGCGGCATCCTTGGACGACAATGCGTTCCAAAAATCCTTCCCGACGTAGGAAAAGGCCACCGATACGCCACTGTTGAGAAGGGTAATTCCGATCATGCCTGCGAACAACCAACGACCAGATTTACTCTCCTGATAGTAGGGCAAGGCCATCTCCTTGAAGTTGGTGAAGAGAGCAGCGAGGCGATCGAAGTTGAGCACCCCATCATCCTCACTCAGGGTGACACTGGTATCTTCTTCCTTATCGGCATCGGCAGAACCAGAGAAAAGAACGCCACATCGAGCCCGCCGCTGCGGAGGCGCCAATGAGGCGCCAGTCGGCCGATCGAATCGCGCACTTCTCGCAACAACTCCCTTCGCTGAGGGTACGAACGCAGAGGAAAATGCATCTGTTCCCTGCGCCGATGCGCACAACACCACCGCCAAAAGGGGCAGGGCAGTCCGTATCGCCACCATCGTTCGCAGAAAATGATGAGATGAGCAACTGCGCGCAGCGCTGCGCTGGCATGCATGGCGATGGCAAAATGATACGTACGTACTAGTAACGTAGGGATCCCTACATGGTGGTGTCGTCCCGCTAAGTATAGCTTTAGTCTATCTAGAATAAATTCAGCCGCACTCGCATTAGTAAAACAAATATCAATAGCATAAATCATCTTCAGTGATGTTGTCACAAAAAAGTGAA
>Ga0115006_10002878_pt1 | contig 11535 bp, 6 predicted proteins | sample ArcOceMetagenome_3_FD_88943 | JGI IMG/M metagenome (GOLD analysis project Ga0115006, IMG submission 88943) | Marine eukaryotic phytoplankton communities from Arctic Ocean - Arctic Ocean- Svalbard ARC20M Metagenome | ecosystem: Environmental > Aquatic > Marine > Oceanic | place: Arctic Ocean...
GCGACTCGACTCGGGATTCGCGCGCTCGCGGCGAACGGTGCGCTGCGCCCATGGCTATTATCCGCTGCCCGCGAGGCTTCGAGCTATCCAAGGGCCCGGCGCCCACGGACCTGCGCTGCGACGGCCCGTGTGGGAAGTTCATTGCGAAAAATACGTGGCTCTGGAGCTGCGCCAAGAGCGACTACGACCTCTGCGTCGACTGCGCGGCGAAGACCGTCGATGGCACCGAGCAGGGACCGCCACGCACGGGTGCCAACGTGGGCGCCGAGGAGCTGGACGAGGTGAAGCGCGAGCTGTGGGAGCCTGGCGACAAGCGCAAGGGCACGCCGCCCAACAAGCGGCGGACCAAGGCCGCCAAGAGCCAGCAGCGCCGGACGCCCCCGGGGGCGGCCGAGGAGCTGGAGGCCGACTCGCCCAGCCCACCGTCCAGGCAACGCCGCAGCCCCGCCAAGCCGCTCGACCTGGGCCCGGAGCCAACCGAGGTGTACATCGACCCGGCGCTCCTGGCCAACCTCCGGCCACCGCAGTACGAGGAGGAGCAGCCGGTGCCGCTCGTCGAGCCGGTGAGCGGCGCGCCGCTCGCGCTCGAGCCGCTGCCCGAGCTGCCGCCGATCAAGGACCCGACGGTGCTCTCCGACCTGCAGGGCAAGCGCCGCTGGCTCCAGCAGCTCTTCGAGCTCGAGATCACCCGCGAGCTGCGCGACCAGAGCTCGACGCCGCTGCCCGGGCCCGTCGCGGACGCCGAGGGCGCGCGCCGCGCCCGCGTGCGCCAGTGCGTCGCCAAGTTCCAGGCGGCGCGCGCCGACCTGCTCGCCGAGGAGAAGCTGCAGCTGGCGTGCCTCTAAATAGGGGGAGGACGTATTTTGAGCTCTTCGTCTTAGTGGTGTTCCCCTGTCCGGACTGAGCGGGTCCTCGTACCCGGGCAAGACTAGCCAGCCCAGACGCCAACCAAGGCAGCAGCCATGTCGGAGCGCGCGCTCAAGAACCTGACCAAGACGCGCACCTACCGGGAGCGCTCGCAGCCCAAGGCCCGCCAGAAGCTCGGCATCCTCGAGAAGCACAAGGACTACAAGGAGCGCGCCGTCGACTATCACAAAAAGGAGGATGCGCTCAAAAAGATGCGGGAGAAGGCGGCGTTCAAGAACCAGGACGAGTTCTACTTTGGCATGACCCATACCCAGCTCAAGGACGGTCGGCACATGAAGAAGGCCAGGAAGAGGGCAACAGAGGGCGAGCTGGCCAACTTCACGCGGGAGGACATCAGCTATCTCTCTATGAAGCAGGTCTCAGAGAGCAAAAAGGTGGCGCGGCTGCGGGCCAACCTGCATAGCCTGGACGAGCTGCCGAAGAACACGCACACGCTCTTTGTCGACGGCGACGAGCAGGCCGCGCGCTTCAAGTCGCCAAAGGACTTTGCGCGCCACCTGCAGACGCCCGTGGAGCTGCTCGGCCGCGCGACGCACCGCCCGCGCGCGGGCGACGACGGCGAGGCGTCGTCGTCGTCCGCGGCCGGGCCGGGCGCGGCGGCGACGGCATCGACGGCGGCGACGGCGGCGGCGGCGACGGCGAGCGCGCCAAAGCCGCTGCGCACGAAGAAGCAGGAGAAGGCGAAGGCGCAGCAGTACCGCGAGCTCGAGCAGCGCGAGAACCGCGAGGCCAAGTTCAAGTCGCAGCTCGAGAAGCTGCGGCTCGACAAGGTGCTGCAGGCCAAGGGCGTCAAGCGCAAGGTCACCGAGGACGGCCAGCCGCGCCAGTACAAGTTCAAGCAGGTGCGGTCGCGATGAGTGTGTACGTTTTCCCGTGGACCGTGCATGTCTGAATCGTCTGTGCAATACGTTTTTACGTGTACTGAATTTTTATTCAGTGCTGAGCACGCGCCCGCAATCTCTCTACCTAACCCTCCACGGCCTGCGGCTTGCCCCACGCTGGCACCGATCATATGCCTCCATAGGCTCGCCTCGGCCCCTCCTGCGCCACGACGAGCCCGCCGCCCGGCGCCGTGCCACCACCGGGGCCAGGCGGCGGCACCGCGCTCATGCGCACCGGCGCGCGCGCCTCGAGGCAGCCGGAGACGCCCGCGGCGTGGTAGGCGGCGAGGGTGGCGCTCATGAGCAGCGCGATGGCCGCGTGGTAGAGCAGCAGCGGCTCGGGCGGCGCCGCCCACCTATGTTGAAAACAAGCCCAGTTTGGCCAGATTCGCCTCCAGGCGGCACCCGCAGTGGCAGATTCAGGCCCAGGGCAGCCCCATGCTTCGGCCATCCTCGGCCAATCAGCCCCTTTAGCGCCCCGGTTAGTTGGCCAGATGGGCCTCGGTTTCAACATGGCCGCCCACCAGAAGGGCAGCGGCACCGGCCGCAAGAAGGCGAGGAGCGTCGCCGGCAGCACGAGCGCCGATGCGAAGGCGAGCGCGCCGTCGCCCGCGCGGCGGAGGCAGAGCAGCGCCGCCACCGACGAGACCGTCGACGCCGTGAAGAAGACGAGGAGCAGCGGCGTCGTGACGGCGTCGATGTGGCGCGACGCGGCGTGGGGTCCTGGAGGAGGGTCACACGCAGCGCAAGTGTCGACTCGGGCGGCCTCAAGCCTTAGCGCCGCAGCCTGGTGGGATCTGATGCGCTGGGCCTCTCCTCCCGATGGCCGAGGGCAGCTCCACGCCTTCAGGTGCAGTCTTGAGGGCTTGAGCCCGTGGTACAAGGTGTGGCACTGCCAGGACAACCCGCTTCTTCGACCGTGCGTGGGGCGCCGCAGCAGTGGAAGAGGTGCTGCGTGCTATCGAGCAGCCCGCGCACCGACGCGCCGATCGGCGTGCCGTGCAGCAGCAGCAGCAGCGGCTGTTGTCGCGGCGGAGGGGCGCGAACGAACGTGTGAGCCGGATATGAGGCTGAGGTGGAGGGCTGAGGTGGCAGGGCGGGAGTTGTGATCTGATCTGCGAGTCGAGGCGTGGCGTCGAGCGCCAGAGCATAGGCGGCGTACCGGGCCGAGCACGATGCCGACGCACAGCTGCGTCGCGCCGAGCCACGAGTTGAGAAGCAGCGGGTCGAGCGGCGCGCGCGTCAGGCAGCGCCGCTTGTACGCCGCCGAGAGCGCCGCGAAGACCGAGCTGCCCGCGAACGCCAGCCGCGCCGGCCACGGCCCCGCCGCCAGGTCGGCGGCGCTGAGGCCGCCGTCGTCGTCGCCCTGGCCGCCCACCTGGTTCGAGCTCTGCGACTGGTCGCCGCTGCCGTCGCCGCCCTGGCTCAGCAGCCACGGGCCCGCGTACGCGAGCACGCGCGCCTCCGGCGGCGGCGGCAGCAGCAGCGTCACGACGCCGATCGCCAGCGCGACGGCGGCCACGATCTGCAGCTTCGAGTAGGTCTGCGGGCGGAGCGGGTCGGCGGGGAGGAGCGGCGAGAAGAGCACGGTGGCCGGCACGATGCCCTGTAGCAGCATCACCTGCATCGTGCCACAGAGATGCGTCGCGCCGTCGAGCGCGAGCAGCGACTGCAGCGCGTCGAGCGTCGCCATCGCCAGCAGCTCGAGCGGCCGCATCCGCTGCAGCTTCTCGCTCACGGCGGAGCGGCTGCTCTGGCTGCGCGCGAGGCGCAGCACCATGAAGAGCGCCGTGTGGAGCGCCGCGAGCGCCGCGTGCATCAGCAGCACCTCGTGCGGCATGTGCGCCGTCATCCGCGCAAAGGCCACGCGGTCGACGGTCGTCGCGAGGAGGTAGGCCAGCGCCAGCGCCGGCGCGGCCAGCTGGCTGCGCGACGGCCCGGCGACGGCCTTGGGCGGCGCGCCGCCGAGGAGCGGCTGCCGGCGGTCGTCCATGGCGTGGTCAAGCACGGCCTCGCGGGATCGGCAGACCTTGTCGGCCGTCGGCCTTGCCGTCCGCCACGTGCCGCAGCACGCATACGTTTGGCATGCTGCCCTCAACCGCCTCAAAAACGGGTCCCTAGACACACAAGCGCGGCCGACAATACACCGGGAAACCCCTCCCGAGCGTCACGCTCGCAAGTCAAGCTGGCGCTCAGCAGCCGCCATTTTCGATCATGAATGAAGTCCATGAATGAAGTCCATGAATGAAGTCCAGTCGTCCCCGCTCTCCATGCCCTATCCATCGGCGTCTGCGTCTCACAAAACCTGTTGCTGTCGTAAAGGAAGCGGCCACTTCGGAAGGACATTGCGCCAAATGCGCTCAGGTTGCTGCCCTTGCCGCTCCGTTTCGCCAATGCACACACATGAGCGGCGCAGAGGAAGCGGCACGCCGGTGGTGAGTTTTCTCGACTCGACTACACTTGTTTCACACAAAGTTCGTCACATCGCCAGCACGGCGCGCGATCCGTCCGAGACGCGTCGCGGTCCGCGTCGTGATCGCGACGCACAAGACCTAATGAGCGCCTCAGAGGATGCGGCGCGCCTGCGCACGATCCTGAAGCAGCTGCGATGCGTGGCGCTGGCCGGGGAGATGGCGCGCGAGTTGCTCGCGGCGATGATGCGTGTGCTCACGGCCGACGTGGAGGTGCGCTTCGCGGCAGAGGAGCGAGAGGAGCTGATGCGAATGGCCGTGGTCCCTGATGCCGCAGACGAGGCGCTGTCAAATGAGGCCGCGCTCTGGACGAGCCTGATGATGATGGTCGAGCGCTCGGTTGAGCTCGGTGTGCTCAGCCCGGCGCAAGCGATTGCGATGCGCACGCTGCGTGCCGCAGCCCTGGCGGCGGCGACGGAGGCAGATGACGACGATGGAGGTGGAGCCGACGACGGGCAGGGGTCGTGGGCGCTCGTGAGCGACGACGCGAGCAGCAGCTGGGCGGGCGTCAGCGACGACGCCGTGGATGACGGCGGCGGCGGCGGTGGCGTGACCGCGGCGGCACCCGACGAGAAGGAAGTGCTGCTCGCGTCGCTGCGAGCGGCGGTGGAGGCGACGCGCGCGCGGCATGGCGAGGCGGTGCAGGAGCTCGGGTCCGAGTCATGGGTCCGTGCACTCGATCCGGAGGGCGTCGGCGGGCCGGCGGCGCGGTTCGGCTTTTGCGTGGCAGCGCACGGCCTTGTGCTGCGGGTGGTGCCACGCCTGCTGGAGGCAGGGGGAAGCGGCGGCGACGCCGTCGTCGTCGGCGAGGTTGGCGAGGGTGGCGAGGGTGGCGGGGGTGGCGGTGGAGCGCGGGTCGTGCTCGCTGTGGCGGTGCGGGCCGAGGGCGGCGGCATGACGCGCCGCGACGAGCTCGTTGTGGAGGCGGCGGCGCGCTGCGTCGGCGGGGTAGCAGCGGCGGCAACGGCGGCGGCATCGGCATCGGCGGCGGCGCGCACGTGCACGTGCGCGGGCGTCGGCGTCGTGGCGCTGCCGGTGGCGGTGGCGATCGAGGCGATGGTGGAGATGGTCACGGCGCACGCGGAGGCGGCGCGGCTCGCGGCGTGCGCGGCGGCGCTCGGCGCGGGCCGCCACGAGCTCGAGCTCCGGAGCGACGAGGAGTGGGCCGAGCTGCGGCCCGAGGCGGCAGCGGCGAGCACACCGTTGCGTGGCTTCGGTCCGTCGGAGATCAAGCGTGTGGCGGCGGCACAGCTGGCGACGCGGCTGCTGCCGCCGACGGTGCGGCTGCTGCGCGCGGAGCCGGTGCTGTCGGCGCGGCTGCACGCGCGGTTTGCGGCGAAGCTGCAGGCGCAGCGCGACGAGGCGGCGGCCGCGGTGGCGTACGCCCGTGCGCAGCAGCAGCAGCGGCAGCGGCGGCGGCAGACGGTGGAGGGGCGGTCGGATGCAGCCGAGTCTCGGGACGAGGACGAGGACGAGTACGAGGAGATGGCGGTGGAGGAGATGGTGGAGTTGGCGGAGGCGGAGGAGGGGGCGATGGCGGTGGAGGGCGTGGAGGAGGTGACGAATGTGGACGGGAGCCTTTGGCGCGAGGCGGCGTCCGTGTGGGAGGCGGCGGCGTCCAACCTAAAGGAGCGGCTGCTGAGCCCGACCCTCGCCTTCCACGGTTGCCCGACGCAGGAGGCGCTGGCAAGCGTGCTGGCCGAGGGGCTGCTCGCGCCGGGAGAGGTGGCGCAGCGCAGCACGGGCGAGCTGATCCCAATGGCGCACGGCGCGCGGTTTGGCGACGGCCGCTACCTCTCGCAGGACATCGGGACGGCGCGCGGCTACGCGCTCTGCGACACGGCGGGACGCGCGCAGCTGCTGCTCTGCCTGGTGGCACCTGGGCGGTGCGAACACCTCGAGGAGCGAGGCGCCGCCGCGTCGTCGTCGTCGTCGTCGTCGTCGTCGTCGTCGTCGTCGTCGTCTGGTGGTGGTGTGCAGCTGCTCCGTGGCGCGGATTGGCACCTGTCGCGCTGTCGTCGCTGTGACGCCCCGCGGTGCGACGGCGCGACGTGTCGTCTGAACGAGGCGCTCCGTGCGCTGGCGGACTGGCGTGCCTCGCTGCCCAAGGCCCCCGTCGATGGCGGCGGTCTGACGCCGGCGACAACGACAGGGGCGGTGCGAGCGCGCAGGCTGCAGCGGCAGGCGGTGGCGGAGGGCCCTAGCGACAAGCAGCTCGAGCGTGGCCGCACGCTGCAGGCGGCGGTGGCCACGCTCGAGACGGAGGCGGCGGCGCGTGCGGCCGACCCCGGCGTCAACTTTGGCTGCCGCGTGTCGCCGGATCAGCGGCAGATGGTCGTGGCCGAGGCGGCGCAGGTGCTGCCGCTGATGGTCGTCACCGTCGAGGTCGTCGGCAACGACAACGACTGGGTTCGCCCCTCGTTCGCGTTCGCGCCGCCGGGCACGCTGTATGGAGGACGGGGAGGGGGAGGGGGAGGGGGGGCGCGGTGGCGGTTCCTCGGGCTGGACGAGTGGAGTGGGCTGGCGGCGGCGGCGGCGCAGGCGGCGGCGGCGGCGCAGGCGGCGGCCGAGGCGGCGAAGAGGGCAAAGGCGGCGGCAGCGCTGCAAGGGGCGCCTTCCGATGCCAAGGCGGCCGCACGGGCGGCTCACGACGCCGCGCAGGCCGCCGGGGTGGCGGCACGGGTGCTCAAGGCGGAGGCGGACGCCAACAACAACAGCGACGGCAGCGAGAAGGAGAAGGGCAAGGGCGGCAAGCATGCCACCGGTTCCGTGGTGGCCGCCTCGACGGCAAACCAGCCGGGGCCGACTCGGCTGCTGGTGCCGCGCGCTCTGCCGCAGCTGCTGCCTGGGGAGACGACGGCGGAGCTGCGCCTCACCACCTCGCGCGCGCTCACCGCGCCTCTCACCGTGACCATCGTCACCGAGCCGGCCGACGCGGCGACGGCCTCGCCGGCAATCGTCACGATCCAACCGCCACCGAAGCTCAAGCCCACGATCGGCGCCGCCAAGGCCGCCTCGACGGCCGCCGGAGCGTCGTCGCCCGCGGAGCCACCGCCGCCGCCGCTGCCGCATGCAGTCTTCAAGCTGACGGCGCTGCGGAAGACCGATGCGCCGGTCGCCGTCCGTTACGAGCTGAGCGGGCCGGGCGCGGCCGACGTGCCGTCGCTGTCGGCGTCGTCGCAGCTGATCGTGCGCACGCAGCTGTGGGCCGCGATGCTCGGGGCCGACGAGGTGGGCGGCGCGCTCGGCGGCGGCGGCGGCGGCGGCGGCGGCGGCGGCGGCGGCGGCGTGGGGCTGCGCACACACCTGCACCTCGGGCTGCTGGTGCATGGGCTGGGGTCGCTGCCTGCAGGCAGCGCCGATCGCAAGGCGGCGTGCGACGCGGCGGCCGCGGTGCTGCGCGAGCTGCAGCCGCAGTCAGCGGCGCTCGTGACGACGGATGACCCCGACGCCGCCGCCGCCGCCGCCGCCGCCGCCGCCGCCGCCGCCATCGCCGCTCCTCCCCGCGTGCTGGCGCCGTTCGGACCGACGCAGCGCGTGCTCGCTGCGCTGCAGACGCAAAAGAGCGGCGGTGGCGGTGGCGGCAACGGCGGTGGCGGCGGTGGCAGTGCACGTCAGCAGGGCACGCTGGCGCCTCTGAGTCTCACGAGTGGTGCTGGTGCGGCGGCGGCGGCGGCTGCGGCGGCCGCGGCGGCTGGTGGTGGTGGAGGTGGACGTGCTGCTGGTGGGATCGGCGGTGGCGGCGGGGGCGGCGGCGACGGGCTGGTCTCGGGCGCGGCGCATCTTGCGGAGATGTCGGTGGAGCGGTTGGCGGCGCGGCGAGAGGACCAGCTGCTGCGTGCGTACGCCGAGGCTGAGACGGCGCAATGGAGGACGCCGCTGCCGCCGGCACGGTCCGCGCAGTCGAAGCAGGACATTGCCGCCTTTTGCCGCGAGTGCGTGGTGGGTGGCGCCGCCACCGACGGCGAGTGGCGCCACTCATACGGGGCTGTCGAGACGGCGGCGCACCTGGCCATCGATCTGGGCGCCGAGACGCGGCGCAAGCGACTCGGCAAGGCGGCCGAGCGGAGGGCGGCGGCGCTCCAGCGCGAGGAGGAGGACCTCTTCCTGATGATCATCATGCAGCATGGCCCCGCCGCGGACGCCGCGGACGCCTCGAGCGACGGCGACCACAGCGCCGGTGGCGGCGGCGACGCGGCGGCGGCGGCAACGGCGCTGCGCGAGGCATCGCTACGCGTCAACGTCCGCGGCGGTGGCGAGACGTCGTCGTTGGCGGCCTCGGGGGTGCGCCTCGCGGTGCGCGTGCTGGCGTGCAACCTCAACGGCGCCGACGCCGCCGCCGCGGCGCTGCACGCCAAGACGGCGCTGCAGAGCGTGGTCGCGTACGAGCCCGCGCCGCTGTACGACGCGCCCACGCGGCGCGCGCTGCCCCGCGCGGTGCGTCATCTCTGCCAGGACGCGCAGCGCTGCGTCTTCGGCTCGCCGCTGACGGTGGAGGTGCCTTACGCGGAGCGGGTGCTGCACGGCGGCGTGGTCGCCGAGCTGGGCCAGCCGCCGCGGTGGCGCGTGCAGATGCGCCTTGCGTCGGACGATGGTCTCTCGCTCCTCTTCCAGGGCGCGCCGCCGCAGTATCTACTCGTCAACGGACGACCGCTGCGGCTGAGTCTGAGCGGCACGCCCCTCGGCCGCGCCGCATTCGTCTCGCCGCCGCTGCTCGTGAAGCTTCTGCGGCTCCTGCAGATGCACGTGGGGGCGCTTCGGGTCGCGGCGACGCGGCGCGGTGGCGGCAGCCCCGCGGCCGTGCGGTGGGGCGTGCGATGGCTGCGCGGCATCGCGACCGCCCTCGCCGAGCCGCCCCGCCTCCTCCTCGGAAGCACCACCACCACCGCCTCCGCCTCCGCCGCCGCCGCCGCCTCCGCCAATGGCCAGACAACTGCCGCCACCGCCGCCAACGCCTCTACGAGTAGCCTGATTGGTGTCGACGACGGTCGCGCGGCGCTCGCCGCGGCGCTCGCTGACCCGGCGCGCCGTGCCTTCCTCGTGCGGCAGCGGCGCCGCCTCGCCTCCGACCTCCTCACCGTCCTCAACGAGGTCGAGGACACGGCGCTCCTCGCCGCCGCCGCGTCGGGCGCCGACGGCCTCGCCGCCGCGCGCTATACGTACCTCACCAAGCCCACTGAGCTCAAGTACGGCGCCAGGGCGCTGCGCCGCGTGGCGCGCGCACGCGGCGGCGGCGGCGGCGCGTCGTCCGCCGCGCCCATCTCCATCCCGCGCATGCTGCGCCGCCTGGCAGCAGCCTCCTCCTCCTCCTCAGACGCAGACGCAGAAGACGCAGCCAAGGCGACCGAGTCGTCGGCAGTATCGTCGTCACTGCAGCCGCCACCGCCGCCGCCGCCGCCGCCGCTGTCGCCGCTGGCGGAGCACACTGCCGACGCGGCGCGCGCCGTCGCTTTGGGCGATGAGCTAATCGGCTTCGCGCGCTCGGCTCTGCGGCGCGAGCGCGCGGTGCCGTCGTCGCCGTCGTCCTCGTCGTCCTCGTCGGTTGGCGGCGGTGGTGGTGGCGGTGGTGGCGGTGGTGGCGGCGGTGGCGGCGTGGCGGCGCTGCTCTACTCTCTTGGCGCGCTCGGCGTGCAGCTGCGCGTGGGCCGCTCCGAGGCGGCGGCGATCAACCCGTGGCAGATCCGCGTCGAGTACGTCTCGCGCACGCGCGCCGCGACGAGCGACGCCCTGTGCGCGCTCGACTGCGGCTCGCGGCTGCTCGACGGCACCGGCGAGGTCGCACCGGACGTGATGCTGCTGCTCGACCCGGCGCTCGGCGCACGGGCAAACAGATCACGGTCCAGAGCGGCCGTCTTGGCGGAGCCGCAGCTGCACGGCGCGGGCCCCTTGGCTGCATCGGAAGGCTGTGGGCTGCCTGCCACTCGGACTGCATCGGAAGGCCTGGGGCTGCCAGACCCACCCACCGACCCCGCTGCGCTTCGACCAAACCCACCGACCCCGCTGCGCTTCGACCAAACAGGCAAACGACGCCATCGAAACGTTCCTCCGCTCGGAGATGCACGCCGCGTACCTGTCGCTCGTCTTCACTCGCTCCGCGGCGCTGCGGCTGCCGTCGCAGCGGCGCGCGCTTCCGACCGTCGCATTCTGCAAGGCCCTCGAGCAGGTGCTTCTACCCCTCCCCCTCCACTCCTCGTCCCTTGAGGTGCTGGCTCGTCCCTGGTCCCTTGAGGTGCTGCTGCCCCTCCCTGTAGGTGCTCATGCACCCTCACCCCTCCCCCCCTCCCTCGGTGCCGAGCGCAGGTGCTGCGGCGCCGCGGCGGCGGCCAGGTCACCGAGCCGCGCGTCTCGCGGCAGCCGTCGTCCTTCGAGGTCGTCACCTCCGCTGAGGACGTGCGTCTCGCACTCGCGATGCTGCACACGCTGTCGCGCGTGGGCGCCGGGCACGACCGCGCGGCGGCCGCGGCGCTGGCAGTGCGGCTGCTGGGCCCCGAGCCGGGCACGTGCATGACCGAGGCGGGCGAACATGGTGTCGACTCGGTCTGTCAGCTGCTCGTGCTGCTCTGCCTCTCGGACGATCTCGATCCGCTCTTCACGCCGCACGACGTGGATCATACAGATCCCACCGCGCGGCAGCGGCGCTCGCGCGTTGCGATGGCGCTGCTCGCGGAGGCCGTGTCGCGCTCGTGCCGTGTGCTGCTGCGCACGGCGCCGCCGACGCCGCAGCATGCGCTCGATGGCTTCGAGGCGCGCGCCGGCCAGAGCCACGCCATGCTTACGGCGCGGCGGCTCGTGCGGTGCGCATGCATGTGCCACAAACGGCTCGGAGCGACGACGACGAAACCCACGCACGACTCCCATCCGACCACGCGCACCACCGCCGTGGGCGTGCCTTGCGCCTGCTGCCCCCCACGCACGCACGCCTCACGCGCCATACCCTCCTCCTTGCCGCCTGCTGAGCAGGCGCGCCCTCGGCGTCACCGCCGACTCCTGTGCGTCGCCGCTTCCCGACGACGAGACTGACCCGGCCGGAGGGGCCGCCGGGCTGCCAGAGGGGGGCGCGGCCGCGGCGTCAGCGTACCAGCTGGCGTCGGCGGTCAAGGCGAGCGGCGGGTTTTTCCTCAAGAGCCTCACCAACGCGACGTGCGCCGCCGACTCTCGCGCCCTCCTCCTCCTCCTCCTCCTCCTCCTCCCCCCCCTCGCCGACCCTCGCCGACCCTCGCCGACCCTCGCCGACCCTCGCCGACCCTCGCTGACCC
>Ga0115006_10002879_pt1 | contig 11534 bp, 9 predicted proteins | sample ArcOceMetagenome_3_FD_88943 | JGI IMG/M metagenome (GOLD analysis project Ga0115006, IMG submission 88943) | Marine eukaryotic phytoplankton communities from Arctic Ocean - Arctic Ocean- Svalbard ARC20M Metagenome | ecosystem: Environmental > Aquatic > Marine > Oceanic | place: Arctic Ocean...
AGCGACGACTCGCGCCCTTTGGTGCCGAGCGGCACGAGAAAGAAACGCACGCCCTCGGAACCGAAATTGCCCGCACTCACATTGCCCGCACTCACATTGCCAGCACTCACATTGCCACCAGCCCCCGCGGCCGGGGCCAGCACCTCCTTGCTTTGCATGCCGCTGGGCGGCTGGAGAAGGCGCACCCACTCGCGGACCACGTTGTGTGTGTACAAGTCACCGCCGAGGATGGCGACGCGCACGCGCCGCCCTCGCACTGCACCCGCACCCGCACCCGCACCCGCACCAGCACCTTGGTCGGGTCCAGAAAGCTGCTGCTGGTGCGCCAATATGGCGCGGAGGGCAGCGCGCAGGTGCTTTACGTCCGGCGCGGCGACGAGGCGGGCGCGCAAGGGAGACCGGGTAGCGGCATGCTCGGCCGCATGCTCGGCCCAGGCGGCGTCCTCGTCATCGGACATGAGCCATTCGTGGAGCAGAGCGCCGCGACGCGAGTGCGAGTTGAGCAAGACGACCAGAGGCCCGTCGCCTTCCTCGCCGCGCGAGTGGCGCTCGTTGCGCTCGTTGCGCTCGTTGCGCTCCGTGCAACCCAGCTGCTGCCTCAGAATCGCCGTGACCTGCGCCCCAATGTCGTGGAGCGAGCAGCTCGCGCCGGTCGCGCTGGCGGGCGGCGCGTCCTCCTCCTCATCGCGCTCGTCATCCTCGGCGTCGTCCCAGGCGACCCAGAGCGGTCCGTCCTCGCCCTCCTCCTCGTCGTCGCCTTCCCCGAAGACGGGAAAGTCGTCAGCGTCGTCAAGCTGCTCGCCCTCGGGCCCAGAGACTCGAGAGACGACGACGGGGCCCTTGCCCTTGCGCGACCGGATGCGCGCGTAGCCGTTTTTCACTGTGCGGACAATTTTGCGCGTGCCCATGAGCACCTTCTTGCGGAAGTTGTTGCGCGTACGCGCGTCGGCGGCGCCGGCAATGCCCTCGGTGTGCATGCCCTCGGTGTGCATGCCGCTCGGAAGCGCACTCTCGGCCTCGTCGCTGAGGGCGCCATCTTTGTCGCTCAGAGCTCCGTCTTCCAGCTCCAGCCCTTCGCGATTGATGCGCGTGCTTAAGATCTGGTGCGTTTCCACCCACTCCTCCTCCTCCTCCGCCTTGTTGTCGCCCCATTCATTTTCGTCCTCGTCGTCCTCTTCGAAGTCCTCCCCTGAGGTGCGCATGGCGAGCGAGCAGCACACGCCGTGCACATGCCGAGCGAGCAGGGGCGGGGTGCGGTTGCGTGAGCGCGCGAGAGCACGCAGACGCGACACGGCTGCAGCATCTGCCGGCCCTCTGCGCACGCGCCGCAGCCGCACGCCGCACACAGGCACGAGCGGGAGCTGACCACTGAGGATTCCTTCGAGGTTGGGCGTCTGTTCCGCGTCGTCGCCCCTGTCGCTCGGCCACCACTTGGTCACGTCGGACGAGTCGACGGTGAGGGTCTCGAGCTGCACGTGCAGACGGACCAGCGGCGTGTTGATGGCGCCCGCCTGCTGCGAATGCTTGAGGCGGCCCGTGCTGTGCAGTATCAGGTGGCTGCCCTCGTCGAGCGGCGCCTGCAGCACGTCGGCGAGCACCACGGTGCACTCGGCGATGACCTTGTTCACCAGCGACCGCTTCGACTTTTTCTGCAGGAGGATGCGGAAGGTGTCGGCGTGCGACCGAAGGTTGTGGAAATACTGCATGTAGAAGTTGATGTTGACCGGGATCGAGCAGGTGGACGACACCTGCACGGGCATGAACGCGGAGCTGAGCGCCGCCCGCTTGAGCCGCGCCGACCGGACGCCATCGCGCAGCCGCGAGCGCCCGTCGTTCATCACGGCGACGACGCGCACCTCGGACTTGGAGCTGGTCAGCTGCGTCAGCGCCTCCACCTTGGTGATGTGCAGGTAGCAGATGCGCGGCACGCATCCCTGCGCAGGCGCGCCGCGAAGGCCGGGGGCGTGCGGTTGAATCTCTTAGACACCCTAGAACCTCTGACTGTTTGAAACGCACTCGCAAACGAAACTCCGGGAACGCGTGGCTTCCGAGGTCCCGTTTTGGGCCCGTGGCTTCCCGGTTTCTGACAAGTCACGCACCGTGGCTTCCTGACTTTTGGGGAACCGCGGTGCGTGGCTTCCCGGCTTTTGGGTGCGCGGGCGAAACTCCTAACGACTTGGGAACCTCGGACTGTTCGGAACCATGCTCAAATGAAACTCCATAATGCGTCGCTTCCGAGGAGAGCGATAGCTCAGAAGCGACGAGCGTGCGGGTGCCTCGCTTCTGGGCACGCAGGATCCTGGGAAGCGACGCACGTCGCTTCCACCCGGCTGGCAGGAAGCGACGGTGCGTCACGCGTGCAGCGTCCCGCGCAGCCAGCCCGTGGTGTCAACGCATCGCAGTGACGCGCGGGCAACTGCTGCGCGTCGCGGGGCCGCCGCAGCCCCTTCTCGGCGTTGGCCAACGCGCTTTGGGCGCCAGCGCGGAGCTTGCGCATCAAATGGGTTAGCGAGCAACAGCCACCCCCTTGTCCGTGCACACGCATTGCCAACGCACGGGTGGCCTTGCGCGGGCGCGGGCGCACGCGCGCGCCCGGAAAACAGACGCGGGCCGGGCACTGGTCCCCCGCCGCAGCCCTCCGCACCTTGATCGAGCGCTTCACCAGGCCGTCCCGGGCCCACAGCCCGGGAATCGCCGAGTACAGGTTCTCCGGCTCGCCGTTATTGGTGCGCGGCATGGCTCAGCCAGGGCTGCGACTGCGCCAGGCTGCCGCCACCTTGTCCCCACCTTGCTCCCGTAGCCCGTCTATCACGCACGAATTCGGCGCGGGTTCGTGGGAACTGTGACACGGAACCTGAACGTGACGCGCCGCAGCTGGCGGGAGCGATGCCGGGCAAGACCCCGACGGAGAAGCTGCGCAAGGTGGGGCGAGGGCGCGGGGCGCGTGGGGCGCGCGATTTTCAGTGCTCGGCTTGTGCCGCCGGCACATGTGTGCCGATGTGCCGGGCGTTTGGGCCGCGCGCGTCGACCTGCACAGCGCGCGCGCACGGCGCGCCGCGTTTGCCTCGCCGGTTCGCGGCTGGCTCTGCGCACACCGGGCGCGGCGACTCACGCGCTGCGCGCCTGGGTGTGCTCCGGCAGGACTACAAGGCGCCCGACTACTGGGTGCACGAGATCCAGCTCGTCATCAAGATCTACGAGGAGCACGCGCAGATCCTGTCCACCCTCCATGTGAAGCGCGCGGAAGGCGCGCCGGCGGACGCGCCCCTGGTGCTGGACGGCGAAGAGCTGGACCTGAAGAGCATCTCGCTGGACGGCAAGGTGATCCCGGCGGACCCCAAGAGCAGCAGGGAGCGCCTGTCCTACTCGTGGGTCGAGGAGGACGTGCTGGAGGTCAAGGGGCCCTTGCCCGCAGAGTTCAAGCTCGCGTGCGACGTCCACGTCAAGCCGCACCTGAACACGCAACTCTCTGGCCTGTACAAGTCCTCTGGGGTGTACTGCACCCAGTGCGAGGCCGAGGGCTTTCGGCGCATCACGCTCATGCAGGACCGCCCCGACGTCATGGCGAGGTCCGCCCCCGCCCTCGCTTCAACGGGGTCACGCTTTGACTCTCCTAGACACCTTAGAACCGCGGACTGTCCCCCCACGCACACTAGAAGACAAAGCTCCTAAGGACAGCGCCTTCTGAGGAACTGCCACGCGCCGGGACCCCGGCGCAATTGTGGCATACGCGTGGCATAATCGTGGCAAAATGGCATTATGCCACGGTTACACCACGCCCATGCCACCGTTATGCCACGCTCTGGAGCGTGGCCTCCCGGGATACCTGGGAAACCACGCTCATTAGGGGTTTCGTTTTTCTTGGCCTATTGATGACCATGAGAGGTTGCAAGGTGTCTCAAGGTGTCTCGGAGATTGAGCTCTAGGAGATTGCGGCGAGGGGCTTGCCTGCACATGCGCATGTTAGTAGCTATACTTGACAAGCTCATGGTAGTGACCACACTTTACATGCTCATGGTAGTGACCGCATTTTTCTTCGTACCCCGCACAGCTACACTTCAGTACGGATAGAAGCGTGCAAGCGGGCGTGCCCAGTGCTGCTGTCAAACGGCAACCTCATCTCGAAAGGCGACCTGGCCGACAATCGGCACTTCACAGAGTGGCAAGACCCCTTCAAGAAGCCGAGCTACCTCTTCGCCGTTGTGGCTGGTGATCTCGGTTCCATCAGCGACAGCTTCAAGACCATGTCCGGCAGGAACGTGGCGCTCCACGTCTACTCGGAGAAGCACAATCAGGACAAGCTGGCGCACGCGATGGCGTCGCTCAAGCAGGCGATGAAGTGGGACGAAGACACCTTTGGCCGGGAGTATGACCTGGACATCTTCAACATAGTAGCTGTGGACGACTTTAACATGGGCGGTCTGTAACCTAAACCCTAAGGCCTAAGGCGGTCTGGAACCTAACCCCTAAACCCTAAACCCCTAAACCTCAACATGCGCCGTCTGTCACCTAACCCCTAAAGGGCGGTCTGTCACCTAACGCCTAAATTCTAAACCTTAAGATGGGCGGTGTGTGACCTAAACCCTAAATTCTAAACCTCACCATGGGCGGTCTGTGACCTAAACCCTGAACATGGGCGGTCTGTGACCACTGCGCGTCTGCGTCGTGCCTGCGCCAAAGGGCAACATAGCGCATGTGGCACAGCGTCTGCCACACATGGCGCATGCGGCACAGTGTCTGCTGCATGGGGTATGCAGCACAGCGCATCCGGCACAGCGTCTGCAATATAGCGCGTGCGCGGGTTTGCGTCTGCGGGCACCGTGGCTGAGAGGAATGACATGCGCGAGGAATGACATGCGCGAGGGATAACAGCAACGTTGGTAGCATGTCACGTTGGTAGCATGTCACGTTGGTAGGATGTCACGGCACATGTTGCCGGCGTGCGTCGTTCCGTGATTCCCTTTTCAGTAACTTTCTCTTGGAAGATCGGGCGGGGATAGCCTCAAACGTTTGCCTACTCTAGTAGAGACTACAAATACTCTGGTAGAGACTACAACTACAACTACAGACTACAAACGCTGCAAGTAGGAAGCTCTGCCGCAACTCGTTACAGACGCTGCCAATAGGAAGCTCTCCCGCAACTCATTAACTCATCGTAGTCACCTCTTGCGCAAGTTGGGAGAAGAGGCCGCTCGACGCTAGCAACCTAAACCCTACAAGGCATTGGAACCTAAACCCAAAAAAGACATTTTGAACCTTAAACCTGAACGCGAAACAGCAATGGAGAACAAGTCGCTCAACGTCTTCAACACCTCCTGCGTTTGTGCCTCGCCGGCCACGGCAACGGACGCCGACTTTGAACGCGTCCAGGGCATCGTGGCCCACGAATGTGAGTGGCGTGTGGTTGTTTGTATGGCTGTCCGTGCCGCTGTCCGTGTGGCGGTGGCCCTCTGTGGCCTGGTGCTAGGCGCTGAGGTCTCTGCCAGCCCCCACACTCCCGTCAAACCTGGGAGAGGCGGCAGCGTGCGCGCAGGTAGGGCGCAGCAAGTTCAGGTAGGGCGCAGCACGTTGGCGGGGGCGTCGACGCCCCGCTTCTTTTGATTTGTCAAAAACAAGAAGCGCTTCTTTTGATTCCCAGGAAGCCGCACTATCTGGAGATTGGGTAGGTAGATACATGCGGGGCGGCAGGCTTTGCGGACTGTGCGGCTTAGATACATTGCAGGCTTTGCGGACTGTGCGGCTTTGCTGACTGTGCGAGCGGGAGGCAGATTTCCACAACTGGACGGGCAACCGAGTGACATGCCGCGACTGGTTCCAACTTACCCTCAAGGAGGGCCTGACCGTGTTCAGGGACCAGCAGTTTTCTGCCGACATGACTTCGGCAGCCGTCAAACGCATTGAAGACGTCCAGGTCTGCTTCTGCTGCCCTAGTCCTGCTGCTGCTGCTGCCCTAGTCCTTGGCCCCTAGCGCCTCGCACCCTTGACGCGCTCTGTGCCCTCTTGCGCCACTTGCCCCCTGGCTGTGTGGGGCCTTTGCAGCGGGCGCGCTGGCGCTTGCTTGTGCTGGCGCAGCCTTTTGCAGACCCGTCTCACGCTCGCTCATCTCTGCCTCTCTTCCTGCTTCCGCCCTTCCTCCCTTCCACCCCCCTCTCTCCCTGGCCTGGGCGGCATGAGCGCAGGTGGTGCGGGCGCTGCAGTATCCGGAGGACCGGGGCCCTATGCGGCACGCAATCCGGCCAGAAAGCTACATAGCCATGGACAACTTCTACACGGCGACCGTGTACCGCAAGGGCGCCGAAGTCATTCGCATGTACCACACTCTCCTGGGGGCAGATGGCTTCCGCAAAGGCATGGATCTCTACTTCGAGCGCCACGACGGGCAGGCTGTCACGTGCGACGACTTCCGGGCCGCCATGGCCGACGCCAACAAGTTTGACCTGACGCAGTTTGAGCGCTGGTACACCCAGTGCGGCACGCCCTCTGTGACCTGCACCAAGTCTTATTCCGCTGCCGACAAGGCTCTGTCGCTCACGCTCGAGCAGACGTGCGCGCCGTCGCCCAGCGGAGAAGAGGCGCTGCCCTTCCTTATTCCCATCAGGGTGGGCTTCCTGGCAAAGGACGCGAACGGCAAGGCGCGCGAGGTGCACAAGGAGCAAGTGCTGCACTTGACGGAGGCGAAACAGACGTTTGTAATCAAGGACATGGACGCAGACCCGGTCCTGTCCCTGCTGCGCAACTTCAGCGCGCCTGTCAAGCTCGAGTATCAACGGAGCGACGACGAGCTGGCGTTCCTGATGGGCAACGACACAGACTCCTTCAACCGCTGGGAGGCGGGGCAGCAGCTTTTTTCCCGGGCCATCCACGCCAACGTCAAGCTGTTTCAGACCAAGGGCGAGGCGGCCATGACCGTGCACCCGGCGCTGGTGGCTGCCTTCAAGTCGACGCTGGTGGACACGTCGCTCGACAAGTCCCTGTGTGCGTATGCGCTACAGACTCCGACGCTCTCCACCCTGGCCGAGGACATGGAGACGGTGGACCCCGACGCGCTGGTTGCTGCTCGCACCTTCACGCGAAAGCACATTGTCGAGCAGCTCCGTGCTGAGTTCCTCAAGGTCTTGCCGCGTGGTCTTGCCGCGTGTCCTTGCCGCGTCCACTGTTGTCTGCGCCCACCGCCCCCGGCGTCTGCCTCTGGGCATGTATAGGGCACAGCCTCTGCGCGCTGCCATACATGTGTCGCCGGCAAACATGCCACGCGGACGCTGGCAAGTGGTGCTGGGTGCGGAAAGAAGGGACAAGGAATGTGCAATAACAGAGGGAGAGGTGGTGTGCAGGTGTACGGCGACAACACGCTGCCAGTGGAACCCTTCAGAAACGACAAGGAGGCGATCGGGATGCGGCGTCTGAAGAACACCTGCCTGGGCTACCTGTCGGAGCTCGAGGACGCAGAAACCACGGCCCTCATGGAGAAGCAGGCCATGGAGGCCACGTGCATGACCGACCTGGCGTCGGCGGCAAACTGCCTCTCGTCTATCAAGTGCGCGGCGCGCGACAAAGTCATGTCGCACTTTTACGAAAAGCACGCCAAGGGCAACGACCTGATCCTCTGCAAGTGGCTGGCAATCGGCGCTTCGGCCTGCACCGACGACGCACTGGTCTCAGCCCCACGCCTGCGCTGCCCCTTTGGCGTGTGCGCGTGCATCTGACTTTTCGCTGCATCTTGTCGCCGCATTTCACGTGTTGCTGCTGCCTGCCCTGCGGGTGTCTGCATGACGCGTGTCACGGTTGTCACGCCAATCGCAATGGCTACACGCGGGCTGTGACACCATACACGCGCGCTGTGCCACCATATGCTACACGCCCTGCCTGTTGGGTGGCGCAGGAGCGGGCAAATGAACTGCTTGGCCACCCCGATTTCAGCTTGAAAAATCCCAACAAGTGCCGGTCGGTGGTGTTAAGTTTGGCGTCCAACATGAAACCCTTCCACAAGCCGGATGGCTCGGGGTACAAGTGGCTGGCCGACCGCATCCTGGACATCGACAAGATCAACCCGCAGGTCGCCGCCAAGCTCACATCCAAGCTGTCATCTTTCCGGCGCTTCGACGCCGCGCGCCAGACGCTCATGAAGGAGCAGCTGCAACGCATCAAAGACTCGGCAGGCGTGAGCAAGGACACGTATGAGATAGCCATGCGCAGTCTGTCATAAGATGCTTAATGTTGGCTCGGATGTCAACAGCTGCAAGTGTCACGAGCTGCGCAGTCTGTCACAAGATGTAACGGCTGCAGATGTCACCAGCTGCGGAAGAGGTCTGCGCAAGGGAGGCCTATTTCAACAGAGGCCTGACGTATGGGGAAAAAGCCCATGTCCAGTCAAAGAGACCCCTCGCGGTGCGGTGCACGCATGTGCCTTGTTTCTTCCCAAAACCAGGCTTGCAGAAATACGATTGCAAAGCAAAATGCACAACATCTCCGGAACACCGAGTCCGCGCAAGGCCTGCCTCTCCTCTCCTCCCTGCCCCCGCCCCTCCCCCGAAAGTCTCCCGAGCCTCTCTCCCTCAAAGAGGGACACGTGAGGTCCCAAGTGCTTTGAAGCCCGGACACTCGTGCACGTGCATGTGTGCACAGCGAACGAGCAACGCGAGGGCAATCAGTTGGAGCGCCTCTCATTCAATGTTGGAGCGAGAGCGCGGCGGAGAGCCCTTGAGCTGCATCATGTCACATCATCTCTGCGCCCAATTCTAATGACATCTCTCCGCCCTTTTCTAATGCTCATGTGAATGCCCATGCGATGACGAGTGGTCACCTCTCGAGTGGTCTCCTCTCCCTGAAAAACAGTACTCGCATCCACACAGCTCAAAGTCAGATGGGAATACACAGCATCCCGAGGCGCCAGCCAGGAGCAAGTCTGCCATGAGGAGCAAGGCGAGGCAGACGCCATCCACAGGAGCAAGTTGTAGGCCCGAAAATGCGCGAGGCACAGTCACATGGCGCGTGCGATCTGCTGTGCGGTTTGCTTTGCGTTTTGCTTGTGTCAAGGGACACAGCCTGCGGCAAAAACGTGTGAGAGGAGGAGGGAGGGAGGGAGGACGGTGCTGGCGAAGCGCAAGAGGACCATGGCGGATGCGAGTGTGGTCCAGGAAGGAGGAGACTAAACCCTAAACCGAGTGTGGTCCAGAAGGAGGAGAGGGACGCAAGCACGCAAGGAGGCACGAGACGCAACTCCTGGCAAAGCGCAAGCAGGCACCAGACGCACCTGCTGTGCCCGGAAACTAAACCCTAAACCCTAAACAGGCACGGGACGCACCTCCTTTGCCCGGAGACAGCCCCGGGGAGCCTTGCCCCGTGGCGCGTTTCATGATGTCTTCCGCTTCTATTGCTGATAATCTCTGTTCCGCAAGAGCGCCGTGCCGGGAACCGGTGCGTGGTGTAACGGGTCACGGGTGAGATGCGTTAGTCGGTGGGTCCAATGCGTGGCGGGGTGCGTGTCAGGTGCATACCACGGCAATCGGTGTGAGGCTTGACTGTCAAGCTGCACTGGGTGGCATGCTATACTGCATGCCACCATGCAGTACAGCACGCGGTATCAACCGTGCGGTAAAGCATGGAGGATAAAAAAGGATAAACAAGCATAAACAAGCACAGGGGATGCAACGGAGCGGCCTGCAGACAAAGCTGCAGGCAAAGGCAGTGCAGACAAAGCTGCAGGCAAAGACAGTGGCCGCATGGCGGGGCAAGCGAGGCAGGAAGTGGGTGGGGGCGCGAGTCACGCAGGGGGTGAGGGGCAGGGGGTGAGAGGCTGAGGGTGCGGACGGGGGCTGAGGGCGATGGGTGCGGGAGAAAGACCGCAGCCTCCTCGGGGTCGGCGAGATCGGCAACAAGGTCGAAGCCATGCACGTCTAAAATGCGCGCCTGCACGTAGCTGCCAACGGGCAGCGTTTGCGCAAAGTACACCTGTTTCGTGTGCCTTGAATCAGAGTAGACTTTGATTTGTGGCGTGCGATTTAGAGGGCGAGTCCTCTGGTTTTGATGGCGTATTGATGGCGTATTGTTGCTCGACATCATGTTGCTCGACATCAAGCGACGAGCGTGTGCGCGTTTGTATGACCAGAGAACATGTGGGGAGGGAGCGAGAGGGGACGCACAAGGCAATCAATGTCGGGCGCGTCGCCGCGCGTGCGGCCGATGGAGCCAAACCCGCCCTCCCCTGGCTTGTCAATCACCACCTGACGCACATGCACAAAACGACATGGTCAATCGCCACCTGCCGCATACGCACCCGGCATGCACCAACGGCATAATGCCGTTGCAGTTCGTGCATAATGGCGTTGCACACATGGCACGAGCTGGCGTGTGCAGACACGTGTTGTGAAACACGACACGTGAAACAAGACACGCATTGTGAAACTCGACACGTGTTGTGAAACCAGACACGTGAAGCAAGACACGTGCTGTGAAACGTGTTGTGATCGCAGGTGTACATGACGCGAACACGGTACGCGGTACACGGTACACCAACGCATGGCGAGACGCGCACGCAGAACACATGACCGTGCAAAGCAAGCGCACCCTGCAGAGAGAGGCAGACAGAGAGAGGCAGACAGAGAGAGGTGCTTTCCGCCTTTGAGAAAGCGGGAGGAGGGCGGGCAGCACGGAGAGCGCGTGCGCACGGTGCAAGGCAACGAGGAGCACAACACAGGCACACCAGCACAACACAAGCACAACACATCCGAGCACAACACATCGCCACGCATGCACCGGGGGGCACGGGCACAGGGCGGCAAGAGGCACAGGCGCGGGAAGGCAAGAGGCGCGAGGCACGGGAAGGCGGCAGACGGGCACAGGAAGGCGGCGGATGGGCACGGGAAGGCGGCGGGTGGGCAACCTCGAGATCTTGCCCAATGAGGGAGCGAGAGTAGGCTTCTTGAGCGTCTTGGATCAAGCTCATCAGCTCGTCGCGCCGTCGCTGCTTCACCTCCTCGGGCACTTGGTCGCCCATGGTGGCGGCCGGTGTGCCCTCCTCCTCGGAGTAAGCAAAGACGCCAGCGCGCTCGAACTTCATCTGCTTGACAAACTTGACCAACTCGGCGTGGTCCTTTTCCGTCTCCCCAGGAAAGCCCGTGATGAAGGTGGTTCGTAGCACCAGGCCCTGATGCCGCCAAGCGTTGAGAGTGCGTTGAGCGTTGAGAGTGCAGGCCCGCGATGCAGGTGCTTGCAGGCTCCAGCAGCAGCAGCAGCAGCAGCAGCAGCAGCACGCACGCACATTGTCGTGGACTAGACCCTAGGACCCTAGGACCCGAAGCAGTGTGAGCAGTGTGCGCAGTGTGAGCAGTGTGCGCAGTGTGCGCAGTCTGAGCGAGGCAGTGTCTGAAGCAGTGTCTGAAGCAGTGTGAGGAGAGTCTTGGCTCTTCCACAGTGTGATTTGCAAAGGGTATAGTGTAGTGTGACGGAGCCGTGGGCTCTGGCGCTCACGCGCCGCGCGTGACAGCTCTGCGTGACTGTCACGCAAGGTGACACGCACCTTGCGCGACAGGCGCCGG
>Ga0115006_10002882_pt1 | contig 11528 bp, 8 predicted proteins | sample ArcOceMetagenome_3_FD_88943 | JGI IMG/M metagenome (GOLD analysis project Ga0115006, IMG submission 88943) | Marine eukaryotic phytoplankton communities from Arctic Ocean - Arctic Ocean- Svalbard ARC20M Metagenome | ecosystem: Environmental > Aquatic > Marine > Oceanic | place: Arctic Ocean...
AGGAGACGTTCGCAGGGGTGGAGGGGGGGGGCGGCCGGGCCCCGCGCACCTTCCTAGCATCCAGGAACTCTGCTTCTTCATCAAGTGGTCATCGCAGCTGGCGAGGATGTCCGCGACCAGCGTCATGTTCTGCAGCTTCACCTGCTCAGGTTAAGAGGAAGGTCAGGGGGGGCGAGGGATGAGGGGTGAGGCGGTGGAGAGGGGGGTAGAGGGCCAGGGGCGAGAGGGCGGGGCGGGGCGGGGGGGGGGGGGGGGGCGAGGCGGCGGGAGGCGAGGGGGGCGCAAGGGCTCCGACAGGAGCGTCAAGCTGCAGCGCGCACCGCCAGCCGCATCGCCTCCGCGTGCCGGCCGATCTTGCGCAGCGCAGCGACGGCGACGCCAAGCACCTGCGCGTCCTCTGGCTCGGGCACGTACTGGGCCACCTGGCTCAGGTACATGACGATACGCTCGCAGTTGGTCTTGTCGACGTGCTGCACGAGCCTGCCCGAAGGAAAGAGGCGTGGTTGAGAGGCGGGGTAGGGGGGGGGAGGAGGGGAGGCGAGTGAGGGAGGCGAGCAAGGCGAGGGGGGCACACACAGGGCTGCCCTCGGGTTTGCGGCGGCCCACGTGGCCTCGCAAGGCCACGCCACACTGCCAGGCCACACTGCCACGCAGCCGCGGCCGCCCTCTGCGGTGCGCATGAGCGGCGGGCTGCGCCTTTGGAGCCACCAGGCGGGGACACAGGCGGCTGTCGCAGGAGAGGCGGCGCCAGAGAGACTAGCGACATGCACATGCTGCGCTGCGAGTCAATCGTACCGACCTCGCTCAGCAGGTCGATCGCCTCGGCCTCTGCGTTGTGCTCGATGAAGAAGGGCACCATGTGGTCAACGATGAGCGGCATCAGATCGGCCGCCTTGCCCTTCGCGCCCGTCTCGTCCGACAGTCGCTCGTTGTACTCCTCGGCGATCTCACCGGAGAGGTGGCGCACGTACTCGTGCCCCCAGCTCGCGAGTTCGGACGGAGTGCCCTCGAGCTTGAAGGTCAAGGACTCGCGCACGCCCGGCTCGGAGTTGGTCATCGCCAACATCGAGAGCACGTCGGCTAGCATCACCTTCGTCGCGTCGGCGCTTGCGCCCTTGTAGCTCTCCTTGAGAGCGGCGTAGTGTGGCCCCAGGAACTTGAGGGGCTTGGGCACGGACGTCATCGAGGAGGTGGCCGTCCGGATCTCCGTGACCATGGCCTGCAGCGCAGCCTTGCGAATCTCGAGCTCCGTGTCCTGCGCACGCGTCACGAGCAGCTCCATCTGCGACTTGAGCTCCTCGTCCTCCTGGGAGAGCTCGTCATCCAGCTTCTCACCCTTCTTCTTGCCCTTGCCCTTGCCCTTGGCGTCAGCGGGCTCCTTAGCGGGCGCATCGGCCTTCTTCTCCTCCACCGCCATCCTAACTGTGCCTCGGCGTCTCGTCAGCGCCCACTATCGGCCGATGCTGGCGCGCGACGAAGGGGAGCGCAACCAACCGGCTGACAGCTGTTTATCACCCCGGCAGATTGGGGTTTTGTGTGTTTTTGGGGGTAGATTTAGATATCAAATTAGGTCAAATTAGGCCAAATTAGATTATGTGCGTCGTGCGGCTGCGCGCGCTCTGTCTGCGCGCTCCCAGCGTTCCAGCCACTAGCCTCGCGGGCCATCGACGACGCACCAGCACCGACGCCGCTAGCGCTACTTACTGCCGCCCGCCCTTGAGGCACACGCTCACGGCTGCCGCGACGCACAACAGGCGCTCGCGATTTACACTGCTCCATTGGCACGGGGCTTGGCCACAGCTCCGATCGCTGACAGCACCGGCTGCCTACGGTGTCTGAAGTGTGCGATAGTGCGAATGGTCGGGTAAGGAAGGGGTTGTGGAGCCCTTAGGCCGGGCGGTGATCGCCAGCCAGCACCTTACAAGCCGCTTGGAGCCTTGGACCCATGGGCTTGGACCAGTGCCATCGTGTCTGATACAACCTCGTGGTTGCGCTTGGCGCCACTCATCGGCACCCGCTTGGCCTCCACGGCTCGGTCTCTCACGAATTCTGGGCCGCTCGATCCGAACTACGGCGGTGGACCGGGTCTGCAGGTTCTACTTCCCCTGAATACACATCGTTTTTTTCAGACCCTTTGGCGTCAGAGAAGTTCCGTCACAAACTGGGAGGAGAGGGGGGGGGGCTTAAAAACGTAGCGGCGAAGCGTGTGGGCGCGGCTTACAGCAATATCACCCCCCAGATCTCAGCCCGAAAGCGCGTCGACGGACACGGCCTTCGGGCCATGCTCCTGCCGCGACAGCTCGTGCTGCGCGCGCTCTGCGCGCTCCCAGCGTTCCAGCCACTAGCCTCGCGAGCCATCGACGACGCACCAGCACCGGCGCCGCTACTGCCGCCCGCCCTTGTCCCACTCGAGCTGTGCGGCGGAGCCTACTGCGTAAACTACACTATCGATCGGCAGCTCTTCCGCGCGGTGGTCGACACCGGATCGCCGTTCGTGCTGGTCGACGGCACGTGCACCGAAGAGCTCGACGGCCCACGCGCCAAGACGCTGTGGGGTTGCTACCGGGGCACTGGCCGGCCCTCGGGCCTCGCGCCGACAGACGAGCTCTTCGGCGGCATGGACGTGGGCACCGAGTGGAAGCGCGGCGAGCTCGCGCTGGGCGCCGCGATCCGCCCAACGCGCGAGGGCTGGGTCACCGACGGACCGAGTCTCGTCGCGACGGTGCCTGATGCGACCTTCGGCATCGTGCGGTCGACCGTCGACAAGGGCACGCCGACTGCCGTCTCGAACCCGACCACTGAGCCCGGCCACTCGCCAACACCCTAACGCAAGGCGGCCAAACCCAGGCGGCGGCGCGGTCTTCCTCGGCTTGGCAAAGCGGCGGCTGCCTCGCATCCGGCCGAGCTTCCTCGAGCAGACCGATGTCGCCTCGCTGCGCTTTGACTTCATCCGCAAAACGCTAGAGCTCTCGCAGGCGCGCCAGCCACGGGCCGAAGCCGTAACCTAACCCGGGCCCGACCCTCACCCAACCCTGCCCTAGCCCTAACCTTGGAGCCAGCGCTTGACCCTAGAGCCCCCGTAGGCGGCGCCACCGACCCTTGACACCAACGCAGGCGCCGCTCGTGCCGCGCAGCGCCGACGCAGTGCGCACGATCGACCTGCGGCCGCGCGGCGCCCCGGTGGCGACTTACGCGGCCAAGGTGCAGCGGCTCTGCGTCAACGGCCAGGAGGTGGCCCTTGACCGGCCGGTGGTGGCAGTCATCGACACGGGGACAACCGGGGTCTCGGTGAGCCATGGAGCCGAATCCGAAGCCGAAACCCGAACCTTCACCGAAGCCGGCCGAAGCCGAAGCCGAAGCCGACCCCTGACCCTGACCCTACTGACCCTATAACCAGGTGAGCGATGGGCTCTTCGATGCCGGCGTGCTGCCCACGGCGTGGCGCGACGCGAGGATCGAGCTGCGCACCGAGAAAGGCAACCTCTGCGCGCTCGAGGCGTCCGTGCGCAAGCGCCGCCCGCCCGCGCCAGGCATCCCGCCGCCGCGGCTGCCCCTAGACGCCGAGGAGTTCGAGGAGTTCCCGCTCATAGTCAGCCCGGTACACGTGCCGTGGTTCGACCCCGGCTTCGGCGATTCGGAGTGCGCAGACGGCGAGCCCTTCCAGTGCAATGGCATGCCGCTGGGCAAGCGCCGCTCGCTGGTCGAGCAGCTGCTGACGCGCACCGACGGCCTGGGCGCCGCGCCGCACGTCATCTTCGTCGGCATGTGCTTCTTCTGGCAGCGGCAGATCACCATCGACATCGACGAGGGGCGCATGACAATTGACTAGATAGGACATTTGCGAATTTGTCCGCTTGGTGAGCCCGTTCGTCTCGACCCAAACTTCGTCTCGCGCGCTCCTCCTTTCGCTTGCGCTGCTGGCGCAATGACGCTGCGGCGGTGCCCTCTACTGCTCGTACTCTGCACAGTCTCGGCCCTGACGTCTCTAGTGCGACCGCGCGTGCAGGTTCGCCCGAGAGGGGGCGTCCATATTGTGCGTGCAGGCTCGCCCGTGATGGAGGTGCCACAGTTTATGCGCTTTCTCCAAGACATCATTGCGTCGCCTGCTGCGGAGCTAGCAGCAGCGGCTGCGGCTGCGGAGGCAGCGGCAGCGGATGCGGCTGCAGAGACAGCAGCAGCGGAGGCAGCTGCGGAGGCGGCGGAGGCGGCGGTGGCGGCGGAGGCGGCGGCGGCGGAGGCTACGGCAGCTCAGGAGGCCTTGGCGGCGGCAGTGGATGCAGCTGTTTTGGCTGCGACAGAGGCGACGGCATCCGATGCGGCGGCTGCAGCCGAGACGGCGGCAGCGGCGGCGGCAGCAGCGGAGGCGGCAGCAGCGGAGCTGGCAGCGCCACCGGCGGCAGCTGAGGCGGCTGCGGCTGAAGCGGAGGAAGAGGGCGTGCATGGTCGCGACCCGCGGCTGGCCCCACCCTGGATCACCGAGAACGAGCAGTTGCTCGCCGAGCTGGCAGCACGCTCCTCTGCGGTACCCAAGCCATCGACCGCGTCACGCTCCGCCTCAGTCTCGCCGATTGTGAGCCGCCTGCCCGCCCGCCGCCCGTGGAGGCAATGTGCACCGCACGTGCACCGCACGTGCACCGCATGTGCACCACATGTGCACCGCATGTGCATGTGCACCGCATGTGCATGTGCATGTGCATGTGCGTGTGCATGTGCATGTGCATGTGCATGTATACCAGGTGAGCCTCGCACAGCTCGACGAGGCAATCGGCCGTGCGGAGGCGCGTGGTCGGCTCGCGTGCGTCAAGTACTACGCGCCATGGTGCCAGTCTTGCTTTACCATCAAGCCTCTGTACGAGCGGACAGCAGGTGCGCGACTCGGCTCGCATCCACCTAAGCCAAACCCGAGCTAGACCTCATGTCCATGTGCACTGCATGTGCCTCGTTGGCTCGAGCAAGATGAGCGACCACGTCGACTAACCCTAACCCTACCCTAGCCCTGACCCTGGCCCTGACCCTAGCCCTAACCCCAACAGAGGGCAAGATGGGCGACCACGTCGATTTCTACGAGGTAGACGGCGGGTGCGCGCGCGAGCTCGTTGCGCTCGCCGACGTGCGCAACTTCCCGGTGCGCATAGTGCCACTGCACTCAGCACATCTCTGCACCCCGCAGCGGCAACTCTGCAGGCACACCCTCTGCACACCCATGCAACTTGCAAGTCCACACTCGTCACCTCGGCGCACTGGTGCCCCATGCACACCATCAACTCTGCTCTCTTCTGCAGGTCACGCAAATATACGCACGAGGCACGCTACGCACGACGCGCCCAATCAACAGCAAGGTTCTCTTCGACGGGTTCAACGCGGGCCTGGTGGACCTGGTGCTCGAGTTCGCCGACTTCGGCGCGACCGTCGAAGGCGGGTGATCCCGACTCGCGGAGCCCGAAAGAGCCGTGTACACGGGGTAAACACATGCACCATCGCATGTTGGTTTCTACATTCTACACGATAAGAACACGATCCCGGACCGGTCTCTATATAGACTATAGGCGGTGTAGGGGAATCATCCTTTCTTTGAAAGAAAGGTGCGTTGCATGCCTTCGCGGCACTCCGGCAGCGGCACGACCTCGTGCTCGTTGCAGCGCCGCGCTTGCCCACTGAGCAGTCCAGTGCTTCTCACCTGCCGGGTAGATGGTCTGCAGCTGGTGGTTCTGCTGCTCCAGCTTCTGCAAGACGTGCTCCGCTCGCGAGGCGTCCGCCTTATCATCTACCACTAGCAGAGCGTGCTCCACGAGGGTGTCACACATATAAAGACGCAACGTGTCAGGATTGTAGCGGAATGCTTCAGGTGGAAGCGTTGACATAACGTACGCCTTCCAGCACTGCCAGACCTCCACCATGGCGTCCGACGCCTCCTCGGTATCGCCGAGCTCGAGATGGGCTTCGGCCTGCCGCACTATGTACACGGCCATGTCGGCCATGTCGCCTTCCGCCGCTCGGAACTCTTGCGCCTCTTTGAACAGGCAGACGGCCTCTTGCAGCTTTGCGTCCTTCGCGGCACCGTGAAGCCCTTGTGCGACTTCCATCATGCTCTCCCCCAAAGCGACCAGCGACTGGTCGAGCCGAGTGTAGCACTCATGATCAATGTTGGACCAGTCAGGCCGCAGTCGAAGCAACACGGAAAGCTCTGTGAGGATCAACTCCTCTTTCTCGAACTTGCCCAGCTCGTGCAGCACACTGCCCAGCTCCCAGAGGCCGTGCGTGAGCGGGTCGAATCCCTGCACTGGGTCTATATCCCAGCTTTGACGCAAGGAGAGAACCACACGTCGCACCACGCGCTCCTCATTAGCACCAGTGCCGTATAGCGTGCGCAGGATGCTTATCTCATCCAGTCGCATCTTCAGCGTCGGCCAAACATCGCGATGGACCATCGCGGCCATTAAGCCCGCCTCCCGGTAGAGGGAGAGCGCTTCTCTTGCCTTGGCCTCCGCACTCTCCCGCCCATCTGGACACGCTTCTGCCTGCTCCTGCAGCACCTCGGCGAGCAGGGTGATGGAGACGAGGGTATCTTTGTCGTCCCCGTTCAGCCGCGTCAGCGCCAACTCCTCAGCGAAGAGCGTCTCCGCCTCGGCCCATTGCCAGTCGCGCTGGAGAGCCATCCCGAGGTTAGCCATGGAAGCGCATGTGTCCAGGTGCCTGGCGCCGAGCAGATTGCGCCGCCCCTTCATCGCTATGCGGTGCAATGCGATGGCCTCTTTGACCTCGACGTTGGAATCGAGCGCGTTCGCCAGGACGTTCATGCTGTGGTAGACGGACTCCTCCAAATATGGTTGATTTGGATTCATCTGCCAGCGGGCTGTGATCCGGTCGAGCTGCTCGCTCATCACCACGATGCACTCTTCAAAGAGCAGCTCCTTGTTGAGCATCTCGCCGAGAGCTTTCAGGTTGAAGAGTGCGTTTTCCTCGTAAACGTTCCCTGCTTCTGAGTAGAGCGATCCTTGTTGCACCGCGCGCCTGATGCAGGGGATGGCGAAGTCGAAAACAAGCGCCAGCTTCCTCCCGAGCGAGAGCACTAAGAACGTGGGGCCGCGCCCGAAGATGTCATCGAACGGGTCGCCGAAACCTGCTTTCTGGACATTCGAGTGCAGCGTGAGGAGCGTTGTCATGAGCCGGCATAACTCGTGCAAAACTGGTTCGGGCCGTCCCTTGAGGTGTAGCTTCACCGCCTCAGGCAAGACTTCGTGCCGTGTAAGCAGCGCCGTCAACGCGCAGCTTCTTGCTTGCCACTCGGACGTGACAAAGTGCGAAGATGCACACTCGCGCCATACCTTGCTGGTGGCCGCCGCTTGACAAAGATCGCTCGCGCCGAGCCAGAAGAGTATCGATTGCACCTCATCCGGCCCGAGCGGTAGATCGCTCGTGCGAGCAGCGAGCGCTTTTGAGCGCGTTCGCATTGAGTACCGATCCGGGCCGAGCGGCAGATCGCTCGTGCGAGCGGCGAGCGCCTTTGAGGTGCGAGTATGACCTCGCAGCCAGGGTCATTCTGAGAGCCGCGGGGGAGTGCACGTACGTGGGAGTGTCTGGGGTGGGAGACCGAGCGCGAGCGCGGGGAGTGTAGCTACGGGATAGCGGCGTAGATAGATTTCTGGTAGAAAAGACGCACGCATGATCTTATCGAGCTACGGGGGCGCAACGAACTTTTTTCTCGGGGTAGAGCTCTAGGCTTCCCAGTAGTTAACTGGATATCTCTTCGCGGCAGCGAACCAAGCGATCGTCTCGCCGAGTAGTCATCCGGCTTGTGCAGGTTGAGATCTCGCGGGCACGTCTCAGCCGGTAGCGGGTGCCGGAAGCGGATGCTGGTAGGGGTCCGCATCTTTTAGGCCGCGTGCGCCCCCCATGCGCGAGTAGCGCGACCTTGGGGAACTCCACGGAACGCGCGACCGGCCGCCCTGGCGCTCGAACGACGATGCGTCTATAGTCGCTCGGGTCGCTTTTCTTGGAGTACAGTGCACCACATACAGGGACCCCGAGAACCAGGGGGGTCCGCCCTCTGGACCCCCGCCCTGCCGGGGGCCAGTCGCTGCGCTAGGCCTTCCGTGCTGGGCAAGGTAGTCGCCCTGCCGACGGCCGACTAAGGGCCTAATCAGACCCCTCTAATTAGCAACCGCTGAAATTGGCCTAATTGTATTGCAATTCTCCCCCATGTTTCACAAAACCCCACCAAAACGCGCCCTGCATGGTGCCTCATGCACTGAACCCAACCGGCTTCGAGCCGCGCTTGCCTCATGTGTCAAACTCTGGTCAGTGCCGTTGTGTAGACTTTTCCCACATATATAACATACGAACTTGCACTGAACCCAGCCGGCCTCGAGCCGTGCCTCATCGTGTGCCCGAACTCTGGTCCTGCGTGCCGTGTTGTGTAGCCTTCCCACATATAACATGCGAACTTGCAGGGCCAGCTACAAGGGGTGAGTCCTTACTTACGTAGTGTAAATAGTGAGCCCTGGGGAGGAGGTGTCAAAACGTCAGTCGTCACCGGCTCGGCGGCCTCGGCCTCGGGCCGGCCGCGGCGCGTGCAGGTTAGATCTTAGAATGGGACAACCGCAATAAAGCCGTACACGAGATAATGTACACGTTCTAAATGAGATGACCACCACTCCGACTCGTCACACGCGATCAAAGGCGGTTACGGTGGTGAAGGCAACGGCGCCCCCTCCCATCGCGAGTCCGTGACCAATTCTTCGTACCACGCCCCTAATGCCGCGCGCCTCTTGCGCGCTCCTCTCCCGTCCCAGCTTCGCCAGGGCGAGTGCCGCGGCGACAGGTTGCAGCGATGCCGTCTGCGCGCGAGTATATCGGTGTCGTGGATGCGTGACGCATATAAAAAGGTAGCAGGAAGCGTGCGCATGGGAACCGAGTGTGGAAAGTGCATGACAAGGGGCGGGGGGACCCACAATGCTGCTAAGGGAGATTCATGATGCAATGCTCGCCTCTGGCCATTTCTCAAAGGGCAGCATGAAGATGCCGAGTTCCTTTAGGTCGGGGGGGCAAGTGCGGACGTACTCGTCGTAGGTGCACGCGGTCGAATAGAGGGGGACCAGCGTCTTCTGGCGCCGCATCCACCGGAAACTGCCCGCCCTGTTCAACCTGTTCCTGGCAGCGTTGGACATGCCGAAGCTCATGGCCACAGCCTTTTTGGACCCCTGCTTAATGAAACTCTTCTTCGTGCGAAGCGCAACCGGGTTGAACGACTGGCTCGTCGTAAGCGGCTGCGCCTCGGCGGCGTTGAGCGCTGTGCCGTTGAGCGACACGAGAGTGTCCCCCACCGTGATGCGGCCGTCCTTCGCTGCCTGGCTGCCCGGCGCGATCGTCGTGACGCTGTTGTGCGCGCTCAGGCCGAGCCCAAAGCCTCGGGCCGTCTTAGTGAGCGTCACCGAGAACAAGTGGCCTGCATCCTCAAAGATATCGGGTGACTCGGCGAAGGCTGCTGGAGCGGAGGCCAAGCCAAACTTGAGCGAGGCGCCGACGGGGAACTTGCTGAAGGCGGAGGAGGCCGAGCCGCTGAGCGGGGCGCCATCGAGCGCGACGATGACGTCGCCCACGTTGACCCCGCCGCGCGCCGCCTGCGAGTTGGGCGAGACGCCGATGACCTTGTTGCGCTCGTCCAGCACCATGCCAAAGCCGAGAGGGGTCTTGAAGAGGCTCGCCGAATGCGTCTCGGCAGATGGCCCGGGCCTTGCCGAGCGCACGCCGAGGACGACGGAAGCACCCACCTCGAAGGCCTCCAGCTCGGTTTCCGCCGTGATCTTCATCTCTAAGGGCACGTCGTCGACGCTGAGCAAGTCCTCGTGCGTGGTGGTGAGGGGCTCCGCCGCGCCGCCCAGCAAGGCCTTCTTCAGGTGCGCGTCCTTTGCCGCCACCGAGCCCGCCGCCTTCTTCGGGTCACCTGGCGCCTGGCGGTCGAGATGCTTGGCGATCTCGTCGACGAGCTCGGCGCACTTGAAGAGCTCAGGCGAGAGCACGATGAGCACGATGGCCCGCTTGTGTGCTGCGTACGCGGCCTCGCCGTCTGACGTCACCCTGACGCCACGCTCCGCGAACCGACTCACCACCTCATCGTACAGCGTGGAGGGCGCAGAGGACGCCTCGCCTCCTTCCTTCAAGGCGTGGTACTCGGAGGGGTCCGCGGCCCGCTCGTCGGACACGGCCACAGCCTCGGCCTGCCGCCCGGTGTTGAAGCCGGTGGCAGGGAGCTTCTTGTAGTGCGCGCTCAGGTAGATGACCGTGCTGTCGATGTCGGCCTCGGGCAGTGCGATCTCATCCTGGATCCGCATCCTTCGCACGGCTGGTGTTGCGGGCTCGGGCCACTGGTGCCCCGTCTCCGGCTCGGCCTCGGCAGCGGTAGACGAGCACGTTTGCTGCCAGACTCCCTTTCCCTGCCCCTTGAGCACACGCGGCGAGAAGAGAGTGCGCCGCTTCCCTGCTGGCTCGGCCGCAGTATGCATAGCAGAGGCGGGGGCGGCCGCGGAGGGAGAGGCCTCCTCCGCCTGCTCACTCGTGTCGGCCAGAGATGGTTTACTGGGGAGAGGCCCGCTGGCCTGAGCGCCGTCGGGGACGGCATCGTCGCCTTGCGTCTCGGGGTCGGCGCTAGGCGTGAGGGACGCGTGGTGGTAGAGCCCCTCGGCCACGTGCTTGAGCACCGCGTACTTGTACTGCTTCTCACGGTGCCACTCGAGCGCGCCCTGCGCGTGCCCGCGGAGGAGCCACTGCACCGCGGCGTGCTCCACATCCGAGAGCCACGAGCCCTTGCGTGCGAGGAAGAGATTGACCTCGGCACGGAAGGCGGCGGCGGAGAGGCCGCCGTAGTTGGGGTCGGCCTCGCGTACGATGAGCAGTGGCTTGCGCTGCTCGTAGGCGGTCCGTAGCTCGAGCAAGCACTGCGGCGAGCCGATGTACTCGATGGTGAGGAAGACGAGGACGACAGTGGAGCGGCTCACGTTCTCCGTGAGCGTCGTCTTGCCGTCGGCGTCCGTGACGTTGTCGTCGGCGAGGCGGATGGTGCATGAGGGCAGCATGGTGAAGAGGAGGCTCCTGATGACGGAGCATTGCTCCTGCGCGTGCTTCCACGTGTGCGAGACGTACAGGTGCGTGTCGAGGCCGCGCTCCGTCATAGGCGGGGGCAGCTTGACCAGCTCGCCGTCGTCGGCAAAGGTGAGGCTCAGCTCGCCGAGCTGCGTCGAGATCTCACCCACGCCTCGGCCGACGGCGACGACGAGCAGCAAGGCGACGACACAGTTGGAGATGACGAGTGCGACCCCGACAGAGTCGTCCGGGTCGCGCTCGAAGAAGAGCGTCGCCGTGATGTAGGTGAACTCGAGCTGCACGAGGGAGGCCACCTGCACCTTGCTGGGCCACGAGTCGCGGTACGGCGCGGCGCCCAGGTAGAGGATGAGGAAGATGAGGCCGACCACGTCGATGTACCACAGCTGGACCAGGGTGTCGGGGAAGACGACGAGCACCAGGCTCGTGAG
>Ga0115006_10002883_pt1 | contig 11522 bp, 12 predicted proteins | sample ArcOceMetagenome_3_FD_88943 | JGI IMG/M metagenome (GOLD analysis project Ga0115006, IMG submission 88943) | Marine eukaryotic phytoplankton communities from Arctic Ocean - Arctic Ocean- Svalbard ARC20M Metagenome | ecosystem: Environmental > Aquatic > Marine > Oceanic | place: Arctic Ocean...
ACCTCCCCCCCCCCCCTCCCCTCCCCCCCCACCCGCCACCACCACCACGCACACATACATGTTTATTAGGTCTCGTTTGACATGTGAGTAGTAGCTCTTGTCTTTTGAGATGGATATGGTCTCTTTTGAGAATGTACATGGTCTCTTTTGAAATTGTCGCGGAAGCGCTCGCTATGCCCAGCACCACCAGGGGGCATTAAATCTGTATACTAATTATCTAGGATAAGTTAACCCTTAGGGTAACTAGCTAGGGCAACTATCTGTATGCTAGTCCTCTGCTGTAGAGTAGTCCAGCTACAGCAGAGGAGGTAGGGTAACTAGCTAGTTACCCTACGTCCTCGTAGTTACACAGGGTAACTTACCCGAGGTAATAGTCACCTAGGGTAACGTACCCTAAGGGGCAACGTAGTCAGGTAATAGTCACCTAGGGTAACTAAGGGGCAACTTAGTTAGGTAATAGTCACCTCGGGTAACGTACCCTAAGGGGCAACTAAGTTACCGAGGGTAAATTACCCTAGGTAAGCAGGGGTAATTTACCCTAGGTAACTAGGGATAAGTTACCCAGGGGGATAACTTACCCTAGGTAAATATCATACAGCCAGTGACCGTAGCTGGTTACCCAAGGGGGTATCTATCTGTATACGAGTTTCTCTGCTGTAGAGTAGTCCTTTCAGACATTATCAGGTCTCTTTTGACACACACATAGGTCTCTTTTGACACATACATAGGTCTCTTTTGACGCTGATGCGCACGAGGGGCCGCGACAGCGGCACAGGTCCTCCATCAACGTCTCGCCGTGCCTTACAATTTTTCAGGTCTCTGCTGACATATAAGGAGGACTGTTCTGAGGAATGAGAAGGTCCCTTTTGACACTTACCTGCACGGCGCTGCGTATACAGGGGCACTTGTCCTCCATCAACGTCTCTCTGTGTCTCTGTCACTCTCTCTCCATGTGTGTGTGTGTGTGTGTGTGTGTGTGTGTGGGTGTGTGTGTGTGTGGGTGTGTGTGACCTGCACGGCGCTGCGTATACAGCGGCACATATCCTCCATCAACGTCTCGTCATGATGGTGCGAGGAGATGACACCCTCCAACAGCGGCCACACCCGCTGAAAGTTCTGCGCCCACGACAGGCTGAGCGCCTCGCGCTGCACGTCCGACTGCCCACCAGAAGCCACGTGTCCGCCCTTCATGAGCGTACGCAGCTTTTTGATCTGCACCATAGCCCCCGCCTTGTCCCCGCGTTGCAACGCCGCGGTTCCCATCTGCACAGGCGTCTCCACCAGCGACGCAATCATGCCCGGCAGCTCACTGCCCTCTATTCGCAGCAGAATCGCCCCCACCCCCTGCACAATCTTCTCCTGCAGCGGCAGCTCGAGGGCGTCGACGCCCGCGTAGATGCTCAGCATGCCTTGCCGCTGCTGCGGCGCTGCCATGTGCTCAGAGCAGTCGTCGCACAGGTACTGCAGCGCCTCTGCCGCCGCCAAACCGCCCTGCTGCTTGGGCAGCGACAGCCCCTTGACTACATAGTCGAGGAGCGGCCCCAGATACTGCGGGTGTTTGTTCAGCCACTCGCCGCAGGCTTGGATGATCCTGGTGAAGGTGGTGCGCACGCGCGGGTGCTCGGGCAGCTTTGCGTACAGCCCCAACAGCGCCGGCATCGCAGCCTCTTCCTCCAGCGGCACTTTGCGCGCGAAGACGCGCACAACGAAGAGCGAGCCCTCGAGCTCTCGCCAGTCAGCGCCCGCTTTGTCCACTTGCGCTGCCAGCACGGGCAAGAAGCTGTGCAGGCACTGCAGCGGCGAGACAAGCTCGCTAACGTCCAGCACCGCGTCATACAGTGACTCCATCCGGAAGTTGCGGAACTCATCCTCCTGGGTTGACGCCCAGTCGTCCTCGTCGCATTCTTCAGGGTAGGCCGCAGACTTGGCGAAAATAGGCAGCAGCTGCAGCAAGGTCGGCGCCAGCATCGCCTCCCGCCGTGCCCGTTGCTCCGGCTCCTCCTTCAGGGCTTTGAGCAGCTGGTACCAGAATTGGTACGAGATCTGTGCAATCTGCGTGTCGGGGTGCGAGGTGCACGCCACGACCAAGTTCACCATGTTGAGGGCGTCGGGCTGTGTGTGTGTGTGTGTGCGTGTGTAAGTATACTAAGAAAGTGACGCAAACCGCGACACACGCGCCTGACGCGCTGACGCGTCTGACGCGTCACCTGACGCGCGGACGCGTCACTTACTTAGCTCATGCCACTTGGTTAGCATGTGTCGCGGTTTGCGTCACTTTCTTAGTTTACTTACCGACGGCTCGCGCAGCACGTGCACATAGCGCTCGGCCATTTCAGCGATCACTCGTGTCACAGCGCGCGCCAGGGCCTCATCTTCGCTCGCCAGCGCATTTTGGTAGTAGCTCTGCAGCAGCCCGAGCTGCGATGTGAGCAGTTGGAAGATGGGCTGGCCCTTGCTCAAGTCGGAGGATATGAAGGCGAGCTCGCACAGCAAGTCCGACGAAGCCTCACATAGTTCCTGGCACGCTGACTCCTTGAGCCCGGTAAATGCGTACTGCACAATCGGGGACTGCACAATCTGCTCGCATGGCACAGAGCCGAAACGCAGCCAGCGCGTGAAGCACTTGACGACAGCGCCCCTGTTCTTCAGATCCTCCTTGCTCACGCCCTCGAAGCACTGGTGCGTAAAGTTGAGCACCGGCAGCGCCGAAGACCGCGCCGAAAGCAGGAGCGGGTGGTCCTCCCCCGGCGGGATATCGTCGTCGGTTTGCTGCACGTATGCAGCCTCCTCGCCGAGCAGCGTCAGCAGATCCAGGAGCACTGGCACGGTCTCCGCCGAGTTGCCGAGCGCGCTACACACGTTCTGGACAATGTCGGCCTTGGCCCCGCGGTCGAACTCGCCAGCATAGTCCGAAAAGGCGAGGCACAGCTGCTTGCGCACGGGGAGCGGGCCGTGCCGATAGGTGTGGATGTGCGCCATGAGCGAGGAGCCGAGGCCGTCGCGCTCAGCGGGCGCGAGCTGGTGCATGTCCTTGCGCACCTTTGTCCTGATCGACTGCGCCGCGAAAAACTTGCCGGTCTCGTCCAGACCCTCGGTGCGCAGCAGCTGGTCGAGCGTCGCCCACGCGCCCTGCGTCCGTCGGTAGTCCTGCAGCCACGTGTCGGCTCCCTTGCGCTGCTCCGCCGTCGAGCCCTGGCTGTTGAGCGTTTGCACCATCTGCCACACCTGCTCGGGCGTCGCCGCCTGCACCGCCACCCCTCCATTCTGCATCGCGGAGATGCCGCTCCCGGGCGCCGTCCCCCTCCTCCCTCCTCTGCAGTGCACGCTGTTCAAAAAACGGACAAAATATTTGACGTCAAAAGGTTTTCCCAAAATTGTTGACTAAAAATCAGTACCGAATCGTGGAGAAACACCATCGACCACGAGGCGCGGCGTGGGACTCAGGCGGGAAGGGGGGAAGGTGCGCAGCGTGCGTGCGGGAGAGGTCGTGTGCGAGAGACGCGGGAGGGGCGGTGCGAGGAATGGCGCCCGTTGGGCGCGAGCGGTGGCGGCGGCTCGGGGGGCGGGGCTGGGCGCGGCGTCCGTCCCGCCGGACCGCGCCACGCGCCACTCAGAGCGCGCACCTCCTGTGGGCTGCGCGTCCGCTGGCGCTGCCGGTGGCATGCAGCATCCTTACTGTGGGTGTTTTCGCCCCGGGGATGATTTGCACGTGCTCCCTGCGGATGTGCTGGCGCGGGCGGCAGGCTGCGGGCGGCGTGAAACGCGCCGATCGCGGCGGTCCGTGGCGGGGATTCGCGCCAAGCGCGCGGTGATGCGCCGGTCGGCGGCGTGCCCCCGCCCGCCGGCCCTCGTGTGTTGAGTGCGCCCTACTGTCCTCCGCAGTCCGCGCCCGCCGCGGTGGCGCGCCGCGGGTCTGCGCGCTGCGAGGCCCGGGCGCTTGCGGCGGGCACTGGCAGCTGCGCGCCCAGGGACAGCGGGGCGATGGCGGTGAGAAGCAGCAGGCTGGCATGGCGGAGCCTACCGCAGCCTGCCGCAGCCGCTGCGGCGCAAACGGGGCCGTTGTTCCCGCCACCACTCTCCCTGCTCAGCGGGGCTCCAAGCTTTCATGCGCATTGGCGAGAGCAGGGGGCGGTGGTACGCGCAGGCGCGGGGCGGTCGGCACGCCGGAGCCGGCGGCATGCCGACGCGGCAGGACAGGCCTGATGGCTGCGTGTTCTGGTCTCGGAGTAGCACGAGCAAGACCTTGACGTGTGTGTTGTGTGTGCTTTTGTGTGTGCTTCGTCTGCGCCGAGAGCAGGCGTAGGCAGCCATGAGTATCGGTATCCCCATCAAGCTTCTGCATGAGGCTGAAAGCCACATCATCACAGTGGAGCTCAAGTCGGGCGAGGTAGTGCACACACTCCCTCTGCATTCTTGCGAGCGCGCGCGCTGACACGGGAGGAGCCCCGCTTCACATCGAAGCATTGCAGCATTTTCCCGGGGGAGCAGGCGACAAAAGTACGCACGTGCGTGTGCTTCTGCAGATGCGCATGCTGCTCTGGCGGGCGTCGGCCTGTGGTGCAGTACGCACATGCTCTTCAACAAGAAGAGACAGGGCGGCTCTTGCGGACAGCAGGCCAGGCGTGTGCGCTCGCGCGTGGCTGTGTGCGGCGTCCAGGCCGCAGACCCGCAGCAGGCCGCGGCCCACCCCAGGCGGCAGCGCTGCGTTTCCGGAGGACTCACGTGGACATGTTGCGTGCGCGCTTTGCAGCTGTATCGGGGCACGCTGCAAGAGGCAGAAGACAACATGAACTGCAGTATGACAAATGTGACCATGACGGGACGGGACGGCTCGATAACAACATTGGAACAAGTGTTCATTCGCGGCGGGCTCATTAATTTTGTCATCATTCCCGATATTTTGAAGAACGCGCCAATGTTCAAGCGTATTGACCCGAAGCAGGGTATCCTGAGAGGCAAAGGTGTTGGTATTGGGCGCGCCACCGTCAACCGTGCCAGGTCTGTCTACACCCTAAACCCTAAAACCCTATACCGTCCAGTTCTGTCTGCCTGCCTGCTGTCCATTCTCCTCAGTCCCCGGCATGCATGACGTCTTTTTTGCTCCCTGTGCGCGTGTGCGTGGCGTTGAGGCCGGTGTTTCTTGCGCGTGCAGCCTGTGTGTTGAGGGAGGTGCACGTCCCGGCATGAGCGCAGAAGCCGGTGCAGACACTGATCGCTCGAGTGCGCGTGTGGCAGGCGTGGTGGTCATTAGTTCGTGGAGTTCGCAGCGCAGGCGCCTGCGCTCAGGGGTAGAGGTGGTAGCGGCGGCAGCATACCAAGGGGCGAGAGGAGGCGGGCAGCGGCGAGGAGAGGCGACCGCAAGGAGCGCGACGGTTACACCAAGCTCTCGTTTGAAACCTGGGGGACACGCGCCTTTGCCCTTTGCAAAATGATCAAATGTTTCAAACTGTCACGGGGATGAGCCTAGCGAACACACGCCAGAAAACGAGGCACTCTGCGCTCTGTAATCTGGCACATCTGCTGACTCGAGCTGACGCGTGAGTCACTGCTGCTATGCCAATTGCCAGTTTGATTTTTCTAAATGCCCCAAAATGCTGATTGGTTGATTGGGTGACGGAGGAAGGAAGCCGGGCTGGCGCCTCTGGCAGGGTGTGTGTGACAGTTCGGAGCACACCCAGCGGGGGCTCTAACCAGGGCAAGGAAAGTGAAAATGAAATCACGTGTCTTCAAGTCAGGAACAAGCTTCTCAGAAGCGATCCGTCTGCAAGCAAGTAATCAGCAAGTGAGATTTCACTAGACACCGTGTGTTTCGTTGTTTGTGATCGACTTCCTCTCCACCTCCTCCTCTTGACACCAGCGTAGCGCAGATCGAAGAGTGGCACAAAGAGTGGTGGCAGGACGAAGAGTGTGGGGCACTAGAGGAGGGGGGGTGGGGGAGAAGGAGGAGGAGGAGGAAGAGGCGGAGGAAGGTTTATTCAAAGCTAACGCAGTGAACTGAGAGGTGGACTCCGAGCGCGACCGCGCTACCCAGCGGAGGAGGAGGATGAGGAGGAGAAGGGAACGTCAAGTGGAGAGGAAGTAGGGCAAGCCGCGTATGTACTTGTTTAGACTCTGGGCGAAGTATGTCGCTGTGATTGGTGCTCCCTGTGCCTGCCGCCCGTTCGCCACGTCAGATCGCTCATGCGCGTGCGTGCGTGAGTCTCCCCTCTCTCCCTCCCTCCCTCCCTCTCCCTCCCTCCCTCCCTCTCTCTCTCTCTCTCTCTCTCTCTCGCCGCCCTAGCCCCCTCCCTCCTCCTTCTCCTGTTCAGCGTAGCCGGGTCAGAGCTTACAGAGTCTCACAGTGCTAAACATTCGCTGGTGTGTTGGCCAGATTACCTGCATCGGATTTTTCGTCACGTATTCCACGTAGATTCCGCTGTATATTTGCCGTAGACACTCCCGCAGTGATGGCACTGCCGCACCGAATCCAAAGGGCCGAGCCGAGAAGGACCAGCAATTCGGGGGGCACGCGGAGGAAGGCGCGTCAGGGGCTGCGTGGGCACTGGCCATGCGTGCATCTATCTAGCGTGGGCGTGCACGCGTGCGGCAGAGGCGCATCGCCTGCTGCTTCGTTTGAGGCAGCGTGTACCGTTTGGGTTGGTGATGAGGATAAAACGCAGGCCGGTCGCAGTCTCAAAGTAGTGCAACCTGTAGGTCGAGGTCGCATAGCTCTGCGCGCATGAGGCTCTGGTGTCAGCTCGCTAGGCGCGCTCCACGTCTGCGCTTGAGCTTTGCCCACAGACGCCGTGTGCGGCCACGCACAGCCCAGGTGCGAGCACCCGGGCTCGCAGTCGCCACGTTGCGCCAGGCGGCGTGCCGGTGGGAGCAAGTGTGAATGACCCCCGCACTGTCCGGGCCCCGGGCTTGCCGCGCCCCCCGCCGACCAGCAGCAGGAGCGGCTGATGGTGGCAAGGGCTGCGGGGTGCAGGTCAGGGTGCGCCTCCGGCGCCGGGGGTGCAGGCGCAAACCTGCAGGCCGTCGACGGTCATCTTGCCGTCCCCGCCAGGCCGCATCGCGCACACGGTGGCCTTGAGGGAAAAAAGAGGCCCGAAGAGGGGCTTTTGCTCCTCTGCACGCGGGCGTCGTTTTTGGGGGGGGGGGGGGCGCGCGTCAGCATCCGGCGCAGCATGCCGAGCGGAACAGCGGCCACCGCTGCCCGCGGGCGTGTGCCTGGGCAGCCGCGCCCCGGCGGCGGCGGCGCGAGCGCGGTGCGCGGCGCTGCGCTGCGCGGGCCACCGCCGCCGTCGGCCGCACCTGGGAGACTCTTGGGCTTTGTCGAGCGGTTCCAGTCCTCGTAGTAGAGGCACACGCCGTCGCGGTCAAACAGGTAGAAGCAGTAGATCATGACTCGGGCTTGCCCTAGCCGCACTGCCCCCCACCCCAAGCCTCGGTCCGCAGCCCACGAACACTTTTTCGAAGGCGCTGCTGCCGCTCATCAAACTTCAGGACATCGCCAGGACATCCGGCCATTGTGACGGCGTCGGGGGCATCTGGACCGCGGATCGGGGGGGCAGGCGGGATGGCGCTCGTCGCGGCGGGGTTGGGCGGCGCGAGCGCGAGCGACGACGGCCCTGTGCTGCAGCTGGAGATGATACGGGAGTTTTCGGGCGAGGACGATTTGGCCAAGGCCGACATGCTCGTGCTGCGGGGGCTTGGGTTGGCGGACGTGTCGGTGAGAGGCGCGCATATGGCGCGCCGGCGACGCGCGACGCACTACGCGCGCGCCCTGCCAGTGACGGCGGTGCGTGCCCCTGGCGCAGGCTCTCAAGGCGGCCCCGGGCCTCACGTCGCTCTCGCTGTCGCACAACGCGCTGCGCCAGATCGCGCTGCCCCGCGGCGCGCTGCCGCTGCTCGTCGAGCTAAACGTCAACAAAAATGCGCTGTCCTCGCTCAGCTTCCTTGAGGTGAGGCCGCAGAGCGGCCGGCCAGCGCGTGCCTGCTGGCAGACTGTCCATGAGCTGCCGCTGATGCTCGCGCCTCGCGCGGTCGACGCTGAGTGTGCTCTCTTGCCGCAGTGTTGCCCCGCGCTGCAGCGGCTCTATGCCTCAAACAACCGCTTTGCCGATGCGGTGCCCTTGGCGTCCTGCCCGTCTCTTTCTGTCGTCGGCATCCACGGCAACCTCCTCGAGGACCTTGCGCAAACACTCGCGGTACAGCCTCACCTCACGCGGGAGCAGTCGGATGCTCGTGGCACGTTTTCTCGCAGCTGGTGCTGCGTCGCAACCCTACACACGAACTCGCACACACGCACGCACGCGCACGCACGCACGCACACGCACACGCACACGCACACGCGTGCGCACACGACACACAACACAGGCGCTGGGCAACCTGGCGACGTTGAGCGATCTGGAACTGGACGGCAATCCGATCGCCACGGCCCCTGGCTACAAGCACAGCGTGGTGAACCACCTGGCGGAGCTCAAGAGGCTGGATGGAGAGATGCTGTCGAGCAAAGACCACGAGGATGCCTCGCACTTTGTCGCCTACCAGAGCCGGCGCGGACAGGTGTTGTCACATGCCTGCTCTCGGCGTGCTCTTTCGCTGCCGCCCTCGCGCACGTATGTGCGTGTTCATATACGTATGCAAATCCCATACGCATGCATGCACAAATGCATGTACACGCCTGTCCTCGTCAGGTCGACAACGTGGCACGTGCGCACCTGCGGCAAGTCGCCCCCTCATCTGCTTCCCAAGACTGCCCTTCCAAGCCGTCCAGTGGGGCGGGCGAGGCGGGGGACGGGGTGATAAGTGACATGGCGGCAGGAGCGGACGGAGCCGTGGAAGAGGAGGAAGGGGATGGGGGGGTGGGGGGCGCATCATTCTGGACGCATTCTGAAATTGTTGTGCCTGTTGATCGGCCGAGAAGTGCGGCCCTACGGAGACCTGGTGTCTATGTGTGTGTTTATGTGTGCTGTGGCATACTGTGTGTGTACGCTTGCGCCACCGAAAGCCCAAACGCTAAACTCTGGCGACTATGTGAGCCGTGGAGTAATGTGTGCATGCACCTGCACGCGCACTCGCACGCTTTATGCATGCGTGCCTACGTTCGCAAACTATACACGTACATGTGCCTCCGTGTGTCTTAGTATTTTTATGCGCGCGCGCGCTCTCTCTGTGCGTGCGTGTGCGTGCGTGTGCGTGCGTGCGTGCCTTCGGCGAACATGTACGTGCGCACCTCAGGCGTGCTATATATTACAACAGCAGTGGGCGTTGTTTTCACTTACCCATTTTTCCTCGGTCTCTGATGACGCGTGCTCATCCCTCAGCAACCTCGCACCACAAGACCGCCCAGTATCAAAAGAGTATCAACCACATGAATAGCGCACACCCAGAGAACGCTGCCCCCCCAGACGCCGCCAGTCGCGCCCGCGTCGAGTACGCGCCTGCGGACACGGGAGACGCTGGGCGGGGGGCGCGGTCGCGGGCGGGACGGCCATCGTCGGCCGTGCTTGCGCATTCTCTAGCCGCCAGCTCGATGGCGTTTTTGGAGACACATCAGCATTTGGGTGCGAATGCTGTGGGGCAAGAAGCCGAGGGGAACAGAGGGGAGGGAGGGGGCGGGGGCAGCGCACTGTTCCAGAATGATTTTTTGAACAAGAACCCGATTCTGATGGAGTATATGGCACAGGCGGCACTAGAGGGTTTGGATTCGGAGGACGATGCGGCAGGACCTGCTCGCGAGCGATGGGAGGCGGAGGAGGAGACGGAGGAGGAGGCGGAGGAGGACGGAGGGGCAGCAGAGGACCATATCAAATTCATCGACGTCCTGCCGAAGCAGGGGGACAAGGATGCAGTGGGCAGCGAGCGCGCGGCAGGGGACAACAGCAAGCCAGGCGTTGCGGTGGCTGTGCTCCCTGTCCGCGGCATCGCAGGTGTGCGCAGCAGTAGTAAGGTGGCCAATCACGAGGGACGTGAGGAGCGCGCATTGCGGGATTGTGTCGAGGAGGAGGAGGCGTGTCTCTCGCGCTCAGAGACGTCCAGACGGCCTGGCAGCCGAGCGCGGCGCTGCGGCAGCTTTGCGTCCAACCTTCGCCAGGTGGCCTCCACGATGACTGGTCAGTACTCCATCTTGTTGTCCTATCCGTACTCCATGCTGTTGTCGTATCCGCAGTCCATCTTGTTGGCCTGTCCGTAGTCCATGCTGTTGTCCTATCGGTAGTCTGTATTGTTGCCCTATCAGTAGTCCATGTTCTTGCCCTATCGGTAGTCTGTATTGTTTCTCTATCAGTAGGCTATCTTGTGGCTCTATCTCGGTGGAATGCACCGCACAGCATGCGCGCACTTGCGTCAGACACCGCCACCTGTGCGTGTGTGTTCGTGGAGAGTTTCGCTCCGTGCTCCCCTAGCATTTGCTCGCGGGCTTTCTCTGCGAGAGAGGCCTTGCCGTAGAAGGTGCATTGTGTAGAGGCGTGCATTTGTGGGTGGGTGGACACGCGGGCGCGTGGACAATTGTGCAAATAATCTTGCTCCATCTGTGCGTGTGTGTGTGTATGCGCACGCGCGCCCGTGCGCCGCTCGCCAGCCGTCGAAGAATTCTCGGTACAGGAAATTGCAGTGCTGCTGCAGGAGGCGGACAAAGTGCCGGCCTCCGCGGGGCGTTCCCTTGGCGAGATGCTTGCCGAGTCCTTGCGCCCTCTCACCTCCTCGGGTCGTGCCCCAAAGTGTGCCGCAAGCGGTGGTGGCCCCTGTAGCAGCGGGGACGAGTGTGGCACCAGGGATGGCGTGTATTCCGCGCACGGCAAGGGGAGACGGCGAGACGGGGTGGAGCTGGGTGGAGCTGCTCATGGTGGGGACAGCCGCAGGGGGGCGACGGCAGAGGACGGTGCGGAAAGCGAGCTAGTCAGACGTTTGCTGAAAACCGTTGAGCGGTTGCAGTGGCGTCATGCCGCTGCCGAAAGCAGTACCGGGCCTGGTGATCATGCAGGGGCGGGGGGGGGCGGGGGAGGATGGCAAGAAATGGAGGCGCTTCGGCAAGAGCTTGAGGCGGTCAAGGAGGAGAATGCCAAACTGCGTGTTGAAAATGGAAATATGTACGTGCGCGCGCGCGCTCCCTGCCTCTCGCTGCTGCCCCCCTCCCCCCCCCCTGTTGTCTTCGTGTCTTCATATCCTTCTGTGTCTCCTCTTCCCCTCTCCCTCCCACCGTACCTCCCTCCTTCTCGTCTCTCTTGTGCTGTGAGTCTCTCTCTCTCTCTCTCTCTCTCCCTCTCTCTCTCTCGCCTGTCTGCATTCCTGCACGTCTCCTCGGATTTGAGTCTTGAGCTTGCCGTGTGTTTGACCTGCGCCTTTGTGTGCGTGCGCACTTGTATGCACCTGCATGTGCGTGCGCTGGTCTTCTCCCAAGCTGACACCCTCTCTCCCGCTCCCCTCCCTCCCCTCCCTCCCCTCCCTCCCCTCCCCTCCCTCTCACTGGTGCAGGTACCACCTGAAAGAAGAAAACCTGTCGCTCCACAACCACGTGGTAGCGCTCAAAGAGCGAGTCA
>Ga0115006_10002885_pt1 | contig 11519 bp, 12 predicted proteins | sample ArcOceMetagenome_3_FD_88943 | JGI IMG/M metagenome (GOLD analysis project Ga0115006, IMG submission 88943) | Marine eukaryotic phytoplankton communities from Arctic Ocean - Arctic Ocean- Svalbard ARC20M Metagenome | ecosystem: Environmental > Aquatic > Marine > Oceanic | place: Arctic Ocean...
TGAGGGGGGGGAATGAGCACGGCGGACATGATTAAGAGCCACGGAAGCTGGGGCAAGATGAAAGGGAGCCTCTACAACCACACCGCTTGGTTCACTTACGCCATAATGTTCGCATGCACCGTGATGATGGTTGTTGAGCTCGGCGTGAACAACTGGATCATTGAGCCTTTCTCCGTCAACCCTATGCTCGGACCGTCCGCCGACACCCTGATTACTCTTGGGGCGCTTGACGCCAACCTTATTGCCCAGGAAGGGGAGTGGTGGCGATTCATCACTCCCTGGTTCCTCTCTGGTGGGCTCATCCACTGGGCGCTCAACATGGTTTCGATGCTGATTCTAGGCAGGATGATAGAGAGGGCGCACGGAACTCTAAAAACAGCCACGATATGGCTGATTGCCGCACTATGTGGCACTGTCACATCCGCGCTCTTCCTGCAGCCAAGTGTTGGGGCTAGTGGGGGAATCTTTGGTATGGTCGGGGCAGTTTTGGCAGACATATGGATCAATTGGTACGTCCTCTACGACCCTACAATAATGCCGGGAGAGCCGAGGTCCAAATGCTCCTCCGTGATTGTCCTGGTGGTTGAGGGCGTCTTCCTTGTGCTTGTTGGGCTCACGCCTTACATTGACAACTACGCGCACTTGGGAGGATTCTTGGGGGGGCTGCTGGTGAGCTGTAGCCTCGTCACCAAGATCGATTATGCTGGTTTCTTCCACAAGGAGCACGGCTGCAGCTGCTGGGACAAATGTATCAACGTTAGGCAGAGGTGAGGGGGAGCGAGGAGCGAAGCGAGGAGCTTGCAGCGTGAAATTTGGCGTCGAAGACCATATGTGCTGGTACTTCCGTTCAAAATATGCCTTCTCCCAAACCTTTGTCTAATTTCTAACGCTTCATCCTATCCCTTTCGCGATTCGCTTCGCTCATCGCAGGTTCCGATGGGCTTGGACTGCGATTGCGGTTGTGTACTGCGTGACAGGCATAATATTGGTGTTCTCGTTGGGCGCGGACTATGCTGTTTGCACCAACATATTCTGCAGGAGTTTGAGCTGCGTTGAAATTGGAAATTGGTGGACGTGTGACACGAGGACGGGGAAGGAGATCAAGTGCAGCAGGGACACGAGCGGGAGACTGATGATCGATCCCGTGACAAAATTATACCGCGCGTGGACGTTGGAGTGTCCGGGGGGGCTCGAGAAGGTGGGGGGAGATTTCGGCGACTTGGAATTCGACTCGAGGGTTGACGAAGATTTGATGAAAGCAAGCAACCTCGTTCAAGGGGAATTCTGTGTCAATAATTGTTGGGATGGAGATTTGTGGGGGTGGTGAGGTGGTGGAGCGTTAAGAAAATTGACGTGTGAATATGCTTCCCAACAGTCCGTTTTTTTTGAAGAGGGAGGGAAAAGAATCGAAAGTCGAAAGTTGCTCAGTTACAATCAAGAAGTAATAATTCTGTGCACAACTAACATAGCTCGCGCCCTTTCATTCTTCAAAAATCGCATCCAATGCCTACTGAGATAACTCCTCGCGGTCCTGAGGCTGATCTGCCCAGAGCAATAACCGGACCTCGAAGAAAGGCAAGGGGTGACAAGGGTTTGGAAGGTGTTTGGCATAATAAAAAATATAAAAAATCAGGGACTTGTACGGATGGCCCGGTCAGTACTGGATCGCTTCCCTCAATACTCGAGGATAACCCTTTGGCTCCTCTTCCAATGCCTTCGCCAGGAAGCCAGGAACCAAAAGAGATACTCGTCGAGAGCTGCTCGTCGGTGTACGTTTTCCTTACATTCCTTGGATCATTGGCATTCCTAATTACAGAATGTCTATACTCGTGGAATGGCAATATTGTATATAACAGAGCCAAATACTTATCAGGGCCTGCTTCAATTGCAACCTTTGGGGCGTCCGTCTTCCTCCAGCCTCGGAATAAACAGAGGAGCTATATATGGCTTCTGCGCGTTCAATTTTTTTTGAGCTTGTTCTTGCCCCATCTGGTCCACATGGCATTGAACGGTTTTACCTTTCTCAGTCTTGCAGTCAGCGCGCTTTTTGGGCTAATAGGTTTAGGTCAGTATATCTTCGCCATGTATGTCCGCTCCAGAGCCGCAAAGCTTTCCGACAAGCGCCTCTCTTTCTTCATGACGGATTCGGTCCTCATCCAGATTCTATCTTTACTTGGCACGTTGGCGTTCTTTGCACTCGATCCCATTAAATGCTGGATTCAATATCCAATATCCAGCAATAATATCTGCGAGAGAACGATCATTGGTCAAGCCGGACTTTGCTCGATCGTCCTTGTGCAAGTCGCGTTCACGGTCATGAATGGAGTGTTTCCAGAGAAGACTGTGGCAGCATGCTCTGTAACCCTTCACAAGGTAGCAACCGGCAAATTGTCGTTGAGAGAGAAGGCAACTTTCTGTGTCAATACTTTGACGATGTGCTGTGCCTTTTTCTTATTCTCCCAGTACAACGCCAGGAGTGAAATAAACGAGGGCGAAAGGAACTTCTTGCTCGTCGTCGCGGCCCTCGGGTCATCGACACTATTCGTTATGCGAGCATGGGGATGGTGGACCCTATCGCACAAAGTAGAGAATAAAGACGATGGGCAAGAACAAGGACAAGACAATTCCCCGCGTCATGTTGTCAAACTAAGTCGAAATTTCCGATGTCTTGCCATAATTATTGCATGGGGTTACGCCTCGCTTGGGGTAATGCTTGCGATGACGCTCAAACGAAGGTACGCCTCTATGCAACACATGCTCGCGCCGTTTATGGGCCTCTCATTGGTCGTTGATGGTATCGCAGATCCAAGAGCTAAGAGCTCTTGCACTCGATACGTGGCATACCTAGGGTTGATGCTATCTGAGGTTCCATCTTCAATTTATCAGATCCGAATCGGTGTCGTTCTTGGTGTTTTTGGTTCTCTTTTCAGGGTGGCTGTTTTCTGCCTCCTTTTGAAATTCGCGAATCGATTCCGGCGTCGCCTCAGCAATCTTGACGATTCTGACCTGAGCAATTTCTTCTTGGAGACAGTTCTCAAGAACGTGACCTCGAATATAACAGCGATGTTATTCGTGACCTTTCGGTCCACCAACTGCGTCATCTCCAAGAACTCTTTCTCCTCATGCCGCAATACAATCCTCTGCTCGACATTTATTAGCATTTACTGCTTCTCTTACATTACCACCAGCATGGTCATGAATGCGTGGTCGGGGCAGAAGAGGTCCAAGTACAAGCTTTCGTGGGAAAAGGTAGCCTCTTTAACTAATATTAATACGAAGCATATTCTACTCGGGGTTTTGATAATGTTAACTTGCGGCTCTGGCATGTTACTATTTTGCATGATGCAAGCTGCTGACAGCGCCAACGAATCAATCATTCTCGGCGTTGGTTCGGTTGGAACCTTCTCGTGCTTGTGTATGTTTGCGCTTGAGCTTAGACTATTGAAAATCATTATATTGAAGCGTCAGGTCGGAGAAGAGGTGACCGAAAATAAGATTGTAGTTGAGGTGAGATTGGACAAGGAGCGAAGGACGGGAAGCACAATAACTAAAAACCTTCAACTCGTCACTTCGCTCGTCGCAGGAACTTCCCGACTTTTGGCTGAAGTTTTGTGTAGGCGTCACAACAATCTTTATGCTTATCTACGCTGCATTCGCCGTTGATCCAACCGGGCGCATTGGATGGGGGTGGAACCGCATTGCAAACCTCTTGCTACCCGTTGCAGTCTTGTCGTATATTCTCGCATTCTTCATGAAACCTTTGGTGAAGGCCAGGAAACGTTTGATCTTACACTTCATACAAACAGGAATCGTATGCGAGCTGCTTGGGGCCATGGCGTACGCAAGGCTGAATGATATGACGAGGTGGGCAGAGCAAGGAGCGAAGCGACAGCAATAGCATAATTCTGACCTTCATCCTAAACCTTTTCGCGATTTACTTCGCTCATCGCAGCGTATACTCCAACCTCCTGCGTATTCCCCTCTACATGGTCGCTTTTCGATTAGGTTTAAGTGCTAGAGAAAGGATCAGCAACCTTCCGCCTGCCAAACTATCTTCGTTCCTAGTGAACACCCTAGTGGTGAGGGGCACGGCGGGCTTTTCCTCCGTGGTATTCTTCAAGTTCGAGGTGATTTCTTGCTGGATAGAACATAGCGGAGATCTTTGCAACAGCACGTCAAGCGCCGCCATCTGGCTTTCAGTTTATGTTCTCGAATTAACCACCATTGCCATCATCAGCGCGCCGACTGCGGAAACCAGCTCGCCGATAACTAAGGAACGGGTGGCAATATTAGCCATCAACCGAAGGGAAACATTGGAGGGGTTTTGCTTCACGGTTGCAGGGTGCTGCGCTCTCATTCTGCTCAGCACCTTGGGGGTCGCGTCTGCCAATTACACTACCAACACGTTCACTGGCATGGCTGGAATGGTAGCCCTCTTTGTCGTAACGTGGCTAAGGATCTCCGATCTGAGAAGAACAGATCTACAGGGGGGGGGGCAGAAGAACACTGTGGAGGATTCGAGACGCTTCTCGAGCGGGGTTTTCGGTGGGCTTGTGTGATGTGCTATATTATTTTGTACTTTTACATGTTTTTTTATTGCTTATCGTCACTCCATCGCTTGTGAATCGACACCTATGTCTCGTCCTTATCGCTCATCTCCTTCGCTCCCCCCTCGTCTTGAGAATCTCTAGCACGCGCTCGGCGCTCTCCGCCAACAAGACAAGAGTAACTAAGGGAGACATTGCATTTCAAAGGAATTTTAGAGCTTTTACGCCTAAGACTTCTTGCGGGACGCCAACATCGCGGCTTACTCCTTGGGGTCTCGCTTCTTCACGTATTTCGTCAATTCTTTAATATGTGTGAACATAACGCCATCTTCTTCGTAGCAGCAAATAGTGTTCTCTGGGTTGATGAGGACAGTCCAAGAGGCAGGAGGGACACAACCGACGGACCTCACATTTTTTATTATGCGACGGGGGTCTCCGAGAGGGATTATAACGGTGAGAACCTCCCACGGCGTGTTATTTATAACCCACTCGACGCATCTTTGCCTGTGTGTGAAGCTACGTCTCGGTTCCAATGCATCGTTGACGCAGAGGAACAAATATCTGTGGGAGCCTGTTCTAGGTGCCATGGTCGCCATCCACGAGGAAGGGATTGTAACACGATAACTACCTTTCCCATGCACGACAGTTCGGCGAAGGTTGCCATGCAGGACAGGGACACTGTAAAACTCATCAGACTGGTTCGCCTTGATGTAATTGAAGCAATCTGTCTTGTTCATGGGGCCGACGCCTAGCGCCTCGCACGAAAAGACAATTGGCTTCCCTTCAATTCCCGTCATCTTCATAACAGACCACGAGGCCGGGATAGCAAATCCGTTAATAAGGCGACGAGGATCACCCAAAGGGATATCAATACTCCCAGCGACACTCCCGCCTTCGGCCTCGACGACACTCTCCTCGACCCGCACCTCGGCCTCTCCCTCCCCACCACCCTTCCCTCCTGTCTTCTTTCACTTCGACTCTGGCCCCTCGTCCTCCCCGTCTCTATACCCTTCCCAATCTTCGTCGTCGTCGATCCGTGCTGCATTACGTCTCTCGAACTCCTCCCTCTCATTCACTTCCACCTCCTCGTTTTTGGAGACCTTGTAGATGGCAATATTATCAATTTCCAGCAATCATGACTGACATCAAGAGTGGAATTCATTGGTGTGAAGAGGTCGTACGTCAGCATTTTGTCGTCTAGTGGTGAAAATGTATGATATTGATACGCGAAGGAGTCGGCGTGTTTACTAAACCGGTATAATCTGTAATATCCAACAAAACCTCAAAATTTCACAAAATCCAAAATTTGGGAGTAACATCATTTCACTCGCAACAAAAAGAATATAACTACGTTACCCCCCTATTTGTGTCAAAATGTTTATTCCTTATTGGTAGAACCCGAAAAGAGACATGAGTCCGTAAACCCCCTTTGGTTCTTCATCCATCATTTCCACCTTGACAACATTATCAAACTCCTTCTCAAACTCTCCTATGATCCTCTTCTGTCCCTTCAGAACGTTGCCCACGAACCCTTCCCCCTCCGTACCAGCAACCTGGTTTATGAAAACGTTGCTAACCTTGACTTTAACCTTTCCATCCTTGAGTTCCTCAACTAACCTAACAGTCTCCTTGACAGCCAAATCAGTAGGTATGGTAACGACGCAGAAGCCGCACTTGTCGGGGTCGGTGAACATCTCGTCGAGCTCGAACATCTTAAGTTGGAAGCCTAGAAGCTTGCTTTTCGCCTCCTCGATATCCTCCTCCTTCAAGTTCCCGTTAACCATAATAGCAGTGGGCGTAACCCTGTCCGCGATCTTCAAAACCTTCTCAATAACCCCGTCGATGTACCTCGGGAATGTCAGCATCTTAACCGTGTGCCCCGTCGGCGCCGTGTCGAGCACGATCCTAGTGTACCCCCCGACCTTGAGTAGATCAAGCACCTTCCCGAGAGCTATCACCTCGTCTGCACCTGGTGGTAAAGTATCAAGAACACCGGCGAGGTCGCCTATGTTAACCCCCTCGTTCTCAACCGCCTTGGGTGTGCTCAGGCTCTTGAGCATATCCTTGAATTCCCCCACCTCCTTATCAGGGTCAATCTCGAACGCCTTCAGCTCGCCATTACCAGGGTTATCGTACATGAGGGGGGTTAAATCCACCCCTTCGCCGCCGTTCAACTGTACCCCCAATGCGTCGCCAAGAGAATGTGCGGGGTCGGTGGATACTATCGCTACCTTGTGCCCGAGTTTAGCGAGACGTACGGCAGAGGCTGAGGAGGTTGTCGTTTTACCGACACCTCCTTTGCCTCCGTATACTAGGACTTTAGAGAGCTCGCTTGAGGCGGGGGGGGCGAATATAGATGATTCTAGTTCGGGCGTGTCGAAGTGAGTATCACCGAGGTATGATAATCCCGGCACCCCCACGATTTCAGTGTCAATGTAAGGGATGGTGTGGATGTTCGATACGTGCTGAGAAATGGAGGCTTTAAGCTCTGAGATTTTAACAGCGTGGGATTTAGCGCGTCGGGACGTGAAATCCTCCCTCTTCGCATCGTCTTCCCCCAGCGATTCAGGTAGGACCTGGTTCACCACTACGTGTGATACTATGTTTCCTCTATCCCCCAATTTATTGATGTCCCCCACGACCCTTTTACTCTCCTCCAAACTAAGTCTAGTAGGTATACCCACGACGACAAACCCAACCTCCCCCCTATTAACCGCCTCAGTGAAACCCCTGATCTTCCCCTGAGTGTCGTCGATGAGATCGAGAACATCATTCAATTTCGTGCTGCGATGAGCGAGTGGCGGTGAGGGGCGAGCAGAAATGTGACATTTGTGGATTAGGTATTTAGCTATACAGATTACAGTATACGGTCGTCGCTACGCTCCTCCCCCCCCCTCACCTTGGACTACCACCAACTCTCTCCCCCCCCCCTCCCAAGATCGCTAACTTCTCCATGAACCCCCCAACTGTAGATTTAAGCTTCAGAACCTTCCCCAAAGCAGAGTCGAGGAATTTGGGTCCATTCAACATCCTTATTGTGTGCCCGCTAGGTGCGGTGTCGACGACGATGTAATCGAATTTGCGGGATGTCCCAGGGATGGTGGTTGAGAGGAGGTTTAAAACGCAGAGCAATTCATCGGAACCGGGGGGGAATAAACCGGTTCCTCCACCTGAGTCTGATGTTAGGATTTCCTTGACGTCTGAGAGGATTGACGTTACACCGAAGGATTCTAAAAGTGATGGGTTTATGTTCAAAGATTTCGATATTGAAGCCGAGGATAAGAGGGAGGTGAGGGATTCGGTTGTTAGGGTGTTTAGGGGGGAGGAGCGGACATCCAGCTCGGAGATGTAGAGGGAGGAGGAGGGGGGGATTGAGGGTGTAGAGATTAACTCTGATAGAATAGCGGGGCGACGAGCGGAAGGATGTTAGTTAGAGTAATGTGGGTTCCGATACTGGAGCTGAGAACTCAGGTTGGACTCTCACCTATGTTTGGTTGTTCAGGTTTCTGCGATGAGCGAAGCAAGGGGGTTGCGAGCGAAGCGAGGGAGAAAGCACATGTTAGATATATCTCTTGCTATCTAGATCCTCGCTCCATCCCTCCGCCAAGCCTTCTGTCCTTCGTTCCTTGTCCAATCCTCACCTCCAACCCGAAACAGTCATGAACGCTATGAGCTGGGTCGGTGGAGACAATCAGTACGTTCTTATCAGGCGGGAGGGTGGTGAGGAGAAGGGCGAGGGAGGATGAGGTTGTCGTTTTTCCTACTCCTCCCTTACCGGTTAAGAAGGTTAACTTGGGGAGGGTGGGGGAAGGACGGGATGATAGGGTTGATAGTAATGTTTTGGAGGTTGTTGATGAAGATGAAGGATTTGAATATAATTTTGTTGATATACGATATTCATGTTTATTATATTGATTAATGTATTGTAGATGATATGAAAAAGAAGAAGAAGGGTGATATGGATGATGAAGTCGGTGGAGTGGTAGTCGGGATTGTGATATTTTTGTTATAAAACCTTTTCGTTCATTAATGATTGTAGATATAGGTAATTTGAATGAATTTGAGTACAATAACCCTATCGTTATTAATACAAATCTATGTATTAACATTCTTCTTTCTGACTTTTTTAGGGGAAAGTCATTCTTTGAGTGGAAAGTCATGAGAGGATATCGAAGTATACCATCGAAGCCTAAGATGGGGCAAAGCTGCCATAGCGGTTTAAAATATCCCACGAAGTTTCCCTCACTTGTCGATGCTATCTTGACATTTATATTTAAATAATAGAAAGTTTAGGGTATTACTTTGAAGATGCAGTGCTCACGCCTACCTTGGCTGAGCTACTGCCTTTCTCCGTTGTGAGTTTCTTCTTCGCCCCCGTCTTCACGTAAAGCATGTTGAAGTAAAGGCTAAGAATCATGGACCCGAACGCAGCCTGAATGTAGAACATGATGATCTGGCTGTTCCCTACCGCCCCCGCCTTCTGACCGTAAAGCCCGAACGAGAGCCAGATCAACACGAAAGTTACTTGAGTGCAATTACTCAATGTCCTCATGTTCGCCGCTGCAGTCTTGCTAGCCTCCGAGCCTGATTCTAGCATCTTTGCAAGTTTCCTTACTCCTATGCGGTAAACGATGACGCTACAAAGAAGCTCAGCACAATCACCATGCTCACGATATCGTTCCGCTGCATGAATTTGGTGACGACGGCTACGACCGCGAAGAAGACGCTGTAGCTGACTATGAACTGCCATATGTGTTTGAAAGCGCAGGGAGAGCTTCTGTTTGTCAGTAGACTGCAAGGGCACGAGCGAGGAGCGGGGGGCGCGAACAAAGCGAGCGTGGGAAAGTTTGTTAGTTATTTAGGACGGTGGTTTGTGCGAGGAGCGAAGCGAGGAGCTAAAGGTTCTTCTCGTGATTTACTGCTGGAGCAGAAAAGAGTTCTCCTTGAATAGCCTAGTCGGTATGCTGCTGACGGTTCGCTCCAACGGTCGCCCCAGCCTTCGCTCCGCTTCACTCACTCCCATCGACAGTGCAATGTCCATCCACTGGATCGGTATGGTGAGTACGGTTGGCATGGCAGCAAGGCTGATATTCGCAAGAAAAAATGTCAGAACGTTACGGTTCGTACGATCCTTCTCGATGTTCGTCGTCTCATTGAAGTAGCAGCACTGGCATCCGCACATGGCAAAGTTAAAGATCGCTGTGAGAACCAAACTCAGGCAAGTTGCGTTCTGCGATGAGCGAAGCGAGGCGCGAAAAGGGTTAGGATGAGGGGCGCGAGCAAAACGAGTGTGGGGAGGGTCGCTAGATACAGTGGTCGGCAGTGTGCTTCAATCGCTTCGCTCCAGCCGTCGATTCGCCCCACATCCGCCTCTCACCTTCTTGAAAACTCCTACCTTCCTCAAGGCTAGCGTTCTGAACGGCAACAGTCACATTCAATAGGAGGAAGATTGTCGTGATGGCGAGGCCTATCGGCTGCAAGGAGCTCCTACCCGTGCAACCTGAAGACTCGCCGTCTCGGAAATATAGGCTGGAGCAATAACAGGTAATCTCCTTTGTGAAACAGTGCCAGTTGTTGGGACATCCGTCACGAGAATTGCAGATATTCGTTATATACTTGGTTGTTGCCAGGTCCACGAACTCCATTTCTGAGGGGAGGATTGAAGAGTACTTTATTACAGTTGATCAGGGGGTTGGTGGAATATACTCTCAATAGGAAGCGATCGAAGGAAAATTCGTACGTAAGGGGGTGAAATTTCGAGAACAGAAGCGAAAACGTGAGTGAGGTACTCGCCGAAAGTGTCGGAGCTCTCTACAAACCCAATGTGTGAAAACCGAACCAGACCACCAAAATTATGACTTCCACATCTGGATTAATTGCTGGTTGTTTACCCTCGACTGTTCAACATGGACGTTACGATTTACATTTAAGTATATCACAATCTGATGGTTTATCATTCATTATTGTACCATTAGGTAAGTTAGACCTAAAAAGGCTTTGATGGTCGATGGATTGATGAATGAATATGTCTCATTATTGTATCCTACATCCCTCTATTCTACATATTAGTAGTATTTATAGATATTTATTCCCCCTGTACCTATTACCCTGTACCTTAATCAACTCAATATGACCTCCTAACCCTTAAATTTCACTCCTCCCCCTCTCCCCTTAGCCCAACAACTTTCTTCCACCCCACCCCTCCTTTCCCCCCGTCCCGATCTCCGCGGTCTCTCCGGTTCCGAGTGGTCCAACGGTATAGTGGGTTTGGTAACCTCCACTGCAGTTACATCAGCCTGTAAATCAACCGGTGTCAGTCAGGTGGTTGACGATGAAGTAGACTGGGCCATGCATATGGGGGTACCGGCGGTCATGTTCCCGCCCCCACCAGGAAGTGGTGAGGGTACGGAGGGGGGGGCGGACAATTACGCAAGGTTGATCAACAGCGTTGCCCTCAAGGTTGCAGGTGAGGGCTGGGCGGAGCGAAGTGAGAGCAAAAGCAAGATACTATCTGGAGCGAAGCCAAACCAAGTGCTATAACTGACCACCTTTTCCTCGTCGCTTCGCTCCTTGCCGCTACTTGCTCCTCCTAGGAAGCCAAACCTCCATCTGGATGTCGTGCAATTTCCTCCCCACCGAGTCCTGCTACCGTGAGATCTCCACCATCCTCTCCGCCTGCGACTACCCCTCAACCGTCCACCTAAACCTGGTCTTCCCCTCGGATTCCGAGAACTCCTTCCCCCTTGACGCCTACTTCGTTCACCTCAACAGGATAATAGGCCTAGGAGTAGCGGGCGTTACCCTCCCTACGAGCGGTTTCCTTACCAACAAGAAAGGGTACCCGACGCTGAGCAAGAAAAATCAGGCAGTCGTCGAGTTCGTTATGCAGAGGGGGGGACTTAAAATCAGATGGGTTCTTGCGGGGGAACAGGAGGTGAGCGGCTGGAGCATATTGCCTATCAGAAACATCCA
>Ga0115006_10002888_pt1 | contig 11514 bp, 16 predicted proteins | sample ArcOceMetagenome_3_FD_88943 | JGI IMG/M metagenome (GOLD analysis project Ga0115006, IMG submission 88943) | Marine eukaryotic phytoplankton communities from Arctic Ocean - Arctic Ocean- Svalbard ARC20M Metagenome | ecosystem: Environmental > Aquatic > Marine > Oceanic | place: Arctic Ocean...
ACACACACACACACACACACACACACACCTCTGGATATGGTGATACATGCGAATACGCATGTGCATTAAACGAGGCATAGAACGACACACGCACGCACACGCACACATGCATGCGGCATGCACGCATGCGTACCTCCGTACCTGCAACAAAAGACACACCATGCGCACGCCATCAAATCATCTCTGCCCGTGGCACCCGTGGCACGGTACTAGTCTCTGCCCCTGGCTCAGTCTCTCTCCCCCCCCCCCCCCTCATCTGTGCGCAGGAGCGCATGGAAGATCCGTACATGGCCCAGTACTATTCAGGCCTCTTCCCGCGCGACAATCCTCGTAACACACGGTGTGTGTCTCTCTGTGTGCGTGCATTCGTGCGTGTGCGCGTTACTGACGGTGCTGCTCCGTGGTCAACAGATTTGCCATCAATTTTTTCACGTCCATCGGTCTGGGAGGTGCTACATGCGTACATGCACGCGCGCACGTGTATGCATGCACACGCGCACACGTGACGGCGTCCACGCAGCATATATGCATACAAGCACGCCCTGGCATTGAACGTTGTTGCTGCTTGTGCAGGTGTCACGGAGCAACTGCGTGAGTATCTGCGCAACATGCCCAAGATGATTATGCAACAGCAGGTGTGCCCATCAGAGAGAGGGGGGGGGGATAGAGAGAGAGAGAGAGAGAGAGAGATGATCATGCAATGGCAGCAGTGGCCAAAGTGTGCCAAACGCTCAACCCTAAGCCCCGAACGCCAGATTTTCACGCTACAGTGTTGTGCTTTCCTGACGACTTTTTATATCCCATGTATGTCCCATGTACGCATCTTATGTTTGTGCGTGTGCCTGTGCGTGTGCGTGTCGCTGTGTGTAAATGAAGATCCAACACTCATGCATACACTGCCCCCCCTGCCCCTCCCATCCCCAACCCACTGCCAACGCGCAACCAGGCGGAAGCTTCTGACTCGGATTCGTCATCGTCATCGTCGTCGTCGTCCTCTTCCTCTTCCTCTTCCTCTTCCTCCTCCTCCTCCTCCTCGAGTTCTTCCAGCAGCTCCTCCTCGTCTTCCAGCAGGCAAGTTGGTGTATGCACTTTTGTCGAAGTTGGTGTATGCACTTTTGTCGGAGCACGCCACTACCCGTGTCTCTGTCTCAGTTTGTAGACACCGCAGACACCGCACGCTCCCACCCGCCCACCCATCTGCACAAGCAATAGCATGCTATTGTATGGAAAGAGCTCTTGTTGTCTGCTCGAGGGCCCATACGCTTGTGCATGTGCATGTGCATGTGCATGTGCATGTGCATGTGCATGTGCGTGTGCATGTGCGTGTCTCTGTGGTAGTGTCCAGTACTGGGCACTCGTGTTGCCCGCTTCGCGATGGCTGCGGATGTTGCCTCGAATTTTGCCCTTTGCCGTATTAAGCTCTCTTGTGCCGCCCCCCATTAAGCTCTCTTGTGCCGCCCCCCAACACCTTTCCCCTTCCCATCGGATGATACAGTGACAGCTCAGACTCGGAGGATGAGAAGAAGCGAAAGAAGCCGCCTGCTAAAAAGCAAAGGAGAGACTGAAGCTCCCTGAGGGCACAGATGCCCTCGCGTTTACTGCGTCCGACAGCCAGTCTCCAGCGCTGCAAGTTCTGACGACACTGATCCAGCGCTCGCATACTCATGCAGAACCCCTTTGATTTGTCGAATTTCGATTGATTAAATGCAAAGCCTCAGGCTCTGTTCACTACGAAACAGCAGGCACACACACACACACACCCTCTCGCTTGCCCGCTAATATACACCCCACAGGACCCGCTCCACTTCGAGCAGGCGCCGGTCGATCGTCAGGGAGCGCTAAGGCTGGAGAAAGAAGAGAGCACACAGACCGCAGCGAGACCCGGAGCACGACACACGCTGGCAACTCTACCCCACAACCACATGCTCCTATGCGCACACACCAGCACTCATCTCTCTCTATATATTATGCATCATATTATCTATTATTTGTCTCCATGTCTCATTACGGAGCAGCTGGCGAACTGATTCCACCAAGGGCGGGCCGGGTGCGAGTCCCGGGCGAAATTGAAGGAGGTACTGCCCCCGCCCGTGTTTCTCAAGCTTTTTACATACCCATGTGCGGCGGGGTGCGACCGGACCAGATCATCGTTCCACTTTACAAAGGGGCCTGGTCAGATCGCACCACGCTGCTATCTCGATGATGCCGAACGGGTACACGCGGTCCTGTGCTGGGAAGGGGCCAAGGCAGTAGAGTGTAGGCTTAGGCCATAGGGCCGCCCAAGGCCCTTCCGATGCTCACTGGGGCACCCAATAAGGCTAGAGGTAAGACGGCATAGCCAGCGTCAGAGTTAAGGCCAAGGGTATATATAGGGAATCCCCCTGGTGCGCCCCCGAGACCGTGTTGATCCAATGTCGTTTACAAAAATCCAAGAAACACACACAGACAGAGTGAGGTTCGGGAGGAGGATAGAGGAAGACTGGGCGGAAAATCAAGTCACGTGAACTTTTTTTCACGTTCCCGGTTGTAATAAGAGCGAACTTGAAGGGGCCCACTGGCCACGACGATTCGCTTTGCGGCCTGAGCATCGGCGAGGAGCACGAGGAGACGTCGTGCTCGTGGAGTCCCAACGGTAATGACGATCTTGTCTATTAGGATCTGCCTGGCCTCTCATACGACAAACCCGGGTTGGCGGATAGTGACTTTCACTTGACTCGGCTTGGCCCACGGCGGCATTCCTTCGCTCTTGAGACCCACGACCAATTGCTTCGACTGCCAGACAAGGTGTAACGAATCAGCATGTTGAAATTCACAAAAATTTAAGCGCAGAGCTAGCACGAACGACAAAGCCGGATATTGACGCACCTGTAGGTGAGCAAGGATATCTTCAAGTGTCATGCCCTTATACCACGAGCAGGACCGCGACGCAACTTCAAAGACAATATCCCCTGGCACCATCGGTAGCACCGACACCTGACTCGATCCCTCCAGTGTGGTCACCACCAGCGACGAGTCCTCCTGTACTAAAGAATGCACTCCCGCCAGCTGCACCAGCGCCTTTCCTAAGAGCGAGGTGCCAGAAATCGTTGGCAGACACTCCCTCAAAGCCTGTCCCTCCAGGTCCTCCATGTACTGCATTGGCGGTTCTAGCTTTTGTGCCTGCAGCAGAAAGTGGTTGCGCGGGCGAGACAGCAATAAAGAGGTCAGTGAGAAATAAAGTTGGTAGAGCGCACTTGTCCTTTTCTCTCAGAGAACAACAGAGATTGAACAGAAATCCGACCCGAGGAAGTCGACTCCGCACTTCCGCGACAGAGCATCTCGCACAGAACACGGCAAACCTGGATGAGAGACGCGACTTTTCTGGCCAACAAGGCGATGGCGATAGCGGCACTGCTCAGCTTCTCTACGCGCGCTTGTTTGTCTTCATGCTCGCTCCCTTCAAAGGCCTCGCTCTTGGTGAGGTTTCCATGAGTGTATCTGTGAGAACATGATGAGAGTAATTCGAAAGCATCCGTCTGCCCGGGAATTCTCATAGTGATCTCTATGAGCAAAGGGCAATCTGAAATAGGTTCATTCTGTTCGCAGGCAATCTCTCTGTTGATGTTAGCGCAGGGCCCGCAATTGATGCGATCAACGTGCACGTCCTTATGACAACCATGTGCATGCGTGCGAGCGAGTGAGGGGGTGAGTATTTGGCCAGCACGTGATAGTCCGCGTGCGACAAGGTGCGCTCGAAGAGCACACATAGAAGCGTGTAAATAATTGATCGAGCGCAGGACGCTGTCATGAAACTTACTCAACAAATGCAGGCTGCATGCCCTTGGTGCTCGTGGAAATCCCAGAGCCGTGCGCCTTGCCATGCAACCAGTCGCCCTGCGCCAGACGGGTTGCGTGCATCAGGGGTGCGCACGAGGGGTCTGCGAACGAACATTTGGATTACCTGATACACAGCACCGTCGACCGTGAAGTAGGCACCGACACCCGCAAACTTGTTTTCCATAAACTCGCCCCGGTAACCGCGGCCATCGGCAAATGAATCAACGCCCAGACCGTGTTTTCGCTCATTCGACCACAGCCCCTCATAGATGTCGCCGCTGCCGTGCGCATATCTGCCGAGGCCGCTGCGCTTTCCATTTGCCCACTCTCCATCATAACGGTCCCCGTTCAGATACGTGGCTGTGCCCTGGCCGTGCATCACACCATTCCGCCACTCCCCCTGGTAGGTGTGCCCTTGTTGCGGCCATGTTGCAGTGCCCATTCCAAAAGGCTTGCCGTCGAGCAGCTCTCCACTATAGTGTCCGTCGCCGGCAATGGTGGCGGATCCCTGAGTCGTGACCTTTATGGGTGCTTTTTTCTCTGTAGGGGAGTCGATGGGAGCAAGAACAGCGGCAGTATCCGACACCTTTGCCTCCTGTTCAAAGTTGGGAGGAGAATGACCGGGCCCTGCTTCTCCAGGCGTGCCTAATGGACTGTGAAAAAGGGGACTGTTGATGGCCTGGATATCTTGTGGTGCCAATACATTGGCCGGTTCATCCTGTCCTGCGATTTCTTGAGGAGACGCCGAGGTTGTTGCACCAGAAAGCGGAACAGGGGCTGGGGCGGCTGAGCGCTGAGCAGCGGCCGGTGCAAACCTCACTATTTTTTCCATATTCGGCATTTCGTCAGGTGTGACCGTTCCGTTGTTCTGCTCGGGTGATGCTGGAACAGGCGACAGAGGAGCTGTAGCCTGGGGCGTACTCTCAGCAGGTGGCAATGCAGGTGACAACTTACTTGCATTCTGCGGGCTTTCCTCCGCGACTGGTGTATGAGGGATGGCTGGAGAAACAGGCAGCGGACTTGCTATTCGCTGCTCCTGAGGATTTGACGCCACTGGATCTTCTGTCTTTGCCACTGCGTCGTGGCCTTCCCGGTAGACAAGTGCTTCACGAATGGAAAGTCCTAGTCCCGACTTGACTCCCAGTCTTACTACCGGACTTTTCCCCTTTGCCAGGCTAGAAATCAACTGGAACGGCATTCCAAAGATAATTTTGCCGTTGATCTCCCACAAGTACTCACCCACCACCAATCCATTAGACTTAGCTGCGGGTTTATCGGCCGGGAGAGATGCAATCTTCCAGGCCCCAAATTCACCGCCGGTGCCTGCAGTCACGAAAATTCCAAGCTCAGCGCTGAGTTCTAAAACCTTTGGCGTCTCTGCCTGCTGCTTGTCGTTCTCATCTGCCACCGATTCGTGCTGCCCTGCCGATTGGTGGCCAGATAGTGAGTCTGAATGCATACCCACGTCCGACGCACTGTCCAACTGAGAGCGACCGGAGCTTGCATCATTCATTTCTTGTCCGATATCTGGTGTCTGCAATTCAGACGTATCCTTTGGCACTTGAACTGAGCGTGGACGCATCCATTCTGCTTGTCTCGCTGCATCAGATTGTGCCATTACTTGAGACGAGAGGGCCCGCGATGCAACCGCTTGTCGGGACGAGTCTTGGAGAAGTTGCAGCATCGTTTCCTTGATCTTTCCTGCCTGAGCGCGTTGATCAGGATATTCAGCCAAGTGCATCAACAGGAGTTCGCGGGCAGCCTGCCCGTAAAACTGAACAAGCGATGGAAAGTTTATCATCCCCACGGTGATCGGCTCTCCGCCCGGAGGACGCAGCTGCATGGCTTCCCACATGATCACGCCGATCGCCCACACGTCGCTCTTCACCGAGTATTGCAGCGCAGACTGAACTTCAGGCGCGTGATAAGTTACCGTCCCAACTCGCTCCACGGCAGGAGGAGAAGAAAGGAGAGCAGAGACACCAAAGTCGCCGACCTGGTTCAAAAAGATAATTCAGGTCAGCGTTCAACAGCACACAGCTACAATGGCCGGGCACGGATCGCTCGACAGTCACGCACCTTCACGTCCAGCTTGGCGTCTATGAAAATGTTCTTGGGTTTCAGGTCGCGGTGAAGCACCCCCCTCGAATGGCAAAAGTCGACTGCGTCCAGAATCTGGTACCACCATGTGTAGATGCGGTCAGCGTCAAACCCCACGTTTCCCCGGCGGATGGCGTGGCTAATGTGCTTGCTCAGGTCACCCTGCTCGCAGTACTCCATCACGATGAAAAAGTTTGCAGACTTGGGGTAGAAATCCACAAGCGCGCAGATGTGCGGATGCTGCAGAAGAAAGAGCAGGCGAGTCTCCTGGAGGGCATACGACGCCGGTGCAGCTTTATACTGGTCGCCCAGGCACACGATCTGCTTTGCGACATACTGCTTGCCGTCGGTCTTGCCCGTGACCAGGAATGCCTTTCCGGCGCCGCCGTTCCCTATCTCCTTGACAACCGTGTACGCCTGCAGCTGTAGCCCCACTGGCAGCGGCGCAGGCGGCGGCGCTGCCGCGGGAGGAGGCGCAGGCGGCTCCGACTGCCAGCTGTACCCCGTGACGCTGCTCTCCCCGTCGACCGATCCTCCGGCGCTCCCCCCGCCGCCCATTGTCCCGTCCAGCGAGCCGCCAAACCGCGAGGACGCGCCACCATCAAACATGGGGTACTGATTGGGGTACTGATGCGCATAGGCGGACGACATCGCCTGCACAACACACACAGAAGGGCGCGCACTGTCAGGCATAATGCGCGGCCGTGTGGATGCGGGCCGCCTGGCAGCCGGCGGGGGCACGCCGCACCTTGTACCCCGCCCCGGAAGCGCGCTGGTGCGCGCCCGAGGGCCGGTGCACGGCCATTTGCGCCTGGTACTGCGCCATGCCGCGCGGGGCCCCCGCCGAGTACGAGCCTGCGCGCATGGCGCCAGAAAGCAGCAGCCCGCTGCGACGACAATCCGCGTGTCGCCCCGGGCCGCGGGCTGGCAGCCGCCTCCGCCGACCAGTTTTTGAGTTCGGCGTCTTTCGGGGGTGGGGGGCTCAATCGCGGCCGCGAAAGACCGAGGTTGCTTTTTGCGAAGACCATTTTGATTTACAGCCGGTGGGGAAAGTTGAACGCTCCAACGCTCCACACGGCGCTGTGCGCAGCGGGGCGGCGGCAAGCACGAGGACACGCGGGGCGCGGGGCACTCCGGCAGGCATCCGTCGCTGTGGTCGCCACACCGGGCAGCGCCATGCCGGAGATTGTTGACAAGGCGCCCCTGGGGTATAATCCTCCCTTGGACCAGCGCCCGGACCCGTGGACCATCAACTTGCGCCCGCGCGCGAGCATGAAGCCGTTTCGCGGCGCCCCCTGGTGAGTCTTGCGCGGGTCTAGTGCTGCGAACATGCTGGCGAGCGCGCAGGGTGCGGGCGCTGTCCGGCGAGCGTCGTCTGGCGGGTGTTGCGGCAAGTTTGCGGCCGGCTTTCAACGGCAGGGCGCGCGGCTGCGCGCGCGCGCCGTCTCGAGCGGCGGCAGCGCGCAGCCGCCGCCTGGCTCCAAAGTGGCCACACTCGGCCGGGCCGTCCTCGGCCTGCCAGCTGCTGCCTTGCTGCTCACCTGGCCCCGCTCGCGTGTGGCAGGGCGCCGCCAACGCCAGTCGACCATGGCGCGCATCACGAGGGCCCGGCAGAATGGTACGCTGCGCACAAAAAGACCATGCAGGCGCACGGTCTCTGGCGGCCAGCGTCCGCAGCCGCACTCCAGGGCAGGGACGCGTCGTCGCGATACCAGCGGTGCGCTCGCAACCCTGGTGTCGGGTTCGATCGCGAGCGGAAAAAGTTCACGCTCATGGTGGTGGAGAACGGGGTGGATAAGCCGTTCGGATCCTTTTTGACGGAAGACGAAGGTGTGGAGGGCTGTACGGCCATGATCGACAAAAGGAATAGGGGGCCGCACGGCATCCAGGGCATTCCGCGCACGAACAAGCTCGAGGGCGTTCCAAAAGAGGTGCTGATGGAAGCCAACGGACCACCCGGAGTGCAGCTGAACCCCACCGGCCATTGGCAGAAGAACGAGGGCGCAAAGAACACGGGTGGCAGAAACGTGAATGTGGGGAATTGGACGACACCCCAAAGCCAGCCTGTCGTTGACACCAACAGCAGCGAACGACATGTGACCCATAGGGCGATGCGCCCGGCCTCTGCGTCCTTGCTAGCAGGGCGACCTACTGCGGCGCGGCGCCAGCGGCCCTCAACGGCGCTGTTACGGGACAAGGGGCAATGGACCGGCAAGAGAGAGGATCACCAACAAGAGGTTGTGCGCAGAGACCTCTGCGGCGCTCTGGACGGAGAACGGGTCGAGTATAACCCGGAAACCATGAAGAACTTGTGGGCTGGCGGTTGGATCAACAAGTTTCCGCAGCCACCAGCAGTTTGATGGGCGACTCTCTTGTCACGCAACCTCGGAATGTGCTAGTTTTGTCGGGGCGGCCCAACAGGAGTTGGTGGGCGAGCGCCGGATGACCGGAAGGGGGCTAGTGGATGAGATTCATCCATCAACTAGGGTCGGACTCAATGTTCACGCCGCGCAATGTTCACGCCGAATCCTCCAAAACACTCAATCATGCAGAAAACAATAAATCATGCACATTGTCTGTTCTGTGATTTTGCCTGTTTGACAGCACCTGTCCGGGCCGAAACAAAAAAGCACACACGCACACAGCGTGCGCGCTGCGCGCACACACACTCTCACGCAACCCTGAGACTCGGCAGCCGGCGCGAGGAGCCCCGGGGGAGATGCATTTCCAAAGCGTTGAAAAATTCCCTCCATCAAGTGTTAACAAAACTCTAGTCATGCATCCACCACGAGGGCTTGCCACTGGGCGCGGAGACGAGCGCTGCCCAACGCGGCCAGCCTGCGGGCGTTTCTCCCCGGAATTTGTTCTGGCTGGGGGTAGCCTGAGGTCACGGCGGCCATGATATCGCTTTCTCGTAAGAAGTGGAAGGTCGGGAAGGGGGAGCGGATGGAGAAGTCGGCGGCAGCACCGCCCGCTCCCCCGTCGGCCGTAGGTGGCTGCTCTCCGTAAAGAGAGTGGACCGCTTTGGGATGAAAGAGCACAACCTGCAACGAGGCTTGTAGCCCCGCCTGCACGATTGCTTCCTGCACGTCCCACGACGCGTGGACCTGCCGTGAGCGGGAAGCCTAGTGTGTTAGATGGTTGCCCAGCGCATGGGGCAAGCGGTGGGGGTGGGGCTCGGGCGACCCAACCCGCTTGCAGACGACCGAGGGTCGCGAATGCGCACTGCACAACGCGCAGCGGCGCGATGGCTGCGTGTACTCACGAAATCCCGGTACTCTGCGAGGAAGCGGGAGCCGCCTGCCGGCGAGACGACAAGCAGCGTGCTCTCTGGAGCGGTGCGCTGGCCGCTGGCCGAGCCCGCGATACCGGTGGCCAGCAGCGCCAGCTCCGCGCGGACAGCACTCAACAGCTCCTCCCGGCCCGTGGCGTGCGAGACCGCGCACCGCAACGCCGGCTCCTTTCCTTCCTCCCGGCCGTGGCTGCGCACCGGCGCCGCAAAGGGGCAGAGACCCTGGCGTGCGAGGGCATGGGCGCCGTCAGCCGGAGCGCGCGCACTCCCGGCTGTGCACTATGCGTGTGTGTGCGTGTGAGGGGGGCGGGCGTGCGTGCAAAACGCGCGCAGACACCCGCCCAGGTCCCATGTGCATATGCAACGATATGTGCGATAGACATGCATGTGCACATGCGCATATATGTGCGATAGACATGCATGTGCATGCAGGCGCATGCGCGGTGCGCACCCGGTGCACCACACCGTACCATGCCCACGACCCAGTCGTCCACCCAGCGCCACGTCGCCGCTTTGCACGCCGCCGCGGCGTCCCTGGGCCCCTTCGACTCGCCGGAGCACGCCGCCCGATGCAAAGCTGGAGCCATGCGGGTCTGACGTGGCTGCCGCAGCCACTCCGACGCCGCGCGCGCCCCCCATGGCGACAGAACCCTCGTCGCCATGCCCTTCTTGGTTCTGAAGGCTTCTTCTGGTCACGAACCCAAAAAGGGACAGCATTGTTGACGTGTGCGGAATAGCGGGCCTGTACCCCGACCACTTTTGTGCTGAAAGGGCGCCGAGGTGGCACAGGAGGATGGTGCAGGCGGGCCCGGGGTATGGGGCGCTGCACCCCGCCGCGGGCGCGGCGCAGGGGCGTGGGCGCGGGAAGGGCGGAGGGCAGGGCGGAGGGCTGCCCCGCGCGCGTGTGCTCGTCGCGGCGGCACTCTGCCTGTCGGGTCTGGCGATGCTCCTCGCGTTCCAGGTGGGGAGAGCGCCAGCTCGCGGCTGATCTGGCGGCTGTGGCTGCGGCTGCGGCTGCGGCTGCGGCTGCGGCTGCGGTTGCGCACGCTTGCGCAACGCCTGCGGTTGCGTGCGCCCCGCCGGTGCGACTTCGGGGGACCTGCGCCGCGCGGGGGGCCAGAGTCAAACAGCGTTGAATTGTGCGTCGGCATGCGCGCGGGAGCCCGGGCAGGCGTGGTGAGACGACGCGGCAGGCAGCTTGCAGCGGGCACGATGTGCGCGCGTCTGGCGGGTGGTGACGCGCGGGTGTGGTCTGGCAGGCCGGCGACCGTGGCCTGGCAAGCCGGCACGCGGTGGAGCTTGAGGAGGAGATTGGGGCGTTCGGCACGGGCTTGAGCGGGCGGCAGGTGCACGACGCGGACGCAGAGTATGAGGACGCGTTTGGGGACGATCCGGGGCACGTGTCGCGGGGGGAGATCCGATTCAATGCGGCGCTGCGCGCCATGGGGGGAAGGAACCCGGCGTACGAGCGCCGGCGGAGAGCGCGCCTGTCCGTCGAGAGGCGGCCCAACCTCGCGGGGAGGTGGACTGCGATCCCCGAGCCGGAGGAGGCGAAGCCGAGCAAGGTCGAGGTCAAGGTGATCGCGGCAGCGCCTGCGCCGGCGCCCGTCAGCCGCCTGGGCATGTCGGACAAGGAGGCGCGCAGCGACCTGAACAGCTACTTCAGCACGCTGTCGCAGCAGGCCAAGGCCCAGGAGAGGAAGCATGCCCAGCAGGTGCTTGGCGAGCTGTCAGGGGACAGTGCGGTAGCCGACGGCGGCGACAGCAGCAGCAGCAGCAGCAGCTTCAGCAGCAGCGGTGGTGGAGCCCGCACGAGCGCACGACAGAGCCTTTCTGGTGCGAACACGCACGGCCAGCAGGTGGCTGACAAAAAGGTGTCGGCGCTGATGAAGCTCGTCAAGAAGGCGGCCGCATCGAAGCAGTTTCAGGAGGCGCTCGTCGACGCGTCGCGCAACACGTACAGGGGCTCTGTCGTTGGCGACTTCGAGTGAGCCACCCAACCCTCAGGACTGTGTTTGTTTCCAGAGTGTAATACATCAGGGCCAGAGAGAGATGTCTGTTCCCGTGGCCTCGGGTCTGTGCTCTCCGCGCTGGGTGCGCCCGGGCCGAAACGGGCTCAGGCTCCCTTGGTCAGGCTTTCCAGTGGGCCCGGCCCGGCGGGCCCTGGGACGTTGGGAACTCCCGGCGGCGGCCCGGGCCCTGGCCGCTGAGTGGCACTCCGATGGAGATTGTTCCTAATAAAGCTCCGAGTCTCTCTCTCTCTCTCTCTCCGAGTCTCTCAATGGTGTGTTGTGTGTTGCCGCGGC
>Ga0115006_10002889_pt1 | contig 11510 bp, 5 predicted proteins | sample ArcOceMetagenome_3_FD_88943 | JGI IMG/M metagenome (GOLD analysis project Ga0115006, IMG submission 88943) | Marine eukaryotic phytoplankton communities from Arctic Ocean - Arctic Ocean- Svalbard ARC20M Metagenome | ecosystem: Environmental > Aquatic > Marine > Oceanic | place: Arctic Ocean...
ATTTCCTCCTTTTCGCTCCAGAAGAGACCAAAACAACAATTGGATGCTCATAAGAAAATTTCACCAAACAAATTTGTTCAGAAAGCGGCGGGAGAGTCCACAGATAAGGCTGCTGCAAGCACCGAGCCACCATCGGACATCGAAGAGCAACTGGCAAAAGCAAAAGGGAAGATGGACAGAGCCAATATTCTGCGCAAGGCGGCCAAAAAGAAGGGCCACACCGAAGCGCTTCGTCGAATGTTGGATGCTATTGGTGACGAATTTCCGGAATTGATGAAATGCGAAGAATACGGTTTTGGTGGGATCGATAAAAATGCTTTGCATACTGCCGCTTGGAAGGGCGACCTCGAGGCAATTACACTTTTGATTGAACGGGGCAACGCATTCGGACTAGACCTTGTCAATACAGTATCTCTTGGCTCAGGGAACTACGGGAAATCCCCAATATTCTATGCACTGACGCAATGCCGGGAAGATGTGGTTCTGCTCTTGCTTGCTCATGGTGCAGATCTACTCATTCTCAATAACAAGGGGCAATCTCCTTGCAGCATTGCCGCGAGCCACTTGAAACCTGAGATATGCCAAATCATGCATGACGTCGAGGCGTCACAGTTGCAGAACGGATGCGTGTTCAGAAATTATCGCAAGACACATTCAGATGGGCGGAGCTACGGAGATCTTGACCCTAGATTTGAGATCGACGACGATAACATGAATCAAAGTGTGCAAGAAGAGCTAAAGCGGTACCATGAGATTGTAAAGAATGAAACCGAACCAATCGATTGTGATGTAAAGGAGGATGGAGATCCCGGATCCGAAGAAAGGCACAGGCTGCTACAAAGTACGATGATACCGGGCTTACCTCGAAGCATTGCAGAGACTATACGGCACTGGAATATTCCTCAAGAAGAGAGGGACGAGCCGAATAGTAATGAGAAAGACAAAGGTAATGGCAAAATTAAGCAAAAGAGACAATCGAAGAGAAGAAACCAAACGAAAGCACCAACGAAGGAAGATGATGAAATAGACTACATGTATGATGCTCTCGAGCCGTTGACTTTTGAGAGAACAGTTTTTGATGAGAACCATCGCTCGATCATTGTGGAAGATACAAAAGGGATCGACCTATTGGCTAAAACAATTGACGAGTGTGTTGCCAGTGCTATGGATGCGGCCGATGCCGCTCGGAGGCGAGGACTGGGACAGCTAAGCGATACTGCAATAATCGAAAGCTCATTTAGCCTTGACTGCGAATGGCGTCCAAGCTTTCAAAGAGGATTTGAAACCCCCGTCGCTACACTTCAGTTGCACCATGCCGCCTCAAACAGATCGTTTCTGGTTGATGTGCAGTGTATCCTCCAAGCGTCCGTCCCAGATGCGGATGCATCTATGTCGGATGTCGAACAGCGGTTGTCAGACGCACTGACAAAATTATTTACCGACCGGAATGTGGCTCTCTTGGGATTTGGTGTCGCCCAGGATCTTGGGAAGCTGGCGGCGTCTTTCCCTCACCTTCCATGCTTTCGCCGCTTCGAGAGCGTGGTAGACCTTCATACCGTTTCTAGGAATGTTTTTGCGGCGACCCCGAAAAATCACATGTCAAGCCTGCAAAAGATGGTGGCCGTTTTGCTTGGATTGAGCTTGGATAAGAAAGAGCAGTGTAGCGATTGGGAACATAGACCTCTGACTGGATCGCAAATTTCCTACGCTCTGCTCGATGCAGCTATCTTGCCAATTCTTCTCCGGTCTATGCTCATCGATTTTGATTCCGGCGTCACCTTCAAATTTGAGGGATATTTTTTGCATAAACACCCGCACTTATTGACCACTACTAAGCTCACTTGCCTCGGAGCATTCGACGACGTGGCCCAGTATGCATGTCCACCCCAGCTGGCCTACAGAATTCCGTATGGCAGCTGCAAAGTTCATCTTCAGCATGTAATGGCAAGGCAAATATTCATGACTGGCAACGAGGACCCCGGTCCGCCAGAAATACTACCCATTGAGACACAGCAAAAAATTGCGATATCGCGAATTCCACGGGGAAAGAGAACACAGAAGAAGTTTTCGGACATCAGTGTTGCCAATAGCTTTGGTGCTTCTAAACGAAAGATCAAGAAAAAGACCATCAAACTCCACACCGTATCGGCCGACTTGGAAAATTTACCCAAACCAGGGCAAATCATTGGCTATACCAAAGATTCTTGTATTCACGAAGTGCTGGGCCAAGAATTTATTGATTCGTTATCAGCGAAGAACTCAAGGCTGGGATTCAATCGACGTGGTGGAGTACTAGCGCTTGACAATGCATTCTGCCTTTTTATCAATTTTGCCCTTTCAGAAGCTGGGGCTCTGCCCTCGTCTTGGCTTTACCGCAATGCCTTTTCCGATAATGGTCGGCGCCTAACCTTCACGGTAAATTCGGAACGAGCTCACGAGAAGGCCCTCGTTGATTTTTTCGTTGAGAACGGACAATCCACCGAGGATAGGAAGGTTCTTCTCTTTGCGCGGACCTCAACACAGACGAAATTTATGTATTGCGGTGTTTTGGCCTGTGAAATATGTGAGCGAGAGGACACCGAATCTGATGACGACGGAAATTATGTAAATCTCGTCCTCGAATTGATGGAGTACGATAATTTGATTGCAAATGGGCCGACAGGAGAGCCAAGTGCATTTATGGAAATGGTATCCTTTCATACAGCTGCTCTTGCCATGGAAAGAGAGTTGTTTGCTGAGTCTTAACATACTTTCTTGCTAGGTTACGCTACCTAATTTACCGGTACTCAACTCTATTTATAATTGTAGAAGGATGTACCTAGGTATTATTACCTACTCTACTATGGACGTTCATGGTCCCCCGAGCTGCTGCCATTGTCGTCTGAAAATTGCAGTCTGATTTATTCAATTCATCAGCCGAGCCACCACGATGCGAGATCCTAGCCTACTTGGAGCCTCGTTCCTCGTATGCAAAAAGCTGTGAATGAGCCAGTAGTAGTAGGACAAAGTAGTCAAGAAGAAGTCAAGAAAGCAATGGCGCCAATGGCCCATCTCGACTTGTGCGCGCGGCTACGGCTTGTGCGTGTGGCGACGGCCGCGAGGTCATCGGCTTAACGGGAACAAGCGGCTCACTAAACGGGGACAAGCGGTCCGTTGGCGTTCAGCCATGTTGCAATGTGACATTTATTTGATATTTGATGCCGGATACGCCGATACCAAATAATGACGAGGACGAGGTGAATGCCCTCAAGAGTCGTATACGTATATATATAGTCGAGCCATTTGACATTTGATGCTTTCCGACCATCATGCCGGATACGCCGATACCAAATAATGACGAGGACGAGGTGAATGCCCTCAAGAGTCGTATCGCTCAGTTGGAAAGGGAGCTTCAGAATGCCACTTCCACCGCCGGTGGCGGAAGCTCCGATCACTCTGGCGGACAAGACAACGCACCACCGACATCCTCCTTCTCCTCTTCCTCGTCGCTCGTGAGCAAATCAGGATACCTGTTCAAATGGCAGGACCGCAGCATCGGATGGGGTGGAACGAAGTGGGGACTGCGCTTTGTGTCTCTAAGCGGCGGTCGGTTGTCGTATTATCGATCACATACAGATCAGATGGCACGATACGTGCTGCCCCTGCGCCAATGCGCAGTCCGGGATGATGGCTACAAACTCAATCGCAAGCACAAAGCCAGCGGCAACAGCGGGGGCGATGAACCCGACCCGAACGAAGTTGGTGCGTATTACCACGTATTCAGTATCTACCAGCGACCGGAACGACGAGAAGGTGGAGACGGACCAGCGTCGCCATGTGCCAATGACGACGACGATAGCCGAATCGTTCCCCTGCTTCGGTTTTCGACGCCCTCTCTGGCCGAAAAGAACCAATGGATCGATCTGATATCGGATGCCTGTGCGTATGCCGATTCCGAAGACTCTTTGTCGGTATCGGCAAGCAAGGATCAGGACACCGGTGCAGCCGCGCCTTCCACCCCGACGCGTGACGTGCCCGTGGCCCGGCCGGGCACGCTACCACCGCTTATTTTCGGAGCCCCTGCCTATCCCAAGCCAAGACGAACCCCTTCCGGGACAAAGCTCAGTCCGATGGGAGCGAAGAAGAAATCCTATACTAAAATCGCTGCGTCGGCGGATTCGGCCCGATCGAATAGACGCAACGTGGCGGCATATCCTCCTTCCAAGCCAATGCATCGAGCTGCAGAACCGAGCTTTTTGAGCGACGAGGCACCCTCGCAAAATTTCAGAGGATTGTTCAATTTAGCTCTAATTGTGCTGGTTGTGTCCAATATCAGATTAATTCTGGATACGGTGCAAAGGCATGGATTCGTGTTGGCCAACGTGAGGGGTATCGATCTGGAGGAGTGGCGGCATGCCCCGCTTACAGTCAGCCCTTTTTTGTCAGGTGCCGCTCTTCTTGTGCTCTCCACCTTGCTGGGATGTGTCATTGAAAATCTTCTCAGCCGAAAGCATGTAGGAGAATGGCTCGGAATGGGTCTGCATCTTGCGAACGCTAATGTCCTTGCATTCTTAATGCCGGCATGGATTGTGTGGACACTCATTGATCGACCCGCGGTTGGCGCCTTCCTACTTGTTCACGCAACGATCACATGGATGAAGCTCATCTCGTACGCCCATGCCAATTCGGACTACAGGACCTCACCGGAATCTCACACGGCGACACTCGCCCTCTTGAAGGATCTAGACGCTGGCTCGTCGGAGATTTCGTATCCAAAGAATGTCACACTCGGGAATATTTTTTACTTTTGGCTAGCCCCAACGCTTACCTATCAGATGGTGTTCCCACGCTCACCGCAAATACGGTTGACCAAAGTCGCCGGTATTCTATTTCGCTTGGTCGTTGCCATAGCATTTTTATTGTTCCTGGTGGCGCAGGTAATTTCACCCAATCTTGACAATCTTCTAAAGGAACTGGAGATTAGTGGGGATGCCGTATTCTCTTGGCACATTTTTGGTGACTACCTTCTAAAGCTATCGATTGCGAACACGTACGTTTGGCTGTTGGTGTTTTACATTTACTTTCACCTTTATCTCAATCTGTTTGCGGAGATCCTTCGATTCGGAGATCGTGTCTTCTACCGAGATTGGTGGAACGCAAGTAACATTTCCAGCTACTGGAGACTTTGGAACATGCCCGTGCACTTCTGGCTAGTTCGCCATGTGTATTTTCCATGTTATCGCTTGGGTCTGTCGAAAACTGCAGCAACGTTAGTTGTCTTTTTTGTTTCCGCAGTGCTTCATGAAGTGTTAGTCAGTGTACCATTCCATCTCGTTCGGCATTGGAGTTTCCTTGGCATGCTTGGACAGGTGCCGCTTGTTGCCATTACCAAGTATTTCGACAGAATGAGACCTGGCAGTTCTATTGGAAACGTCATATTTTGGATCGTCTTTTGCGTCGTAGGCCAGCCTATGGCGGTGCTTATGTACACCATCGACTACTGGAAGGCATCTCGGGCAGAAGTTTGCGATGCTTAAAACATATAAACTTCATTCACTTATACTTTCACCCAGCAGGCGCCTGGCGCCTGGCGACAGCACTCCCAACTGGAAGGTACCGGAAACCTGATTCTCGGCCCGGCGAGGAATGGAGTGTAGATGTCGGATGGCACTTACCTAGAGGTACGCTTCTTGTATGTGCAATACATACTGTAGACAACTCACCAAATTACACGCATGTCACCAAAATCGTGGAGTAAGCCGAACCCGATAAAGGACGAAAGCTATTATAAAAGCCAAGCAAATACATTCAATTGTGGGAAGAACAAAAATGGAACTGCAATCGCGACAAAACGATCAACCACATAAACAAGAAAGCGATGATTCTTGTCTCATCGCCTCGTCTGATAATCTTTCGCCGACTTTGTCACCCAATACTTCAGAAAATTTTGACGACAATGCCGAACTTATGCTGACCATCCAGAAAACAGTTTCCGATGCGAGCCTAATCATTGCGCAGAATGAGATTGATATTCTCTCTGCCGAGCTCAAGTGCGCTTTAAAGGAAATTGCAGGAAGCAAGGACAAGATCGAAGATCTTCAGAAAGATCTCAAAATTAAAGAATCGTCTCTGGCAAAAATAGAGCTTCACTATGATCTTCTAACAGCGGAGATGACGATGGAAGCAAAAGGAGTTACAATGATCAATACTGAAGTTTGCCAATCTTCCCAAGGGAAAGCGATCAATATTGAAGTTTGCCAATCTTCCCAAGGGAAAACGACTTCCACCACAGAAGAAATCGATCAAGACGGCCATCCAACTCCTCCACCCATTATTAGCAAGGAAGAGACCTCGCTGGCCAGCTTCAACGGCGCCTCCTCTATTCGTAGCCTTGATCTTAACTTTGCAGACTTCAAGGATATTCCTGAACTAGCCATTGCCCCAACTGAAAGCACATCACCGAGCTCACTTTCCGAGGATTCTCTTAAGTCAACCGAAGGGTCTGTCAAAGATAATGGCACAGATCAATACCATGGCGACATTTATGATTATTATCCTTCATACGTCGACGACGACGACGACGAAGACGAAGAAGAAGAAGAAGAAGACGAATCAATCACAAAATCAATGCTAGGGAAAAATAATCTTTCTTCATCCAGCCCCTCACCCATTAGGTCTCTTGTTCAACACAAGGCAGCCCATCGCCCTGGATTGCGCTATCCTTTCATCAAGGTAGACCATGCGGGTCTTCAGCAGAGCGGCCGTATATCCCCCCTCTCAGACTGCAGTGGTGGATTCCGCGAAAGATTGGGTGACATAACGATAGGATACATCGAGACGGATTATACCTTCAGCGCAGATATGGCCGAGATTTGAGGAGCATTGCGGCCAGTACCAAAATTATCTCAAAGAGTGCACGGTATGTGTGTCAGCTCTAGCAAGTAAAAAGATATATATCACAATGATAAATAAGTCCTCATCTTGTAAAATATATATAAGATAAAAGTGACGGATGCCATGTACTGTAATACAGAGCGTCCAAATGAATCCAACCTACTATTGCAGAACGATGGCTTCAGGTGCAAATCCTGCATCTTTGTCACATGTAGTGAGCACGATTTCTTTCCTCTACTCGCTACCCACTTCGACCTCCCGATCTTTCTCGTAAAGACCGAACGCATCGAATTCTATGTCACTGTCCTCAGAAGCAATAGGGTCGCTCCCTCCCCACTTGTCTTCCACCCCATCAACTCTACCAGGAAGAACACAACCAGAAAACTCCAGCGTCTCCCCCCCTTTGTCAACCGCGAACAGATCTTCAACCTCAAAATCATCATCGAGGTTCACAACTTGGCATTCAATACCATTAATCTCCTCGTGGATCAGTACGAGGGCCATAAACATTCGATTGGCTTCTTTCTCCGTTACGACAGCACCGTCCTTGGCCATTCTTAGATCATCCTCAATCTTTGCGACGCGCTCCTTGAGACCAACATTCTGCAGCGGCAGATAGGCGATTTCTTTGCGAAAGAGATTGAGGAGGATTTTGCTTGCCTTGTGAGCGAGCTGAATCTTCTCAATCTTCTTGCTTTGCTCGATGGTCGCATCCTTCAATTTATGGATGACCTCGAGACGTAAATTCAATTCCTCTCGAAGGTCGACAGAGGAGCTACAATCCAGCTTGTAATACGGACTCTTCTTCTTACCCAGAATTGTTTTCTTGGCGGCCTTGTTCATATTGGCATCAAGCGAAAGATCTTCTGCCGAAGTCGAAGAAGCAACCGAGGCTCCAGGTGGACTTGGTGACAATTTGCCCGAAGAGGAGGACGATGCGACGGTACTGGGAGTACATGGTCGACTGTCGCCCTTGTTGCTGTCGTTGCCTGTGGGTAGATTAGCCTTGGTGTCATTAATGTCTTCCACATTATCTTCGCAATCATCCTCAAAGATCGCTTCGAAGTAATGATCCGTATGAGCAGCTTCCGCCTCATCAAAGTTTGCTTCAAAGTAGAAATCATCCTTGGCTTTGTCTCGATCTTCGTTGGAAAGATCGGGCTCGGATTTTGACGAAATTCTGGTGGTAAATTTCTGCTCATTTTCATTTTTGACAAAAGTAGGGAAGGAGATATCGAGCGATGAATACCTATAAAGCTTCTTCGCTTTTGTAATTGCCTTGGCGCTATGAGACATTTTGACTACTCGGTAATGCTCAGAATTGTTATCTTTGGGGGGATTTTCCGCGTTGGCAGTCTCGCCGTCGAGAGGCTGAAAATCATTGATCTTCAGACAAATCTTCATTGTGGTGGCGTTCCTCACATTCAAAGGGCTACAGATACATGTAGTAACTCGGACGATGAGCGGCGGCGGCGGTGCATCGGGCCACCATTCAGCGTTTCAGGCATGTACTGCCGTTCCGGCCGAAGTATTTTACTCCTTCACTGTTGGCGGCAGGTTTTTGTTTTCGGCGGCCGCTCGGTTCTTTGACCTGTCCGAGCGAATTCTTTCACTCTTGGGAGACTCCTATGTTTTGACCCCCCGTGATACCATGACAACCCCAGCAGCCGTAGCCAACGCATCGCTATCGCATTCTACCGCGCGGTAGCCGTATCCTACCACCAACATCTCCTCAACCATGTCGGCTCCCGCAGTCCAATTTGCCATCGGAACGTCTTCCACGACGGCCGCATCTGCCGCGGAAACAAATGTGGACAAGTCTCTCGATGACCTGATCAAGGACAGACGTAAGGAGGCTGCCGCCACCGCCAAGAAGCAGCGCGCAGGTCCCAAGAGTGCCTCCCGGGCCAAGAAGCCGAGTGCGGCTGATAAGTCCGTCGGGAAGGGCAAGGCCAAGCGGGCGGCGGCGGCGGCGGCGCGCCGGGGCATCTCCTCCTCGTCGAAGCCCACAGCGATGCAGGTGGAGAAGGAGACGTACCGGCAGCAGCGAAAGAAGCAGGCGCCCAACAAGGCCGGCGGTGCCGCCGGGTCCCGCCGATCCCGCCGCGTCACGGACAACCGCAACCGCCGGGAGGCCGACGTGAAGACCAAGGCCAAGGCACGCAAGCAACAGCAGCAACAGAAGAAGCAGCAGGGTGGTAGGAATCAGGGCGGAGTTCCCAAGCCTCCCACCAAAGGTGCCCTCAACGCTGCCGTCAAAGCCATGTCGGGTGCTGGTTTCAGCGTGCCCAAGGGAATGCAAATGGTTATCAGTTTTGGTAAGTGATTATGATGGCTTTGATTGTGGGAAATGGCGCAAAATATTGGGCTACAGTCCTGAGATGATGGTACAATCGCCCGACCTGCCGACGTACTTGATTAGATTCGGTCCATTTGTGTCAATGGCCGCATTGCAAAACTACCGACCTAACTTCGGCACAACCACGTGCTATTCATACTGTACTGGAACAAAATTTCTCTCATTTCAGCCCCCGGCCAGCAGCAGTCGAAGAAGAAGCAGGGTGGCGGTGGCCAGCAAGGCAAGGGCGGACGCGGTGGCGGACGCGGTGGCGGACGCGGCGGCGGCCAGAACCAGGGCGGACGCGGGAGGGGCCGCGGAAGGAGGTAGATCTAGTAGATCTGATATGTGGCATGGACAGGTACCACGTACTCGTAGGGCTGCACGCACATGCATGACACACGTTTGAGGGGAACAATTGTGCGCTCCTTCATTTAGATCATATTGACGGATGTCAGGTGTGTTGCAGCTGAAGATGGAAAGAAAACGGTGGGTGTCGGATGCTTGGATTGGAGAGAACAAGCATTACTACGCACTACATGTAGAGTATGCTCGAGTGCAAATTGAGCTTACTTAATTATCGGGGATTTTCCTTGCCCAACAATGACCAAGCAGATGATGATTATTAGATGCTCATCTGTTCATCAATATATCTGGACGACGAACTAAATCAAATAAAAACAACACAATTGAAGAGTTCGCTGCCTCACGAGCAGCCTCACCATCGGGCTGGAAGTTTGATTTGTAGACGAGCTACTGTAGTGTTTGTTGATGTATCTGACCTTTTATCCATTTTATTCTTCCAGATTCAACAATTCATCCTCCACATCTCGAATCTCCTGCAGCAAACCCTTGAGTCGATCTTTTTCATCTTTCGGCGGTGAGTTGACCAAAACGGTCTGATAGGCGGCGCGGGCCGCACCCGCCAACTGATGGATACCAACCTTGGCATCACTCGTTATGTTGGGATTGCACGACGGAAGGAAGGCCTTGACGGCCATGATGCTGGTATGACACTTCTCCAGCAGGACCGTCGGCACTTGCAATGCCCGGGCTTCGATTTGCGATTTGTCCTCCGCGGACATGTCGGTATCCTTCCATGTCCTCTGCAGATCGGCATATGCCGCGGCATCGTCATCCGCCGCGGCGAGGAACTGGTCTAGATCGATCTGGCCTATGAGCACATTTGCCCTCTCGGCCGCCCCACTCTCCTTGTCCTTCTTCCTCTGCGTGTACTCTGCCGACATTCTGGCTGCTGCTCCCCCAATTGCTGCCCCAACGGCAGCGGCAGCCCCTCCGCCAGGAGTCGGTTGCTTTGCACTGAGTGCCTTGACGAAGTCACCGAGAATTTGCTTGGAAGTTGCCATTTGCTTGGTTCCTTTGCCTCTCTCTCTCTCTCTCACTGACGGCTGACGGCGCGGCGGCCGCGCGGGCCCGCCGTACGATCTCGTACGTACGTACCACGCACCGAGGCGAGGAGCGACACCCCCTCGAACCCCGCAAGCAACCCGACCCACATACATGTAGATCTAATGATATTTCGAATGTATTGCCGCTATTCTTAAAAAAGAAGCAGAGTAAATAACTATCTTCTGCTGTTGCAGGTAAAGGCATACCTAAGTAGATCTACTAGGAATTCCTACGTAGTATGTCATTGTCATTGGGGGCTGCTGCTGCTGCCTATTTTCGTGCTGGCTCGGGGGCTGTGAGATGTTCTGCAAGCGCCCCTGCATGCTTGTAAAGAGCAAGGTCAACGAAATTGTTAAGTTCGAAAGTAGTGGGACCGTTATCTTGACCACTTTCGGAAGATGCTTCTTCATTCCACCCTTCCTTCGACCTCGCATTCGCCACTCCGATCCACTCGGTCCACCCGAGATGAGATACGAGCTGCACTTTGTGCTGTTCGAACTTTTCCAGGAGAAGGATGATATCGAATTGTTCTAGCTTCTTCTTCGCCTCCTCACCATGCTCATCAGTGATCGAACCAATAGGCAACGTGCCGTCGAACCCTTTCTTTCCAATCAAGATCCGAGTTAAATAATTGTCGCCTGAAATATCATTGTCCATCAGGGAAACTCCCAGCGCGCTCTTTACCTGGCGCTTCTTTAGGCGCCTCCTTGCTGCACGTCGCCCGGCCATCGGGTGATATTTTGACCACTTCTTTTTCGTCTTCATTCTCTTCTTTCTACCGACAAAGCCCCAATGCTTCTCTTGAAATACCCCATGTCGATGGACATCGATATGTGACTCATGACGTTGCTCGGGATCACGAACTATCAGGATGTAAGTGAATCTGTCC
>Ga0115006_10002891_pt1 | contig 11509 bp, 8 predicted proteins | sample ArcOceMetagenome_3_FD_88943 | JGI IMG/M metagenome (GOLD analysis project Ga0115006, IMG submission 88943) | Marine eukaryotic phytoplankton communities from Arctic Ocean - Arctic Ocean- Svalbard ARC20M Metagenome | ecosystem: Environmental > Aquatic > Marine > Oceanic | place: Arctic Ocean...
AAAAAAAGCAGAATCTAGGTTAGGTAGTAGCTTTGATTTACGCGAATTTCATGATCAATTATTAAAAAATGGCTCAATGCCCTTACCAATGTTAGAGCAAATTATTACAAATTATATATCCCTTGAATCTACTAATGCGGACATTGATTAACGCTAAGAAATATAAGTAAACTGAAATAGTGATTAATAAAATGAATATTAAACGTTAACAATAGGTTTGATTTTTGAGGTGAAGAAGCACACAAAGTTAACCGGAAAGAAACAGGATACGGAACGTCAAAAGAAGACAAGCCCCCACTATATCTTAATTAAGCAGTCCCGCTGTCATTGGTTTCCCTTTAGACCGGTAACTTTGCGTCTCTAGCTTTCGCAAGATTTGCCCTTATCAAACAAAAAAGTTTGATAAGCTCATTATAGAGGGAATTATCAAAATGTAAATAAAAAAGGCTTTGTGCTTATTACATTTTAAGTACATCTTCAATGTTGAAATTATGTTAACATCAAATCGGTTGTGTCCTCGTTACTAATGGCCCTTATATGGTAAAACGTATACTAATATCATTGAGTTTATTTACTTTTAGGGTGAGTTTAATTCTGCTAACAGCAGTACTTTCTTTATATGCGCAACAATATTCAGAGAAAGAATTACTTACTAATCAAGTTCAACAATTATTAATTGATACTAACCAAACAGTCGATACTGCGACAGTAGATTACTTTTCCAAAAAGATTATTACAAACCGTCAGCACTATTCCAACGATGTTATTGCCAAAGTTTATTTATTGTTAGCCAGAGCTGCTTTTAATCAGGGTGATATTACAAAAGTTTTTGAATATGCCCAACATGGTTTAGCAGTAAACGGTTTCGATAAAAGGGTTAATCTTGCTCTGCAACTAAAGTTAGCTGAAGTATATATTGCCAAAAAAAATCCAAAGGAACTATTATCTTTAACTGAGTTAGCGGTAAAAGACAGCCAATTAAGTACCAGTTTAAAGTATCAACTTTTAGCTTTAAGTTATCGCAGTGTAGCCTATGCCATGCAAGGTGAAAATCACAGGGCCTTGGCAGATTTAAAACAAGTTGAACAAGATTTAAATGATAGTGAACTTATAGAGCATATTGAGCTTCTAACTATTTTGGCAAAAGCATATTATCAACTTCAAGATTATCAAACCTCACGTATAATGCTATCAAAGGTTTTAAAATTGAGTGTTGCAATGCAGCACCGCCATAAACTTGCCCAAACGTATTTGTGTTTGGGTTTTGCTTATTTTCACTTACAACGTTTTGATGATGCTTATAATGCTTTTTGGCAATCTAAAAAGCAGGCTGAATATAATCAATCTGCTATTAATATTGCGCATGCTAATAAATGGCTAGGTATTGTTTTACTGAAACAAAAACAGTTTCAACATGCTTTTTCACCATTATCGTTAGCAATAAATAGCTATCAAGAATTGAATCTTCGAGATGATTTAATCGAGGCGATTATCGCTATGGCAAAAGCTAGGTTAGAGCTTAATCAAAACATAGAAGGCTTTAGTTTATTGAACAAAGTCATTGAGCTGCTTAATGGTGATGATGTTTCGACTGATTTTACTGGCTTTTATCGTATGGTTGCTGAAATGTACTTTGCCGAACAGCGTTATCAAAGAGCTTATGATTGGCAAGAAAAACACAGTCGTATGTTATTAAATAAAATAAGTAAAAAAACAAATAAAGATACTATCGCACAGGGTTTATCTGAATTGTTTATTGAAAACAAGGAAGTTACAAGTACGGTAAATAGCTCAATAGTATTGTCTTCAAAGCTAAAAGAATATAGTGATTCTTTTAGAGATCTCACTAGCAATAACCACCAACAAGTTATTGTCATTTTTGTCTTGTTACTGATAATGATATTGTTGATTATCACCACAATTGTACTCTTTCTAAAAATCAAAAATAATAAAATACCTTCAGAAAGTAAAAGCCTTAACCAATATAAACCGTATCTTGGGACACCAATGCAAACCAAGCTACATTATAAGCTTACTTTTAAAAAAGCTAAAAAATTCCAATATCCTCTTCATATTGCTTACCTTGTTATTGAAAATTGGCAAAATTTAATTTTTCACTTTAATACAAAAAATACTACTGAAGTGAAAAAAGAGATAGCAATATTAATTACTTCACAACTGACTGAATTTGACTATGCAGGACATTTCAATGATGGCGAGTATTTATTACTTTTTGAGCATCAAAGTCTCGAGGAAGTTGAAATTAAATTAAATGAGTTAATGCAAGCAATTAATACCCGATATTTTGGTCATTTAGGTGATTTTTCTCTTGTTGTTAAATACTCCCTAAAGAATCCAGATTACGAGGATATCGATCCATACCTTTTTTTAGCTAGTACTATTGAACATATTGATGATATTAACTTACTAAACTAGTAACTGATTAATGTTTAAGTCAACGGTTGAATTTTGTAGAGAGTTAGCAAAGCGAGAAGTAAGAAATTAAGCGAGCATATTTTAAGTTTTTATAATGCTCACAACTAATAACCAAATTGACTACTTATATAGTCATAATAAGCTTTAAAGTAAAAATGATTAGAAATAATCGTTCAAAGTAAGTTTAAGAAAGAGATTTTCTAATATGAAGTTTTTATATTCAACCCTAGTTACTTTTTTAGTCACTGTTTTTTCGATACTTACGACTAAACTAGTTTGTGACTTTTTGGGATATGACTTACCTTTTAAACTATGGTTAGTTGCTCTTTTTATTTTCATCAATGTAGGATTGTCGATTGCAATATATATCTTTGTCAATAAAAAGTTCATTGACTCACCCAATAAATACGGTGGCGACACCATTCAATTTGATGACTTATTTTCGTATACTCATGATTCAACCACCAGTTTACCCACAGCTCAGCAGGCGTTAAATAAATTTTCGTATGCTATGAAGTCTGTTACTGGTCAACGATTTGCTGCCATCGTATTTAAACCAATAAACTTTCAGCAAGTTAATAAATTATTAGGTTCGCAAAACTCTGATTTACTATTATTACAACTAGCTTATCGCTTGCAACAGCAAGTTATGAATAATATCAACCTTTTATCTTTTGATATTATCCCAAACCCAGTAAGGATTGCGCGTCTACAAGGCTTACAATTTTTAGTGGTATACAATTTAACATCCAACCATTTCGATGATGAAAGTGTACTAAATAATTTATGCCAGCAACTTAATAGTGCGACTCCTCAGGGGATAAGCTTGCAAAATTTTGCACTTAATTTTGATTTGACTTTTGGTTTAGCTATTTCAGGACTTCATGGTAATAGTGCTCCAGAGGTTGTTGCAAATGCCCGCGATGCAATGCTTGCAGGAATAAAAGCTAAAAAAACTATTAATTATTTTAATACAAAGAGTATTTTGTACAACCAAGACCAATTAAATAGAATGGAGGCGGTTTATCAGGATATAAGTAATGAAAAACTTTCATTTTATTTACAACCGCAAGTTAATATTAACAATTATCATATTATTGGTTTTCAGTTAAGAGTTCACTGGCATGAAAAAGGTATAAATAAACCACAAGAACTTTTTGACTTTACCGAACTTGCTGAAAAAAGTGGTAGCCTACATAAGCTAACTAAGAATATGCTTAAACAAGCTTTTATAACCTTAAAAAAAATACACAGTATTGGCGTTTATCAACGCGTATCTGTTACCTTTGCGAGCGAAAGCTCTTTTGAAACTGATTTAGTCGATTACATTGAAAAGCAGCTTAACTTGCATGAAATCGCAGGGAAATATTTAATGATTGAGTTCAATGAGCATATTATGATTAATGCAAGTAGACGGGTAAAAAGTATCATCGATCAACTTAAATCATTAGACGTCAATATATCGATTGATAATTTTTCTGGTAGTTATGAGTCATTACGCTATATTCGAAAAATGGCAGTCCATGAGCTAAAAGTAATGTGTCAAGACTTAACTAATGATGGAGAGAATCGAGTTGACAAAGCAATGACTAATGCTCTTGTTACACTCTCTCAAAGCATGAAGGTCCCCTTGATTGGTACCGAGATTAATCGCCATGAAGCATTGCAGGCTTTTACTGCAATGGGCGGTGAGTTAATTCAAGGTGAAATTATACATGCTGGCTTGATGCCTAATAATATCGAGTCATGGTTAGAGCAATGGTACCTTCAACACCCTAAATCAATACCTCTAGAGGCAAGGCCGTCAATATATTAGATAACTTTATTAATATTTTTAGTTATTCAGTTATTCAATATCAAGGGCTTCAGGCGATAAAATGATACCCGTATTGTCTGCATAAATATGGTCGTCGGGTAGTAAGGTCACACCCGCAAAATTAATAGCTACATCAGCTTCCCCTATGTTTTGCTCACTTGCACCAACTGGTATTGCTACTAAGGCTTGTATTCCTATATCTATATCTTCAAGTGCGTCAACATGGCGAACACTACCAAAACAAACGATACCTTCCCAATTGTTCTCTGCAGCACACTGAGCAATAGTCTCATCAATTAATGCCCGTCTTGTTGACCCTCCCCCGTCAATAACTAATACTTTACCAATTCCATTAGTATTAATTATTTCAGTAATTAAGCCTGATTGTTCAAAGCATTTTAAGGTGACGACTTTACCGGCAAAAGAATGACGACCGCCGTAATTGCAAAAAATAGGGTCAACAACATCGATTAAATCGGCATAAAAATCACATAATTCAGAGGTATTATATTGCATGTTTATACTCATATATCAGTCATAAATTGGAATTAGTATATCGTGTTACGATAAAATTTAAACTATTATATATTTTATATACACTGCTTGAGTTTTGCAGTGAAAGGCCTTTTAATAACACTGATAATTTATTATTACGCACATTAAGCAACATTTGGTAATTTAATCTCTATGATTTATTGTTTTTTATGATCGAATATATAACCCCAACAGTTTTTTTATTTTCGACACAAGTTCTGGTATGTTTAATACTACTTTTTATTTTTTATATTTATTGTCAAAGCTTGTCTCATCAATACGTGCAATATTGGCTAATTAGTATTAGCGCCTTAAGTTTTAGTTATTTCGTTAAAGCCTATACAGCCTACTTCAATACTACACTTTCATTAGAACTTTGGCATATTGTGACTGAATTTTGTTTACATTTATGCCAATATCTCTTTGTTATATTTCTTATTGTTGGTGTTTTACATGCCAAAAATAAAATAGTTGATAGTAAATTTAAATGGGGTAGCACCTTTTTAGTTATCGCACTATCTATGATTTCAACACTGCTTTTTTCTTCTGATACTACACATACTTTCCATCATTTTTATTTATCGGTTAGCCTACCAAGTTTTATCTCAGGCTGTGCTTTATTCGCGTTAGCAAGCTATTTACTTATGGATAAAAAACGTTACTTTGCGACTCGTATGCTAATAGTTTTTAGTATTGTTTTTGGTTTTCGTTTCTTAATTTACTCTTTTATTTCTATTGTTGCTCTTACTGAACCTTGGTTTCGACAATTAGAGCCCTTTCTTATATATTTTGATGCTGCAGCGCATGTGATTTTGGGGTTTATTTTGCTTATGTGGATGCAAGGCGCAGAAAGCTCTGCTGCATTAAGTGCAATAAATCGAGCTAAATACCTGGGCAAACATGACTCGTTAACTGGTGCTCTAAACCGAGAACAAGTTATGGCTAAGCTTGAAGGTCGGATTAAGGAAATTAGCCAAGGATCTACTAAAAATAATAATCTTAATCTTGCTATTTTTTTAATTGATATCAAACAGTTTAAGTTTATTAACGATACTTATGGTTTGAAAGTGGGTGATTACGTTTTGGGTGAAATAGCTAAACGCCTAAATGATAGTGTCTTTATTCCGCAAGCCGTAGGACGATTAAGTGGTGACTCTTTTATGTATGTTATTGAGTTTGAATCAGCATCACATATTAGTAGCGCCTGTGCGCATATCCATGAATTAATTGAACGACGATTTATCTATGAACATCAAGAAATAACAATTCAATGTAGTGTTGGCTATTGCTGTTATCCAGAAGACGCAAATAATGCCGAAGAGTTGCTACAAAAGTCTAACCTTGCTTTACATCATGCTGAAACGAATAACTTTACCTCAGTAGCTTTTCAAGAGGGTATGCAAGTAAAGGGACGGCATTTACAGTTAATGAAGAAAAACCTCAAAGCTGCCATGAAAAATGATGAGTTTATTTTATATTATCAGCCGCAACTTAATCTGTTTAAAAATAAGCTTGAGGGGGTTGAAGCTCTTGTTCGTTGGCAACACCCCGAAAAAGGGCTACTAATGCCAAGTGAATTTTTACCTGAATTAGAAACCTTAGGGATGCACAGTCAGTTTGATAATTATATCTTAATAAAGGCTTGTCAAGCATGTGAGCGGTGGTATAAAACGTATAAAAGACGTGTGGCTATTGCAGTCAACATCACTGCGGTTGAGTTTCAAAATGAAAACTTGGTTCCCACTATTCAAGCTCTATTGCGTCAATATAATTTACCCTCAAAATATATAGAGTTAGAAATTACCGAAAATGTGGTGATGACTGATATTGGTATAGCAATGGACAGTATTGTTAAATTACAAAGTATGGGGATTAAAGTTTCTATAGACGATTTTGGTACGGGTTACTCATCTCTTGCTTATCTTAGAGATTTACCTATTGATAAGATAAAAATAGATCGTAGCTTTATTGCCGAGGTTGCTAGTAATGACTCAGACTTAACGATTGTTAAATCGATGATTGACCTTTCCCATGGACTAGGGAAACGTGTACTTGCTGAAGGTGTTGAAACAATTGATCAACTTAATGTGTTACGAAAACTGGGCTGTGATGCTGTGCAAGGCTATTACATTAATCATCCGTTACCAGAAGATAAATTAGTCAGGTACCTTGAAAAGAAATAATGGAGAACAGGTAAGAAAACAGTCTATTTTCAATATTTAAACAACTTACCTTATTAATTTGTACAACAATCAATAAGCAAAATTGTATTACTTTATAATTGCTTGATTTCAATCATAGCTTCTCGAGAGTGACCGCTGGCTTGTAATTCATCTAAATAATCTTGCCAACGTTGCTGACGTTCAATTATTAAATAATGAAAAGAGTCATCACTTAAAACAACTGAGTAGCCGTCATCAAAAATTAGCCTGTAACCATGTTTTGCAACGCATTCAATAGTGTTTAATAGTATGTTTTTTTTATGGCTAACCAATTGTGGTTTACGATTTTTATTTTTCGCCTGATGACTATCACTGCATACGCGTAAAAATTCAAAGCTAAGCTTAGTATCATTTTTTGAAATATCCTCAAAGAACTCAACAGTGAGTTCTTTTGAAGTATTATCAATAACAAAATGGTTGATTTTCATGACATAACATACCTTGCCTAGCTTTTGGTTTCATTACCGTGCTTACCTGTTAAAGAATGAATCGACTTAGATCTTCATCTTGAACAACTTCACTTAGGGTTTTGTTAACGTAGGTTTCATCAATACAAATAGACTCACCACTACGTTGATCAGCATTGAAAGACAAATCTTCAACTAAACGTTCCATCATAGTATGAAGGCGTCTAGCGCCAATATTTTCTGTTGATTCATTAACTTGCCAAGCTGAATTAGCAATCGCTTTAATGCCGTCGTCAGTAAAATTTACTGAGACACCTTCAGTGTTTAGCAGCGCAATGTACTGTTCGGTCAACGACGCAAAGGGCTCAGTAAGAATACGTACAAAATCCTTGGCACTTAAGGCTTGTAACTCAACACGAATAGGTAAACGACCTTGTAACTCAGGAATTAAATCGGAGGGCTTAGCCATTTGAAAGGCACCCGAGGCAATAAATAAAATGTGGTCAGTTTTAATCATACCGTGTTTAGTACTTACCGTTGAACCTTCAACTAAAGGAAGCAAGTCACGTTGTACGCCCTCACGGGAGACATCACCGCCGCCAGAGCTATCAGCACGTTTACATATTTTGTCAATTTCGTCTATAAAGACAATACCATTTTGCTCAACGGCTTCAATGGCTTTTTGCTTGATGTCGTCTTGATTAACAATTTTAGCGGCTTCTTCTTCTTGCAATGCTTTCAACGCATCTTTAATTTTAAGCTTACGTTTACTGGTTTTATCACCAGACATATTTTGGAACATGCTTTGCAGTTGCGATGTCATATCTTCCATGCCAGGTGGTGCCATTATTTCAACACCAACTTGTGGAGCCGCTAAGTCAAGCTCAACTTCTTTATCATCTAGTTTACCTTCACGTAATTTTTTTCTAAAAATTTGACGAGTATTACTATTTTCACTGGCCTCATCATTACCAAAGCCATCGCGAGCAGGCGGTAACAATACATCGAGAATTCTTTCTTCTGCTGCTTCTTCAGCGAGGTGTTTAACCCGATCCATCTCGTGCTCTTTAACCATTTTTATAGCCATATCGGCTAGGTCACGAATAATGGTCTCGACTTCTTTACCAACGTAGCCGACTTCGGTAAATTTAGTCGCTTCTACCTTTATGAAAGGCGCGTGAGCGAGTTTTGCAAGACGACGGGCTATTTCAGTTTTACCAACACCCGTGGGCCCTATCATTAAAATATTTTTTGGGGTCACTTCATTACGTAAATCTTTAGGTAACTGCATTCTACGCCAGCGGTTTCTTAGCGCAATGGCAACGGCGCGTTTAGCATCACTTTGGCCAACAATATGGCTGTCTAATTCATGGACTATTTCGCGTGGGGTCATATTTGACATTATTTATTCCTCGTTACTCGCTCAAAGTTTTAATTGGGTGCGAGCAGTGTAAAAACTTGAACAGAATTTTACAGTTCGTCTATGGTATGATCTTGATTGGTGAAAACACAAATATTACCCGCAATAGTCAATGATTTTTCAACAATTTCTTTTGCGGACAATTCGGTGTTTTCTAATAGTGCTGTGGCTGCAGATTGTGCAAAATTTCCGCCACTACCAATAGCAATAAGGTCATGCTCAGGCTGTACAACATCACCATTACCGGTAATAATTAATGAAGCTGTTTCATCGGCAACAGCAAGCAAAGCTTCAAGCTTTCTTAAGGCACGATCACTGCGCCAATCCTTAGCTAATTCAACAGCAGCTTTAGTAAGGTGCCCTTGATGTTGCTCTAGTTTACTTTCAAAACGTTCAAACAATGTAAAGGCGTCAGCCGTACCACCGGCAAAGCCAGCCAGCACTTTATTATTATACAAACGACGAACTTTCCGAGCATTACCTTTCATAACGGTATTGCCAAGAGAAACTTGCCCATCACCACCAATAGCTACTTTGCCATTGCGTCTTACAGAAACTATAGTAGTCACATTAACCTCATTTTAACTCATTACTTTAATGTTAATGTAATTGGGATCATTGCTAAGTTTTCAAGCAGTAGTATTAATATTAATTATTGCCATAACCAAATTTGGCAATAATTAATATTGTTGCGCTTTAGTTTGTTTTTATCTCGCTCGGCGAGACGTTTACGGGGGTATGGCCCTAAAAATACCTTATACCATACGCCACTATCACCTTTGGCCGCTTGGATTTGAGCTTCTAGGCCTGCAAAGGCTATTTGTGCCTTTAAAGTTTGCGCTTGATTTTTAGTTCTAAAAGAGCCACATTGCATCTTATAGGGACCTTTTTCTTTTACCTCGTACTGTCCAACTTCAATTTCTTTGGAGGTTAAGTCTTCAACATAGGTCCACTTTTCTTTAGGTGGTGTAGGTAATACTTTATTATTATCACTAGTTTTACTCTTATTGACTTTCTCAACAGCAAGAGGAAGTGGCGTTTTAGTACTTGGATCAGTTTTTAAAATCCATAAGCCATACGCAAACGCTGACATTAAAATAATTAGTAATACACTCATTATTTTTGCTGTGAAGGGAAGTTTATTGTTTTTCTGAGCAGACTTTCTATTCACACGTGTATACTTAGTTTTTTTAGCCGGGGGGCGAGAGACGTAATCTTGATTAGCCATAAAAAAGTAAAGTTACTGAAAAAATTTTAGCTAGTGTAACTGAGCTAACATAAAAAAACACGCTTAAAGCTTCACAATAAATTAAACTACTGTAGAAAATGGTTACTACTTATATAGGTAGCGACATTTTCAATTTTATGGTGATGTTTACAGCGGTTTATAAGAGTTTAAACACGGTGGGGGTTTTGTAATATCATTATTACGCAAAGGTAATAACGCTTAATGACCTGCAAATACCAGCCTAATGAGTGAGCTAAAACCTTTTACGCTTAATTGAACAAGTTTTTGTTAAATAACGTTTGTTGAGCTGTTTTATTCAGGGTGACTCGGCTAAAAAACGCTCTCCGCCATTAAATTTTTTTGAGTCGAATAAAATTTAAGCTTGAATTCATAAAGGTTAGTTACCAAGTTAAATCAATAGGGTCTATGTCAATACTCCAACGTACTTTACTAAGCCATTCATTTTCCTCTATTTTTATTAATAACTGCAACGTAGCTAGGTGTAATTGCTTTCGTGATTTAGCTTGTACAATTAAATGATACCTAAATTTACCCGCTTTTTTTTCCATAGCAGCAGGAATAGGGCCAGCGAATTGACAGCCTTCAATAGGATACTGGGTTAACACCCGTAAAAACTTTTCTGGGTAACTAGGATAATTAGCCTCTGCGCGCAGTAATGCTTGATAGGTAAAAGGTGGCAACATAGCCTGTTGTCGCTCTGTTAGTGCTTGCTGAGCAAAATGATGATAGCCATTGTGTACCAAATCTTGTAACAATGGGTGGTCCACAAAGCGGCTTTGCACCAACACTTTACCCGGCTTACTGGCTCTGCCAGCACGACCAGCCACTTGAATCAGTAATTGCGCCATGTGTTCACTAGCACGAAAATCATAGCTAAATAAAGCACCATCAACATCTAATACTGCCACGAGTGTTACATCGGGGAAATGATGCCCTTTAGCCAGCATTTGCGTGCCTACTAATAATTGATGTTTCTTGTCAGTGACTTCTTGTAGTAATTTAGCTAACTCACCTTTTTTTCGAGTACTATCGCGGTCAATACGAACAATAGAAGTACTTGGAAACAATTCGGTTAATCGCGATTCAAGTTGCTCTGTACCTTGCCCTAGCGGCACAATACGAACGCTGCCACAACTAGGACACTGTCTAGGTATTTGTTGTTGATTACCACAGTGATGACAGATTAAGAGCCCTTGCTTTTGATGCAAAGTATAAGGCTTGTCACAACGTGAACATTCAGCTAACCAGTGACATTCTTGACAGTTTATTGCCGGAGCATAACCGCGCCTGTTTAAAAACAATAACACCTGTTCATCACGGGCCAAAGTTTTCTCAATTGCCTGTTTTAAGGAAGCAGACAAGCCAAATTCAACTTGCTGCTGATTCATGTCAATTAGAGCGATTTTTGCCTTATGACTTGCTCCA
>Ga0115006_10002892_pt1 | contig 11508 bp, 11 predicted proteins | sample ArcOceMetagenome_3_FD_88943 | JGI IMG/M metagenome (GOLD analysis project Ga0115006, IMG submission 88943) | Marine eukaryotic phytoplankton communities from Arctic Ocean - Arctic Ocean- Svalbard ARC20M Metagenome | ecosystem: Environmental > Aquatic > Marine > Oceanic | place: Arctic Ocean...
CCCCGCGATCCCTACAAGTTCCCCTTCTGCAGGCCCCACGACTCCTCCGGCTCCGTCGACATCGTTCACTCCCCCGAGAACCTCGGCGAGTGGCTGTCAGGCAACGACATCCAGAGCAGCCCCTACAATCTTAGCATGAAGAAGGACGTGGCCTGCAAACAGCTCTGCACCACGTACCTGGGGAGATCCAAGACTAGGGGTGTGCCGGATTTAATAAAGAACAACTACCACCACAACATGATAATTGACAACCTCCCCGCCGCCCCCAAGGTGGAGTCTGCAGCCTACGAGACCACCATGTACCTCAACGACGGCTTCCCAGTGGGACTCGTTGGAGAGGGGGGAGTCAAGTACGTTAACAACCACATCAACATCGAGGTGCACTACCACCCCGTTGAGGGGGAGACCGCAAAGTACAGGGTCGTCAGATTCATCGTTGAGCCCTTCTCTGTGAACCACGCGTTCGCCTTCAAGTCACCCTCCGCAGACACCCCCAAGTGGAACCCCTCGAAGTCCCAAGATCCCGTGGAGATCACCAACACCGACGTACTCAAATCGTGCTCCTCCTCCTCTGACGACACCCCGACGCACACCACGTTCGAAATGGTGGATAAAGCGTCCGGTGGTGTTGGACCACAGGAGGCAAGCGGGGTAGTGCTTTTCACGTACGACGTCAAGTGGATCGAGAGCGACGTTAAGTGGGCGAGCAGGTGGGACATCTACCTCTCCATGGGAAGAAGCGACGGGAAGGGAGGGATACCAAGCAGCATCCACTGGTACCAGATCCTCAACTCCCTCCTGATAACTTTGGTTTTAACCTTCATGGTCGCTGCCATCCTGATCCGCAACCTCAGGAGGGACATGTCGAGGTACAACGCTATCCCGACGGACGAGGAGAAGGCGGAGAGGGAGGAGGAGTTCGGGTGGAAGCTAGTACACGGGGATGTTTTCAGGCCCCCCACTCAGCACGCCATGCTCCTAGCCGTCGCGACGGGGACAGGAATGCAGGTACTCCTCATGTCCCTGGCCACCGTTTTCTTCTCCGCTGCTGGGTTCATATCCCCAGCTGCTAGGGGGTACCTCATCATGGCCCTGCTCATGTTCTACTGTTTATGCGGGAGCGCTGCGGGGTACACGACGGCCAGGCTTTACAAGAGTTTCAAGGGGAAGATGTGGCAGAGGTGAGATTAGACGAGGGGCTGGCACAAGGACGGCCAGGCCCGGCTGTAGCGACATCATTAGAGCCCACACACATAACTAACAACCCACTGCTCGTCGCTCTTCCCTCCTCGCTTCGCCCGCTCCTCGCTAACAGGGCCACCGTCCTCACCGCCCTTCTCTACCCCGGCCTGTTCTTCGGTACCTTTTTCGTCCTGAACATAATAAACTGGGCAAACCAGTCCACCGACGCCGTCCCCTTCACCAGCATGTGCGTGGTCATAATCCTCTGGTTCGGCGTCAGCGTACCCCTCGTGTTCCTAGGGAGCTACTTCGGGTACAAGAAGGACGCGATAGAGTTCCCGACCGCTACGTCCAACATACCAAGGCAGATACCAGAGCAGAGCTGGTTCATGAACGCTGGCATGGTCATGATCATAGGAGGTGAGGGGGGGGGGGAGGAGCGAAGCGATGGACCGACAAACGAAATTTCTAGCATCTCCACGCAATTCTAAACCCTACGGTCTGCTCATCTCAGGAATCCTCCCCTTCGGCGCCCTCTTCGTCGAGCTCTTCCTAATCCTCAGCTCCGTCTGGTCCGAGCAGTACTATTACGTCTTCGGTTTCCTCCTCATCGTATGGGCCATTCTCCTCCTCACGGCGGCAGAGATCAGCGTCCTCTTCTGCTACTTCCAGCTCTGCTCAGAGAACTACAACTGGTGGTGGAGGTCCTTCCTGACCTCGGGGGCAGTGGCGCAGTACGTCTTCCTCTACTCCATATACTACTTCTCCAAGACCCTCAAAACCACCGGGTTCGCGGCCTACTGCCTGTACTTCGGGTACATGGGCAGCATTAGCGTTGGAATGTGGCTCATGACAGGAGGCATCGGACTGCTGGCATGCCTTAGGTTCAACATCGCCATCTTCAGGTCCATCAAGGTGGACTAGGAGGAAGCGGCGAGAAAGGTTGTAAGACATACAACCTTACATTTGATTTACAAACATCTCTCTGCTACTTTCTTAATTCAATAATGCACCGTCAGCTTCTGCTCCGCCCCCATTCTATCGCACATTTCTCTGAATTTCTTCTTCTCGATTCCCCCCCCTCCCTGCCCCCCTCCCTTCCCCATGGCCTTGTCGCATGTAATATCCAGCGTCTTCTCCGGAACCCGGTGCCCGACAGATATCCTCAAGAACTACGACGAGCGAAGTGAGCGCGGGGAGGGTTGTCAGTTAAACGAGTTGTTAGTTGTAGAGCTATCGCTTCGCTCCAGCCGTCCTTCGCTCCGCCTCACCTCCATCAGAGACTCCCTTGACACGCTCTTACTGTTACCGGCGAGGCAATCGTACAGGTAGTCGAACTTTTCCACATTGGGGGTCTTAGGCGAGAGGAGCGAGAGGATGGACAAGAACTCTTCAAACGATAGCTGACGAAGAGCTCGAATTTTGGGAAGGTTAGGATCTTCCACACCCGCTGCTGCCCCCCCCCCCTCAGCAGCCCCTCCACCCTCCCCAACCACCTTATCCATGCAGAGTTTGACCAAGGTACCGCAACAAGCGAGCTCAGCCTGGGAACAGAACGCCTCCCTCTCCATCTTTCCCGTCTCTTCGTCCACCAGCGATTTGTACCTTGCCTTGAGCTTTGTCAGCTCCTGCTTTGAGAAGATGAACTTCTTCTCCATGGATGCAACCTCCGACTTACTTGGGAGGGCCTGCGCCACGAACGGAGCAGGCACATTGGGGGCATCAACAGGGGTCTCTTTCTTCTTCTTCTTCCCAAAACCAAAAAAACCCATCCTGTTTCCCTTCTTCGTTTCAAGTTGGGTGTGCCCGGTGCCCCTCTCACGCTTGTATTAGCCCAAAATACAGCACTTCAAGACGACTTTGGATCAGAACCGTCCAACAAGGGAACTTCAATACTCTAACGCGCAAAATAAAAGTATAACCTCAAATTTGCATTGTCTTCTCACCTGACCCAATCTCCCTGAACGCTTTACTGGACCACTTCCATAGATGACGGCGACACATGACCATCCTCCGACGGATTCCCTTGCCCAACAGCACCATCCAGTCTCCCGGCTGTCAACTGACGTCACCCCTGGGCCGCAGCATCCCCCCCCCTCCCAAGGCGGTGAACAACAACCCTTACACTTGTCCTCCACCTTTGCATCCGATTACAACATTAAAAACCAGATTTTCGTCCACTCGAACCACGCAGCGTACCTCCGATCGACGATGGAGAAAAATCTCGATGCTCTGAACCATTCCATCCCCAGGACGTCAACTGTGGAGAATGAGAAAATTTACTTCGACGGTGTTACGCATGCCCACTCGCTTTCGATACAGCTTGCGAGGGAGAAACGCAGGAACGACACCCTGACTCACGAGCTCAAGGAGGCGAAGAGGGACTTGCGTACCCAGAACGACCGCAGGCAAGACAGCAAAAGCAAGGTGAGAATGGACGAGGAGCGAAGGACGGAAGGCAGGAGCGAAGCGACAGCAGCACACCGTCCACCACTATGACCAACAACCCTTACCGTGCTCGCTTCGCTCGCGCCCCTAAACCTAACCCTTTTTGCGATTCGCTTCGCTCATCGCAGATGACCAGGGACATAAACACACAGCAGCACGAGATCTCCAACCTAACTGGGAAAGTTATGGACCTTAAGCTTGAGCTTAAGAGATCTATTCAGGAGAAGCGGGAGATGCAGGTGGAGTTCAAGAAGTACAAGCGCAACTTTGAAAGAGAGATTGAAGGCTACCAAAGGAAGTCCATGCAGACAATCAACAACGCTGAGGATCACCTGGTGCAGTACAACGACGAGTGGACCAAGAGGATTGAGGATGAGAGGCAGCAATGGATCGAAAAGGTTAGGATGAGGGAGGAATTGAGCGAGCACAACATCATGGCTCTGCAGAACCAGTTCTCCGAAGCGCACCAGTTCTACACCGACCACATCACCAAGGTCCGCAAGCAAACGATGAAGGAGGAGGCCAAGCGGATCAAGGTGGAAGAGGAGTTGGAGGAGACCAAGGCCTTGTTTCTACGGGAGCAGGCTGCCAGAAAGGCATTAACCAATCAACTCAAGAAAGAGAGGAAGTGGAGGGAGAAGTGCATGAACGTCACGAAGACTGTTTTGAACTTGAAGTCCGAGAATAACTTGGACAACGAGGAGGCTGCTGCAACAGTTTCCAGCAGCCCTCACCCTTCTCCCCCGGCCAGTCCCTACATCGAGGACCCCATCCTTTCGATGGATCCTTCCTCCGTTGCTTACCTCCAGGCTGTAGCCGAGTTCGAGAGGACAGGTAAGATTGAACGAGAAGCGAAGCGACGAGCTGGCAACACAATCACTAGCGACGAAAACTGCACGGGCTCGTACTTATTCTCACCCATAATCCCAACCCTTCGCGCTTCGCTCATCGCACAGAGCACGCGAATACAGCAGCTGCTGAAGCCCTCTCCGGTTCCCGCTACTTCGCCCCGCCCCCACCAAGGCAACCATCACCTGTTCCCACTGTTCGCCGTCAAGCCACACCACTCCAAAGCGCAACGAACCATGTTATCGAGGAAGAGAAGAGGAAGAACAAACTCCTCACCCTGGAACTCCTTCGCCAGCGGGCTTTTCACAACAGTGGCCTTCCTTCCCCTCCTCCCCTTCACGCTGATTTTTCCAACCTGTCAGTACAAATTCCTTCCCCGCGGCTCTCCTCTCCCGTTCGGCACCCCCCTACTTCCCCCTACTTTCCACTTGGGAGCACCGCCGGTGCAGTCATTCCCGAGGAAATCGCGGCCCTCAGGGTTGCGGCGGAGAGAGCAGATGTAGAGAGAGTTCTTGAGGCTCAGAGCGGCATCGAGAAGGACATCGAGCTAGAGCATCTGAAGCTTGAGCTAGAACAGGAGAGGAACAGGAGGTCACAGGAAGCGGTACAAGTCGACGACCTAAGAGGACAGATCGACAAGGCCAGACAGGAGGAGAGGGAACAAGCGGCAAAGGAGTACCATGATATGCTCAAGAAGTGGGAAGCCGCGCAAAGGGACAGAGACGACAGGGCCAATGGGATCAAGGCAAGCTCTGCGAAAATGTACGAGGCCTTGGAAAAAGAAAAGGCGGAGCACCTGAGGGAGAGGGAGAGACACAGGAGGAAGGTCGAGGAGGCCGAGAGGAAGGCCGCGGACAAGTTGAAGGACGAACACGTGAAGGAAATGAAGGAGCTCCAAATGAAGATGAACGAAACGATAGAAATAGCCCAAGGACTTCAAATGGAAAAGGAGCGAGAAAAACAAAAGCACAGGGACGAGGTGGAGAGGGTGAGAAACGAGGGGAAGTTGGTGAACGACGAGTTGAAGATGATGAGACAGGAGATGGCGAAGGGGAAGGGAATCGTGGCCAAGGTGGAGAGCGAGAGCATCAGCCCTGTAAGCGGCAAGGTAAATAAGAGGAGAAGCATGCCGGATGTCGACGAGGACTTCGCAAGAAAGTATGGGGTCAGATACGAGGAGGACGGAACTTAAGGAAAATGATACGTTTCAATTAATAGACAACACACATCTACTTCGCGTTTCCTTCTACTTCTACTTCGCATTTCCCCCCCCCCGCCCGTTTCTCTTCTTGAGCTTCCTTCACTTTCCTCGGGTTTTCGTAACCGTTGGAGAAGAAGAAGCCACTCCTGAAAATCGAGTATGCACCAAGTCCAAGGAGTGTGGCGGACGAAAAGTCAATAAGATACCTCATACCATAAGCGAAGCGTCCCCGAGCCTTCATCACTCCATTCCCGTGATCTGCGATTAAGAAGAATTTGGATTGTGAGCCGAAGGAAGAATAGAAAGACTCGAGTAGTCGGCAGAACGCGCGTTTAGTTCCCTCATTTTCGATTAAAGTGTCTTCATGTAAGTCAGACAATGTAGATAAGAAATTGGCATCACTGGGAACGAACGAAAAGCCAACGAAATACGAAAACAGACAAAGCCCCCCCCCTCTCCAAGACAGACGCTGATCAGAAATAAACGGTTGTACATTGTTTCGTCGAATCAACACGCGAACAAGCTTCAGAGGAGTCCGCTTTATCAGCGACGCACCACCTCCACAGGTTCACAATTCAGTCCGCCCGACGGCAGTTCGTCATTTCAGCGCTCGTCACTTTATGCAACGATAAGTGCCCCTCCACCCCCCGTATTCGCAGCACACCCTACAAACAAAGCCTCTACACGATCGCCATCCATCGGCTACATTCTTCCTGGAGGCCCAGGGAGGCCAATCACGACAATAAATGACTCAGAAAGCCTATCCAATATTATGGCTTGCGATATCGACTGGAAACCAGCCGAATTCTCGGGATCTGACTGATTTCTCTACTCACTGGAAATATTTGCCCCCCAGTCTCTCATTTCCTGATTCACGAACTTTACAGATTTTTGACAACGCTTAAACACCCTACAAGCTATTGTTGGTGATTCGACACCACTTGCTAAAGGCCCAACTTCGCCCTTCGCACTCCTTCCCAATTTCACTCCAACCTCATTTCCAAACCGCCTCACTTTGGTGCTCAGAATGTTTGCCCATGTGTCCGAATTGATAATTTTCTTGGCGTTCACGATTTCTCTGACTTACGGTAATGATCAAGTATTTTCAGCAACAGATAAGGTATCTATTCTGGGATGCCAGGCCTACAAATACTGCAACGGCCATGGGACATGCAAGGTGAGAAGAGAAGGACCCTTCTTGGGTGCTCGTAGTTGGGGTTATCCTAGGAGTGAGCTTATTCTAACCAAATCACCCTCCAACTGCAGTACAATTACAACACATGCGAGTGCAACGAAGGATGGGGCAGTCCTCGTGAGATTGCCATGCTTGGCTTCAGGCCAAGCTACGATTGCACCCAGAAAGTGTGCGGTTTCGGGAACGCGTGGGGGGACCAGCCTCACCCGAACTCAACTGTAGACAAGCCTACCACCGACAAAGCCCATGGTATGAAGGAGTGTTCCAACATGGGAATCTGCAACAGGGAGGAGGGCTACTGTGAGTGTTTTACGGGGTACCGGGGATCCACTTGCAACAAAAAGTCGTGTCCCGGCAAGGGCGATTGCTCTGGTCACGGCAAGTGCGTGTCAATGATGCTCCAGACGAGAATGCCCCATGCAATGCCTCTTACAAATGCCAATAATAAAACAACTTCCGGATATTATGAGCCCGGGGGCCACCAGGGGTCCACATGGGATTCCACAAGGCTTTTTGGTTGTGTCTGTGACTCCTCCTGGCCCGTAGGACTCGGGGTGGGGGAGACACAGCAGGCTGAGGTGAGATTGGACGAGGAGCAAAGCGACAGCAAAAGTGTTGCGCCGCATTCCTACATAACGAACGACCTTCGACTCGTCGCTTCGCTCCTCGTCTCACCCCTCATCCCAATCCTTTTCATGATTCGCTTCGCTCGTCGCAGTGGTTTGGCGCCGATTGCAGTCTCAAGAGGTGCCCCACGGGGAACAATCCCGGCACAAACGCACTTGACGAGACGGACGGATTTGGAATGACTGCTGATGGCGGTAACGGGGTAGGGAAGGCAGGAAATTTGCTTCATGTGGACTGCTCTGGAAAAGGCAGGTGCGACTTCAAGAGTGGAACATGTCAGTGCTTCGCAGGCTACTACGGGGAGAACTGCGGTATAGTTGATGCAAAGAGTATAGGCACGTAATAGAAAATCCCATCTATTCGATAAAACCTCTCAATAATCTGCTCCTCTACTCCTTTAAGGCCTTGTCGCAAGAGGACGGGTAAGAAGCGCTAGGCCTAATGTACTTGTCGTCGTCTGCCAAACTATCCCAGAACGGTTCCTCCGTCCTCACCATATCCTTGACGTGCACGAAAGCGTCAATGAGGCTAGCACCAAGACTCGCGCACCTACTGCCAGACCAGCCTTGCAACGAATCGGGGTTCGAGAGGCAGTCCTTGTAAGGCATCTCGAGGGTGACACTAAGGCAGTCGAATCTGTCCGCAATCTGGTTCGAGCAGATAGCCAAATTCGCCTTATTAGGGGGGTCAGGGTCGTAGCTAACTTTCTTTTGCATGTCAGGATTCGCCCTGCAGTACGCTCCTAGGAAAGCCCCCTGCAAGCCCTCAAGTCTAGGTCCCCAGTGGCGAATGCCCTCAGATCCTGCAATGAAGTTGAATGGGAGCTCTTCGTCTCCGTGAATATCTGCAAAGCAGTCACATCCGACCTCGTCCATCTTCTTCAGGACGTAGTAAACCTCAGGAGAACGCTGAAGAGTTGGCGCGTCATAATCTCCGGTGGACGCCCATTCCCTGTTGAGGTTCTGCCCGCCGGCGTTACACCTGAGGTACCCATTGGCGCTCCCGTCAGGATTGATGTTGGGTATAATGTAGAAGGTGAAGGCCTCCCTTGCCTTTGCCATCAAACCATCCACAGCACCATAGGCGTCCAAGCCGCAGAGCCTAGTGAGAAGACCCTCTGCGAAGAACTCTGCCTGAGTCTCACCGGGGTGCTGCCTGTGATTTATCCAGCACTTGAGGGGCCCTGTTCCCACCTTGATGAGCTCGATATCACGGCCCTCAATTGACCTCCCAATGACACTAACCTCAACATCACGGGTTGCACGGCAACGTTCGACGAGAGACAAGTGGCGTTCATAGTTGTAAGGCTCAAAGTAACTGAAGTAAACACCCCCTTCGCCCGACTTGTGAAAGTGCTCCCACGAGAGGGTACCCTTGGACTTGCTGCGAGGAGCGAAGCGACGGGCAAGGGGGTTGCGAGCGAAGCGACGGAGAGAGATGTTAGATATAGCTCTAACTGTCGCATCGCTCCAGTCCTCTGCCCAGCCGTCCTTCACTCCTCGTCTGATCTCACCTGTAGGCCGTCTCAGTCTTCCTCTCCCACGACTCCCCCCCGTTCGCCGTAAAGCAAACAGTAGATCCAGGCCAAGCTGCGGGGAAGGCTACATCATTTGCATTCACAATCACATACTTCACCTTGATCTCGTCCCTCTGGCTCAATCCGCCAACCAAAGAATCAGCGAGAGAAGATTTGAAGTAGAACCACTGCGGAGAGGATGTGTAAGAAAAAAATACTTAAAAAAACCTTTCCCCCTTTCCCCCCTCATACCTGTGAATGGATCGTGTCCTCAAGCTGCGTGTAAGGATCTTGATCAACATTGAGCTCTACTGTGAATGTGCCATCCTCAGCAGCAACAGTCCTAACATGAACGATATTACCTCCACAGAAGGTGGAGGACACAGAGACAGGCCCGATCCCGAGAGGGGCTGGTGGGGGAATGGAAGGGAAGGTCTTCTTTGACCTTGCTGCGGCTGTTAGATTGTTGACCATTCTGATACGATGGTAAGGGGAAAATGCGCGCGAAACTGCAAAAGTAAAAAAGGATGTTAAACGAAAAATCGTAAATTTTTACTGCCGACTTTGGTTTCGATTGACGTCAGCTCTAAAATCTACGTTGACCATTATCGTTACGTCCATCTCTCTAAAATACCCCCATCCGCCTCTTCTTCGACCTCTGTGTCACCTTGCCGCCTTTTGCGGGCGTGTTACAGTCTTGCTGGGAGAAGGTCCAAACATCATCGTCATGTTTGTTTGTCTTGTTCTGTTTGTTCTCTTTGTCGGTGTCCCCGGCGGTGGCAGTTCCCTTCCGTTTCCTCCCATTCTTGAGCCTCTTTTTCGCAACGCGTCCTTCTATGTTGCCCCTTACGCCTGCGTCGACCCTGGCCCCTTGATCATCACCAGAAGTGGAACCGAGGAGCGCGGCAAAATCGTTGTCTTGCACTTGAGTTTCTGGAATGGCTTCGTGTGCAAGTCCGGAGTGGTTTGGAAGAGAGGGGGTTAGGCGGGCAAGCGGTCCGGGATGGTGTGAATTGGAGAAGGTGGAGGAGGATGAGGTGGAATGGTTGTTGATGAGATTGTTGGAGAGGTTGTTGTTGAGATTATTGTTGAGGTCGTTGATTGTCTCTTGCATTTCTTCCAGTGTCTTCGTGAGCTCCGTATCGAGCGGATGAGCAGGTAGGGTGGATAGATAATCCAACTTGTCGAGGATCTTGTTTGCTATTGCCTCCACGCTCTCCATCTTATCGAGAAGGTTCGTCGTGCGCCGAGAGACAATCTCCTCCACTTTCCCAATGATTTCGTCTTGCTTCGTAACTAAACCCAGGATGACATCGGAAGTCTTCCTCTGTTCCGTCAAGAGGGTGTCGAGAGAGTGAATGAACTTTGTCTTGTCAATGGCGGTCGTGACAGCCGCGGCGACTGAAGTTGTCGTCATCGCCGCATGATGACCAAGGGACGCTGTTCCCCCCCCAGTTGTCACTGTCGACGGCGACGAAAAGATGGTCCTTGGAGGCTGCTGCTTTCGGTTCGCCAGGGGCACCGAGACTGCGAGAGGAGAATGGGAGAATAGAGGGGCAGGAGAAGGAGGAGAGGAGAGGCGAGGCGAGAAAGAATGTGTTAGAACCGGCCACGCGATGGATCCACCTTCCTAATCCTTTCTGGAACTTTCCCTACCTTGGCTCAAGTTTTGCAGAGGTTGACACAGGTCCTGGTAGCGATCGCGGGGAGGTGGAGACTGGGCTTGGTAAGGCACAGGTGCAGAAGAATGGGGGTAAATCCCAGCAACACTAGACACAGAGGTCTCAGCGACTGCTGGGGGGTAGCGAGGCTGCAGGACAGAAGGCTGCTGTGAATGTAGATGTTGATCCGCGGGCTGATTCTGGTTCTGAAGGTGACCTTGGGGATGATGATAGCCGTGAGAACTACTATTCTGCTGAAGGCCCTGGGGGGCAGGAAGGAACTGTTGGGAATGCAGCAGTTGCTGCTGCTGCTGCTGCGGCGGCGATGAGCGAAGGGAGCACAGAAATGGTCGTCAGCTATAATAGTTCGCGGCACATCATGTTTTGCCGTCACTTAGTGCCAGCCGTCCTTCACTTCTCGTCCAATCTCACCTGATCACGAGCGGCCACTGAAAAGCTGCTAACGCCACCAATGCTCCCGTAAATCATCTGGGACAGCTGAGAACTGCGTCCCCCGCCGTACAAATAATTCGACGAGGGCATGGACATTGTTCCTCTCTGGGACAGCCTCCCCTCGGCTCCAGAACCGAACAAAGTCCGAGGAACGCTGCTCGTGCTTGCAGTTACAGTCTTCGGTCGTTGTTGGTTTCCCCACCCAGAGATTGACCTCACACCCACCGAAGCTAGTACACTCCTTTTGCCTCCCAGCCCCCCCCCCCCCCCCGGGGGTTTCCCCCCCCCCCCCCCCCCCCCCTTCTTTCGCCCCCCCCCTCCCCCCCCCCCCACCCCCCACCCCCCCCGCTCTTACACCCCCCAAACCCCGCACAAC
>Ga0115006_10002894_pt1 | contig 11506 bp, 8 predicted proteins | sample ArcOceMetagenome_3_FD_88943 | JGI IMG/M metagenome (GOLD analysis project Ga0115006, IMG submission 88943) | Marine eukaryotic phytoplankton communities from Arctic Ocean - Arctic Ocean- Svalbard ARC20M Metagenome | ecosystem: Environmental > Aquatic > Marine > Oceanic | place: Arctic Ocean...
CATCACACATCACACAACACACAACACACAACACACAACACACAACACACAACACACAACACACAACACACAACACACAACACACAACACACAGCACACCCGCAGTCCTTATAGCTATTCCCATCAGACAGGAAGCGACAGAATACGCAGTGCTCCGTGTGGAAGATGGGGAGGTGCTGGTGCACAATGACTTCCAGTGCCTCTGCAAGCTGTTCACCCAGCGCTGCCCCCAGCTCCTGCATGTGCGTGTGTGTGTGTGAGTGTGTGAGTGTGTGTGTGTGTGTGTGTGTGTGTGTGTGTGTGTGTGTGTGTGTAAACATTACTTCTTGTTCCTCTGCCAGCTGTTCGTCCGGCGCTGTCTCCAGCTCCTGCATGTACGTATGTGTGTATGTATATGTATATGTATACATATACATATATATAGCTGTTCGTCCGGCGCTGTCCCCAGCTCCTGCATGTACGTATGTGTATATGAATATATGTGTGTGTTTATATATGTATCTGTATACAAATACGTCTATGTAGCTGATCTCTCAGCGCTGTCCCCAGCTCGCGCAAAGGGTTTGGGGAAGAGAATGCCAGAGAGGGAGCAAGAGGGGGGGGGCGCGCGTGCGAGCGAGAGAGACAGCGACAGAATACATACAGGCACCCATGCAAAACAACACAGTGTGTGTGTGTGTGTGTGTATGTGTGTGTGTGTGTGTGTGTGTGTGTGTGTGTGTATGCGAGTGAGTGCGAGTATGAGAGAGTGCACACGCACAGACCTGCATCTGGCACGCATTGAGATGTATATATGTCACATCATCACACGCACAGTCACATCATCACATCATCACACGCACAGACCTGCATCTGGTACGCATTGAGATCATGGGTGGGAGCGAGGCGCGAGAGCTTGCAATCGCGCAGCAGCTGCCGTGCAGCCAGCTCATTCGCTACATTCAGACTAAAGTCGCCGTACAACTCAGGGATAGTGCCCGCGCCCTCCACCTCGGTATGCGGCCCGCCGAGGTCGAGCAACTGCTGCAGCATGCCGGCGCTTCGCACCAGCAGCGCGTCCGCTCCAATTTTGACATAAAAACGCCACATGCGGTCTTCCTCAGGCTTGAGCACGCGCGGGGTCGCGACTACCACGTGCTTCCCTGCTGCGCGCACCGCCGTGACCGCCTCCTGAAGGCCCTGCACTTCAAGGAAGTCCAAGATAACCTCTTCCAGCCACTGCACCTCGAGCGCTGCCTCAACCTGCGCGCGCGACCGGCACAATATGGTCACGCGTGCCTCCTCCTTTCCTCGCCGCACCCACTCGGACTGCCGCTGTACTTGCCGGCTGCGCTTATCCCCGCCCCCCTCGCTCCATGCAGGCGCCGCTTCCACACCGACAGCCGCACCGTCCTCTCCGCGCAGTTCTGCGCGCACGCGAGGGAGCACGGCGTCGTCCGTCACACCGTGGGCGCGGCGCGCCGCAGGCCGCTGCACCCGCGCGTCGAGGAGCTGCTGTACGGCCTTGCGGCGCGTCTCTTTGATGTCGCCGAGCGGCAGGAACGCGTCGGTTGCCATGCCTGTCACGTCCACGCTCTCAACCTGCAGGCCAGTGCCGCCCAGCAAGCCGATGGCCTTGCGGACAGCTGCCTCATCCACCGCCTTCTTCTGCGCAGCCTGCAGGACATTGGCGCTGCACGCCTCGGCGCTGTTTCCTTTGCTGTCCAGCAGGCGCATGCGCAGCGGCTCGCCGACAACGCCGGATACGGTGATGGACACGCCGCTGTTGTGCATGGCAGCGCCCTGCGAGTCGGTGCGCGTAATGAGCGCCTCGAGCTTCTTGTCCAGCGCCGCGTCGCGGTTCTTCCACACCAGGTCCCCGGGCGCGATCATACGCGCATCCACGGCGCGGCGGCCAAAGGTGAGGGTGTAGCTGCCGCGCGAGACCTCGTCGGCCTTGGTCGCGGCCACGGAGCGCCCGCGGCTGTCGAGCAACTCGTACACGTGCCCTCCTTCCTCGCGCAGCTCGGGCTCGCCGCGGTCAAAGACCACCCCGTCGCCCCGCTTGATCGGCACACCGGCCAGCGCGACCACGACGCCGGCCTCGCCAGGCAGCACGCGCTCCACGGTGCCGACAAGCACGCCGCGGTGGCGGGGGCTCCGCCCGCGCACAAGGCGCTGGTGCTGCGAGCCTTCAAGGAAGCCCGGCGTGAGGCCCGAGTGCTCGCTGTCCTGGCCGCGCGCAAACACCTGCGCCAGCTCCAGCTCCACCTCCCTGGTCAAGAACGGCGTGTCCTTGAGCGCAGCCGGAATGGCGTCGGGGCTGTTCTCCATTGCCGCCCACGCGCGGTCCACAGCCTGCCGGTACACCTGCGTTGTCAGCGCCACGTACTCGGGCCCCTTGAGGCGGCCCTCGATCTTGAAGCAGGTGACGCCTGCCGCAATGAGGTCCGGCACGAGCTCCACGGCCATGAGGTCCTGCGGCGACAGGAGGTACTTGATGTCGTCCATTTCGCGCTCCTCGCCGTTGAGGACGAGCTTGTACGGCAGCCGGCACGCCTGCGCGCACTGGCCGCGGTTCGCGGAGCGCCCGCCCCACGCCTCCGACGAGAAGCACTGCCCCGAGTACGACACGCAGAGGGCCCCGTGCACAAACACCTCAATCTCGTGGCCAAACCCCTCGCGCACGGCGGTGATCTCGCGCACCGACAGCTCGCGCCCCAGCACCACGCGCGACACCCCCAGCGCCTGCGCAAAGCGCGCCCCTTCGGTCGAGGTAATCGACATCTGCGTGCTGCCGTGGATGCGCAGGTTGGGCGCGATGGCCTTGATCAGGTGCACCGCCCCGATGTCCTGGACGATCACGGCGTCCACGCCGCAGCGCGCCACCTGTTTCACCATGCGCTCCAGATCCTCGAGCTCCGTGTCAAAGATGAGCACGTTGATCGTCACATAGCCCTTGACACCGTGCTCGTGCAGATACTCCATCACCGCGGGCAGGTCCTCGACGGGGTCAAAGTTTGACGCGCGCGCACGCGCATTGAAGTCGGAGAGCCCAAAGTAGCACGCGTCGGCGCCATTTTGCACGGCGGCGCGCAGCTGCGGCCACCCCCCGGCGGGCGCCAGCACCTCAGGCTTGACCATCTGCGTCGCGCGCTGCTGCGCCGGCCTGCCGCCAGCGCTCTTGAACACGCTGCCCGTCGTCTTCGCAGGGGCCACCGAGGGCGCGGCGGCGCCTGGCCGCGTCTCCGAGTACAGCGCCGGGTTTTTGCGCATCGCCGGGTCCTCCCCGGGCGCACTGGCGCTCTTTAAGTCCGCTGCGCCAGCGCGCGGCGCGCGCCGCCGTCCCGCCCCCAGTGCGATCGCATGCGTCCCATGCGCAGGCAAACCTTGCGCCGCTCGCCAGAACGCCGGCGCTGAGACCCCAAACGCCGCCGCCGGCTGCAGCATGCTCGCGACGAGCGCCGCGCTGCAAAGCACCGGTATCGTGCGCCCCGTCACCATCCTGCGGCCCGCGCGCGCCACTGCCCGCCTCCCGCCCGCGTCGAGCGGCGACGAGTCGCAGCGCATTGAGAGTGGCAGGCAGATGGCCCCTTTTTTGTTTTTTTTCTTTCAGAAATTCTGAAAAACGAAATTCTTGCATTGTGAACCTGAACGGCCATGAGCAGGGACAAGATGCGCGCCGTGCTGGCTGCGGCGATATGGGCATGCGCGGTGTGCGCCTGCGCGCTGGTGATCATCGCCAGCGAGCGCGGCCTTGCCCACGGCGGCGGTGCACCCGTGGCGCTGTCGGCCTTCTTCCCCGGCGACGACTACAGTGAGTGTCCGCGCGCGCGCTGGCACCGGCGCTTGGGATGGAGCCACATAGCGGCGTGTGGTTCCGCTGACTGCGATGCGTGCGCGCAGGCTCGGACATGCGCGACGAGGAGCAGGTGGGCCCGCTCGAGGACCCTTCGATCGGGGGCGGGGAGTACTCGGCGATGGGGGACGGAGACGACGACGATGCCATCCAGGCGGGGGGCGACAATCCGGCGATGGACCATGTGGCGACCGGGCGTGTTTTTGAAGTTCAAAGGCAGGGCATGCTCGACCCGCAGCACACGAAGCACCGAAACTACGAGTTTCCGGTGTTCCGACGATGAGGACCGCGCAGTCGCCGCGAGCCCGCTGTCGGGGATGGAGGAGTCTGCTGCGTGCAACAGTGTGCGCGCCTGAAATCGGGATCCGAAGAGTGGCACGGGCGCCGGGGTCCGACCGCGCTGTCCAGCGCGGTCGGTGCGCGGCAGAGCGCTGCGAGGCCCAGCCAGGCTTGAGATGCAATACCGGTACTGCAGGCAGGATGACCAGATTGACCTTGCAAGAGCGGCGCCATGCACTGCGCACATGCTCTTTTGGATCAGACCAACAAGTCCTGTGCCACATTATTTTCTTTTATTCATTGTTCAAGTTATTGAAACAGTTACAGCTGCAATGCTTGCATCGACGCAGGCGTGCGCGCGTCATCACTGGCCGGTGCCCATCAGCAGCGCTGCGGCGCCATGGATCTTGTCCCACTGACCCCCCAAGTCGCTCCCCGTGGACGCCACGCCATGCACGCCAGGCGCGTCACCAGCGCCCCCGTATCCCCCGCGGCCGCCGTACAACCCGGCATGCCCTTCCCCGCCCCCGCCCCAACTGCGATCAGCCGCACCGCCGGCGCCTCTGGCGTCCGTGACTCCGATAGGAGGCGGCAGGCGCAGGGCACCTTTGGCGCTTCGGCCCAGCGGAAAGAGGGCATCGAGGGCAAACTGCTGCCCAGAATTGCTGTTCTGTGCCGAGCCCGCATACCGATCCGCCGGATGCATCGGCACAAGACTGGGGCCGCTGCCCCCTCGCGAACCACTTGCACTTTCTGTGGGAACTCCAGGAAAGTTTGCAGGCTGTCTCGCACCTGCACCACCGGCGCCGCCCCCGGGCGCTGCCCCAAACGTCAGGTTGCGCGCCGCAGGGGGGCGCCGGCGTGAGTACATGGCGGCCGCGCCCTCGCGCGGCTGATCGTCCTTGGCGTCCTTACGCCCGTCGCCCGCGCCCGCCTTGCCGAGGGCAGCGGCGACCTGGGCCTCTTTGCTAGGCGGCTGCAGGCCCTTGAGGCTGCCGGGGTAGGCGCGGTGGGACTTCCGCTGCAGAGACTCGCGCCACTCCAGGATGGCGCGCGTGGCCCGGCGCGCTGCGTGACATCGCCAGCCGCGCTGCAAGATGGCGGCAGCGCCCGCCTTGGAGAGCGGGTCGTCGAGGTCCGGGGCCAGCATCTCGTCCGGCATCGTCCCGACGCTCTCCTTGATCGGCGCGTCGGCCTCCTGCCCCGCATCTGGAACGCGGAAGCGCTCGATGCCCAGGTAGATTTCGCCGGACGCGGCCGCGTCGCCCCCAACCCCCAACCCGAGGACGCGGTGCCAGCCCCAGGAGACTGCGCGATCACTGCCCTCAAGCTGGTCCACAGGTATCTCACACTCGCCCACTACACTGTCGACTGACTGTGAGGCAGAGCGCGGCTGCCGGCAGCGGAGGACGCGAAGGCGCAACGCGTTGGTGGCTCCCACGAGGTCGAGCTCACACCGGTCTTTCCACGCCACCTCGCCGCGCAGGCGGCGCGCCTTGTCCGTGCGACACTTGAACCCGCCCATGTCGATCTTGAGCATGAAACTTATCTCGGGGTTGTCCTCGCGCCCGCACATGAGCCCACGCAGCCGCATGCCCTGCAGCACCACACGCTGCTCCCCTCCGTCTTCCTCCTCTTCCACCACTCCCCACTGTCCACCCCCGACATTCTTGCCCCTGCCCCTGCCAGCCAAGGGGATATTTGCGGAAAGGTCACTCTCCGCCCGCGACTGCACAGAGGGCAGCGTCGCTGTGGACGGCTCCGCCAGCGTCCTGCCGCCGGGCCCGTCGTCTTCCATAAAGGGGGCCCAGCCCGCACGCGGCGACCTCCCTCCTGCCTCTCCGCCGCCCTGTCTCTTGTCCATCCCAGCCAGCCGCTCGCCAAACGACGTTTGCATGAGCAGCCGATCGTCCTGGGACATGTTTTGTGTTGCCTCTTCCTCATGGCACTCTTCCACCACCTCGGTATCGTCACCGCCAAGGATAGATTGTGCGATGCCGCGGATTCTCGCCAGCATGCCCATCTCGTTCTCCTCGCCCTCATCTGCCCCACGCTGATCGGGCACGGAGCAGACCTCCTCGCCCCCGTCCATCACTGGGGGACACCACTCCCGAGGCCGCGCCTCCGCCCCACTGTAGCCCCCGGCGCCCCCACCCACGCCTGCGACGGCAGAAGACACAGCATTACCGGCCGCAATCAGGGCCCTCGCGCGGGCCAGCAAGTCATCGCCCTCCTCGTCACCGCTGCCCCCTGAGCCCCCCGCAGCGTACGCGCTGGAGGCATGCGAAAAGCCCCCGTGCACCGCGCGGGGCGAGGCCAGAAACGATGACGTATTCACCGCGACGGCCGCCGCCCGGATGCTGTCAAGATCGGCACTTGAGCTGCGACCACTCAGAACATCGGTGTGCCATGCACGGTGCCCAGCCACCGGCCCGTCGCTGTCTGGCTCACGCCCCTCATTCATGCTAGCGTATCGGTCGATGTCGCCGGCGGTCAGCAAGCCCTCGCGGTGCGCCATGCTTTGCTTTGCGGGCTGGCTGTCGGGCCGGCGGAGAATGGGCGCGCTGTCAGCTGCCGCCGAGTTGGCAGCGGGCGCACGGTGGTACGGGATGCGCACGGCGGGGTGCTTTTTGGAGGGGAGGATCTCCTGCTCGGCGCGCGGCGGCTGCGCGACCCGCCCGCGCGACTGTGAGGCGCGCAGCCGCCGTGTCGCTGCGTCTGCGTGCGTCTGCTGGCTGCGGGTGTCGTGTGTGGCAAAGGCCGAGGCGTGCAGCGCTTGCGCTACTTGCATGCTCCCGTCCGTAAGGAACGACTGCAGGGCAGCCGCGCGCTGCCGGTCGGCGAGGCGGCCGCTGCTGCCCACGCGACGGGTTTCGGCGGCCGCCAGCGCGCGGAGCTGCGCCTCGCGGCGCTTGTCGCTGTTGAGGACGATGGCATTGCGTTTGCTCCAGTTCTCGCCGTTGCGCGCAGCCGCTTCGATGTGCACGGCGTTCCCGAGGCGGCCGCCCCCGAAGAAGGTGGGCCCAGCCCGCTTCTTGGCCTCGGCGCGCTCGGCGCGCTCGCGCGCCTCCTCCTCGCGCTCGCGCCGCGCCCGCTCCAGCGGGTCCTCGGCCACCTTGAGCGTGAAGCCCTTCTTCGCGGCCGCCTTCTTCTGCAGCGCCTCCTCGTCGAGTCCAAAGTCGGGGTCCTCCTCCTCCGTCCAAGTCGCGCGCACCGCGATGGCCACCTCGGTGAGCTGCTCGTCCTGGCCCTTGAGCTGCAAGCCGCCGCCGTCGCTCTTTGCGAAGTGCAGGCTGCTGCACGCGGCGGTCCATCCGTTCGGCGCCAGCACGAGCTGCGCCATGAGGTCTGCGGGGAGCTCTGCCTCGCCGAGGAGCTCTTTCTCCGCTTCGTCCTCGTCAAAGACCCGCACCCGCAGCGGCGGCGGGGCGTCCTGCGCGCCGGGCGGGCTCCCCCGCACCGTGTGCGGGTGGAACGCAAAGGTCTCGTTCCACTCGGGCGTGTACGTCTTGGGGCGCGTCGTGGTCCTGAACACCTGCTCCTTCCACTCCAGCTCGCAAAAGGGGTCGCACTTGCCGGTAAAGTCCGCCTTGGGCATGTGCGCGCCGCTCGTCACCGTCAGCTCCAGCGTCACGTACCGAAGCCGCCCCTCGCCCACCGGCTCGGGCGCCGCGGGCGGCGCGAGGCCGCCCGCGGCGTCGTCCGCCGCGGGCATCGTGGACAGCGACAACCGACCAAATTCAAGACAATTTTCCTGACGGGCCCCGGTTTGGTTCGTGCTGACGTTCGTGGGGAAACTGCTTTTCGCGCCACTGGGCAGTTCAAGGGCAGTGCAATGGCGGACGAGACGGCATGACTGCGGCCGACGGCGCGCACGCGATGGCGACGCGGCTGCACGCGGCCGCCGCGCGTCCGTGTGATCAGCCCGGGCCCGCGCGGCGCGAAAGGGGAGGCGGCGGCGCGCAGCGCGGGCGCGGGCGGGCGAGATGCGCCGCCGCTCTCGCGCTGCTCGCGGTGCTCCTCGCGGGCGGCGTGCCCCGCAGCGAGTCGGGTGCGGACTGCCCGCCGCCGCACCTCGCTGACCTGCTGCGGTGGCGGGACCTCCGCGCGCAGGGGGGGTGGGGGCGCAGCAGCCTCCCCCTGCGCCTTGCGGGCGGGGGCAGCGCGGGGGGGCTCGGGTGGATCGAGCGGCGCCTCACCAACGTCTTCAACAGCGCGAGCAAGGCCTCGAGCAGCAGCCCGGGCCCGCTGCTGGCAGACACGCCGGTTGGGGGCGCCGGTGGTGCGGACCCCGCGACGCCCGCGCCGGGCAAGTCGGCGCTCTGGGAGCGCTTTGAGCGCGGGTTCGACAGCCTGCAGGGCGGCAGCGCGGCCGGCAAGGACCCCTTCCGCTCGCTGTCGCCCATGTCCTCGCCAGAGGGCCCGTACCAGCCCAGCGACGGCGGCGACGGTGTATCGCCGGCGGGCCGGCCGCCCTCGCGCAAGATCACGAGCTGGATTGCGCGGCGGTTCAATGATGCGTTCGCCTCGGACGCGCCCTCCCCGGGCGACGCCTCGCTCCTGAGCCACGCGGCGGGGTCGGTGACAGCCTCCCAGCGGGCTTTGGGGCACGCGCAGCCGAGCCGCATCGGGGCGCATGCAGACGACAGCCCCAGGGGCATGAGCTCGGGCTCGTGGGCAGAAGAGGGTCCGCTTACACAGGAGCAGGCCCGGCAGTCGCGGCACGCGGAGGCGAGCCCGCGCTTCGAGCACCCCTCACAGCACGGCAGCGAGGTGTCCGAAGAGGCTGCAGCAGGGGGGGGGGCAGAGAACACGGCTGCGGACACGGCCCGGCGAGGCGAGGAGCGCACGGGCGTTGGCGGCAGCTTTATGCTCAGACTCAACAAGCGCCCCGTCGCGCAGAAAGCAGAGTCAGAGAGCTGGAGGCGCGGCTCGGTAGATGACATCGGGTTGCCGACGCCGCTGCGTGCAGAGTGGGGGCCGGCGCTGAACACTGAGCAGGATGGCATGATCGAGGCGGGCTGGGAGCTGCCGAGTATCTCGCTGGCCGCGCGCGACCCAGCTGCCGCGGTGAGCATTCGCGTTGTCGCTGTCCGCCCGCCCGCTTTCTGCGTACGGCTGGGCCCTGCGGGTGGGTGACGGGTGTCTGTTGGGTGTGTTTGCACACGCGCGCGGGTGTTGGAACGGTGTCGCTGATGCTTGGATCGGTGCATCGCCAGGAGCGGCGTTTGCTGCGTGCGTTGGATGTTTTTCCGCAAAGCGCGGATCTCAACAGCATCTACGGCGACGTGCAGTTTTTCCTGCGGCATGACATGCGCACAGCGTACACACACTATGCGATTGCCTTGGAGTCTGATCCAGAGCACGCGCCTGCTGCGTGCGGCTTGGCAACAGCCATGCTCGACCTGGGCGTCCAAGGTTCTAGCCCCGGTACAGAAATCCTCACGACCGCACCCCTCCCCCCGTGCGCGCGTGCACGTGCGCGCATGCCCGCGCGGAGGCAGAATGGGCAGCAGTCGCGTGAATGGGTTGTCTAGCTGCTGTAGGAATGGGTAGCAATGGCAGACGAGTGAATGGGCTGTCTAGCTTCTGCAGGCGAGCTGCTGTAGGCTACGTGCCGGCATGAACGCCCGGGCGAGTGCTGTGTGCTGAACAAAGCTCCGGGAAATCAGCAGGCGAGCGGGATGTCGACGCGGTGTGCGAGTCGTGGCTTGCCTACCGCAAGGAGAACGCGGCGGCGATGCTGGCGTACGGCAGGTGGCTGGAGCTGCGGCGGGGCGATGTGAGTGGGGCAGAGGAGTGCTACCGCATTGCTATCGAGCATGGCAGGCAGAAGACGCACTGGCTGACACGCGCGCCCTTCAGCGACAACTGCCGCCAGTGGTTTGAGGCCAAGGACCGCGTCTGGATACAGGCGCGCGCGCTCAACCGCCTCGCGGTCTTGCTGCATTCGGTGCATAACAAGTCGGAAGCAGCCGAGGCCGCCTGGAACGAGGCGCATCGCGTGGACCCTAAGTACGTTGAGGCCTATCTTGCGCACGCTCAAATGCTAGCGAAGAGCGCGGACAGGTGTCAAGAGGCAGAGGGGCTGCTGCGCACAGCGCTGGCTGTCAACAGCAGTCACGTGCCGGTGCTGTTTGAGTGCGCCAAGCTGCTGCACCATGCAAAGACCGAGCCCTACGAGGCCGAGCGCATGTACCGGCGGTGCTTGCGGGAGGCACCACACCATGTTGGGGCGCTGAGTCAGTATGCGATGCTGCTGGGCAAGACGCTAAAGGACGATTCTGCCGCCCTCGGCATGTGCAAGCGCGCTCTGGCACTGGAACCCGACAACGTCGACGTGCTCAGTCTGTATGCGCGTCTGGTGTTTGACACGCAAGGCGACTATGCGGAGGCTGAAAGAGTGCTCGTCGGGGTCCTGGAGCGTGACCTTAGCTGCGTTGACGCCCTGTATCATTACGGGCGCCTCCTTCAAGAGGTCACGCACCCACGCTCGCGCGCAGATGCACTGTCGAGGGCATGCTATGCGTGAGGGGGGTGGCTGACTGTCTGGACCTGCAGGTGCGTGGGAATCTTGTGGGGGCCGAGCGCATGTACCGCCGCGTGCTGGTCGTTGATGCCTGGTAAACTGCGTGCTGGTGTGTGTATGCGCGCGTGTAACTCACACGCGCTCTGCGTACGAGCCGTGCATCCGCCATCTTCCAACACACACGCATAACTGACCGCCGGGTCCTATTTGCAGCCACGTGCCGACGCTAACGACCCTGGGGCGCTTGCTGGAGGAGCTGCACCACGACACGGACGGAGCCGAAGAGCTCTACAAGCGCGCGCTTGCCGTCGATGAGCGCGCGCGACATGCCCTCCTGCACTACGGCAAATTGCGCCAGTTTGCGCGCGGCGACGAGCCGGGTGCGGAGGAGCTGTATCGCCGCCTGCTCAGCGTGGAGCCCCTCGATCGCGACGCGCTGCATTTGTGCGGCAACCTGCTCTTCAAGCGCGGGGCCGCTGGGGGGGAGGCGGAGGCGATGCTCCGCCGGGCGTTGTCAGTGAATGGCAGCCACGTGGGGTGCTTGTGCGACTACGGCGATTTGCTGCAGAAAGCGGGGAGGAACCTGGAGGCGGAGGACCAGTACCTGCGCGCCTTGCTGGCACAGGCGGATAGTGAGGACGCCATGCTGAGGTCCGCGCGAGTAGACTAGTTTGACCATGTGTGACGCAGCAGTGTGCCGTGCCGAGCGCGTCTGAATTTGCCGTCGCCATTGGGTTGAAGCAGCACACCTACGCTCTCTGCGCACGTGTCGCCAGACTCTGAATGCACCCTCAACTCTTTCTCAACCCTAAACCCTCAACCCTAGACCCTAGACCCTAAACGCTAAACGCTAACCCCTA
>Ga0115006_10002895_pt1 | contig 11506 bp, 16 predicted proteins | sample ArcOceMetagenome_3_FD_88943 | JGI IMG/M metagenome (GOLD analysis project Ga0115006, IMG submission 88943) | Marine eukaryotic phytoplankton communities from Arctic Ocean - Arctic Ocean- Svalbard ARC20M Metagenome | ecosystem: Environmental > Aquatic > Marine > Oceanic | place: Arctic Ocean...
GAGTCGGCTTGGGGGGTGCATCGGTCACCTTGACTACCATCTTGGGGGGGGGGCCGCCGCGAAGGGTGCCACCCAGACTCTGCAGCCTCTGCGAGAACGAACCCTGTCCGCCAGGGGGAGCCGCCGCCTTGGGAGGAGGAGCCGCCGCCTTGGGAGGGGGAGCCGCCGCCGCCTTGGGAGGGGGAGCCGCCGCCTTGGGAGGAGGAGCCGCCTTGGCCTTGGGAGGGGGAGCCACTGCCTTCCTGGGAGGAGCAACCGGCTTCCTGGCAGGAGGTGGCGGCCGGGCCGCCGGCTTGGGAGGAGGAGCCGCCGCCTTGGCAGCGGGCTTGGCCGGAGCAGCACCACCGCCGAAGAGGCCGCCGAACAAACCGCCGCCACCAGCAGCAGGAGCAGCCTCCTTGGCAGGAGGAGGAGTCGGCTTGGGGGGTGCATCGGTCACCTTGACCACCCTCTGAGGGGGGGGGCCGCCGCGAAGGCTGCCACCGAGGGTCTGGATTCTGTTAGTGAACGAAGCCTGCCTGGCGGGCTCTGCGGCGGGCGTGGGAGGAGCCGCCGCCTTGGGAGTAGGCGGGGCCCGAAGGCCGGGAGCAGGAGCAGAGCCCTGGCGCTTGGCCAACTGCTCTGCACGGATCCTCTCTTGCTCTTGCTTGCGGGCCTCGATAGCAGCAAGCTGCTCAGCCCTCTTGGCCTCCTGCGCGGCAATACGCTCGGCCCTGATTCGTTCTTGCTCCGCCTTACGCGCCGCAAGAGCCTCCTGAGGAGATGGCCTCGCGGGCGGCGCGGGCGTCTTGGAAGGAGGCGGCGCCGGGGCCGCCTTGGGGGGGGGGGCGACGGGTGCCCTTTGGCTCCCGAACCTGCCGAAGATGCCACCGGCAGCTGTTTACACAGCGACATTTCCATACACACATGAAGCGTTAGTGCACTTGATGCTGAAGACGCAGGCGCCACAAAATGCAACCACACACCCAAGCTTTGAAGGCACTGAATGCAGAGCACTGAATGCAGAGGGATCCAGAGGAGCATACCCGGGGCCTCGGTGGTCTTGCCAGGGGTCACCAGCATGGAACCGCCCACACTGCCCTGCTTCTGAGCAGGAGCCTGCCCCTGTTTGGCCTGGCGAGCAGCGGCCTGCTCCTCTTGCTGAGCCTTGCGGGCTGCCGCTTGGGCCTCCTGCGCAGCCTTGCGCTCAGCCGCCGCCGCCTCGCGCTTAGCGATCTGCTCGGCGCGGATCCTCTCCTGCTCGGCCTTGCGGGCCGCCAGAGCCTCCTGCTGCGCGGCCTTCTTGGCCTCCATAGCGGCCTTGCGCTCGGCCTGGATCCTCTCCTGCTCGGCCTTCTTGGCCGCCAGGGCAGCAGCCCTGTCGTCCTGGGGGGGAGGGGTGGCAGGGACTCCGCCGGAACCGACGCGCTGAGAACCCATGACACGCTGCGAGCCCATAGGGCGGACACCACCGGAAGCAACGCGCTGAGAACCCGCAACGCGCTGAGAACCCGAGGCACGCGCCGCCTGCGCGGCAGCCTTCTCCTCCGCTGCCTTTTGGGCAGCGGCAGCCCGGGCAGCAGCCGCTTCCTCCTGCAGTCTCTTCCTCTCAGCAGCGGCAGCCTCCTGCTTAGCCTTAGCCTCGGCCTGCTTGGCCGCCTGCTCAGCCGCCCTCTCCTCACGGATGCGCTGCTGCTCAGCCTTTTTGGCTTCCTGCTCAGCCTTTCTGGCAGCGGCAGCAGCCTCCTGTTGCGCCTTGCGCTCGGCAACAGCAGCAGCAGCCGCAGCCTTCTTCTCCTCCTGCTCGGCAGCCCTGCGCGCGGCCTGCTCAGCCGCAGCACTGGCCTTGTCCGAGGCCGAACCCTGTCCGCCCAGGAAGCCAAGGCGCTGGGTGCCCACCGGGAGCGGCTTGCCGCCCATGAGAGCAGCCTTGGCAGCGGCAGAGACCTTGTAGATATCAGCGGCAGCATCCACGCGGGAGGCGTCTGGCAGCCCTGACCTGTCGACTGTCACACAGACCTGCCGCACCGCAATGACCAGTTAGCATTATCCAACCCGTTCGTGTCAATAGGCTTACCAGCCCTTACAGACCCAGGCGCTCAGAATGTTGCCTCGCGGGCGGGGGGGGCAACGGACCTCGTAGGCACCCGCAAAGAAGCCCTGTGTCTTGATGATCTCACCAAACTTGAGGGAGCCGTCCGAGCGCTGGACAATGACGAGCTCGCCCGGTGCAAACTTGCCACCGGCAGTGAATTCCTGGCCCTCAGACCACCCAGCCGGGATGGCAGTGCCGACCTGCTGGCCGAAAGACAGAGGCGACGATGGCTCCGACGCCGCCGCAGGGGCGGGCGGGGCAACACGCTGGGTCGAGAAAGGACGAGCAGCCGGAGGCGCCCTTGCAGGAGGAGCGGGCCTGGCAGCAGCCGGGGGCGCCCTTGCAGGAGGAGCGGGCCTGGCAGGCGGAGGCGCCCTCGCAGGCGGAGGCGCCCTCGCAGGCGGAGCGGGCCTGGCAGCAGCCGGGGGCGCCCTCGCAGGAGGAGGGGGCTTGGCAGCCGGGGGCGCCCTCGCAGGAGGCGGGGGCCTGTTCACCGGCACCGGCGCAGTTCCGCGCGGCCTGGGAGGAGGAGCTGACACCTGTGAGCCGCCGCTGACGCCACCAATGGCAGCGAGCGCAGCTGCTGTGGGCTTGCCGAGATTGATGCCCTCCTCAGCACGAGACGCACCCGCCTCGCCGCCGTCGAGCTCCACGCAGACCTCCCAAGCATTTTGCCAGGGCAGCCCGGTCTTGCTGATGACCTCGCCCAGCCTCTCGCTGCACCCGGCGGCAGCACTCGTCAGCAAGCGCGCTGTGGGCGGGGCAGTGGGGCTGTGCGGACGCGCGGGGGGGGTGGGCTCCAACACGGGGGCGGCGGGCCATGCCCATGCAGCACGAGCGGCGGCGAGAGAACGCGTGTGCGCAGCAGCACGCATCGGCACACTCAGCTGGTCCGCCAGACGCACCTGCCGTCCGAGCGCCGGATGATAACGACGTCGCCTGTGGCGATGCCGCGGCCATCCCTGATGAATTCGGTGCCCTCGGTCCACTGCCGCGGGATCATGGTCCCGATTAGCTGCGGGTTCCTGACGGCCTTCATGGAGACGCCAGAGGCCCCATTCTGGGCCCGGAGGGCGGCTCTTCGGCTGTCGACGGGGGTCACTAGCTTCACGCCCCCGAGGGCATTGGTTGCCGGCGCCGGCGCAAAGGCCGACCCGCCCGAGAGCGGCGACGCCGAGAAGGCGTCGGTGCGCGGTACGCTCCAGCAGCCCAGGAGGGCGGCTGCGACGAGGATCGGCGCGGCGCATGCGGCGCCGCGCCTCCGCAAGGCAGACCGCGCCATGCTTCTGACTGCTGACGCCCACGGCCCTTTTAGAGGCTGCGGGCCGCACAGCGCCGCCTGCACCGCGTCTGCCTTCCTTTCGGCCTTATGAGGGGTGGCCTCTATTCTGACTAGTATTTCTTGAGGGGCTTTGGGGTGGAGGGGCCCCGGACTGGGTGAAGGGCGCAGGGGTGCGGATTAGACATATTCGGTCTCCAGAGGCGCGGTGTGTCTGAAAAGAGCCATTTTTTTGACGATCCGCCCCTATGCGTGCCCCCGGATGCGGGAATCCGCACAAATGGGAGATTGTGAATTGTCCGGCTGCTGTGTCACTCAACTGTCGGTACTGTACGGTCTTCCGGTACAAAATCGCACGGTTCGTGTACTCTTCCAACTGCAAACCTCGGGGACGGGAAAAACAAAAAAAGAGTTTTTTTGCCGGCGCCGACTTGAAGTGCAGACAGGGCAGAGGATAGAGAGGCCGGAGCAGACGGGACAGGCGCGGCCCACTGCTGGGGCAGCGGCCCCGCCGAGCGCGGACAGCTGCTGCGAGTACTGCCCGCAAAACAGCGGGACGGCGAACCCGCGCGCGCGGGCGCGCGCAGCAGGCGCGCGGCATGGCAAACGTCAAGGACATCTGGGGCGCGGGGGGCGAGCAGCTCGACGCGGCAGGCGCGCGGCTCGGGGGCGAGAAGCGCCCGCTGCGCGATTTCCAGCCGCCCGACTATGACCCTCGGCAGCGCCGGAGGACGGACGAGGGGTTTGCGCAACAGCAGGTGCGCACAGCACTTGGCAGCCGCAGCACGCCCTCACTGCTACTCCGCCGCGCCGCGGCGTCGCGGCAGAGGGGCGGCCGCGCGCGCCGCGCGCGCCTGTCGTCCCGCGCGCGCCTGGCGTTCTCCGCGCCAGGCGGCCGCCTGGTGGCTGCTCGGCGCGCGCGCTGCGCGGCCGCGCGTAGAGCACGCCCGTAGCTCAATTGCGCGTCCTTTTGCGCGTTACTGTTGTTTGGCTTGCTCCCGTGTTGCCAGGTGCATCGCATGTGTTGCTCGCAGCGAGTGCAATTGGGTGACCGTGTGGCAGCAGAGGGTTCGGCGTGCGCGCTTAGCTGCGCAGCTTCCTGCTCGTGTGCGTGGGGATCTCGTTGCTCTCGCGGCCTCCTGCTGACTCTGCGGCGCTGGCAGTGGGATGACAAGGACGGGCACTACATTATCAATCTGGGGGAATCGTTGCTGCCACGCTACAAGATCCTGAAGGTCATCGGGGAGGGCACGTTTGGAAAGGTGACCCAGTGCTGGGATCGGACGGAGAAAAAGTATGTGGCGATCAAAATCATCAAGAGCATTCCGAAGTACAGGGAGGCTGCCAAGGTAGAGATTGAAATTCTCAAGGACATCGAGCGACGAGACAAGATGCGCGCCAGGTGCCTGTGATGACCTGGAGCAGTCATTGCGTAGGGATCGAGAAAGCAGGCGGCCAGCACGTTGGGAAGGGTTCGGGTTGTGCCATTCACGTAGAAATGGCGCAGTATCGTCCTCCGGCCAGCGCACGTGCAATCTTGCGCTGCGATGATTCCTCCCTCTCTGCGCTTCGCTGCGGGCTTATTTATGCTCACCTGCGTTTCGGGGCTTTCACTCTTTGCTGAGCAAGACTCAGCGGGGGGGGGGGAGGGTCGGGGTGGGAGGGTGCCGTCCTCATCTTGCCATTGGCCTCATTTGATGCCTTGAATGCTTGAGCAGTGGGTGTATCACCATGCTTGAGTCATTTGATTTCCGCAATCATTTTTGTCTCGTCTTCGATCTGCTCGGCATGAGCATGTACGATTTTCTCAGGTGCGTTGCTGCTCTTCTCTCCCAACCCCCGCGTGTCTCTTGCAACTTCATCTCAAATTCGTGTTCGGGATGCATCGCCATGAATGTGTCCAGCTGCGCGACGATGCCCTTGACCACAGCAGGCTGGCTGCCCTTGGCTTGATGTGGAATTGCGTGCAACCCCCGCGAATAGCATGCGAATTCTGCGCACGCGCATGGTGTTTTGTTCAGCGGGACCGGAGCTGCCAGGGCAACGTTTGCAGGGTTGGGCTCGCCACTCCGAGTAGATGAGCGAGGCGATTGATTTGTGGCATGCGATGGCAGGCAAAACTCATACCGGGCGTTCTCACTGCGTGAGGTGCAAATCTTTGGGCGCCAGTTGCTTCGGACGGTGGCCTTCTTGCACAAGATGAAGCTCATTCACACAGGTGCAACGCTTCAACGCGTGCCCGTGTACAGGTTGGCGTGCAGACGCGTTGGCCCTGTTCGTCCCTGCACATGTTTTGACTGACTTGCAAGCACGCAGATCTCAAACTCGAGAACATTCTGCTGGTCAACTCTGACTGGCAGTACCACCGACACCCGACTCGCGGCCGCTCACGCGTGGTCAAGTGCAAGGACCTTGTGGTGATTGATCTTGGCAGCGCCACGTACGAAACCGACCACCACGCGTCCATCGTCTCTACGCGGCACTACCGTGCGCCGGTAAGCCGTCTTCTTGGATGGAGTTAGTCTTCTTGCCCTTTCGTGTCCTAGGCGTCTGCTGGGTTTTGACTCTATGTTTTGAAGTTATGTTTTTTAACATGCTGTCCTCCCCTTGATAGGAGGTTGTTCTAGGACTGGGTTGGACGTACCCGTGCGATCTGTGGAGTGTCGGCTGCATCCTGCTGGAACTGTTCACCGGAGAAGCGACGTTTCAGACGCACGACAATCTTGAGCACTTGGCGATGATGGAACGAATCTTCGGCAAGCTTCCTCGCTCCATGACGACGCGTGCCGAGTGAGTGCTGCCCTCTGTATTCTCTCCATCCCTGCTCTGCCGCGTGCGCCCACGATGTGCTTCAAATGCGCGGTTGACGTCTTGCAAGGAGAGGTGACCCGCACGTGACTTGTCGCATGTCTAACGGCGGTGGATCCACGGTGTGGCATGCCAGTCGGCGGACGGTTGGGCGCTTCCTGAGCGAGCGCGGCGACTTGCGGTGGCCAGAGGATGCGACGACAGACAGTCAGAGAGCAGTTGAACGCATGCGGCCGCTTGAGGTCGAATATTTGTCTCTGCAAATCTGTTTTGATGCGCACGAGAGTGCCCCCGCGCGCCTGCCTGCGGATGCCGGGGACGCACGGGCTTGTGCTGTGACCAAGTGCGCTAGGAGCTGATGGGACCGCACTGGGGCTGAGCAGGAGATGTTTGATATGGCACGGCAAGACCACAGAGAATTCCACGACTTGTGCAAAAAGCTCTTGTCCTTTGAGCCTAACTCGCGCGTGACGGCGGCCAAGGCTGTTGAGCACGAGTTCTTCCACCTCGATATCACCCCCGAGTACAGTGAGGAGAGTCTCCTGCTGTACCCAGACGCTCCCATCCCGCCACCGACCATGCCACCTCCCGTAAATCCAGCAGCATCCAAGGTGGCAGTCGCAGGCGCTGGCATGTCTTCCCTCTCGGCCGTCGGCTCCGGGTTGGTCGGGGTGGTGAGTCTGGACCAATTTCCGAGGGGAACGGCGTCTGACGCGGTAGGGCCTGCTGGGCCCTCGACCTTTTACCAAGGGCTAGCTCCCAATACGGATGCCGCGCAGCAGGTGTTGAAATGCTAGTGCTCGTGTTTGCGCTGGCTTGCTGCCTAGTGTTGGGGTGACAGATGGTGTTGTGACAGATGGTGTTGTGTCAGGCACGGCGAGCGAGTTGCCTAACTGTATGTGTACATGTATGTATGTGTGTATGTGTATGCATGTATGTATGTATACCTCTACATATACATGTACATATACATGTACACATACACGTGCACATGCACATGCACATGCACATACGCATACGCATACGCATACGCATACACATACACATACACATACACACACACACATACATATACACACATGTACATGTACATGAACACATACATATACATATACAGATACATAATGCACACACACACACACACACACACACACACACACACACACACATATGTATATATACATCTATATATTGTATATGTAGCGAGTGGCTGGCCTGACTGTCGTTGCTTGTGTGTTGCAGGATTTGTATTCGAATGCGACATAGGCATGCATGCAGCGAGGTCCCGCGACGACTGTTGTCACGCCGAAGAATGTGTTCTCTTACAATAGAATTTGATCTCTTGCTATAGAATGTGTTCTCTTGCAATGCGCGACGACTTTTGTCACGCCGTGGATGTCCTGCGTCTTCAAGTTGTTCATGAGGAAGAGATCATATCTTCGTTTACCAGTCGCTCTCACATGCTGGCATCACGCAGCAGGGGTGAGATAGACACGGCATGGCAAGACTGGTAAGGGCACAGGGGTGCCGGCCACTTCCGAAGACAGGCGAGTGGGGTTTCTAGCCGTCTGCCTGCCGGTTCGAGGACGGCGTACCGCTTCCCTTGGATGGAGGCAGAGAGCGACAGGGCAGCACTAGGACCGGTGTAGTGAGGGGGGCTCTATCGGGCGTATTTTTTGATCTGTTTCTGTACACACACGCAACATGGTTTATTTTTTGGGGACCATCTCATGCACCGAGCATGCCCGCGGCTGTGCCCATTCTCCGCATGCTCAGGAGCATGCGTGCGCACGATGATGTTTGGATATGCAGTGAGTCTCGTCACCCTTGATCCTCTACTTGTGCTGAGTCATGCTCAGGACGAAGTTCCACCACACCGCCACGCAATTGACGAACAGCACCTGCACATTTTGCGCGCCCCAGACCCCAGGCGCCCGCGTCAACGTCTGCTCCAAAATCTCTATCTCTCTCTCTCTCTCTCTCTCTCTCTGCCCCCCCCCCCCCGCCCCTCTCTCTCTCCTTCCCTCTTTCCACTCCGCAGCGCCTGAGCGCGCATACTCGTGCGACAAGGATCAAGCTAACAAACTGAGCACCCTTAGGGTGCCCGAGGGGATGGAACACTGCGGGGGATTCGGGACAAGGGAGGCACCTGGAGCTTGAGGGGCACCACGGAGAAATTGAGGACTTGGACGGCGGGCCACACTTTGTAGTTGGTGATGAGAGTCGCCTTGAGATCTTGCTTCACCTTCTGCACGCCTTGGCTCGCCCTGCAGACAACCATTCTACTTGAGAGAGGAATTCACGGGCCACGGGCCGAAAGAAAGCCACTTGTGTCATCATGTCATCATGCACGTGCGACAGCAGCCCTTGTGTGCGCCTGCAACTTACAGGGTGGAGAGAGATTCTGTTGTGCCTCCCATGGAAAGGCCCTTGTCCATCGTGAGCGAGAAGCCAGCCAATTTGCCTTCGATGACGGTGAGCATGAAGAAGGTGAAGGCAGTGATGGCGGGGGGAAAGAGGATCTGATCCATCGCCATCTTTGCGACCCCACGCATCGCCATGGTAGCCTGCCCCACCACACGCGTCAGCACATCTGCTCCATGCTCGCGGTTCCGCGCGCGCTACTTGCGCTGCAACGAGGGGGTTCCGCGTAGCGCCTCCCACTTTGCGTCGCGTCGCTCACCGGAATGGTGGCCTCGATGATATTGTACCAGTTGTGAGCGATGGGCGTAAAGCCGAATCCGCCCCACGCAGAGAACACGAGGAGGCGCTTGATGTCAAGCTGCGACATTTTGACTGCCCGGGGGGGCGCAAGAGAGTGAGGATCACGAGCCGACGAGGCGGCGAGCAGACACGCGGACAAAAAGGCAGGCAGGGAAAAGTCGGCAGGGAGACTCACTGCCCGACAGGTGCTGCGACAGCAGGTCGCCAAACACGCCAATCACAAATCCCGTCGCCATTTTGGTGGCAAGGGGCTTGGTCTCGAGGAGGTCGAGGTACTTGGCCCAGTAGCGCTGAGGCAGGCTGCCGCCGCCGTCGCCGTCGCCGTCGCCGCCGCCCCCGCCGCGAAGATGGACGCCGCTGCGCACAGCACCAGGACGTCAGCGGCGTGCGAACGGACGCGCCGGCCGCACAGCCACTCGCCCGGGCGCAGCCTTGCACTGACGCATACCCGCCGTGGCCGCCGCTCCCCGCACACAGGCGCGGCTGGAACGGTGTTGTGGAGACGAGTGGCTTGGTCGAGCGGAGCGGGCGCGGCCCGGCGCCAGCGGTGGTCACGAGGGCAGACGCCATTGGGGCCGTGCCGGCCGCGAGGGCCAGGACGACGACGAGAGCTCTCATCATCGGACTGGCGGCCGTTCTTCTACGAACTTGAACTTCGAAGAACTTTGTCCTCGTTGTTGAAGACGCGCCGGGTTGCAGGGAGACGAGGGAGAGGTGGAGCGGGAGCGGGGCGGGGTGTTGGTGCGCAGCACCAGCTGCCGCGATGCCGCGCCTGCCCCCGCGCCGCCAGTGCACACGGCTTCCCGCGCGGCTTGCGCTGCTGTCGGGCGTGCTGTGCACCGTGCAGCTGGCGGTCTCGCGCGCGCAGGTGTTCCACCCCGGTGGCGGGGGCGCGCGGGAGCAGGCGAACAGGCACGACAGGCCAGTGTCGTGGGGAGTCGCGGGGATCCATGCAGGCAGCGGCGTGCATGGTGCCTCGACGCCCCCGCCTTCCAGCGGGCCGCGGCGCAAGCAGTGGGTGCGGCACGTCAGTGAAGCGTATAAGGAGAGGAGGATGATTATGATCCTGATGTGGAGCTCGCTCATCGTTGCAGCGCTGGCCCTCTACTGGCGGTACCTCATGGACAGCATGCCGCTGCTCGTCGCGGCGCCGCTGTGCTTGCTCACTCTCGCCATTGGACTCCTGTATGACGACCGAAACAACAACGTTGTCAACGAAATGCTATCGTTTGTGTGCGGAATCGTGGTGTGTGCCCTCTTTCGCCTGGTCTCGCATCGCAAGGTGCTGATGGCGTGCGAGTGCCGCATGTGCGAGAACGAGCTGCTCATGGGCAAAAAGCTGGGGGCGGGGAACTTTGGATCTGTTTTCAAGTGCAAAACTGGCAAGAAGAACACGCTGTTCGGAGCGGGTCTTCAGTGCGTGGTGAAGCGGATCCGCGTCAATCTGGACACAGATATCAATGACGCATCAGAGGCGCTGCAAGAGGCCAAATCGCTGCTGCAGCTTGCTGCGCATCCGCACATCGTGAACTACATGGACGTCTGGCTCCACAGGCACAACCCCGCTGACATTACGTCTACGCCCACGACAGAGGTGTGCCTTCTCATGGAGTTCTGCAGCGGGGGAGACCTCCACCAGCGCCTCGAAAAGCTTCGCGCTGCTGCCTACGATGAGGTTGGTCGACACGACGGGAGCGAGCATGGAGAAAGTGCAGACGTCGAAGCCGCGCCTAAAGTTGTGCGGCTCCCTGCTCACCAAGAGCAGCGGCTCATCTCGTGGATGGCGCAATTGTGCGAGGCCGTGAGCTTCATCCACTCCAAGGGCATCACCCACTGCGACCTCAAGCTGGAGAACATCTTTCTCACAGATCCCGATGACACTCTGAAAATCGGCGACTTCGGCCTCTCTCTCCAACTGCGACGCCGCAAGTTCGGCACCACAGGCGCAGGCGGAGGGAGCGGCACCGCGGCATCTGGCGCTGATTTTTCAACCACGACAGCGCGATCTCCCTTCTCCCCTGGGCTAGGGCTCTGGGGGAGGACACAGGGGGGTGCTGAGCTGACGGGGTCTCAGGTTTGGGGCAGCGCACACATGGGCAGCCGGGGCACGCCTCATTTCATGGCGCCAGAGTGCTGGGAGGACTACTGCAAGTATACCCCCAAAGTAGACGTGTGGAGTGTAGGCGCCATTTTTTACGTCATGCTGACCGGGTGCAACCTCCTCTCCCACCTCGAGACTGAGGGCGAGGAGGTATTTCTGGGCACGCTGCCGGTCAAGAAAACAACGCCGCGAAATCCCTCGCCCTCGCCCGCCTGCCACACTGCCATGCACTCACGACCTTCGTCGCCGGCCACGTCCCAGGGGAGGGCTGAGGTGAATGGGGACGATGATGTGGGCGAGGACAAGGGCGTGGATGCGTCCTCGGCCTCGGGTAATAGCGGTGATGAATTCGAGTGGGATGAAGATGATGACGATGAGGATTTAACCTACCAGACTGAGCTTGAGACGGCGCTGCAGAAGGTGAGAGTGCGAGGATGCGATGGCGAGGACGTGATTAGGGTGCGATTTCGGGGTTCGGAGGCGCTTGCTCTGTTCTTTTCCTCTGTTTTCGGTGCTGGCC
>Ga0115006_10002896_pt1 | contig 11506 bp, 10 predicted proteins | sample ArcOceMetagenome_3_FD_88943 | JGI IMG/M metagenome (GOLD analysis project Ga0115006, IMG submission 88943) | Marine eukaryotic phytoplankton communities from Arctic Ocean - Arctic Ocean- Svalbard ARC20M Metagenome | ecosystem: Environmental > Aquatic > Marine > Oceanic | place: Arctic Ocean...
CCGCCCAATGCTGGGCACGCTGCTGCTCGTCGCGCATGTCTGCCGGCAACAGGTTCTTGTCGTACAGCTTCTCCTGCGGCGCACCCCCGTGCGGGAGATCGCCCGGCGGAGCGTGTTGCCGCGGCCGGTGAGTACTGAGCAAGCAGTTGAGCAAAATAGTTCGTGGCTTGACGGGACAGGAGCATCCTGACTCTTCGACCATCCCCGCAATATTCTCGAAGGTATGGTGCCCCTGATGGCAGGGGCAGCGTGCCTACGCCCGCTCGCGGGGGACCGACTCGCGAGCGGGCGTACACGTCGCTCCGCCTGCGTGATGTGCAGCAGCTGGTCGTGCCCCGCCGCTGTGCGCATGGGCGTGGCGGCGTGGCCTTGCCCTGCGCTTGTTGCTGCGTGCAGTGCAGCTGGCAGCGCGGGCAGCGTGCGGGGAAAGCGGCGGGAGACGCGCCTGATGGGGTGTCGCGCTGGCGATGTTGGCGTGCAGATGTTCACCGCCCTCAAGTGGAAGGAGCTCAAGGACCCGGTGAGTGCCCGCACGGCGCTCTACCTCCTCTGGGCCTTCGCCCACCCGATGCGCGACTCCCGGAACTGCCCCCGCGCCCGTGTGGAACTGCGGCTGCCGCGCCGATGTCCCGCACCCCCGGGCCATAATTCCAACAGCAGCAGCCGCAGCAGCTGCTGCTGCGGCCCCAGTCTGCTGCGGCTGCTGCGGCCCCGGTCGAAAGAAAGGAGAAAGCGCTCGGGCCCCTCGCTTAGGCTCGAGCGACATCAGCCTTGCTCTGTCCATTTCAACTAGGCTTTGACCGGGCTCTGGGTTTTGCTGAGCAGAAGGGCCAGGCCTATTTCTGGAACACGAAGACGAACAAGACGCAGTGGAACAAGCCCAAGGTGAGTGGTTGCGGGAGACGGGGTGGGGAGGGGGGGGTGAGTGAGATTTGAAATGGCACAGGTGGGATTGGGGGAGCCCATGGAGAGATGCCCAGGACGATAGTTCACATCGAAACGTGGCAGGGTGTCACCTTGAGACTGATGAAGTTTGTTGCACATCCTGTGTGAGCAGTCCTTCACGGAGAACGGCACCAAGCACTAGAAAGATGCGGGCTAGACGTTGAATCGTCGAATCATTCACTTGGGCTTTTGTCCTTTTTTTTTTTGGCCTTTGTGAGTGAATGTTTATGTTTCAAAAATGCTGGTCGAGGGAGCCTCGGTGAGAGGAACTAGGAGCAAGCATGGAGAGGCAGAGAAGGAACGAGAACCTTATCCCTTGCAGTTGTTCCGTTCTTGTGAATCTTCAAGATTGCCCAAACATGCGGATTGTCGTAGGTCCCTAGTTGAGTTGAGCGCCCGCGCCCCCATTGCCTTCTGAGGAGTGGGCAGCCCAGCGGCCGCGGCATGCCGTGACATGCAGACATGGTGCACACGGAGTCAAATCACAAGAATCAAGTGCCGACCCCCACACATTGCGTGGGCCTCTGAGGAGTGGAACCCCCCGCCGAGGTGCTGCCGGCTGGCAGAGACGCACTCAGGGCGCTTGCGGTGACGCCAGGGCCTTCCTCCTCCTCCTCCCACCAGCGATCGACGCAAAGTGCGGGGGACTTGCTGACGTTTTGACGACAGTTTGCCTACATGATTCGACATGGGTACAGGCGACAAGGTGGCGAGTCTTCAAACTTGAAAATACTTGATACATCGGACAGTGTCACCGGGAGGGAAACATTCCAGGATAGATACGTCCCAAGTGCGGAGTTCGCCCTCGCCACCACAGCCTATTGACCCCTGTGCCCGCCGGCCCTCGGACCCGCCACCTAGCCATGCGCAAAACACCCGGGGGCCGCAAACACCGCCCTCCTCCCCCTCCTTCACGTGCGCATGATTTGGGCCGCGAAGCTCCGGCCTGTGAAAAAGTGTGGAATACGCACATTTTCTCGAAAACGCACAGAGCCGCGGCCGCGTCTCAGCCGTTCCACGTGAGGACCTGACGCTAACGCGATTACAACACCGCACACAAGCGGTCTTTCTCTTCTCTTCGGACTCGGACTTGACGCTAACGCGTCCGGCCCTCCTGAGATTGCAACACTTTTCTCTGCCGTGCGACGCTGGCGAACCGCCGCACGGCGGAGCTTTACGCCCTGGCTGCGGGCAACTCCTGGTCGCGGGCAACACCCAGTTTTCACAGATAATCTCTTAGCATACTTCAACATTAATGTAGCAATTTTTTCTACCTCCTCTCTTGGCTCCTGCTGCCTCCTTCCCACCTCTACCTTATTTCATTCATCTCCCGAATCATCCCTGACCCATACCCGACTGGCCGACGTTTCAAACACACCCTACTCAACCACTCATTGACCGGACACACACCCAGTCACGAGCAATGAGTGAACGAATGGAAATTACTCACTGATCCACTGAATTTGTGCTGTGCTGTGAGCTTGGGGTCCTAGTCGCGCTCGCGACCGACATCACGGCGGCCACCGTCTTGGCGGCCGTCTTCCATTTAGGGCTCTGACTTGTTGCGGGTTTTGAGGCTGATGACGTCCCCCTCGCGGACTGGTTGGCGACGGCATGTTTGTGCTTGTGCGACTGCACGCGAATATCCTTGATGGCAAGCGCCTTGTGCTCCACTTCCTCGTCCGTCAAATGATATACGTACTCATACACCAGCCCCTTTCGTTTTGCTGTCCCTAAAACTCCTACGCCCTCCTTTGTCTCGTGGCCTTGCGGTACCCCTGCATCTTCTGCCGCGGGACACGAATATACACACACGTATTACCAGAAGGTTTCCGTCAGATGGGGAAGGTTGTGGACAGGCAGGCAGCCATGAAAAGCTACGTTGTAGGATTTGTCAAATGTTCGTGCACACAGCGATAAACAAACATCATCATCATAGGCACAGACACAGACGCACACAATGCTACACGCCCAGAACCACTGTGCAGACTGGATACCTGCTCCAGCAGCATCGCTTACATCCGGCCCTGGCTGTCCATGGTTGGCTGTTGCAACTTGTCCCTCTATGTCCTCACCTTTCCCCGCAGCGTCTTCAGTTACAGCCTGACCATCCTGATGCGATTCCATTTGCACAGTTGCGCCGCCACCACCCTCACGAGCATCTTCAGCACCGGCACAATCGTCTCTTACTCCATCGCCACTCACACTGTCAGCTTGTGCTGATGATGTAGCTGCTTCCTCCACAAGTTCTCCTCCTTTTGCGCTCTGGCCGCTTCCATTTTCTATTACAGCGGGACTGCCGTGTCCGCTCTCTGTTGCTGAAGTAGGATTGGACGATATAGCGCAACGATGTCAACATATGGTGCCACTGAACGTCTAGTATGCATGCATGCACATGCATGCACGTCCGTTTGCAATGCAAATCATCTTTCTGTCTTACATTAGACATAGGCTCAGATACGTGGTACACATATGAATGCACACATATGTGTGCGAGTATGCACCTACAATTCACGATTTTTGACAACGCGTACCTGGCAGCGGGGCGCCGGCGCTTCCGTGCGACGGCGCATGCTCCTCTTCCTCCTCTGGGTGCAAGTGAGTTTCGGCACCTGACGTGGACAGGCATGGTGAGGATACGACCGCCAAGGAAGGGTCACTGGGGTGACTAGGCACAAGCGCATCCTCCCATGAAAAGGAAACTGAAGGCGGGCACCGCAAGTGGGAGCATGCGGAGACAGCGTCGCGTTTGTGAGACCAGTCTCTTTGACGACGGCTTTGATTTGTTTGAATGCAGCGCCTTCGTCGGCGTGATCGTGGTGCTTGCTTTTGAGGTTCTCGTTTTCCAAAAACAGTTGCCATTCGCTTTCCAGCTCTTCCTCCGTAGGATTGTCAGGGTACTTTATCAAGCGCACCCTGCTTTCATCTTGGTTCGCCTCATCTATTCGTGGCGAGGAGCTGCCACCTACTTGTGGTGTGAGACTACTGCTTCCTGGCGTCCGTGGTGTGCTCTTGGTGGTCTGGACGCTGAGGGAGCTTCCACTGAACTTGCCGTTGCGCTTCAAAACACTGCAAATGTCGCATCACTGCGTAAGAGAGCACCTAGCTACAGCATTTGTCCGCAAGCGCGGCCATGTTTTGTGGACGCCGGCACCTACACCGATGCAGGCGCAGGCATAGAGAACATGAGAGCGACATCAACATCACCATACCTTCCTTGAAGCTTCATGAGAGAGGGAGTGTACGCTCCAGATCCTTGAGCTCCACCGGCGCCGTAACTGACTTTGCACTTGTAAACAACTGCGAGCCATTCGTCGAACGTCACCGTTTTTTCTGGGTACGGCTCCTTCAGCTCCTCGTCCCAGTACCCCAGCTTCCGAAACACTGGAGGCGGAGATCGATCGAGGGAGGGGGAACACGAGGTAAGCAAGGGGCGGGGCTCCATCGAGGAGAGCGACATGCAAGCGCGCGCGCGAGAGAGATTAAGGCAAAAAAAGCACGGCGGGCGACACCAACCGAGCACAGAGGTTTTCTTGGCTTGGTCGCGTAAATCTTTGTCCGAAGAACCCCTTTTGCCGAGTGAACGGATGGGGTTCGACGCTTGCAAGTGCTTCATGAGTTTGTCACCATGCTTGCGCAGGATACGCGTTTGAAATTTCGTAAGATTCTGGAGGGTCATGGTCGCCATGGGCGCTGAGACGGACTCAAACTCCTTGTGCAGGTGCGTTACCTGCGCGCGGGGCAGGGCAGGGCGCGCACGCGGCTGTCAGGCAGCGCAGAGACCACGGCGCGCGCGCAGCGGGCCGCGCACGGCTGGACGGAGAGACGACAGAGGGGCGGCACACGCGGGAGCGAGGAGCGGGCCGGCGGCGCGGCGGACGTGGCAGCAGACCTCGGCGAAGGTGACCTCCTTGAGCTCGCCGTCGGCGCTCGCCTGCGAGCCGTGGGTCTTGGCGGACTCGTGCTCCGGCTCGACCTTGTGCCATCGCGGCGACTGCCCAGGAGCCGGGTCAGGAGGGGCGCGCGGGGCAGCAGCGGGCAGGCGTGGGCACGGCGGGGCCACGGCGGGCACAGCGCAGCGCCTCCGCGCCCGCTGCGAGGCTGCCGAGCACGGACCTCCTCGACCACCACTGGCGCCGGGCGGTGGCTCTGGTGCACGGGCTCGATCACGGCAGCCCTGGCCTCCGACGACGCGCCGCACCCCATCGCAGCCCGCCCGCCTGCGCCGCACCCCGGCCCTCGCGGCCCGGTCCTGTTGGTTCGCACAAGGTCCGCAACCCGGGGTAGTTCCGGAGCAAACAAGGTTCGTGGGCCCGTTTTGAGTGCGGTTGGTGAAATCGGAAAACAGGGGCTCGAATGGCAGGAAGTTAGTCGCCAGGTCCGGAGCCGGCGGGCGGGCAGGCAGTCCCACGGCGGAGCCGCGTTGCACGCGGGAGGCGCAGCATGCTGGTGCCTGCCGACGTGTGGCCGTGGCTGCGCGCCGAGGCAGGGCTGGATGGGGGCAAGCCCGCGCGCGGGGGCATGGTCGAGCTCCCCGCAGCGGTGGGCGACGCAATCATGTCGGGGCAGGTCGTGGCAAAGATCCTGGCCGGGCGCGTCGCCGAGTTGGGCGACCCTGGCGGCAACCCCACCGCCGAGGCCCGGCTGCTCAAGCAGGTGGCGGCGCAGCGCAGCGCAGGCCCTGGCGGCGGCGCGGCGCCCTCGGAGCGCCTGTACTCGTGGAACCTGCTGTCGCCCGTGCTTGCCCGCCTGCGAGTCGGCCTGTCCGACGACGACAAGACACTCATTGTCGCGGGTGACGAAGAGGTCCGCCTGCGTGCTGCATGCCCTTGCCTCTCTCGTTGCGCTGCGTCCGCAGCGATGTCTGTCCTCGTCTGTGGGGGGGAGCGCAGGTGCTCGCATCATACCCACCTGGCGGTCTCGTGTGCACGCTCTGATGACTGTAGGCGTGCCGCGGTCGCGCCAGATTGTGGTCAACGTGCTCCTGGAGCTCAAAAACAGGCTTCCGGCGGCCAAAAGCAGACCCAACACGAAGATGCGGCGCAGCGTCTCGCACGGAGGACAGGACGGGCGAGCACCGCAGCGGCAGTCGACCTCCATTTCCCAGCCCGCCCACCCCACGCCAGAGCCCAGCAAGGCTGGAGGCGTCGCACCCGTCAACCTTCTCAGCCATGGCGACCAGGGGCGCGGAAACTGGGCGCCAGCAGACGTCGGCGGACCTGCGCGTTCGCATCAGGCTGCGACGCCTGGGGCGTACTTCCGCGCGCCGCAGTCTTACGGCGACGCACCGATCCCCGTGGGTGGTTACGGGATGAACCCAGGCGCAGGCCCTCACCTCGGGGGCGGCGCTCCGCCTTCGCTGTTCCCGTCAATCGCTGGCGGCATCCCACCACCCACGCACATGTACCAAAATGCAAGCAGCAGGCCAGGAAATCATCACATGGGCGGCGGGCCGCCAGCAATCCCAGCGCATTACTACAGTGGATATGAAACAAATGGAGGCCCCGCACCCGCGAATCTCGGGGCCCCGGTAAGATACGAGGAGGCTTTTCCCTACGGCGCCAAACCGTTGGGCGGACCAAGCGCGTGGGTGAATGGAGGCGGGGCGGGAGGCGGAGCTGTAGATGTTCGCAGCAGCGGGATTACTGCTGCAACAGGCGCAGGCGCAGGAGGCGGGGGAGTAGACGGAAGAGCCGGGAGCCGGCAGTGCATACGCATTCTGTCAGAGGCTGTGGCGGCCAAACTGTCCGTTCCCGTTGCCGACGCTGCTGCTGCTCTCTCCGAAAGCCGCCAGCCGCTTCTGCGGCGCTTCCTTGCCGAAGGCCTGCTTCCAGCGGGCGATGACCGCGGTGGTAGTGTTGCGGAGTCTTTTCTCAAGACGCTCGAGGAGCAGCTGCCTCCAGTGCTCTCGCACTTGGCAGCGTCGAGCGGTGGGGGCGGTGCTGCAGAGGAGGAAGTTAAGCTCGTGTTGTCTACGGTTCACTGGGCGCTGCTGTCGCGCGTGGCACTTGTGGCGCTCCGGGGCTGTCGCCTCCTGAATACCTTCGGAGATCTGCTGCAGCAGCACTCAGGCGCGAGTTGGGGCGGTGGCGGCGCTGCGCCTATGAGCCGGGTTGTCTGGGACTGGCTGTCGGCCAGGACAACCCCTCCCGCGGGAGGTGCCATTGGTGCGGCCCTCTCCTTCTTACAGCAGCATGGTGTGGCCGGAGAGCACGCGAGTGAGGTGTCCAGCGCCATTGCCAGCTTCATGTACGAGTTCTCAGGGCGGGGGCGAGGGCTGCGGCAGCTCTTTGCAGTTGAAATTCCCGCACGCGGGGGCTCGGGGCGGGGCGGCGGGCTTCTGCTGCTGTCCAGGGTGGTGGAGGCAATGGGTGCCCATTCGGCAACTACGCGCGAGGCTCTTGTTAGGTTGGCGGTACTACAGGAGTTGCACCACACTGCGGTGCGCGATGCTGGAGGTGGGGGTGCGGCAGCGGCGGCAGCCGCTGCCGCAGCTGCTGCGTCGGGTGCGGCGGGGTCTGCGAAAGGGGACACGGCCGCGCAGTCTGCTGCAGAGGATGTGCAGGTGTGGTTTGTTGTTTCTGCTGATTGATCTCTGTCCCCGTGTCCGTTACTGCGCTTGTGTCAGCCGCCGCGTCCATGCATGACATCGCGGCTTTAGCGAGATGGTGCTGTGTGCTGTTGGATGAGAGTTCACCATCTGTGCTGACATGGTCTTGTGTGCACAGGCTGGCGCCCTTCAACTGCTCGTCTCCCTTTGGCAGACGTACCCAGTGGAGATGGCCGAGGTTCAGGGGGGAGGAGGTGGAAATGGTACTTCGCGAGCAGCTTCAGGAGCCGCCAGCAACTCGAAGAATGTGTTGTGGACGCTGCTCAAGAATGCAATGGCAAACAAGACATCTGCTGGCGCTGCGGGCATGCTGGATAATGATGACAGTAGGCGGGTCGAAGAGGGGTCGACGGGGACGGGGAGAGGCAGCAAGCTGCAGTTCGCAGCACACTCGCTCGTGTTTCGACTGCTAGAGGGGTACATTGCTGCAAAGTCTCCGGATTCAAGCACCGCATACCGCTTGCTGGTCAGCTCGCTCCTCGAGAATTACGCGCAACAGGACGTGCGTAACCTGATTCAGAGCACATTGGGGCGCATCCTTGAAAGAACACCGCGAATGCCTCTCGGAATCTTGGTTGAGCCTCTCATGAAGCAGATGCGAATGTGCGGGCACACTTTGGCGGACCTCACGTTCCACAATGTTCTAGCGGTCCACCCGCGTCTTGAGCCGGCGCAGGGCCTCATGATCCTCGACATGATGGCGCGTGTCTGCGTGGCCGATGAGCGTGCTGACTGCAGGCAAGGAGCAACCAAGTGTCTGGTGCAACTCCTCGACACTCTCCGCGACCTCCCGTCGGCCGCTGACTTTGTGGATCGCCTAGCCCGGCTTGCTTTAAGCGTGGCATCTGCGGTGCCTGCAGACACCAGTGCGGAGGCCATTGCCCGTGCCCCCTCCGGCGCCCAGGGCGTGTCCATGGCACTGGGTGCGGGTGCACAGGTGCCAGTGGGGCGCAAAATAGATATCGTGCGCGTCATGTGTCGCATCGCGCGGCTGCAGAGCCCGGTGTACAACAAGCACCTGCACACGCACTTTTTAGAGGCCATGACGCGACAACAGCAGATGGCGCCGGAGCTGGCAAAGGAGTTCGAGGTCTTACGAAATGCCTTGTCGGGCAAGGCAGAGAAAGCTCAGAATAACAAAGGCGAGGCGCGTGCGCAAGTGAGTCGTGGCGAGAAGGCTGGGAAGAAAGACAAAGCAAAGGAACGTTACGCGCATGTCCGTGCATCTGCAGATTCGGTGCTGTGTTCAGAGACTGATACGCCGCGCGCTGAAGGCTCGCCTCCTCCCGATCTGCCCGAGTCATCGCGGGGTGACAATAGGAAAGGCTCCGCGGGTGCTGCAGCGCAGCGCAATGAGGATCTGCAGCGAGCACCCTCGGAGCCCGGGGCCGGTCGAGGTGGGGGCGCGAGACGAGAGGCGAGCAGGATGAGTGAGCATCGGGACCAGGGTGCGAATCCGGCAGCCAAGCACGCGGAGCAGGAGGACGAGCGGAAGAAGCAGGCAGCAGCGGAGCGGGAGGCGAAAAAGGAGAAACGTCTAGAGAAGTTGCGGAAGGAGGAAGAAGCTGAAAAATTGAGGATGGAGGAGGAGGAGAAGCGCGGCCCGAAAATGACAGCCGAGGAGCGGCGGGCTGCAAACCTGGAGCGAGCGAAGAAGCTAGAGGAGGAGCGCAAGGTCGCAGCTCTTGCGCGTCGCTGCATGTGAATCTTGCGCATTTTTACGCAGCCATGCTGCTGACGTGTAGGCCTAGTCGTGCGCCTGGAGTGGCCGAGGATTCTGTGAGTTTGTGCATGTGCGTGCGTGGGTACTGAACTTGTGACGGGCACGTGTGTGTGTGTGTGTGTGTGTCTGTGTGTGTCTGTCTTTCTGTGTTGTGCCGGTGTGGCGTGGGGGCAGGCTGCAATTCTAGAGAAAGAAAAGAAGCGAGATGCAGACATGAAAGCGCTGGCGGAGCAGGAGGCGAAAGAACAGGCCGGCAAAGAACCCAAGATGTCGGCAGCGGAGCGCCGCGCCGCCAACCTGGAGCGCGCCAAGAAGCTGGAAGAGGTGATGCCGCGTGTCTGGTCTGACGGGGTGCGTGTGTCAAGCGGTAGTGGTGCGTAGAAGAAGATGGTATCCTGACACAATGCTATGCAGGCCAAGAAGGCAGCGATCTTGGAGAAGCGCAACAAGGCAGGCAACCTCCCCAACCTGCTGACCTCGGAGGAGGTGAGCAAGCACCAGGCCAAGGCCGAACGCAACCACCGGCGGCAAGCACTCGCGGCAGGGCGGCCGTCTTCAGGGCTGGCTGGCAAGACGTTCAAAAACCCTGAGGATAGCGAAGACGACGACCGCATGTCAATGCCGGACAAGGACCGCATGCGTATCAACCGGCTGCGTGATCCGAGCCCCAAGACCCGGAAGCGTGAGCAGGAGATCGCCGAGATCAAGCGCAAACGGCAGATGCGGATCCTGGAGAAGGAGGCTGAGGAGGTGCGCAAGAGAGAGCGGGAGCAAGGCATCTTCCGGCAAGCTCGCGCCGAGGTTGAGCGCCGCATGGCCGCGCTTAAGGGCGGCGGCGGCGGCGGCGGCTTCCTCGGTGGGCTGGACGAGGAAGGAGGCGGCGGTAACAAGGGGGCACCTCTTGATATCTCGGTCATGTCAGCTGCGCCCAAACGTGCGTTTAATCTCAAGAGAGATGCCGAGCACAGTGTCTTCAAGGGGGCCTTTGACATTGAGCGGCACGTGCAAATGTGGAAGTTCGCGCCTAAGCGCAAGGAGAATGTGGCGCTGGCCCTGGAGTTCCTTGAGCTCATCTTCTCTGATGCTACTTCGGCGGTGTGTGTGTGTGTGTGTGTGTGTGTGCGTGCGTGCGCGCGTGCGTGATCGTGTCAAAGAGATGGCGAGGTAGGGAAGGAGGAAGCAAGAATGTGAGTCAAGGGGCAGGTGGAGTGGTTTATCTGTGTGTCTGTGCGTGATTCTAGGGGTCTGTGTGGGTATGCGCGGCTCGAGTGTGAGAATGAGAAGCGTGTGCGGATGGACCAGCAAGTGCAAGCAAGCTTCGCAGCAAGCGATCCCTCAACAATGCTCGTCTGGCAACACACATTCCCACGCCTGCCCCGTCCACGCCACGCGTGCGCCCACGCATATGCGCGCGCATGCACAGGTGGACAGCAAGCAAGGGGCAAACCGGCCGCCAATCAGCGATGACCAGCGCAAGAAGGGCGCGCGACTGAAGCGCGGCGAGGATGATGTGCTGCGTCAGCAACGCGCAGGTGCGCTGTGTGCCTAGCCAGAAGCCAGCTTCTGTTCACAGATTGGATGAGGACATGCACCATTCTGTTCTTACACGTTGAAGAATGTGCTTGCACCACAGTTGGCGCAGAGGAGGGCAAGGCGCTGTCGCGAGGGGTTACACCCGCTGTGGCGCCACCGCGTGCAAACATTGCGCCTTCACGTGCGGGGGGCATGCGGCGTAGCGTCGCTGAGTTGGAGGTAAGAGTGGGGGCACCTTGAAGGGGGCAGAGGAAGCGGGTTGCGTGTGACTGAGGCAGTGTGTGTGTATGTGTGTGTGCGTGGTGTGGTCTGGTGTGGTGTGGTGTGTTGTGTTGTGGTGTGGTGTGGTGTGGTGGTGTGTGTGCGTGTATGTTTGTGCGTGTGTGTTGCGTGGAACCAGACACATGCCTTGCACACACACGCACACGCACGCACGCGACCATGCGCGCGCGCGCACACACACACACACATGCAAACGCTCGCCCGCACACACACGTGCATACATAGGAGATGGACAAGCAGCTCTTAGCACGTTCCGCTATCACCGGCGACGAGCAGGTGCATAGGACATGCTGCTTGCACGCGTGCGCGTGACCGCGCCCGCTTTTGAATGTGCGCTGCATGCTCACTGGCACATTTGCAACCGCGCCCCCCTCCCCCCCCCCCCCACCCCTCCCTCCACCCCCCTCACCCCG
>Ga0115006_10002897_pt1 | contig 11505 bp, 3 predicted proteins | sample ArcOceMetagenome_3_FD_88943 | JGI IMG/M metagenome (GOLD analysis project Ga0115006, IMG submission 88943) | Marine eukaryotic phytoplankton communities from Arctic Ocean - Arctic Ocean- Svalbard ARC20M Metagenome | ecosystem: Environmental > Aquatic > Marine > Oceanic | place: Arctic Ocean...
CGCCGTTCCTTTTCGGCGATGGCCCCGTTGGACTCGGCAAGATCATCAAAGAAGAACTTGGATGCGGCATCATCGGATACGTCTTCTTCGCGGCCCAATATCTCAATCACCAACACGCCTCCAGTTCCCTCAATAGAAATCGGTTCCCCATGCGCCCCATGCGCCCCTTGCGCTGCCGCGGCTACGAGCTCGCTCGGAGCCTTTCCTTCGATGGTACAATCCTGCCACACTCTGAAGGGAGGATAAACGAAAAGCATGAGTTTCAAGTGTGTAACATTTCTCCACCTGATAGTTCTCCAAGTTGTCTGGTCAAGAAATGGGGCCACGCTGTACATCAAGAAAAACTCACTCCTGATGATCTGGTACCTGTCGCACTTCTGAAACGTCACGCCAGGCGCATGGCACGTCGATATCAATGGCGCCACCGAAGAGGGGGCGTTTGGTCAGGCGGTAGACCATGCTGTACGTGTACAAAGGGAGGCTCTGGCCTGCTTCTGCTCTCTTTTGGCTTTGGCTTCAGCTAGCGGCTTCAGCCCTTGGCTTTGGGGCTTTGGGGCCTCGCTCGCTCGTCAACTATGGATGAGGATCTACTACGGTAATTCGGTGAACTTCGACTCGGAACGAAAGACACACGAGGGCAGATCGAGAGGCGAGGCAGAAAATGCAAAAAGGCAATCATTGCATTGGCTCATTGTTGTGTTGTGCTCGTGGTATGGTGTTGGGTCGGCGCAGAGGATACAGACGGTTTTTTCATAGTCCGTCGCCTTGGTTGCGTCGCAAACCCGTGACGCAAGCACAAGAATGAGCGGGGACGAGGACATCTTTCGCCGGTCTCCTCCGGCGGCAGCGGCCAATGCCAATGGCGAAGGCGCAGACGGCACCAATGGAGACGATCCCTACGCACATCGCGTCCTGGCGTGGTCTCCGTCGGACGCGTCGGGCATCACCGCAGCGACCGGACTTGTTACGATGGCGTCCGCGTCGGTGGTCGAGGTGAGCGCCCGGGAGGGATGGGAGGCCTACGAGGCCGGCCAGGCGGCGTTGGCGGCGCAGCAGCACGCGACGAGTCCGTCCATTGGCATCGGCATCGGCATGGGACGAGATGGCGACGAGACGCCCGCCACCGGTGGTGGGACCGCACGGAGAAAGAAGAGGTCCATGCTGGGCCTGTCCGGCGGCAAGAAGGGCGGAGATGCAGTTGCAATGGCCGGGGCGGCGGCGTCTGCGTCCAGTGGAGCGGCACCGATACTGGCCCCGACCGGCAGCAGGCAGGGGACCATCCAGACGGTCGATGCGATACCGTACGTGCAGGTTCGGACTCTTGACGTGACCGAGAGGGTGGCCTTCGAGAGGAGATCCCTCGTGGCTCCGACACTGGGTGACATTCAACAAGATACGCTGGACAAGGTCAGTCCGTCGCAGCTGCAGGTCCAGGTGCTCGAGAGGCTGTACGGCCGCAGTGATGTCGAAGGTACGAGTAGTAGTACAACCAGTGGTGGCAATGCGCCACAGAAGGAGCAGCAGTTTCAGCGAAAGGTGCGACAATTGTGCTGGAGCCCGGCGGTGAGTCCCCATGCCGATCCGTGGGGCGGATGGGACCATGAAAGTGACGAGGAGGAAACCGATGATGAGAACAACGGCGATGCCGCGGTGGCCGAGTCGGAAGATGCGGAGAGAAATCGGCGCAAGAGACGACTCCTCGCCCGCAAGCGTCGAATGCTGTCGCGGAAGCGCCTGAGTCAAATGTCGCGGTACTCGGCAATAGACCCGCTGGACTACGCTCGGTCGACTCTGCCCTTGCATTCGCCGGTCCTCACCAACACGAGGTGGCGGCTGCCGGTCCGATCCGACGTCGGCTTTCCAGGCGCGACTGACGAAGAAATCCGCGAGAAGCACATGGAAATCATGAGAGAGACGGAAATTGAAGAGCACAGCCCGAGGATATCTATCCTGATAAGCAGTGGGGATCTATGCGCAACCCCCGGCGGGTCAGCGTCGGAAGTTGTCGATGTTCTAACGGCGAACGCTCAGGCCTCCATGGAGGAATGCGAGGGTTTGCCGGACATACCTCTCGCCGGACGAGAATTGGTCGAAGCCAGAGTGAAACATGCCAAAATGATGTCTCCTCATATCAAGGATGACGATAAGGGCAAAGATGGATCGAACGGGGGCGAAGGCCGGGAAGAGTTGGTCGAAGCAGCAGGGGCGGCGTCGGTGCAGGATACGCCGGCTCTCTCTCAAGAAGCAACACGAACATCGCCCGGTCCCAACCCGGCATCGATATTTGCACCACCTGTCGGTTCAACATACTCTTCCACTCATCTTTGGCGGCCTGCGCCCTTCGCCGATCAGCCTCCCGGTATGGTCCACGTACTTTCGATACCCACTGCTGTTCGCTTTGGCATTGGTGATGTTGAGCCGCTTGTGTGTTCTCTTGCAATTTACTGTCTTCCGTCACCGCCTCTAGAAGGTCGCCGTGCCTCCAGAGCTTGGTCGTACCGAGGAAAGATTAGCGAAGACTTCATGTTCTCAGCGGGCAAGTGGCCAGAGGCAATGCAAAAAGAGGCACTTGATAAATTACTGGCCAACACCAAAGGCACACGCTCGAGTAGAGATGAAAAGATGATGCTCCAGCAGAAACGATCAAGCAAGGCAATCTTCTCCTACGATCCTCTTGCGTTGCCCCCGAGTGATGGCCGGAAGAGCTTATATTTCGTCCTTCAAGTACAGAAGGTTGTCCAACCCAACGCTGCATCCGCATACTTGGCCGATAATGATACTGGTCGAACACCAAGTTCGCATTCGATCGATGCAATAATAAAAGATTCAACCGCTTCTGCTCTCTCTCCGAAGCCCTTGACGAGAAAGAGGTCGGTAACTTCTTTGAAGAAGAAACTCGGTCGGAGGAAAACGACGAAGGATGGAGATGATGAGCTTGTTACTCTTGCGGCGGAAGATGGGCAAAGTATTCTCCCCTCGGGCCAAACGCAGGGCGACATTGTCGCGGCCAAATCCAGCGCAAAGACCGTCTTTGATGCTCACGGCACCAAGTTCTTGAGTCCAATTTGCTTTGGTGTTTTGCCCCTATTTCCAAGCGATGAAGCCGACCAGCGCTTTGCGTGGCCTAATGGATCTTCCCAGATGATGGATCTCTTTGCCTTTCCCAGTACTGCTGATACCCAAGACGATTTTATCGAAAGACTTGCTCATATTGTCAATCCTACACACACACGGGCGAATAGCTCGGCAGCTGGCGGGGGGGAGGGTGACATTCGTCCCATTTCTGGCCATGCCGCTATTTTCAGTTCCATTGTCGGTGTTGATATCACTCAAGTCTTGATACAAGAACCAGAACTTGCCGAGGAGAGCACTGGTGTTGAGAGCGAAAATCGCCTAGATTGTCCGATACCGCGCTTGTTGGGCGACATCACAGGCGACTGTGCCATAATGATGAGTCCCGAGAAAGGACAAATAAAAACGAGGAAACGATCGGACCTTGTTCGTCTTCCGCCGGCCAAAACTCCGTCCGGTTATGCCGATCTATGTGAATTTCGGGAGGTTTTGTATCTTCCACCCCGTCCCGAACGTTTGTATGACAATGACGTGCCGACTTATTCAAACAGACTGCTGAATTTGTTGTATTTATACCCACGCCAGCTTCGCTTGGGAGATGATGCCACCACACTCGATGAAAGTGGGTCTTCTCTATCGTTTACGGTGCGCATTTGCCTGGTTCGCCGGCAGAACACAAGTTCTGGGGAGGTGTACACAAGGACAGAATCCATATACAATCCTTGCCCTTTCGGTAGCCCAATCGTTGATTCTTTATACACCAAAATTGGCCATGGCGCAGCAGCGACAAATGCTGAGAAGAAAAATTCTAATGGCTGGGAGGAAATGATGGACGGCATACCGATGCACGATGAAGTCAAGGTTCGATTGCCCGACATCCTTGATGGCAGCCACTTCCTTCGATTCTCTCTCTTTACTGTGAAGCTTCAAGGCGGTGACTCTGTTCCTATTCCCGAGCTTGTGAGCGAAATGTTCATACCGTTGAGCAGCGCATCGGCGAAGGAGCCAGTATCAAAGGAGCGCGTCGTCACCGTCATTCCCAACGGAGTTCATAGAATCAAGCTCGGAAACTTCCAGCTTTTGCTGGAGAGTCGTCTTGTTAGTTCCATTCATAGCAGCGATCCTGGAGTATCGATGGTACTCCGTGATTTCAAGAAAGGCCAGAATTCATCGGACAATGTCTTTTTGTCCTCTTTATGTAAAGTGATGAAGAAGGCGTCAGGTCAAGCGGTTGTCACACATTTTCGGGCCCTGATATACCTCCATATGCAGGCTCTCCTCGGCAGGGGCTGTCCTGAACTACCGTTTAAGGAGGCAAGAAGAGTCTTCCGCGATTCCGAACGAGACCTGAGTAAGGTGAAGCACCTACCGTCTCTCACAAAAGACATGAATTTCCTTATGAACATTGTTCGAAGCCTTCTTGTTGTCATAACCAAGTCCAAGGCCCGTTTTTGTAGTGAGCAATCCCGACATATACGCCAATGGAACGTCCCCCTTCTGAGCAAGTTCTACAAGGAGTTTCTTGACTCCTTTGATGAGTCGCTATTCGCTGCAAGAACTACCGCTGGAGGCTCGTTGGATGAAGACGAAAGGCTCCTTCACGCCGTAGAATCGTCCAATGCTTCTTTGGATGATGATGTCCTTGTGAATCAGACCGCAGATTTGGTTCTTGATGCACTGGAAGATTCCTTAATTGAACGAACAGTCAATGCTGCGGTGATTTCAGGGTTCGAACAGTCGCGATATGCTAGGTCGTTGGCTAATAATCGTCGCAGTGACCTTTACCGGCGATCAAAAGCAGAGGGCTTACAAAGAACTGCTTTTGGTGCGAGTAAGACTGATAGAATGAGAGTGGAGGCTGAGATGCACAACGTAGAGGGAAGATACACGGAATTGTACGATGACGATGAGACTGTCGTCACAGCTGCCACATTCATGTCGAGGAAAAGTCTGGGCAGTCGCCGCGTGTATGAATCGGTGACCTTTGATGATGCACCGACCACCAGCATGAAGGAAGATACGCCGCCGAGAAAGAGCAGCGATCCCAAGATAGTAGAAAGCATTCGTCAGTGGGGACTGGCCGCCGATGATGTCGATGGAGATGGTGACATATTCAGCACTCCGACCAGGGATGCAAGCGATCATTTACCGAATAACTTCAATTCCGCTCCGTTCGCGTCTTTTGCTGGAGAGAAGGCTAAGAGTATGGCACAGCGCATCAACACTGTTGCTCAGGTGGTCATGACACCTTGCATGGCACCCAATCTTTCTTTAATGTTAGCTAAAAGGGCCGGTGTCAGCCCTCCTCAGCGCCCAATGCAAGGTAGCGAAAAGCAGGCGTATTTTGATTTATCCAAACGAGAGCACCTGAATGCTTTCGTCTCAGATGTGAGTTATATCCTAATGTTTTCGTCTTTTATAAATCTGCATTATTTGCATCGCATCTAATGGACGTCCATTGTCTTTGGTTGTACTCTCTCTCTCTCTCTTACTCTATTGTATCTTCAGGTAAAGGAGAGCACGCGCGGTCCCATCGAAAGCGAAAGCACTCCTCCGAACTACACTATCCGCAGTCCAGGTTCTGATATTGTGCTGAACGATGACGCCGATCTACAAGCCATTTCGAGTGTGACCAAATCCGATGGCCCCAGAGTTAGATTGCGTGGCACCCAGACGCTTTATAGTACACGGGTGAAATTAGCAGTCAAAGATTGTGACGATAGGGAGGAGGTGATAGACGAGACTCAGCCATATCTGTACGAATGTATCCTTTCTTTATGGCTGCAGGCCTGGCTTGAGTACACAGTTTCAATTCCAACGATTATACAGGCAAGGGCTGCAGTCAAAAATCAGACCTCGAATCTTCAACGCGATGCTTTACTGTCGCAAGAAACTATCTTGATGTTCTCAGACAATATGGACGTTTTGCTCCCCTTGTGTCTCAAGTCCTTTTCGCTACGGTGCTCCTCAAATGAATTGACACGAGATCCCGTACCTTCTACCATTTTGGATTCGAAGCATATGCACATTCTCGAACCGCTTGTCGACTCAATGGCCCAGGCACTTGTGTGCAAGGTTTTGAGCAAATTTTCATTTTCTGCCGGCGGACGCGGACAAGAAGATTGGGATACAAAATTAGTTGGAGCTCTTGAGGCGAGCGACGCCGTTTTGGATTTCATTGTTGGGCTTCTCTCTATTGTTCATCCCGCACAGTGTTCGATCCTTATCTTCCGATACTTCAAAACATTACGTACTTGTGGAAATGATGATGAAGATGAGGTGCCCATTCTCATGCAAACTTCAAGCAGTATTGCCGAAGGAAGCGTTTCGGAGACATCAAATGTCAGCCAGAACAGAGCTGTTGCATCTGGCTTCCGGCGTACAGTCTGCTCCAGGCAGCTTAGACTCCGCGCTGTTGAGAGATTATCTACCCTGCCTCGATTTGTTGCACTAAACTTCCCCTACAAATACAGTGATCGATGGATCCCGCTCGGCCCCTCCGACGCATCGTCCTGGGCTTTTCAATCTTCGAGTAAGAATACTGGAGACGAAGCCAAAAGTGGGAAGCAGCGATGCCCTTATCCCGATGGATATGAGCGATTGCCGCACGCGCATTGGTTGGCCGAACTCCTCGTGAATGAGTGCTTGACCATATGCTCGCAATCATGTGAAGCCGTTGTAAACGAGGCGATAGCTCAGATAAAGGCATCACGAAGTGAAAAGGGTCGCAAATCGGCTTTGAGGAATCGCAACAATGGAGCATCTCTGTCTCGGTCTGAGTTACTGAGGTTACAATCAAATGCTTCGCACGCTGTTTCGATTGCTTACGAACTCCTCGTTCGTAGGCATGCCCTCGACGAGAGGTTCCAGTCTAGAGAATGTCGAGAGCGCATCGCGGCGATGTTCTTATCACCTGTATTTGGAGGTACTGTCAAGGCGGTGCCGTGGCTTGCGAAGATGGAGTCGACGCACAAAATACGATCTCTTTGGCTACTCTCTTTTCTGCATACCACACAAGAAGCGCCCGAAGTGCTGACAAGAGAAAAGCTGCGATCCTATTGCAACAGTGTTCAAGGATATCCTCGGCTTCATCGCTTCATTCGAGCCCTGCGTTTGTGCAGTTCAACCTGCCAGGGTTTCATAGCAAAATGTCCCGAAGACAACAACGGAGCTGAAGGCCGTACCTGGTTAGTGCAAGAGTGCTACAATACTATCTGTGCCCTTTCGATCATAGCAGTTGATGAATGTGCAGCTTTCTTGGCCAAGGCACCTCGTGAACAAAGTAAGCTCGCCCTGGGCGTGTTTGATGTTCTGCTTCACGTCCTGTCCATGCCTCTCTCGTCGGTCGCTCATCAGCGGGCACTTGGAGCGGCGTCGCAAGCGCTGAATAAGTTTGGTGCGGCCCTTTCTGTCGATGCAATGGGTGATAGGCTTCAGCACTGGGCGAGAGTTTGCCTTTCTTTAATGAACGCTCCCTCGCTTTCAGTGCGATCGATCGCGGTTGATGTTGTCGTATCTCTCCTCGGCGGGTGCTTTGATGACACTGGAAATCTTGACGAGATTGGTCTCGTCTTTATGACGGTATTGCCGGAGGTAGTCGCCCGAGAGATGGCTCTCTACAGCGTAGCAGGTCATCTAAAGTCCACAAAGGATGTGGAGCGGTCCGTTTGGCCACTTCGAAGGGCTTTGGCTGATATGGAAGAAGCAAATGCACAAGATGACGACCGCATTGATCCACAGCTCTCTCCTTTCCTGTCGACTCTTTGCCGAGGATGTCAGGCCATCATAGATGGCATTATCATAGAATTGAGACTGAGAGGAGATCATTTCACCATTGTGGGGTCTGACATTATGATACCTCCCCCCATTTCACCAGCTCCAACTTCGCGCAAAGGGAGACAATCAACGGATGCAAGCGGTGGGCACCGGCCGGCTTCTTTTGCGTTCGATGCGGACGAAGAATCAATTTACGAAGCTGCCAGTAGCTTTCTCCCCGAGACTGGTCCATTGCAACGTCTGCGGTGGCTTCTTACGCTTAAAGCATTACACGAAGAAAAGGGACAGTGGGTTGAGGCTGCAGAGACCCTTATGCTTTGCGCCACTACAGTCGCCGATGCTTTGCCTCATGTAAAAAATGTCTGGAGACCTTCCCGCTTTAATCTTTGGCGCGATAGCAACCGATCCATCTGGTTATCTACTGTCGGCGAAGAAAAGGGTTTGCCTGACCGAGGCAACACTCAAGTGATGGAGTTTGCGGACGATTTCTTGGAGCCGTCTTCTATAGTCGGGAGTATCAGTAAAAAGCCAGGGGTCGCCGGCATTCTGGAAAGACCGTCTATGTCAATGCTCTGCGCAATCCTCTCTGGGGTCGCCCAGGAGTCCATCGACAATTATCTCAAGGAAGACGGGATGGAATCGCATGCGTACCAGCGGTTTGAACAGCTTTTGAAGTTGGTAATGGCAGTTGCTGATAATCACAGCGATGGCAACGGAGCTCCCGCAAAAAGCCTGACGCAACGAACCAGTGTCATGGAAGAAAATGCTGCGCTGCGAAAAGCAACGGCCGCTCTCAATGGGCACATAACTCGTCTCGCTGAAAGAATGCTCCTTATCGCGGAAACATTACACGTAGACAATACCAGCGATGACACGGCATTTGCATCGGCCCCTCTGCATTCTCCAAGGGTAGCAGATGCTAGCGGCAGGCAATTTTATGTCCGAGTGGAGCTCGTTGGCAGAAAGATCGCAAGATTCTGCGAGAGCACCTCTCTTCCTACCTTTTGCGAGTGGAATAGTCCAACAATTTGTCGTGTACCCAGCCATATTGTGAAATGTGCAAGTGCTTCGGAGATATATCCCCTCAGAGACGATCTCAGAGGCTCCCCATCCATCGAAAAGGCAGCACGGGGATCCGCGGAAATGCGGCTATGCCTTGCTTTCTCCGAGCCTCTGCTAATTGCTCTTTCGCGTGAAACCCCCCTGGAACACATTATATTCGGTAGCAACAGGCCAAGCGAAGAACAGCTGAGTTGCGAAGCAGGAGGTGAAAATAAGTATCTGATTGTATCGATCGGTTATGATAGTGTCGCGGCATTATTCTCAGATACTGACAGCACCGCAAATAATCCGGGTGGCGTCGAGCAGACGAAACGACTTCTATTCAGAAATAATGTTCGAAATGAAGAGCGGATCTCGACGACTGGATCCTTCATTGAGTACACAGTGGCTCGTGAATTTCCCTGCGCTTTGTCCAGGCAACGGACAATCCTGCAGAGTGAGTTTATCTCGAGTAGCTGAGGTGGACAATGTACCTCGAGGCACGGTATCTAAAATACAGATGCAAAAAATCACACTAGCTACAGTAGTAAATCTATTTAAGGGACCCAGCACCGGTAGCTATTCATCCATCTCTTTGAACGATATCTTTTAGCCCTACGTGTAGCATGCAATATGCAATTTCATTCGCCAAATTGACTCCCTTGTCTGTGATATTCGGGCAGCTGGAAACATCGACCAACGCTAAGGAAGAGGAGCCTCGTCGTTCAAGGCCAGTTGCTCTTACAAAAGTGAGAAGAATTGCATCGTCCATCCATACGCAGCAACTCAAATCAAGCACTTGCAGACTTGGTAACAAAGCTGGGATGGATTGAAAGAGCCGATGTGGATGGAATTGAAATGACCCCGAAATGGAAAGATGTGTTATGCGAGGGCACACCCGCAACAAGGATAGTAGGGCGTCCTCCATTTCCTCTTCCGCTTTGAGGGCACGTTCGTAGTCCGCATCTTCATCATCTTCGTCATCCACCGTACCCGCAGCTTGGAAATTGCAGAGCTCTAGTTTTGTCATACGACAGCATCCTTCGATTTGAAGCGTTTGATGAACGTCCTCCCAAGACGATGCAATTTCCCCATCGCTTGTACATGTAGTAGCCTCATTAGCAGTACAAGCTCGTGGCACAATGGATAGTATGCCGGCGGCTGTCATTTTTCCAGGTCCGGCAGAGTGCAGTGCGAGTCCGTCGACATGATTGTGCGACCCCAATGCCTGGACAAGAACATCATCCACACCTCCACATTCGGACACCTTTACTGACAACTCTGCCAGCACATTCGGGGGGAGGGTGCTAAAGATTGAAGTCAGCGCATCGACGCCATATGCAAGCAAATATTCCGTAAGTACAGGGCCGAGCGATGCGACGCATAAGCTCTGAAGTGTACGAGGCTCAGTACACATCTGTTTTTCTCCTCCTCCATCACGGTACAAAACCCATCCAGGCTTATGGCATCTCGATGCGAATGTTGAATCATCATTCTCTTCGGTCAAATGTGTTTTATTCTTGCTGCTCTCCACTCGCAAACTCGCTGTCATTTGCCGGCGACGGGCTTGCTGATACTCCATTGTATCTTCCCGCTGCCTGTCTCTGAGCAAGCCGCGAAGATGTGTTAAGCTCACAACTCCCCGCTCTTCTCTCAACTTCTGCAGTTCGGACTTGGGTGCCGCCGTGCCTCTCGCCGGGCCTGCCGCCGCAGAAGAAGATTGGCCATACCTAGGATCGACGAAATGAGAAATTCGGCTAGCGGCGGCAGCGGCGCGAAAACGATCGGCCTCGGCCTTGCTCACTCCTCTTTGCTTCCCTTTCTTGCCCATTGCCATTCATTGAACCGAGGGTGATGAGAGAATGAGCTGATGAGCTGATGAGCTGGACTGAGCAATACGTACATACGGTACGTACTCGACCTTGTAAAAATTTACATCGTAGGGATCCCTTATTTTAGAGAGATCAATCGTCAGGATTGCCCAGCCTCCCTCTGCGCCCCAAGTAAAAGTCCGCTGCAGCTGCAGCAGCTTCCATGGCTGTTGATGGAGATACCAAATCTCTTGGGCCCTTTTGCGCAGTGAGCTTAATTTCCATCATATCTTGCGCTGCAATGACAGAGTTGCTCTCGAAAGTTTCCACAGCGTATTCGACTATCCGGTTCATGATTGCAATGCTTTCCGCCGAGTCATCTCCCTTGTACCTCGATGAAAAGTGCGTCAACACAAGTTGTTTGGCCCCACAAGCCCGGGCAAATGCACCCGCTATCTCGGGTGTGCTGTGCCCCCTGGACACTGCAAGCTTCGCGACAGCATCTCTTGTCTCGCCCTCTTCGATGGCGGCATTTGTGGCTTCATGGACAATCATATCAGCATTGGCGGCCAAACCAGCAAGCTTCCGAGAGTCGCACGTGTCGCCAAGGACGACAAGCTTGCGCCCTGGTGTTGGCGAGCTCACATACTCTCTAGGATCGAGCTGCACGACAATGCCCCGAAGCGACGGGTAACTTTCACTGATAAACCAACAAAAGCCCGGCTTTGGATCCTCTTGCCCCAAATCATGCTGCGCGGCTTGCCTAAAACAGCTGTGGCTCTGTGCCCTAATTTCGTTCTGGAAA
>Ga0115006_10002898_pt1 | contig 11504 bp, 20 predicted proteins | sample ArcOceMetagenome_3_FD_88943 | JGI IMG/M metagenome (GOLD analysis project Ga0115006, IMG submission 88943) | Marine eukaryotic phytoplankton communities from Arctic Ocean - Arctic Ocean- Svalbard ARC20M Metagenome | ecosystem: Environmental > Aquatic > Marine > Oceanic | place: Arctic Ocean...
CAAATCAGTGCACGCACACCTGCTGCAAAACACGGTCCGTGAGGAGGTCCAGGGCCTGCCCGCCTGTGTCCGCCTGCTGCCAAATATCCGAAAATTGCAATTCCAGCTAAAATAGCATGTCACCACCGTAGCATTTTTCAGCTCTGGCGAATTCAACAACTTCTGCAACACCTGGACGCTCACAGGCATGAAATGAAGACATCTGCTGCACGCCAAAGCTGTCAAGCCAAACCACAACACATTCCTCGCCGCAGCCCCTCTGCAGTATTTCCTCTGTTTGCTGAATCGCTTGGTGCCATGGTTGTAATGTGGGTTCGGCCAGACCAGTGTGCACAAGGCCGCACAACAAGCACAACAAACAAGGCAGTGAAGAATACATCAAAGCTGTGGGCTTCTTTCCTACTGACCTGGGCAGCTCTGTGCTGACTGCTGACGAATCATCACGCGGAGCATGGTAGCACTTCGCAGGCTTTCTGAAATCACGGAAGCTGTGATTCTGATGTGCGCATGTCTTCTTCGCAGATAGATACACGGCACACATCAAGAGGGAGGCTGCGACTGCGCAGCTTTTTTGCACACCCCACCTTCGGGATCCAACGCCATAAACAACTCAGCAGCTCATAGAACTATTCCCCCTTGCACTTCCAATAAGCACCGCACATTTCCGACCATGCTTCAAGCATGTCGGCATTGTGGCCTGGCATGGCTGCACCAATCAGGCTAGCCAGCTTGCGTAGACGAAGAATGCCGTGCCATCAAAATTCACCTCCCCCCTGGCAAGGTGCAAGAAAAGAAGCTTGGCAATGCATTGACTTGAAAGTGGACAGGCACAAGGCCAGAACTTACCTGCATGGGCCATCATAGTCACCAGCGTTTGCCTTACATTTCTGTTGGGTGCCTTGCCTTGTCCAAGTTTCTGGACAAAGCTGCTGATAGTTACGTTGGCAGCCTGCCCGAGACATTGTCATAGCATGGCTGCTGTAACGCATGCTGACTCAAAATCCTTACTTTTGCACGGAAAATATGCCTCGGAATTTACCAGGCAACTTGCCAGCTCAGCTCCCGCATCTACGCTGCACTTGCCTGGCATTCCCGCGACCAGCGCTTTTTTGCGTTTGCTGACATGCCATCAAATGCATGGGGCTCGTCGCTGCAAGGACCAAAATACCTCACACCAACACCATCCTGGCACAAGCTCCTTCCAATGCAAAGATATTATCGTTACTGAGAGCCAGCATGGCAATACTTGGTTGAACCACCGTTCAGGGCACCCATGTGGATCCAACTGGCATGCACATGTGGCAGCGAGGACGCACGGAAACACACACACACACACACAACACACACCCAACAAGTTGGCTCGCCTTTCGGGACAAATCTCGCTCCTGTCGCGATCGCAGGAATCTTCTCCCGCCACCCTCATAGCCACCACGCGAAACATAGAATTACAAAGGTCATCAAAAGTATTGCAAAAACTTACACTGGATCAACCCTGCTTTTAAAGATGCGGCCTCAGCACAAGGCCATATCTCGAAAGATGCGTAGCGAAGAAGAGAACAAAAAGATGCGGCCAGGAGCCGGGATTTTGGCCAGCCCTTTGATGATCTCACCAGCACCGTCTTGCAGCCAACGGCGGACAAGATCCGAGGGGGATGCAGCCATGCACTGCTCGCGCCTGAGCTGGAAGTATCTGGTGCCACCTGCACCGGGGATCTGCCCATCATTTCACCAATAGATTGCATAGCACCTCAAACATGAAGCCAGCAATCATTCAGAAACTTTTGGGCAGTGAATGCAGCCCCGCATTGCCTGGAACTGCTACACCAGCAACGCACAAGGGAAGCAAAACCACCCTAACCACCTGCGACAACATAGTGTCGCTACTGATGCGCATGCACGCCACCAACACAAAGGGAGCACTCTACAAACACTACTGAATGGAGCAGTGATCCGACAGATGCAAACATGCCAAGAAAGTGCCTTGCAAACTGGACTGCCTGCCTGGACTGCCAGGCTCAATGAAGTACAATACCCGAAGGAGCGACCAACATACTATGCCTGAGTTACGTCGCCGTCCCGTGCAGCTTTGGCAGCAAGCACTGAATGAAGCACAGCCAAGAAGCACACAACACACACAGGTGAAATTCTGGACAGCCACCTTTCATCAACAACCTGTGCCTGTGAATTCCGCAAAGCGAAATGCGCAACGGCATCTCCAGTAAGTGGGGCAGCTGCATTCGCACCTTTTTGCGACTTTGTACTCGACCATTGAAGCATCTTGCAAATCTGCAACTTCATCCATGGTGCCGAAGGCAGGAACTGCATGAACGCAAATCCACCAACGCGAACAAAGGCAACTAGAAGAACAACCGGTGCCATCATAATCTACATTCACTGTGATAGGCTGTGCGGCTTGCCAGGCGGGCTGTGTCGCCAGCAGTGCCAGAGGTTCCATTGCGATGGCGGGCGTGAACATGCACAGGCAAAGGCCGACGCAAAACATGCTTGCACGCAATGTCATGAGACCTATGCAGGCACACGCCAACCCACACACGATAACGACAGTTCCCACGCACACCTGCCACAACCAAGCCATAGAATGCACAAGGAATGCACTCACCACAAGCATCAGATACTGCTACGCCACACACTTCCGTTCTGCAAGCACTGGCCTGCTGCAATGTTGACAAAGCGCTCACATTCGTTGTGCCATTTCCCGCAAGGCCGCGAGTCTCTTCAATTGTGTGGCATGCTTCTGCAGTTCCTGTGCGCCGCGTTTCGCACTTTCCTCTGCTCTGCTTGCGAAGCCAGCTTCACGGGCGTGCTCCTGCAGAGAGTGGCAAGCAGCAAGTGCGGCTGTATATATATATATATAATATAAATATGCTCCAAAAGCTAATTCAAGACTGTTCCCAATTAGACGCAGCTGGCAAAACAATGCCAATCACACTTGCCAGCTCTGGCGGCAAAGAGCCACAGGCAGATGGGCATGAAGTGTTGCACAACCCTCTACACACGTTCCTGCGCCCTCTGAGCCTTCAGCACGCCTCCGTGAGCCCTGGCCGATAGAGGCTGCATCGCACGCCGCAGCGGATGGCTGCCACCAGCGCAGCAACGCCCAGCAATTACGCACCTGATCAGCAATAATGTTGACAATTGGGTGAGGCCTGGCATTACACAAATGGCCCGCCATGTATGGAGCCCATGAACATGCGTGGCCGTACGCTTTGTTCACATCCATGAACATTTCTTCAGGTAGGTCAAGGAAGGGCAGCTTGGAACCAGAACACAGCACACAAAACAAACAGAGGAAAAAACCAACAACACCAAAGCCAGCCATGGTGAAGAGTTGCTGCAGCAACCTGGTGACAAAGCGGTCTATCTAAACCAAGCTGCTGCGCACAAGGCGCGCATGCGTGCAAATCGGCACGACTCAAACTGTCGTGCATCTGCCAAGCTGCAAAAGTTGGTGAGCACGACGGCAATAGACACATCAAGAAACCGACACTGGCGGCCAAGGGAATAAGGCAATGAGCAATGCATCAATCAAGCCTTGGATGCTCGCGACACCTGTGCCAAGCATGCACGTTCCTCCAAGAGTGGCGGTGCAAGCATGCAGCAGCACCAATTTTTCGGCAACACCGATCAGCGCCTGTCCATGTGCAGCGGCGCCAACAACCGAAGCCACACAACACGCAACAGGAAACCTGAATCTGAGCCTCCATAGATGCTGCCAGGCTAGCTGCAAGGTCGCCTTGTGCAATGCGACTCTCCTCAAGTTCTGTGAGCTGTCGGCGCTGAGCTCTATAAACGTTGCCCACTTGTTCCAATCCAAAATAGTCGGGAGCTGCGCACACACACACACATCAGGTCAAACACTTTTAGCCAATCCTTGGAAAATCATTATGTCAAACGCTCTGCAACGTGAATGTTCATCACGGGATAGTCTGGATCAACGTCCCCTGCGCCGCAGGAAAGGTGGGCACCCCATCAATGGCACGCACAAGCTTGGTCGCGAGTGACCTGCATATTGTGGCTGTGGCTGTTCCATGCGGGTTTCCACGGCATGCCCGCCAGGCACAACACAAAGTAATGGAAGCAACAGAACAAAGTAAGTTGTCGTCATGGCTGTCTGGGGTGGTGCAAGCCTGCCCCCCTTCACCACGCAAAGTGGCAACCTCGCGTGCAACACTGACCCAATCAGAAGATGAAGATGAAGTTACGCGCAAAGTTATGTCAGACACGCCATCAATTCCACACATTAAAACATCGCAGAATCATGGTATCGCCCCACTGCTTGGCCACATGCATGTTGGATCTGACCAACTAGGCGCACGCGTAAATCACAAGACCAAGAGCGCATGCTGCTCAAGCGCTTGTTCACATTATTCGTTGGATCCACCCACCAAGGTGCTGCTTAACTAAATCATTCTCTGCTTGGAGCAGCTTCAGCTGCATCTCAAAAAGCCTGCTTCTGATTAGACCTTCGCCAGCATCCCTGGACACAGCACAGCGTGAGGGGGGAGCCCTTGCTCACAAGGGCAACTTCACTCGCCTGTCTCTTTCCTGCTGCAAAGCAAATGCACCATTGATACGCTAAAAATGTGCGGTGGGACACGGGACAACCAAATCCTCCACCATTGATGCGATCGTCTGGAAGGGCTCATCTGACGCCATGACGCGCACATTGGTCGTCAGCTGGGTTCCACTTGCTAGGACAGGTTGCCGAGACGACAGGAACCCAACAGATGCACCCTTGGATGCAATAGCGCGAGGGAGAGAATCAACCACTGAATGAAGAAAATTGTTTGCCTGTCGTGTGATCATGGCCTTGCCAGCACAAATGGAAGGAGGGCATCACAGCACAAGGCCATTCAAGAACACACTTCAACTTCATTCTGGACGATTTGCGTCAAGGCACGCATTTCAGAAATTGCCTGCAGTTGCCATGCTGAGGGCAATCCTCATGCTTGAGGCTGCTGAATACGTCTGCCTGACTGAAGAGATGACCCTCATCTTTTGAACGCTTCCTCTCCATATCCTTGATGCGTGACTCCACGGACGCGACAGGGCTCACGACAGGCAGTATATTAAATCTGGCGCTCAACTCATGTCTACCATCATGCGCCTCACGAAAGGCTGTTGCCTGAAGACCTGGCAGCAACAAAATCACATGCATGCCCTGCTAAGAAGAACTGGTGAAGTGGATGGGAAGCACCGGCTACCCGACTGTCATTTGTCAGATGCCTATCCGTGTCACAATTGGACAAACATGGTGGCATGCAGGTTGCAAGTGGGCGCCATGCAGCAAACTTGTGGGACACCAGCGCCGTGGGCTCCTTGAAAACGTGCCTGGATCCAAGTGTGCATGAAGTTGCCGAGCACATGCAAACACACACGTTGCTGAGCAAGCACACATGAGGCGATCAATAAGCTGTGGAAGTTGCTCCGCTGCCTCATCCCAGCTTGCTTTGTAGGCAGCCTCAACTTCAAGCAATTGCTCCTGCAGGAAGCCGACATGAACAAGAACTGCCCATTCTTGCCACAAGGAGAAATGCAACAGCGCTGGACGCGCACTGTTTCAAATTGCACCCTTGCCGCGTCAAGCTGACCCAGTGTTGCGCTCACTTCCGGCATCTGCTTGTTTGGAGGCGCCTGCATGAAGAAAGCACAGCCTGTACATTCTCTGCTGTAGCTGGCAGAGTGCGCGAGATCCCACCAAACGAACTTGAATGATTGGTAAGCTGTCAGGCGAATAAGAATATGCGACTGGCCTGCAAAAGGCACAACAGAAGCACACGGTTGCGCCATGTTGCTGCCCACGAGTCCTCACACCAAGATGGTGCACCATAGCAAGCCAGAGCTTCCACGCACAGCAGCATGTAACGCAACATGGTGTCAAAGACTTCCAATTCTATGCTGGGCGTGGCCAAGAATATTCGTGCAGGCAGCACCTGCAAGCTTATGGCATCAGAAGCGATTTGGCAGCAGCCACGGGGGAGTTATGTCAAGTTGATCTGCAAACAAACATGCCTGAAAGTAGCCAGAACTGTCTGACAGCACGCGCAGCAAAAACTGTACCACATGCTTGTACACCACCTCTGCTTGCACCAATCAATGTCCAACATGCAAGGAATTGCGTATGCTGCGCCAAAGTCATGAGCGCCAGAAGTGATAGCAGCAGCAGCAGCAGCAGCAGCAGCAGCAGCTGCAGCAGTGCGTCTAAAGCAATGCATACACAATCATAGCCCACCTGGCACCTGCGCCTGCATCAGCTTTCAGCCTTTGGTGCTGATGATCTGCATTTATTTGGTTTCGAAATGCCCGCACACACGCACGCAGCCAGACAAAACCACAAATGCTGCGCACCTTCTGAAACAAGCCCATCAAAACATCTAGCTCTTCATGCGCGGCTGCTGTGAAAGCTGCGGATGCCTCGCCAGCTTAACCCAACACCACAAGATTCTGAAGATCCCTGGCGCCATGCCCAGACACCTCAATGTCACGATTGATTGCTTCGTCAAGGTGCTTCGCACGCTCACTGAACGCAGCTAGCTCTACACGTAAAAAAAAACAGCTAGCGACATTGACAGCAGACAGGAGAACAGTCAAAGCAAAGCGGCACCTTCTGAATGCTTTGCTTTCTGCCCCCCAGCCTCAGCATCGTGTGCAGGAAATTCGAACTTGAAATTGACAGCCTGGTGCCAGCCAGCAAAAAGAAAACTGTTATGGTTATGCCCAGGCACGCTCCACCGGGAGGGTTGAATCCTCTGGCTGAATGCTACCATCGGCAGCCACGAAGCACGGAACACAAATCAGCAAAAGTGCCACCACGGCAAGCTTCCAAGAAAGCGCCATGCCTCACTGAAGCCAGCGCACTGAGCACAGCTTGAAGCTTGAGTGCTCTACAAGCGCAGGCCTGCCACCACAGCACGTACTTCCGCAACAGTCACGCCCCGAAGCATTCCAGAGGCCACTTGGTATCACGCGTGCACCTTTCGACAAAGCACTCCTGGGCGCCATTAATCCTTTTTCTACACCACTGCACCATCCTGCTTCGGATATCAAAGCACTGCGGCCGCAGCCCCTGCAGTCTAACGACATAGGGTGAATGAGCAAGCACACCATAGATGCAAACTTTGCAAGACTAGAAATAATCTGGCCAGCAGAATTAATGGGCCCATTAGGCAAGGAGCCAGCACCATCAGCTGCAGGCACTGCTGGAGAGCTGCCATCAGCGGCTTACACGAAAAAAGCAGAGCGGCACATCCGTGGCGAATCGTTTGAAAAAGGACGTGCCGAGGCATGGAAACTTAGCAGCGCATTTGCGTGCTATGCGATTGAACGCAAGAAGCTGAAGCTGCATGAGCCCACGAACTGGCACAACATGTTCACCAAAAGCGCCCTTCTGCTCTGCGGTCATGCCGGTAGTGTCTAAGCTAAAGCTGCAAACCCCTGTGGCAAGAGTGGCCAAACACCCACATCAGATTCCAACCCAACCCACAATCGAAGCATGCGGCATTCCTGCGTATGTTGCTGGGGCCTTAATCAAGCACGCATCAAATATCAAATGGCACACCTTGCATAACGGTGGCATTCCCACCATGCACATGCCAGGGTTCATCGGTACTTCAAGCCATTCATCTGGGCATGCTTGGCTGAGAGCAGGAAAAACATGCACTGTGGTAACGCACTGCTACTTGCGCCGCACACACCAACACCCACCTGAAATCCTGCTGGCAACTCCCTTGACACTTCCAGTGGAAGCCACATGTTTGTGCTGGGTGCAACGAGCGTCAGGCTGTAGACAATAGCATGGCCTGCAACAATTGCTTGCACCAAGTTCTTGTCTGGTACGTACGTCCATCTCCAAAGCAAGAAAAAAACAAACCGTGCACATTGGTATAGAGAATGCGCCACTAGATCGCCTCAGCGAAATCATAAGAATGTGCGCACTCTGTCTTAAAATCCCCAGGTGCCACGCAGAAGCCTGCGCCATCGGCACGCCAGCCTGTTCACGGGAAACTTCCAGATAAATCGAACGACAAGGCAGCACAGCACACCTTCAGGGCACAGCTCAGAATAGTCGTGACCATCTGGACAAGAATCCGCACAAGGCCTGCAACAAAAAATCAACAAGCTCGACAGTGCAGAAGGATTGTGGTACACATGCAATATGCCATGGTGCTTTGCATTCTTCAGCGTTTCGCTGCTTATCCGCAGCAGAGATGCCGCTAAAGGATTGGACTTTCGCGCACGCGCCTGGCGGAGGGCGAGGGCAGCACACACACACATACACACACATCTCGATGGATGCACATGTACAATAAAAACGTGCCTCCATATGAGGAGGGTGCTGCACACTGCCCATCACTTGTCACCGCCCAGCCTCGCCATTCACAGGGTGTGCTGCATCAGCGTGTGCATTCCACAAGCGGCGTGAAAAAATCACGTGCCGTCTGGGCATTCTGCTGTCCACCTTCTCTCGCAAAGCCCATCTCTTTCCAAAAGGTTCTCAGCAAGCCTCGGGGGAACACAGCTTTTGAATATCCATGGCTGAGGGCGCCACATACTCCACTCTGCGACCTGCTTGCTTGCTGCAAGACCTACCAGGCAGGCACAAGCCAAGTCTAGCCCCTCCTCCTGGCGATTCCCAAGCACAACACCATGACCTTGGACACTGCAGGGTTCACCAGCACTGCAGAACAAAGAAACAAAGGCACATACAACACAGCACAAGAAACAACAAATATTTACCCATCTCGTTTGACGTCAATTCGTCGGCATATGAATTTTGGAAGCTGGACTGGCCGTTGGTCTGGGCAGCCTCAGCCTGCAAAGTGCTTGGCTATGGCAAGGCAGTTTGAATCGAAAGTTGCCTGAACACATCTCGCCGCCACTTCGTCATCTGCTGCGAGCACTTTGGCGCCGACTAGCCAAAACAAGCAACACACACCACCACCACAAGATCAACACAGACTTGCACAGACGCTGTTCGCCAAGCTCGTTTCCACTAGGGCCCCCCACTCGAAGATGGAGAGAAAAGCACAGAGGGGTGGACAACGCAACACAAAGGAGGCAATACCGCACAGTTGCAAACTTCATCTTGCCACACATGCGCGGGAGACGTGAAGATGTTGTTGGGCCTGCACTGGGGGATGAACAAATTGTGCGCCTGCACAATGCAACCGCGTGCATCTGATGAAGATGCAACAGAGCAAGACATGGGTTGCGAAACAAAAAGCCTAGTTCCACAAACCGACACCTTACGGAAGCACCTGGGCTTCAGAACCCCAATCCGCAACGCATTATGCAATATCCCCCAATGACTTTGAAACAATTTTGTACTGTGCCTTCCAACAATACAACAGGCGGCAAGAATGCATATGCGGGTAGAAGCTAAAATTCAGCGTTCCATTATTCGAGCAATGGCTGCCCTCATGCCTTCTTCCACAGCGTGGTTGCACGCCTCCCAGCAAATAGGTAAGCAACATTTCGGCGGCATGGATCGCAAAAGCGAATATCACGCCATCATGAAGTCAAGGTCGTGTTCCAAGATGCGCCTGCGTGCCTGCAGGCCATCATCCAACACAACATCAAGCACAGCCGCAAGCATCGGCATTCGGATAACCAAATTTTCTGCGATGTCGCGCCTGGCCTCCATCCCCTGCCATGCCGCACGCCCAAGAAATTGCACAACAAGCATGCGGCTCCAAGCTTATATAGTTGGCAGGCATGTGCAGGCACGGCACATGCAATCACACAAGAGCTTGTTCAAGAAACACGCGCACACATGCAAGAACAAGAACACCCACCTGCACCATTGACGCAACAGTTGGGTAATTCGTGTCTGTTGGCACCACGCGCACATTTGCCTAAGGGAATCAGAGAACAACTATTTACTTGAAAGCATGGATAATTGGCTCGTGTGCTTCAATCACACCTGCAATGGCAGTTGCTCTGCCCGGCCTTCCAAAAAAACTGGCACCCCCTGTTTTGAAACCAATGTGCCAGCAGTGGCGACGCGGTCAATGTGAGCTTGTATTTGCGCCTGGAGTCTGCCACGGAAAATGATTGCTCGCTATCTGCCTGCCTGCCTACATGCACACCTCCAGCTCACTCACAATGAAAGCTGTAAGGGCGCTCAGCTCACCCACTGCCTTTCACAAGAACGTAACTGATGTGCGAGATTCCATGCAGGCCCAAGCACGCACTGAGTCAAACATGTCTTTTTCTTCGCTAGACCGCACGGATTCAATATTGTCAATGGCTGGCCTCAGCGAGCCATCTGGTGGGTTAGCAGGAAGGACGTTCACTTTCACAGCCAGTGCAGAAGAACCCAAGGTGTCTTGGGGAAGCTGCTGCAACATTGATGCAGATTTCCGTGCACGCCTGTTCAGCAGTGTTTCTGCATGGCATGCAAAAGCTACATGCGTCAATCGGAATTAGCACAGCCTGCTGATCTGGACCGCGCCAGCCATCCTAGGATCGTCGAATGCACGCATTGCCCTCCCAATTGTGTCGCCAATCTGCCGGCGAGCTTCAAGCAAAGCTTTGTTCATCTCCCGCTGCAGCCTGTCCATATTAGCATTCTCAATGTGTTCTCGGCTCTCCTCTAAATTGCCTAGCTCAGCAGCAACCTGCGGCCATGGATGCTGAGGCGGTGCCTGCACTTTGTAAGGTCTCGAAAGAAAATGTAGACATGCCAGCAAATGTGCCAGAACCAAACTCAGCTCAATGTTGGGCAGCATATCCTGCAGACTTTGTTGCACTGGCGGCCTTAGAAGAGCTGTGACAACCGTCGCTGCAGACAAGCACGCAGGCCACATCGGCCAACCATTGCAAGGCACAGGCCGCCCCAAAGATATTCAACCACAAAAAAGTATACAGGGACAATGACATAGCCATTCTTTCTAGCCTGCGGCGTCGTTTTAACACGGAATTCTGCCAAGCAATTCCACGCAGGCAGCAGCACGCTGCCATGAGAGACAAGTGTACATTCGAATAGAACTATTCGGATCACCACGCGAGGGATCCCACCCCTACCTTAAGCACTGCAACTCAAATCAGCAATGTGCAAGAACACCCAATTTACCAGCAGTCTGTTCAAATGGCGCCGCAACATGGGCGGCAAATCCCACAACACACAAGCACAGTCAGGCTCATTCACTGAGGGCTGCCATCTGCACATCCATTTGTCCCAACAGCTGCCTGACCACATCAACACTCCTAAATGTGAGTCCTTCGACTCGGAACATTTAGGGCGCACGTGGCATCTTGCGCGTATTCTTGGTTGTACCACGTGGGCGCGATATGCGGCAATTTCGTCTTCCGCAAATTCAACCTCACAGCAAGCACATCAACACTGGAAGCCGGCAGCAACGGACACGCAGGACCAGATGAGTGGTGACTGCGTTTTGCGCTGGTATTCGTCAAGCGGTTCCGAACCAGTCGCAATAACTTTGTCCGGCTCATCTGGACGCACGAACCCTGACAAAAACAAA
>Ga0115006_10002899_pt1 | contig 11503 bp, 8 predicted proteins | sample ArcOceMetagenome_3_FD_88943 | JGI IMG/M metagenome (GOLD analysis project Ga0115006, IMG submission 88943) | Marine eukaryotic phytoplankton communities from Arctic Ocean - Arctic Ocean- Svalbard ARC20M Metagenome | ecosystem: Environmental > Aquatic > Marine > Oceanic | place: Arctic Ocean...
CCTCATAGCGTAGTGGAACCACATGATCCATCTCGAACTCATTCGTGAAACATTACAGCGGCGAGAATACTGGTAGGGTGACTTACTGGGAAGTTAGCACAGCGTCAAGGTATTTTTTTTATTCTTTATACTTAAAGTTAATGAAGATTACTGGGAATTATGCAGTCATAGAAGCAAGTGGTAAACAGTTTTGGGTTGAGCCCAATAAATATTATGACATCGACCGTCTTCCATTTAATCCAGGTGACGAAATAGTTTTAAATAGAGTTCTAGCGACAAGTACTGATGGTTCTATTTCAATTGGGCAACCTTGTTTAAATGGTAAATCTGTTCAAGCTAAAGTTCTGAGACACCTTCGTGGTCCTAAAGTGACGGTTTATAAAATGAGACCTAAAAAGAAGACACGTTTAAAGCAAGGACATAGACAAGAACTTACTCGTATTTTCGTTGATTCTATTTAATTTATTATACAAATTTGTTATGGCACATAAAAAAGGTAGTGGTAGTTCAAAAAATGGTCGTGATTCAAATGCCTCACGTTTAGGCGTTAAAAAGTTTGGTGGTCAAGCTGTAACTAGTGGCTCTATTATCATTCGTCAGAGAGGAACGCGATTTAAGCCTGGTTTAAACTGTGGTTTAGGAAAGGATAATACAATCTTCGCGACGGTTTCAGGTACAGTTGTTTTTGAAGGTAAGCACAGAGGTAGTAAGACAGTTACTATTATTTAGTTCGTCCCCTGAATCAGGGGACGAACTAAATAATAGTATAAAAAAGCACAAACTCGTCATCAATTCATTTTGCTAGTGGTTGAGGTTTAGTGGAAGAAACACCATATTGACACACTTAGCAAAAGTAAGAGTGAAATAGTCAGACCCAGTATTTCGGTCATTAGTTCTTTTATTTGCTCTTGCTTTTTTGTTTTTACTTATATTTTGCTAAAATGGTAGTTCGACACATTTAAATATATCATTAGTTACAATGTACCTATATTTAAAGCATAGGTACATCGTTAGGTCTTTAACTTACTTTTTCTGCAGGTTTTTCACATTGAATTACATGAACGTTACCGTTATCATCAGCATCAATGATAACATTATCACCTGGTTTAACTCTTTCACTTAAAAACTCTTCAGCAAGACTATCTTCAAGTAGACGCATAACAGCTCGACGTAATGGTCTCGCCCCATAAATCGGGTTATAACCTTCATTTACTAAGTGAGTCTTAAAGTTCGGTGTGATTGTTAGGTGAATACCTTGGTCGTCACTACGTCCTAAAACATCTTTTAACATGATTTCAGCAATTTCAGCAACTTCATCTTTCGTTAACTGTCGGAATACGATAATTTCATCTAGACGGTTTAAGAATTCAGGTCTGAAGTATTGCTTTAACTCTTCCTTAACAAGAGATTTAATACGGTTGTATTGAGAATCTGCAGGGTTTTCAGCTAGTTCAAAACCTAGTCCACCACCCTTTTCAATAACCTTTGACCCGATATTCGAAGTCATAATTATTAAGGTGTTTTTAAAGTCAATAGTTCGTCCTTTAGCATCTGTTAGTCGTCCATCTTCTAGCATTTGAAGTAAAAGGTTAAACACGTCTGGGTGTGCTTTCTCTACCTCATCGAATAAAACTACTGTGTAAGGACGGCGTCTTACTGCTTCCGTCAATTGTCCACCTTCGTTATAACCAACGTATCCTGGAGGTGATCCAATTAATTTTGACACAGTATGTCTTTCCATGAACTCAGACATATCAAGTCGAACCATTGCATCTTCTGAACCAAAGAAATAAGATGCAATTGCTTTTGTTAATTCTGTTTTACCAACTCCAGTTGGACCAGAAAAAATAAAACTTGCTATTGGTCTATTTGGATTTTTCAATCCAACACGTGCTCTTCGGATAGCTTTTGAAACGGCAACAACTGCTTCATCTTGACCAATAATACGGTTATGAAGTGTTTCTTCCATATTTAACAATTTCTCTGATTCAGATTTTGTTAACTTAGTTACTGGAATTCCTGTCCATGCAGCTACAATATCAGCAATGTCATCTTCATTTACGACTAGTTGCTTTTGATTTTTAGCTAACGCTCTATCTGCCTTATAAGAAATCGCTATTGCTGCGATTTGGGCTTTAATTTCTAGTTCGCGTTCTTGAATTTGACCAGCTTTTTCAAAATCTTGTGCACGTACAGCTTCATCTTTCGAATTAATAATTTCTCTTAATTCCTTATCTAATTCTTTTGCAGCTGGGGGTAACTTTGAGCTTAGAAGTCGAACACGTGAACAAGCTTCGTCAATTAAATCAATTGCTTTATCAGGTAAGAATCTATCTGTAATGTATTGGTCCGCAAATTTAGCTGCTGCTTCAAGAGCCTCTTTTGAAATATTTAGCTTATGGTGCTTCTCATATCTTGCTCTTAGTCCAGTTAGAATTTTTACACTTTCTTCTACACTAGGTTCACCAACAAGGACAGGTTGGAATCGACGCTCAAGTGCTGGGTCTTTTTCGATGTGTTTTCTATACTCTTCTAAAGTTGTTGCTCCAATACATTGTAATTCACCCCTTGCTAATGCTGGCTTTAAAATATTTGCAGCGTCAATAGCACCTTCTGCAGCTCCCGCCCCAACTAATGTGTGTACTTCATCTATTAATAGAATAACATCATCAGCTGAACGAATTTCGTCCATAATTTTCTTTAAACGTTCCTCGAACTCACCTCGATACTTAGTACCAGCAACAAGTAAACCAATGTCTAATGTTACTACTTTTTTATTTTCAAGAGTTTCAGGTATATCCGCATTAATAATTCGCTGAGCTAAACCTTCTGCAACTGCTGTTTTTCCAACACCAGGTTCACCAATAAGAACTGGGTTATTTTTAGTTCTTCGACCTAAAATTTGAACAACTCTTTCAATTTCCTTAGATCGTCCTACAACAGGATCTAATTTGTTAGAAGCTGCTTTTTCCGTAAGATCAGATCCGAACTCTTCTAAAGTAGGGGTTTTACTACGATCCTGTGATACACCTGGAGTTGCCGGTGCATCACCTAGAATCTTGATAACTTGTGTTCGTACTTTTGAAAGGTCCACTTCTAAGTTTTCTAAAACACGGCCAGCAACACCTTCACCTTCACGAATAAGACCTAAAATTAGGTGTTCTGTTCCAATATAATTGTGACCCAGTTGTCGAGCTTCTTCTAACGAAAGCTCTAAGACTCTTTTAGCTCTTGGTGTAAATGGAATTTCTACAGCTACGAATCCAGACCCTCTTCCTATTATTTTTTCAACTTCAAATCGAGCATCTTTTAAATTTACGCCCATTGATTTTAGAACTTTTGCCGCAACACCAGTACTTTCTCCAATAAGACCTAAAAGTAACTGTTCTGTTCCTACAAAATTGTGCCCAAGTCGGCGTGCCTCTTCTTGAGCAAGCATTATAACTTTAATAGCTTTCTCAGTAAATCTTTCAAACATTTTGTCGCAAGATTGTGATCTCTTTAACCTTTAATGGATCACTCATTGTATTTATTGTAATTCAGAAACGTTTATATCCGTCTCTTTAAATTCGGGATGACAGGATTTGAACCTGCGCCATCCTGCTCCCAAGGCAGGCGCGCTACCAAACTGCGCCACATCCCGATTCCAATATAGGATAACATTAATATTTAAAATTGTCAAAGCTTAACCAGGGATGGAAGGATTCGAACCTGCGAATGGCGGAGTCAAAGTCCGCTGCCTTACCACTTGGCGACACCCCTTATTCTTATAGGATCTTATCATAACATTGTGAAATATTCAAAGTATTCTCAAGTTTTAGGTAACTCTTTACCATCTTTGGGTTGTGAACAGAGTTTTTATGTTTTTATACTTTCTTATTAAGCACGGTGGAAATAATAAAAGTGAATTTTAGACCGAATTGGAGAAAAAGGAAAATTTTTTTCGGGAAGACAAAACGTTTTGTTACGGACAATTTATTCTTTCAAGTGCAATATTTCCAACCTAAGGCGGATTAATTAAAAAAATGATACATCACATTTTTTGTACATATCATTTTTTTAATTAAATTAAGATCACCTAATATCAGGCTTTCATACTTTGAAAGAAATATCTTTAAAATTATGTTTATTTCTAAATAAAAAACAGCTCTAAATTAGATGAATAAATTCTCTTTATGCTTTTCTTGAGTAGTACTCAACAACTAATAGCTCATTTAGTTTCAGAGCTACCCAATCTCTTTCTACTACACCAACAATCTTCCCAACAAGATTTTCTTTGTCTAGATTTAAGTGACTTGGTATATTTGCTAAACTTGGGAATTCTAAATAACGCTTAACTAGACCTTTAGATCCATCTTTTTCAACGATGGAAACGGTTTCACCAGGCTGACATCCGTAGCTAGCTATTGAAACTCGTGTATTATTAACTTTAATGTGTCCGTGATTAATTAACTGGCGGGCAGCAGGAATTGTCGGTGCCATACCTAATCTAAAAACAATACTATCCAATCTCATTTCTAATAATTGAAGTAGTACTTGTCCAGTTGAACCTTTCATTCGTCGTGCTTGTCTGACATATGAAATTAGTTGACTTTCTTTCAATCCATAATTAAAGCGTAGTTTTTGCTTTTCTTCTAGACGGATAGCATATTCTGTTGGTTTACGTTGTTGCTGACCATGTTGTCCTGGTCTATATGACTTTGAAGTAATTTTCTGAGTAAGGCCTGGTAATTCACCTAGACGCCTTGTTACTCGAAGGCGTGGTCCTCTATAACGCGACATTCATCTATATGATTAGTTTATAGACTCATTGTAAATTTAATTTATTTTTACCATATAAGCATTATTTAGGCCGAGTTGGATTTGAACCAACGTAGGTTGCCCAGCGGATTTACAATCCGCCCCCTTTAACCACTCGGGCATCGACCCCTATATTAATAATAAAGTGTCATTATGAATGTGTCAACTCATTACCGTATTTTTATTTAGACGAATATGTAAAGTATTCGTCTAGATTTTTTATGCACCAATACTAGCCCAATCCACATCTACATTATCAATAATTAAAGATGAGTTATAGATTTGTAGAATAATTAGTAAAAATACAAAGAATAAAGCCATAAAGATAGCCATAACAACAGTAGTTCCCCAACCAGGAGCTACTTTACCATATTCTGAGTTTAGTGGCTTTAAAATTTCTCCTAATCTAGTTCTTAACGCCATAGTAGTTTATATAATGCGAAAGTTTTTTTATAATAGTGCTCATAATAATATTATAAAAAACTCCTATTAATTATTTCTTATTTTATGGAAACTGCTACAATTATAAGTATATTTATTTCTAGCTTCTTGTTAGGTATTACAGGTTAATCTATCTACACAGCTTTTGGTCCGCCTTCTAAAGATTTACGTGATCCTTTTGAAGAACACGAAGAATAACTTCAGTATATTATTAAATAACCAAATATAGAACTTAAATTCAAGGCTAAGCCTTGAATTTAAGTTCTATATTTGGTTATTTAATAATTCTAGGAGGATCTCTAAAGAAGATCGCAAAAAAGATAACCATTAATGTTCCAATTAATAAAAACGTGTATACTAGTGCTTCCATTTGTGTAAGACTCCTTTATTTGTTTGATTTCTTAAAATAAATTTAAAATTAACTAAACAATACCTTGCTTCTTAGTTGTCTTATCACCAAGTTTTTGGAACGCACCGAATTCTACTTGTTCCATTACTTCAGCACCAATACCTGTAAATACATCACGGAAGATTGTACGGCCACCGTGCCATAAATGTCCTAGGAAGAATAATAATGCAAAGTTCGCGTGTCCAAATGTGTACCAACCACGTGGGCTACTTCTGAATACACCATCAGATTCTAAAGTTGTTCTATCGAACTCAAATACTTCACCTAGTTGTGCTTTTCTTGCATACTTTTTAACAGTAGGGGCATCTGCGAATGTTTGTCCGTTTAGCTTACCACCATAGAAGTTTACTGTAACACCAACTTGTTCAATACTATACTTAGATTCTGCACGACGGAATGGAATGTCCGCACGAACAATACCATCTTTGTCAATTAAGATAACAGGGAAAGTTTCAAAGAATGCAGGCATTCGACGAACACTTAATTCTCTTCCTTCCTTATCTTGGAACACTGGGTGTCCAAGCCATGCTTCAGCGATACCATCACCTTTATTCATTGGACCTGCACGGAAAAGACCACCTTTCGCAGGGTTATTACCAATGTAATCGTAGAAAGCTAACTTATCTGGAATACGAGACCATGCCTCGCTTAAAGATAATCCTTCACTTAATGAAGTTTCAACTCTTCTTTCAATCTCTTGCTGGAAATATCCACTATCCCATTGGTATCTAGTTGGACCAAATAACTCAATTGGTGTATTAGCACAACCATACCACATAGTTGCTGATGTAATAAATGCTGCAAAGAATACAGCTGAAATACTACTAGATAAAACCGTTTCAATGTTACCCATACGTAATGCTCTGTATAGTCTTTGAGGCGGTCGAACTGTTAAGTGGAATGTACCTGCTAAGATTCCTAAAATTCCTGCAGCGATGTGGTGAGAAGCAATTCCACCTGGGTTGAACGGATTAAATCCTTCTGGTCCCCATGACGGTGCTACTGGTTGTACTCTTCCAGTAATACCATATGCGTCTGAAACCCAGACACCTGGTCCAAAGAAACCTGTTACGTGGAATGCACCAAAACCGAAACATAATGCTCCAGCTAAGAATAAGTGAATACCAAAGATTTTAGGTAAATCTAAAGCTGGCTCACCTGTTCTAGGATCACGGAATAACTCTAAATCCCAATAAGTCCAGTGCCATACAGCAGCTAAGAAACACATACCTGATAAGATAATGTGAGTTAAAGCAACACCTTCAAAACTCCAAATTCCTGGGTTAGATACGCTTTCTCCTGTGATACTCCAACCACCCCACGAATCAGTAACTCCAAGTCGAGCCATAAATGGCATAACAAACATGCCTTGTCTCCACATTGGATTTAATACAGGGTCTGATGGATCGAAAACAGCTAGTTCATAAAGAGCCATTGAACCAGCCCAACCAGAAACTAATGCTGTGTGCATTAAGTGAACTGCAATTAATCTTCCCGGGTCGTTAAGTACGACCGTGTGTACACGATACCATGGTAGTCCCATTGACTACACGTCTCCTTTAATAAAAATTTTTTTGACTTTCTTACACCTACAATAATATAGTATTTTCAAAATATTTCATCAGAAAAAAACTATACGATACTAATTATGTAACAGGTAAAAGTGAGGTATCAATAAGTTTATTTAAATAGTAAGTAAAGCTTGCACACGTCTTTTCGGTTGTAAATGTCTTGTAACTCGTTTCGATTAGTATGTAGATAAAATCAATGTTTTTCAAAAAATACTTGAGGTTTACATCAAAACTGTTTATGCACTCACCTTTCATTTGTTTTTAATCTATAGTTTTCAACGTAACATTTACTTTTAACGAAACTTGTTCAACTAAATTTATTGTGGAACACCGATTAAGAAAAATTTTATTTAGTTTAAATAAGGTCTGGTTCAATTTTAATTTACAAACTCGTTTACTGACTATTGCTACATTTGTTATTTCCTTAACTACAGGTAGTTTAACTTTTTGGGCACTTAATCGTATTCAATATGAAACTCAGACAAGTGATACTCGTTTTGCAAGAGACCTGGGCTTACTTCTAGCAGCTAACGTAACACCACTTTTAGATAATGGTAATTATGAAGATCTCTTTAGCTTTTCAGAGCGGTTTTATAACAATGCGTCCAGTATCCGTTATATTTTATATTCTGACAACAAGAATATAATTTTTTTTAGTATTCCATTTTCGTTAGATGAACTCTCAGATTTTAAAACTCTTCAAAATATTTTTAAAGCTGATCCAGAAAACCTTCTAATTATAAGACGCCCTATTAATGGTAGCCAATTAACAGACGTTTTCGTTCCATTGTCTAATAGCACTACAAACCTTGGTTTTTTAACTCTGGGAATAAACTCAAACCCAACTATAATAACTACTTCATATCTAATTAGAGATTTAACTACTGCTGTTTTTATTTCTATTTGGGTAATGGTGATTCTAGGTGCAATTTTTAATGCTTTAACAATTACAAAACCTATTAAAGAACTTTCAATTGGCGTTAAAAATATAACGGAAGGTAACTTTTTACAGCGTATTGACTTACCTCTTGGTGGTGAGTTTGGAGAATTGGTAATTAGTTTTAATGAGATGGGTAATAAGTTAGAGAATTATGAAAAGAAAAATATTGAGAAAATTACTTCTGAGAAAATAAAATTAGAAACCCTGGTTTTGACTATAGCAGATGGCGCTATTTTATTAGATTCTCAGTTACAAATCATTTTGATAAACCCAATAGCACGTCAAATGCTAGGACTAAATGAGAGTATTGTTTTAGGAAAATCCCTTGTAGATTACTTACCCAATGAGATAGGAATTTATTTACTTCCGACATTAAAATTACTGCTAGAGGAGAAATATGTAAATTCATCAAGTTATGTGACAAAAGAATTTTGTTTTAAATTACTTACAGAAAATCAAACAACTGTTCGTATTTTATCAACGGTTGTTCTTGATCAAAAATCTAAAAATTCTAGAGGTATTGTATTAACATTGCAAGACGTTAGTCTTGAATTTGAGTTAAATAGAGCAAAGAGCTTATTTATAAGTAATGTATCTCATGAGCTCAGAACTCCTCTTTTTAACATTAAATCGTTTATTGAAACTATTCATGAATACAATGACACACTTACTAACAATCAGAAACTAGAGTTTTTGCAGGTTGTTAATAGTGAAACCAACCGTCTTTCTCGCCTAGTCAATGATGTTCTAGATTTATCCAAGTTTGAATCTGAAAAAAGTTTTAAATTCGATTCTCTAAATGTGGAGTACCTTATTCAGCAAACTCTTCAATCTTACCAATTAACAGCTAAAGACAAATCTATAAAACTTTTGGTAGATATAGATAGTAATTTACCACCTATTCAAGGTAATTTTGATCTACTACTGCAAGTTTTAAGTAACTTAGTAAGTAATTCTTTGAAATTTAGTTATGAAGAAAGTTACTTAACCGTTCGTGCTTACGAACTTAATTTAAATAGTTATTCTAAGTATAAGGACAAGTTTTCATCACCTTATTCTAATAGTATTGTTCGAATTGAAGTAACAGATATTGGTATTGGATTAGATTCAACGTACAAAGATAATGTTTTCGATAGGTTTTCTCGTGTCGAAAATAATATTCATACTCTTGAAGGTACAGGTCTAGGTCTTTCTATTGTTAAAACAATTCTCCAAAAGCACTATTCCGATATTAAGCTTGTCACTAAACAACGCTTTGGTACAGTTTTTTACTTTGATATAAAGGTAAGGTGACTTTAAAAGAATAAGCTAGTGAAGGGACTTGAACCCATAACCTACTGATTACAAATCAGTTGCTCTACCAATTGAGCTACACCAGCTATAAACAATATTATCAAAAAAAAACCTAAAATCCAAGATTATTTTAGTTTTTTTGGTAAAATAATTTTACATTTATCTAAATATCTAAAATACCCTATGTCTGAAAAACCTAATATTCAAGATCTAGTTAAGTACGTTGAAAAGTCTTATCTTAAAGAAGATTTGCCTGTAATCAAAGTTGGTGATACCGTTCGTATTGGTCTTTTGATTCAGGAAGGAGATAAAAAACGTATTCAAAACTCAGAAGGTATTGTTATTTCAAAAAATAATACAGGCTTGAATTCGACAATAACAGTACGAAAAATTTTTGCTAATGGTGGATTAGAACGAGTTTTTTTAATACACTCGCCGCAAGTTAAAGAAATTAAGATTGTCCGAAGAGCAGTCGTTCGACGAGCTAAACTTTATTATCTTCGTGGAAGATCTGGTAAGTCAGCTCGCTTAAAGCAAGCACTTTAGGATAATAGTACCCGGTATTCATACAGGGTACTACTTTTCATTTTATAAAGTGGGAACGAGTACCTATAGTATTAACACAGATAAAAATAATGGCTGGTTAATCATCTCTGGTTTAAATAGTAGACATTTACTTTCATTTAATGTTTTCGCTTCATTTTTATACTATTTAACATTTATTCATGCAAACTTTTACCCAAATCTTTGTTTTCAATTAGTAAGTTAGATCAAAGTTGAGAACGATTTTTATGTGATCTATTCGAGATTGTCGTTTCTAATCCATGAAATCTACTCTTATCTAGTAGTTTAACAAAACAAAATGTTCATGGAACTCACTATCGAAGCCTTCTAAGAAAAATAGTTACAGATTAAAATTAAAGTCGCATTCTAAGTATCCTTTTTTGGTCCCATCTCTTATCCTATCTCTTGTCCCATGTTGCGAGAATAAATAGATCTTTTTGTAAAAGCTTCTCATTAAATTGTTCGTTGCTTTAGTTTCATTTACATAACGAAACATTGAATGTTATATTCGTCGGTCACTCTTTATATTTGACCTTAGGTGTTAAATAATGTTTTATGTTATATATTTATATATGTAGTGAAAAAGAACATCGTGACTTTTCGAGATAGTATGCTCTTGGGATTAATCGTTAAAAATAAGCTAACTCCATGTAAGTTTTTAATATTGTATCTAGCTGGATTCGAACCAGCGATGTCTCTCGAAACGGATTATGAGTCCGGTGCCTTCGGCCGCTTGGCTATAGATACCTAAATGAAATTATTAAAAGAGTTTTATGTTAACATAAAACTCACTTAGGCCCAGTAGGATTCGAACCTACATTAGAGACTTAGAAGGTCCCGGTCCTGATCCCTTAGACGATGAGCCCTAAGCCCTTATTGGGCGGTACTGGATTTGAACCAGTGACCACCTGCTTGTAAGGCAGGCGCTCTACCACTGAGCTAACCGCCCTCAAAACAAATATAGTCGTTTTATTTAAAAAAGGCAACCCTTTTATACGCATTTTTAATTTCTTGTATTATAATGGTACAAGAAATTAATTCAGGCGTAAAAATGGGTTTAAATTTACAAGAAGAATATAATAAAACTAAAATTAATGATGTTTTAGAGCAATTGGATAAAGACCTGATTGGTTTGGTACCTGTAAAAACGCGTATTAAAGAAATCGCTGCACTTTTGTTGGTTCACCGTTTAAGAAAAGGATTAGGTTTAACAACCTCAAATGCTGGTTTACATATGTCGTTTACTGGTAGTCCTGGCACTGGTAAGACAGCTGTTGCTGTTAAGATGGCGGACATTCTTTACCGATTAGGCTATATACAGAAAGGTCATTTAATTACAGTAACGCGTGACGATCTTGTTGGTCAATATATTGGCCACACTGCACCTAAGACAAAAGAAGTTTTAAAACAGGCAATGGGTGGAGTGTTATTTATCGATGAAGCGTATTATTTATATAAGCCTGATAATGAAAGAGATTATGGTTC
>Ga0115006_10002900_pt1 | contig 11501 bp, 14 predicted proteins | sample ArcOceMetagenome_3_FD_88943 | JGI IMG/M metagenome (GOLD analysis project Ga0115006, IMG submission 88943) | Marine eukaryotic phytoplankton communities from Arctic Ocean - Arctic Ocean- Svalbard ARC20M Metagenome | ecosystem: Environmental > Aquatic > Marine > Oceanic | place: Arctic Ocean...
AGCCCATCATATGAGCGAGGTTTCCAGCCCAATCGAGGGATGGATCCGCTTCGATGATGCTTCCATTTCGAAAAGTACGGCGGTATATTGCTGCTGCGATACCAGGTAATCTAGCAATACAGTCAAGAGAGTCCTCAAAGGTTGGATCCCAATAGTCAGATTTGTGCAACCCGTTCTGATATGCGAGAGCAAATTTTGAGTCCGGTTGCATTGCCATAATTGCGCATGATAACTGTGTCATGGGATGCGTTTTGGCAGGAAGCGCATCTAGCACCTTGAATACCTGAGGGGGAGTTTCAGCTCTCTTTTGAAGTTCCGCAGAAAGACTGACAGCTTGCTGCTTGCTCGGTATATTACCAGTAAGCAAAAGCCAGAGCAAACCTTCCGGTAGTGGCTCGCCAGATGGAGTGGCTTTCGGCAACTTCTGCTGCAACTCGGTGATCGTGTGGCCACGGAAACGGATGCCGTCCTCAGCATCGAGTAGGGACGTTTCCCATAACAACCCAGGGACACCCCTCATCCCGCCTAACGCCATGTTCACGGTCACTTCCCCTAGAGATTTGCTGCCGAATGACGTCTTTATATTCTTAAGACGCTCTTGAAGGGAAGGTATGGCTTCGGCAAACGCACATTTCAAGTCGCAGTCAGCTGATATTCCTTGTGTTGCGACACAACGGCTGCCGAACAACAACGGATACAATTGAGGGGAAGCGCGCACGCTAAGACTCTGTGGCGCGTTTACAGGCACCACCATGCCGAGGGCTAAGCGGCGGAGTGTGTGTGTTAATTTCATGCTCTCCTTGCACCACTTCTCCGTCGTTTGTAAAGTGCCTGTCGATGTGCCGGAGTTACACGTCGCTCGGCGTTGACATACGCATAATATCATAGTATACTCTTAACTAAAAACAGGCAAATCAAAGTTATTAAACGACGACGAAACTCGTAATATATAATAATAAGATTATTACGCATATATATGATTATATATGTATATATACTTGTATATAATATATATATATATAAGATTATATATATACAATAATCAATATATATATATATACGTACATGCATATATATATATATATATATATTGTGTTTGCCCACTGGAGTGATTGTGATATATATATACATGATGATATAATAAATAAATATATTACATATAGATTTTTATTATCCATACATAATATATTATTACATAAATGTCGTAAAAAACAACCTTCGGTACGGTTTGGAAGGTAGTTGAGTTTCAAAACGATCGAAAGAACTGAACTCGACTACGTGGCCCGGTTTCCACGCTTGTTTCCAGGCTCTTGAGTTGCCAGACAACTGTTCCTTCGCCGCTGATGGCTCGCAGATATGACTCGCACACAACTACTTTTAGTCCAGAAGGCAGACTTTACCAGGTTGATGTCACTTTCAAGTCTCCTTAAGGCAACCCACTGAAGCGTTCTCGATGCGTTTGACCCTGTATGTCGGTTGAGTATGCCATTGAAGCTATAAGCCATGCGGGTGCCGCCGTTGGAATTCGAACGACAAAAGGCGTGATTCTTGCAGCAGAAAAGAAAATTCTTTCCAAGGTTTTGGTTTCACTGTCGCTTGCTTCCCTTTGGGTTATCGATTCTCAAATCTTTTGGCCAGCTTTTGGAGACGGGCACGGCTTCTGAGAAGATGTGCAAATTGGATGACCACGTCGCTGTCGCCGTTGCCGGTATAAATTCCGACGCGAATCTTTTGATCAATGCTGCGAGGTTAGGAATCCTTGATGAGCGGTATATCTTCAACTGATAAAGAACTCCAACAGGCTCTTCGCACAGAGATATGCAGCGAGCTACTCTGAACCAGTCCCGGTTGAGCAACTGGTTCACCACCTGTGTGATCAGAAGCAAGGTTACACACAATTTGGTGGCTTGCGTCCCTTTGGTGTTTCTTTTCTTTACGCGGGCTGGTTTGTTTTTTATATCCTTTTCCCATTAAACTTTCCTAAGTCTCGCATCTTAGGGATCAAAGCTCTGGCTTTCAACTTTATCAAAGCGATCCCTCCGGCAACTATGCCGGCTGGACGGCGAGGTCATAACTTTCATCGTGTTTGTATGGTTTTGTAGAAATGCACGGCTTTAATGTAGGATGTTATTACGAATGTTCCCTTGCGAACGGCTACAGCGATAGGTGCAAATAATCAGGCTGCACAAGCTATTTTGAAATCTGAATACACTCCAAGCATGTCTGTTCTTGCAGCTAGGAAGCTTGCCCTGAAAGTGTTGAAACAAACGATGGACAGCACGCGACTAATGCCCGAAAAAGTCGAGGTGTGTGAAGTAGCATACTCTTCTGAAGTTGCGAGTCAGGAACACATACGTTTTCACGAGCTATCCAGTGATGAACTGGTGGAGCTGTGCGACTGGGCAAACAGTGCAGTCTTGCCGAGTGAAATTTGAATATAATTAGAGTGAGAACCCGTGAGTTTGGGCAACGGCACTCGTTGTTCAAGGAACTAAGAGTTTGATGTTTGAAAAGGAGTTTTATCGTCCCGTTTCATGCTTCAGAAACAAGTGTGTGCACTAGCTCAGACAATACGATTTCCTCAGCTCGGACTGTCAGCTTCATAGCCACATCTCCTGACGAGTCGATCCCTAATTTCATCTGAATCAAAATTGGGATATCGCCAACAAATAGTCCAGAAAGCAACGTAGTGTGAGACCGTGCACCTGGTGGCACCACATCAGTTCCTTCACAAGGCTGCAAGCCGAGGGTTAACATCACTGCATCCACCGCTTCATCCAGGCTCTTTCGAATACCCAAGCCGTAGTCATCAACTCGTTCACTCTCCGTCGGTAGTGCATCCCATACCTGCGTTGATTTTGGTGTGAATTTCGTGAGATGAGGGTAGAAGATTATATTACCGTGCGGAAATGAGCCAATGGGGACGCCTTCATAAAGTCGAGCGGGGATAGTTCAATATCCTCCAGGGTATATTCGTCTTCATAGCCATCTTCTTCAGCTTGTCCACTTGCAGGATCAACTTCTTTGGAAGTGAACCTGAGGGTGCAGGCGAATTTGGCGGAACTGAATGCGTTCTGCTAAGACATGACAGATTGTAAAAGTAACTAAACTTGCAAAGAAAAATAGATGTACCTCATCTCGCTGAAATGCCACAAATGTGGATCCTGACGTGCCAAGAGGCATGCTTTTTAGCTCAACAGAAGCTATTTGAGCAAAGCAATCCTCGCCCTCGATTAAATCCATTACCACAGAAACATCTTCCAAAATTTGCTCCTCGATTGTGTTCGTGCATTGGTACTGGAACGCGACATATTTTTCAAATATGTGTTTTGTGCAGGTGACCTGCGGGTGCAAATAGCCGTAAAACACGAAACCAACCCTCTATCGAAATTATACCACCTTATATTCAGTCTCGGCTTCCGTTAGTTCAATTGTAGGGCAGCTCTGTAGGCGGAAAACTTGTTATCACGCGTCCCTTACAACTAAGCGTTTGACCACGTACCTTGAAAATTGGTCCAAACTTGACAAACTCGGGTAAATTCAATACCGATTCTTGAGAGTTCAAGATATCCTGATCTATGGAGGGTGAAATTCCTCTATGTGCCTGGTTCGCTAGAGCTGAATCTTCGCATCCGAAAGCAAACGGAGAGGCTTCAGTGCGTTCAATCGCTGAAACATCAAAGGCGACTTCGTTTGAAACATCCAGATAGCGGAAGAGGGCACTTTCCATAGAAGCAATAGAGTACGGTTTTTCGTTCTCATAATTAGTACTATCACGTGATGACCTTTTTTGCAGTGAAGATAAGCAAAATGCTGCGCGGTCTCGAACTTCATCGTCGTTGTCATAAAGGCATCTCCTCAACAGCTGCAATATGTGCGGCAGTAAACCGGGACACAGAGAACCAAATTTGGCCAGGGCAGAAACAGCGGACGCCCGAATGGTAGCGTTTTCAAGAATCACCCTGTTGTATATGTACCGGATGTATTTGCTTGGATCTGATGTAAGCGGACCCTGTTGTCCGAGGATGTGAAGTATTTGCGAAGAAAGATATGTGAACTCGCAGTCTTCAATGAACTCGCTCAACTGCGCTAGGCCTGCGTCTTTGGCATCAGGTATTTCCTGAACGATGCTTAAAATGCAGTCAACAATTGATTTCTTGTACTCAAATCCGCCCTCTTCTCGGAGAATGCTGGACAAGAAGTTCATTAGGACACGATGTTTCTGGGGAAACTTCAGAGACAGGCTCCGGATCGATTCGACAACCACTACTTTGAATTCATCCTACGTTTTGAGGAGAATCAGAAAATTGAAAACAAGCGGAAGATGCCCGGGCGCACCTGAATATCAGCCATAAAAGACATGATTTGTTTGAGCAGTCTGTCTATTGACGACTCGTTACCAGTTTTTAAAAGCGTTGTTATTGCCAGTGTTGCTATTGATCGATTGTGATCAGAAATCAGGCCTTCCATTTCAATGTTGCAAGAGTTCAGTGCCGCTGGGTGCAACATAGCTACTTTGTTAAGTGCACGAATTGCAGCAAAACGAAGTGTGGGCTTGGAGGATGAGAGAAAAAGTTGCAGAACAGTAATCGCAGGCTGTAATTCTCGGGACGTGACTTGGTTCAAGTTGATGATCGCCCTGCAAGAAAAGGATTACACATCGCGAGGAACAGCAAGGGAATGATCTGCCGACGCAAAGTTGTTTCTGAAGAGTACCTGACAGCTTCAAATATAACCATCTCAGATTTATTCCTGAGACAATTTTCCAAGTAATCGAAAAAAGGCCTCGCTTCGCCTTCACAATCTGACGCTTTGCTTTCGCTTATCACCTGGTCATGTTTTAATCAACAAACTAAGTAATAATTTAAATAAAAAAAAGATAACCTTTGAGACATAGCGGATTATTAAGCTATGCGCCAAAGGAGACCGAACGCTGTTCCTCGTAAGCTGCGAAACCAATTTAGTTATTGCCAGACGATCGCTTTGCCGTATTTTGTGCAACAGGCTTATGGCATGAAACTGCACAACAGGATTTTTGGAGCTCATTGCCTCTTGGACCTCATTATTCCAGCGTCTTACAATGTCTGAGTTGACCTGCAACCAATAAAATGATAAGCTATTGCTTTGAAAAAAAATGGATCGGACCAAGGATACTACCTCGAGCAGGTGAATTCCCGAGACGAGAGCAGCGGAGGACACTACGGCGTTCTTGTCCACGACAGCCTGTTTAAGGTATCTTTCTATTTGACCAAGTAAACCTGCGTCCGTGATGTTACAAAGCACCCTGATCGCATTAGCTCGATACAAATCTATGGGGCTGTTCATATCTTTCATCAGCGAGGATGTCACAATTATAACCTAAAGCAAAGGAAGAAAGGTCAATCCACCGCTGCAAATTGGAAACATCAAGATGACACAACATATGTTTTCTGACCTCATCAGCAGATGGGCAAATTTCTTTTATGATCAGGTACACCATTCGCCTGAGATTGCTGTCTTTGGACTGGAAGAGTTTTGTGACGGCAAAAAAAACGTCCGTTGCCTCCGTCTGCAACAAGGACGAGCATTAGAGCGCGTCGGGTCCCTTGTGATCGCCCTTAAAGCAGATAAGGCTTCGCACGGAACTTACCTTCGTGAAAGTGTCCCCTTGGTTGCAGAGGTACAGGAGCTTCGTGATCACCTAACACGGCAGTTCGATTATAAACAAAATAGTTATCAAGAACGATAACTTCGTAGGAAGGGCATTCTCGGGCGAACCTGCTGGCATCGACGAGCGTCTAGCTGAGAATCGTTGAAACAACGCGCTTCTTGGAGGACCGCCCCTTTTTCTATCCCCCAAAAAGGAGAGAAGTCCAGGGCATCCTCATCATCTTCGTCGCGCTTCTTCCCAACATCTGATATGTTGGATTGGTTGGTGTCGCCCATTGAGACCTAAGTCGACTATCTTGAAGTTTGTGCCCCTTCAACCAGTGCGCCGACAACCTTTCAGTGCGTCTCAAAAGTGTGTGCCGCGGCGTAGAATGAGTGTTACTTTGAATCTTAAGGTTACGTAGGTGGTAATTAATAATATATACTTTTATCAGATCATAATAATAAGTTACCCTCGAAGGTACCTTCGTATAATCTTTAGGGTGGTCACACCTGCTGGTTGAAATCCAGAATACATGGTATATATTACGAGGATAGATACCTTCGTTCGTAAGTTTCGTATTATATTTATTACGAATGAACTACATATATATTGCGAAGTACGAAACGTAGGTATTCTATAAATATCGACGACGAACAATTAAAATATTTAAGATTATTTTTGATACCAATGACTGCAATATAGGCGGAAGCCAATATTGCTGTCACGAGCGACGAGCGTGTATACGTCTGTATCTTATTAGATAGAGAACCTACCTTATTATGATATTATTATTATTATTTATATTCGTTCGTTATTCGTAATATATAATAAAATATGGGCAACAAGGAAAATTACATACGCTGACGGATTCTCGACCGACCGGATCCTACCAGAGCAATATATATTTTCGGTGACTATAGCTAGCTAGCTGTACCCAAGAAGCTGTACCCAACGAACATTTCGAAGGGGCAGGCATCTGTCCGAACAGATTGAATACCCTTCTCCGGGTTGCGTTGCTTAGAAAAGCATAGTTCGAACAGGAATATCCCCCATTTTGTCGAATTCAGCGCCACGAATATACTCGGCAGTGACCGAGCGACGCAAATATGACCTTCACTCCTGACGACCGATCTATGTGGCAACACAGGTTTGATACATACTAAGCTGTTACATCTTGTTTCTGCTCAGAACTTCAAACGCGACCCTGAATCCATTTACAACCTTGCAGCTCTCCACTGATTCGAGTGCAGTTCTCCTCAATCAGTTCGCTGACTGGGCAGGCAACCTACGAACTGATGCCCCGGCACGTGAGTCTTTGTTTTGGTAGTTTTGGAACTGCCTTGCTGCCACCTGTTCTACATTTTTGGCCAGCTTATGTTACATAGTTGAAGGCGAAGAAACAAGCATTTTCCGCTGCGACAGGTGCCATAGAGGTCACTTCCGCTGGCGTCGACGTACCACGCCAATTTCAGCCATGCAATAATGAACTGAACACAACAACATTTGCTAAGTTGGAGGAGTATTGCAGGCAAGTGACTTCTTGTTTTGCATGACTAGGGAGTTCAGGAAACCATCGTCGTAGGAACTGGACTGAAATCATTAAGCATAATCTTCAAGCTTGCCAAAAGCTTTCTCGAGTTGCTGTTAAGCTTCAGAGCAATGTTGGTTCAACACAAGTTAGTTACAGGTTTTTCAAGAGCTCAAAACATCGCTTGCTGCGCTCGTTTCATGTTCCCTTTACCCAGAACTGCCAAGATGAGAGCCCAAAAGTTGCATGGAGCAAGAGTGCGTCTGCGCACTGGAAAATACCACATGCTCGGGCTCGCAAACGAGCTTGTTGAGAGGCTATCTAATTTCCGTGGACTTGATGATATGTGTCAAAGATTTCCTTCTGATATGTCAAAGGTATTTGGTGTTTTTAAATTGTGGCATTGTTTATCAGACTCTTTTGAACATGTTTCGCAGGTGGATGGAAATGAGATTATCGCAATGATCAAACGAATCGATAGTTGTACCTCCTTCGTCCTATCCCGCCCCAAGGATGCCTTGCATGTCATGTATCAGCAGAAGAGTGAACAGCTTCGGAGCAGGTTTCTAGCAGCAATCAGATTTCACTTTTCATCGACCATCAAGGAAGCCATCAGGCGAAAGGAAGCAGTACCCCACTTTCAATCGTTAAGACCTCTTCTCAATAGTGGAAGGGGTGAATTTCCCTCGCAAAACGCGACCAAATTATCAAGTACTTATTGCGCGGTGTTCCGGTCTGCTATCGCTCGGCTGCGGCCAATTATAGATTGGGTTGAATGCCAATCAAGAAGATGTAATCACGAATCACGTGACAACCGCGACTACGTACAGGTTTTACAAGACTGCCATTTATTGTACTGCGAACACCGAGTGAAGCTTATTGTCGAGGCTGTGAGCGAAGATTTTCGGGTGTGACTTCAACGAATGCTGATTAAAATTCAAACTTCAAACTCCTTTCCCTCTTCAAAATAAAATTCCAGGTTCATTCATCTGCACTAGATGTACAATCATTTGCGCGCTCTGCATTCGCATACATAGCGCAGGTGCAGCGTAATTACCATGTTTCTTTTTTCAATAACATCATCTTGCAACAGATTCTCCATGCGGAGATAGATCTTTTCGCGTGTATATTTTTTATGCCAGAAGATGATGCTTGTTTTAGGATACTTTTGGAACCCATGATGTCAATCTTCCATGATTTGATTCGTCCGCGTTATATCTTGCTGAATGACATTTTTGCTATCGCTGAGCTGATCGAAGTTATAACTGAGGAGGTAGTTGACCCTGTTATCTCTAATGTTGCTATTTCGCCAGTATTTAAATCGTCAGTTTGAGATCGTTTTCCAACAGATGTCTGATAAACTGAGACGATTTGGAAGAGCGGGCGGCGTATTCCACCCATTCATGCAGAACTTACTTGCAGATGTTCAAGAGCGTCTGATATTTCGTGCTCAGACATTTATCAAGGAAAAGGTGGAAGACTACAAACCGTCGCGGGATGATTTGATTTACGTTAGGGAAGAATCCCAATCCCAGGCAAACAACTCGCTTGGCGAGCAGAAATGGTTTTCTCCACTGCAAAATACTTTGTTTTGTCTGGCAACGATGTATCGTTGCTTGGACAGCCACACGTTTTCGGGTCTTGCGACAGAGGTAGTACAGGTATGCACGGAATCTATCGTGCGGGCGAGTCGCGTTGGTCCGGTTGGTTTGCATGATGCGGATGCGCATCTGTTTGCAATCAAGAATCTTCTTATCCTGCGCGAGCAGATATCCCCTTTTGAATCCGATCTTTTGGAGCATTCAATGTCCATGAGAGACCTTGACCTGGCACACATGCGCGGAGAGGTGCATCGGATGTTTTCAGGAGAAACTAACATTTTTTCTTCTCCCCAAGGACAAAATGTTTTTCCTGTCCCAAGGGTGATCAAATCGAATCTAGACAGCCGGAAACGGCTTGACCAGTATGTCCGGATAGCTTGCGAGACATACATTATGTTCTTCACCAGGCAGATTGTCGATCCAATGCTAGCATTTCTCACCAAAGTTACTGCGCTCCGTGCATCTGACTCACTCTCGCAGGAGCTATCTATTTCAAGCTTGGCATTTGCAACACCTGATAGGCTTGCAGATATTGTTCTACAAGTAAATAATGCATTGGCGCAAAAGCTTCCCAAGCTCATCAATCGAATGAAAATGTTTATTGCTAGCACAGTTTCAAGGGATATGATTTTGAATGCAATAAAAAACAACTTAGTTGAAGCACACAGTCAGTTCGCTGGACTTGTGGAGAGTGAATATGGAGAGCAGGCCCTTTCTGAATTTGACCTGAAACTACCATCAGAGCTTGCAGCGCTCCTTGATGCTTCTTGAGTAGCAGACATATTGACTGTATCGCACGCAGCATCTGTCAACGTCGCGCGGGGGAGCATACACATACATTGTAATGGGAAATGCCTTCGTCGTTTCTGGGCTTGCTTTGGAAAAGTTTCTATTGTTCTAATGGTTGGAGACGGATGATAGATCCGAATAAAAAGTGCTGTACGATGGAATACTTTCCAAGACACTCAGCCTGAGAGTGCTGGAAATTCAGTATTGTACATCAACACGTGTCAGATTGGCAAACCTTATACATCCTCAGGAGACCAGCGTTGACTTTTTTCCAAGTTGGGACAGAGCTGATGTCATTCAGAAGGGGCGACGTCTCGCGTAATTGTCCTTTTTTTACCTGCAGGTTTGGTTTGGATCTCAATCGGTCAAATTGTTGGGCAGCGAGTATACGTGTGAAGCTAACACAATGCCTTTTTAATGAAAACGATGCAATCGAGATACATATAATCAGCACAAGCTTCCCGTAGAATAATTGGATCATTTATATCATCCGGTGATATTTTTTCATTCTCAAACAACTGTGAGGAACCCCTGGAACGTGTATTCTGTGACAAACAATTTTCTAATTCACGCGGCCAGGACATTTCCTACCAATAGAATGGAAGAAAACAATAATCATCCAGCCCCCAGACACCCTTAGACCCAGCCGGCTCTAGCCTGTGGACGCATGGGCGATAAACAGTTGAGAGTCAGACAATAGAAAACAATACTGACCAGTAAACCGTCTGCAGTGTTCGCACCACAGAAACATATTTCGCAAACACCCGACACACAAGAGCTCTGTGGTCCTCAACGGTGACTAGACCTATCTCTTCCAAACAGAGGAGGAAAAAAACAAACATGGTTTCATGTCCTGTTCCGTAGTCCATCCGTGTTGGGTTGCCAAAGCTAGCAAAGCATTGGGAATACGTTTGAGATTCACAGCAGCTCATAATTCGGGGAAGATTCAGTACTGCACCTTTCACAGAGGTATGGCACGAGTTCAACAATAACCTCCTTCGGTTATGGTCGAATTCAATGGAATACCCTCATAATCAGGTATGACGTTTTCAGGTGGAAAAAAACAGACGCACGTGGTGGCTGATCGGCAACAATTCTTTGACCAGCTCTAACATTCAACTCGCAAAGGTTAGTTCAAGTTGATTTAATGTCGTTACATTGACGCATCTTACTGTGCGAGGAAACGCAGAGGCGGGAATGCCAGCATCGAAAAGCCTTGTTTCCATATCTGAACTGTTGCTGCACAGGCGGATATTCTTTGGCCCAACCTTCCACTGCGGAGAGTGTGCATAAAAGCCGCTCGAGAAGGGGTGATGCTGGACATTCATCGGACAATTTTGCACCACGGACAGATGCACCAAGACTCTGTATGTCGTTGGGTGATTGATGTCAAAGCAGACAACGCATTGGGAAAAGCTTGCTTCACCTGCACAAACTTTACGAGGCGCATTGCTGCTTGCGACGATTCGAAAAAGGACATTGCAGTCGGGCTTTTCACCAACTTTGTAGGCATCTGAAAACGGGTCAACTGATGGTATCCCATCCTGTAGTCAATGAGACGTAATCATATCATAGATTTTCTCGATTAATCACCCTAGACAGCGAGGCCAGAGCGCAGGAATTAATCACCCTAGACAGCGAGGCCAGAGCGCAGGAAAGGAAGAAACCTTCGAGTGGCGATCAAGAAATAATGGATTTATTATATAATATATAATTTAAATACGAATGAAGTAGTACGAAGGTAATAAATAATCTTATTACGAAGGTATTTTATTACCGATCCATTTCGCGAGTCACTGAAGAAAATAAAGTAGTTAATATGATGTACCTTCGAAGGTATTCTGAATTTCATAAGGGTGAGACACTTTTTTATGTATAACGACTTTATATAATAACGTAAAGGCTTTATCATTACGATCCACAAAATCACTCCAGTGGGCAAACAGTATAA
>Ga0115006_10002901_pt1 | contig 11496 bp, 9 predicted proteins | sample ArcOceMetagenome_3_FD_88943 | JGI IMG/M metagenome (GOLD analysis project Ga0115006, IMG submission 88943) | Marine eukaryotic phytoplankton communities from Arctic Ocean - Arctic Ocean- Svalbard ARC20M Metagenome | ecosystem: Environmental > Aquatic > Marine > Oceanic | place: Arctic Ocean...
CACGTGTGTGTGTGTGTGTGTGTGTGTGTGTGTGCACGTGTGTGTGTGTGCGCGATGTGTGTGTGTGTGCGATGTGTGTGCGCGCGCACGCACACACACTGCCGCACATCCTCGCGCCCCCACTCACCTGAAAACCCGCAACAGAGTACCCGAGACAAACTCTGCCGGGGAAAAGCCCGACCCCCCTGAATCAGCCGCACACGCGCCAGAATAGCACATAGTGCTGCACGCACGCGCGCACACACGTTCCCACGAACACAGTGGCAAGCACACACCCGCAGGCGAACATGGAGCCACGTTGTCAGCAAGGCGGGCCTGCATACGAGAACGCCGAAATATCGGCCGAAATGGCAATTGTCATTTGGCGAGCATGGAATACTAGAGAGCTTATGCGAGTGCTGGCACGCCCTAGCGAGCATGCGCTCGCGGTGCGTGCGTCGGAAGCGGCTAGGGGGCACACCTGTTGCCCGCCATGCCCAGACCCAACTTGGCCTCCTGTGGGGAAGGGTGGAAGGGAAGGCACAGCGCGCGCGATCAGGCGAAGCCACAGGAACACGCCGCACCATGGACGAGAGGGCGGGAATCATCGAGCCGGGGGACCCCGAACCCTCAATATCCCCCGGCGCGGGCTGGCAACCGCGCCGGACGCGTGTGGGGGAGCCGGTGGCGCTCCCTGCACGCGCGATCAATCGGCACGCGAGGCCGCCCCGGCGCGCGGCAAGAAAGACGGAGACGGCGCGGGGCGCAGGGCAGGGCTCACCGATGCTGCCGACACAGCATCCATCCTGCGGAACGCCGGGAACAAAATCCTGCTCGTCTTCTCTCAGAGCGCACCCGCCACGACGTCTGTCCTGTCCTCCGCAGGACGCGGCTGGCGCGCACGCTCCCCTTGCGACGTGCTCGCCCCGCTGCCGTCAGCCGCCCTACAATCACCCGCAATCTGCCTCCCCAGCGCCCTCAGCCCGCTCGCGCCCCGCCTGGCTGCGAGCTCGCCGCGGAGCTTGCACCGCCTTGCTTGAATGAGCCGGCGTGCTCACGCTTTCTCCCCTATTTAGTTCGTGGGCCGTTAACCGCCAAAAAAAAAGAGGTTTGCCCAATCTGTACCCTGCGCAACAGGGGGGATGGCAGGGTTCCAGATGACGCTGTCGTCGTTCCGGCTCAACGACGGCCTGCCCATCTGCCCATTCCATCGCCGCGGCATCGGCACGGGGCAGGAGCCCGGCAGGTGGTGCCGCTGCGCCGCGCGCCCTGCTCCACCCACGCTTCCTCGTTGCGTCCGCACAGCTGGTGCTGGTGCCGTCCAGCCGCTGCTCACGCTCGCAACGCGCGCGCGGAACTGCGACTAGGTACCAGCAGAGCGACGGCAGTTTTGGGCGGAGTGCCGAGGGCTGCACCAGGTACACGGGCGTCGGCCCGGGCACCGTAGGTGCGTTATGTTATGCTGGCGAGCGAGCTCCGCACCAGATGCACGCGCCTGTCGTCCGCGGCCCCATGCGTGCGTTCTCATGCGCGGGCCAGTGACGCAGGGCCTCCTGCCCCACGCTGACCATGCTCGCGCGCACGCCACCAGGCTTCCGTGGCGACGGCAGGCCCGACGCAGTGGACATCAAGCCGTACTCTCTGCGCGTCCGCCCTGCAGACAGATCGCGACCGGTGACTGCCTGACTGAGAGCTCACGCCCGCCTTCACCCGCGCTTCAAGAGAATGCGCAAATGTTCACGCCCGTGCGCATGCGCTCGCACATCCAAGTGTGCGAGGACACAGCGTGCCCACAGTCCAGAGATGAGGTCTGGTGATTCACCTCTTGCCTTGATCCAACACAGGGCTCGCCGATTGGAACGCCGGCATATCCAACCAAAGCAAGCCGCCCGGCGTCCGTTGCTGGGCTGGCGACCTGGGGCGAGCAGCGTCCGGCGGTAAATTCGCCGCGCGCGTTGACGCCCGCGGCGCAAAGCACGTTTCAAGATGTTCGGGACCTTTTTGATAGATCGCGCGGACGTAGGCTTGAAGTCCGCCCGCGAGATGATCCCGGTGTCTGCCGCCTCCCTCCGTCCCTGCTGCCCCCCTCCCTCCTGAGGGGTCCTTTCCTTGCTCGATCGCCTGCCCGCCCGCCCGCCCTGTGTCTCTCTCGCACGCCGCCCTCTGTGACACGCACGCATTCGCTCCCTCCCTCCCTCCCTCCCTCCCGCTGTCCTCTGGAAAACATGAAAACAGTATATTATGGAGTTTTTGAACAAGCGCAGCAACAGCCCCATGTCCTCAGATTCAAGCCCCCGCAGGTTGTGTGTGTGTATGTGTGTGTGTGTGTGTGTGTGTGTGTGTGTGTGTGTGCGTGTGTGTGTGCGCGCGCGCACGTTTGACGGTGGGTGCGTGCGTGCGTGGGTTCGCGCTGGGTGTGCCTCTCTTTCATGCACGTGTAGACGAAAAACCAGCCCACACGTGCATTCGCATGAGAGGCAAATGAATGGATGGATGTAGATAGACACATGCGGGTATGTGCACTGGACAGGTGCATGCTCGCGCTGTCACACCTGCAAACATGCGCACGCGCGCGCACACATGCATGCGTCTCCATGTTCGTGCATGTGCACCCACTTGTGTGTTTTCGCATTTTACAGTGCCGATGCAAGACTTTGGACTTGAGAGTAAAAAGGATGCATATACACAGAAGTAGCATGCGCGCACACCACCACCCCACTCGTCTCCTGCCCCATCTACCCCGCTCACCTTTCATACGGGCACACGCAATACGCACATAGGAGCCAATTTTCCAGCCCGACCTAGTGGGAGTTGGAAACGGAGGGGGACACAAGGAGTCAGTCAGAAGATACTACACGTCCAACCAGGTTGCTATGCGTGCATGTGATGTGTTTCTGCGCGTATGTGTTTCTGTTTGCGCACGCGCACGCGTTTAATGCCCCCTCACCCCCGCTCCTCGCTCCCGTTGTTCCTTCCCTCCCTCCCTCTCTGCAGATGTTCTACAATTGGCCTGCGGACGAGTTGACTAGAGTAAGCCTGAACCCAGCGAGGAAGAAATTCGGCCTCCTTTAGCGTGTGCGCGTGGTGTGTACACACATTCTTCGTGACCTGCGGCGACGGGAGGGGGAAGGAAGGATGTCTTGCTAGTTTCAACAAGCACAAAAAAGGTTTGAAGGTTTTTATCTTATTCTTTGTTTCAAACGTTGGTGTCGGCGAAAGAAGGAAGAGGGCCGATTAGCACTTTAACACTGCAACGGTTGGCACTGCAACGGTTAGAACTTTATCCCTGCAACGGTTAGTACTTTATCACTGCAAATTGAGTCTCGTGATAAAAGGCAGCGCACGGCGACAAGCGTCCTCCTTTCCTCCTCCTCCTCCTACCGCTCTCCTCTCCTCCTCATCCTCCTCATCCTCTCTCCTCCTTCCTCCTTCCTCCTTCCTCCCTCACCTCCTCCTAGTCCACCTCTCGGCTCTCTGCGTTAGCTTGGAATAAACCTTCCTCCTCCTCCTCCTCCAGCTTTGAATTAACCTTCCTCCTCCTCCTCGCTCGGGGTCCTCCTCGTTCACTGCGTCAGCTTTGAATAAACTTTCCTCCTCCTCCTCCTCCTCCTCCTAGCGCATGCATCCCCGACAGTTGGCAATGCTGGATGGCAAAACTGCTTGGACTCTGCGAGGGCGTACATCTAAGCTGTGCTCATTTCGGAAATTTGTTTTTTCAAGAATAAAAATAATAATGATTCAATGTGGCGTAGAAGTAGTTAAATACTTCTGCCGTTGACAGTTCCGATTTCTCCCGCCACACCTTATTCTAGATGCTTCACAGATCAAATTGACTTCAAGTGTCTGAATAAGTCACGCTGTACGTATCACTGCTATCATCGTCCTCGTTGCCGTCATCCGGCGGCAAGGTTGGTCGCTGCACCTTGTTTGGCCAACTGACTGGTCGACCATCACCGTGAGAGCCTTGACTTAGTCTCGACGCACCAGATAGTGGGGGCGAAGGCCCAGGATTCGCGTTGCTACCTGGTGGCGAGGATCCGTGAAACATCCGATGCTCAAGGTCATCACCGTCAAATGCGGTCGTAGAGTCTTGTTTCATCCGGCGTACGGCTTCGTTGTCTTCGCCCGTCGGCTCGTACGCACTTGGCATGACCATATCGGGATTTGCGACTAGCAGCTCCGAGAATTTGGCGTGCAAACTTTCTGCAACCTGGCGCGCCTCGTCTCGCTCCCTGACGAGTTGCAAAATTCTGCCCTTCATTGACTTGACCTTGGTTTCACGAGCCTCGGCTTCAGCGTTGAGCTCCTTTATCTCGCCGATTGCCTCCTCGCGCTCTTGCAAAATCTGGGTTATGGAGTCATTTAACCTCTTGATTTCTTCATCCTGCTCTCGAACGAGTGTGTTCATTTTCTGTTCCAGCAGCTCCTTCTCGTAATCAATTCCAGATGGCCGCACGCCCTCCTGCGGCAGCTCCGTTGATTTCAGCTCATAGTCGCGCAACTTTTGTCTGCAGTCTGTAAGGTCGCGTTGGCAGTTGAGGAGATCCTCTCGAATGGCCGCTTTCTCGCGCTCCGCCTGACTCCGAACGGTCTCAATCTCGCGCTCAGTCTGAGAGAGCTTGAGGTTTGCCAGTTTCTCATCGATCTCAGGCTGTGCTTGTTGCTTTTGCAGAGCACTAAAGTCTTTTATCAATGTGTTGTGCTCTTTCTGCAGCTCAGCAGTTGCTTCCCGTTGCTCTTTTAGGCGTTCCTGCTCCACCTGAAGGTCAGTTATGAGAGCGTGATTGGCTTTCTCCAGCGTTGATACTCGCTGTTGCTCTCGTTCGACTGCTTGCTGCTGCTGCTCGTTCATTCTGGCTTGCAACGCCGGCAGCTCGGTCTCCAATGTCCTAGCAAGTTCTGAATTTTTCTCTTGCAAGAATGACACTTTCTCTTGCAACATTATTCGCTCACTGCGCTCCTGCGAAAGCAGCGCATTGGCCTCTGCCAGCTTCTGCTGCATGTCCGAAAGCGACGATTGAGATAATTCGATCATCTTCTCAAGACTCTCGTTCTCTGCCTGCAGCGATGCCGTGTCGTTTTGTACACCAAGATCCTTGTTCTCACACGCAAGGCGCTCAACACTCTCGCGAAGCACCTGTAACTCTTTCGCTGACACCTCTTTCTCCGACAAAAGATGTGCAACCTGCGAGCGAAGCTTGACCATCTCGATCTCGTCCTGCATCCACACGAAAAACACGTGAACCGCAAGCATTTACAGAATCACATCAAGATGCAAACAAGTAATGCGCTTGTGCGACGTGTGACCTGGGCGCTGTCTTGCAGCAGTTGGTTTTTGCGATCCACCTGCTCGGTCAGTATCGAAATCTGCTTGCTTTGCTCTGCTTTCTCCAGTGTAAGGTCCTTGCAGATTCGCTGAAGGTCCGAGAGTTCTGTTGGCATTTTGCAGAAAGCGAGGTTAATCATACACAGGAAAGTTGCCAAAAAATGAATCATACCGAAATGAGTCAGCACGCTCCCTTTGTCACCTGTGGTCTGCTCCTTTTCGGCCAGTTCCATCTTGCGCTGGCGTTCCTTGATGAGGGAGTCTCTTTCTTTTTCTAACAAACTCTGGTTCATGGATGCAATTTCCAGCTTTTCTTGCAGATCTTCAATTTCTTGTTTGCTCGCAAAAAGTTTGATATCGAGACGTGACACGTCACGCTCGCACTCGGCTTTCTCCTCTGCAAGCACCTGAACACTTGCGAATGACCCTCGTTCAGGGATCTATCTATCAAATAACACGTGTTATACATCGCGCAACATCATGGAACCAAATGGGGTTACGAGAAAGATGTTCTTGTGTTTCTTCCACTAAATCTTACCCGTGCTGATAACGATTGAGTCAAAGCTTCAGCACGCGCAAATTCGATGTCCTGGTGTAAGCTTATTATTTGTGCTTCGAATTTCTCCTTCTCGCCTCTTTGCATTTTAAATGCGTCTTGGAGCTTGGATTTAGTATCCTCGAGGGCGGTTGACAATGACATGACTGATCTCTCAGCGAGCGTCATGTCCGCGGCCAGCGCTATAAAGGAAAGGGGGAAGGCGATCAGCATGCACGAAAAGCCAACAAAGTGGAGGACCAGAACATGAGCAAGGCTCCGATACGTTGCGAGGGTTATCTTTGTATCATTGACAAATTCGAGGATGAACACTAGAGATTCAGACGCTGTGTACACAATTAACAACAAGATTGTTTTGAAATAGAGGCAACGTGAATCAGCCATAATTGAGCGCAGACACGAGATACAAGGTCACTCAGAGCCTCACCAGATAAGTTGTCCTCGAGAATATGTACTTGAGTTTCTGTCTTCAGCATTGCTTCTTCGCTGAGCGCATTTGCTGTCCGCGCTGCATTTCTTTCCTTTTCCAGGTTTGCCTGCACGTCCGCTAGCTCGCTCCGCAGAAATTGCCCTTCCTCCTCCATCTGAGCGCGGAATAGTGCCTTGTCTTGTTCGTGACTGGCCTGCAGCATTTAGCGTTTTAACAGTTTCACGAGAATGAAAGAGTACAATTGCTTATTAGGACGCAAGCGAATCATCACAGCGTTCAACCGTGTATACACCTGCATCGACTTGAGCTCCTGGTCGAGCAATTCCTTTTCAGTACTCAACTCGATTTGCCACCTGTCCTTTTCCTCCTCATGCGCTCGCATCAGCGTATTCTTCTCTTCAACGAAACGCTCTTCAGCAAGTTCCATAGTCGACTGTATCATCTTACGCTCTGCATCCCATGCTTCCCGGTCCTGTGTCGACGTTTTTGTATGCGATCAAGTGTTCCGGTGTGCGCGGATACACGTGCACGAAATTTCAAATATCTCAGTCTTGTGCTTTCAATGCGTGCACTGTGTCGTGATCCTGTCAAGCAAACACGCGCGTGCACATGTGTACACACCGATGCACACACACAAAAGCATGCGCACAAGCCACACCTGCGCCAATGCTAGCTTTGCCTTGTTAATTTTTGCCGCCTCTACCTCTTGAAGATTGCTCATTCTTATCTTCAAATCTGCGTACACAAGCCGTATGGTGAGCCATGTCTCCACAATACCTTGAGCGAGGGGTAACCCTACGTGATTCAAAATTACTAAAGCAAGCATGCTCTTTTACTCGTAAAACTCACCTTGCAGGTCTCCTAGCGCAGTGTCACGCTCTTCTTCGACAATCTGCAGCTTTGTTTCCATCGCATCACGCTGTCTCTTTGCGTCGTCGCGCTTCTCCTGTACATGTGAGTGTGAGTGCGCGCGCGCATAGATTCATACATGTTAAGAGAGACTCGGAGGAATGAAAGAGCAAAACACTGCAAAGACCAGCAAGTAGATACACAAACGCACACTTGCCTGCGCCGAAGCCATCTTACGTCTGAGCTCGTCCGTGTGCAGCGATGAAGAGCGCATCTTATCTGCCAGCGCCTCGACCTAACAAGAAGGGGGTTTTGTCATGACAAAACCCCCTTGACATACTAATAATGATCGCACAAAAAAAATGCAATTTTGACTTCGAGCCCTGCTGATCAGCGCAAGCATACGCTTGCACGCACATCCGTTTGACCTGGTCTTTGAGATCTGCAATGAGGGCTTCATAATTCCGTGTTGCAGCATTCAATTCACCCTGGGAGACATCTCTCCGTGTCAGAAACATGACACGCGGTGAAGCACAGGTGTTGTGTTCTAGTTCAAAAAAAATGCCCGTCCGTCCCCTTCAACACTCATTTGCTGCCAAACAAAGTGGAAATTCAGATAGATTCGCGTGCATGACCATGAATGAGAGAACGAAAGATGTACGATATGCACGATTGGACCTGAACGCGATCTCGCGCTGTCTTCATCTCATCTCGCTCGCGCCCGAGCCGCACCAGTTTAATAGCCATCCCTTGCAGATGTTCATCATCCGAATCTCGTCCCACGCTATGGTCCCGTTTTAACTCAGCAATCGTCTCATGCAATTCCTTGTTTTCTGATGATACCACCAAACTGTCACAAAGATAGACATAATTTCACGCACGCGAGACTGCTCGCATCTCAGACTGTCAATGAGCCTTCCAAGACATATCCGCATTTACCTGCGTGCAGTTGGGCGATAGTCCGCCGATCCATGTCGGGTTGCACTTCATGCTGCTGCCGCAAGCCTTTCTCCTGCTTCTGTGTAAATAGCATGAGTGTGTGCGCGTGCGCGAGAGATTTGTGTACGTGTGCGCGTGAGTTTGTGCGTGGTGTGCGTAGATGTGCTGTGCGTGTGTGATCAAATCGTGTGTGTGCACGTGCGAGGTTGAGAGCATCACCTTTGCATCAAGGGCAGCTTGCTGAGCAGCTTGCTGAGCAGCTTGCTTATCAGCATCTGCCAGCGCCAATTTTTTCTCCAGCCCGTCCACCTGCAAGGTCAAGATATCGAGATCCATGAGCAGATGATCACGCTGCTCCTCCAATTTCTGCACTTTGTTCTGCGACTCCTTGAGCCTTTTGCTGGCGCTCTCATCTCTGTCCACATTGGGCACCATGGATTGGGAGGGCAAAGTGCTGGAGGAAACGACCAGCTGTAGTGTGTGACGAGTAAATTTCCCTGAGCGCAGTTTTGAAGTGGGATCAGCAGCCTGCTGTGTCAAGTCATTCGCAATCTGCGCGGCACTGGGCCCTCTCCCGAACGGAGCGGGTCCAATACGTGCCGAAACCACTATACTGCCTGACGAGAGATCCTTGATGGACAGCCTCGATGGCGGGATCGCAGCAGCATCCACAATGTCAAGCAACAAAGTCTGCTGAAACAAGTTGCGCTTGCTTGTCCCCTCTTCCCCTGCGCTGCTAAATTCCATTCCCAACTTGATCTTGATATCAACTGCACCATCCAGGCCTGGCTCACGCTCGGCCGCGCTCACGTCAGATCTTTCCGTCCTTCGCATCTCCGCAGTTAGCCTATCTATATCAGCTTGCTGCTTGCGAATGCTTTCCTCCTTGTCCACGCAGTCGTTGCAGGGTCGCAGGACTTGCACACCACCCTCTTTTGCACTGTCTGCCCTCACCAGCGCTAGTTTAAGCTCATTGATAGCAGCTTCTTGACTCCGAATCATGGCATCCTTGTCCATGCAATCGTAGCACTCCAATACATCGTCCACAACGTGTTCCGCACCTAGGCCGTTGACGCTCTCGACCTCCATGGCTTTCTTCATCTGCTCCAAGCTTTCTCTTTCTATTTGTAAAGCACGTCGCTCTTCCTCGATGAGGTAGAAATCTCTTTCTATTTCCTGTGCTGTGAGGTTCGACACTTTCGCTTCCCCGCGCGCCCTCGCCACATCTCGTTCCCGACTGTCTCTTTCAAGTTTGACTGCCAGTTTCAGCTCAGCGACGGCGTTGTCTCGCTCGAGCTCAACACGTTCGTGCTCTGCTCGAAGATCCTTCAGCTGCTCCTCCATTTTGTGTCGCAAATCTTCAACAAGGGTTGCCATAGATTCCGCCTCCTCCATCGCCTGCACCTCTACTTGCTTGCGCCTCTTTTCACACTCGTCCAGCGCTTTTTCGAGCGTCTGGCACTGACTCCTCGAAACCATTAGCTCACTTTCAAGAACGTCTTGTTCCCTTCCCTCTTCCGTCCGGCTTCTTTCAGTTTGGTTCCTGAGGTTTTCCAGCTTAGAAGTAAGACTTACGATGAACTGGTCTTTGGACACGACTTCTTTTGCTTTGCGATCTCGTTCGACCGTTGCGTCGCGAAGTTGCTGCTCCAGCTTCGCGAGCTGCGCTGTTAGATCTTGTATTGTTTGCTTTTGTGCGATCATTTGCTTCTCCGCAACTTCCTGGCTGCTCGCAAGCTCTTCTTGTGCGCTAGGAGGCTGGACGATCGCAGGTAGCACTTTCGAGTCAGTGGACGCCAAGAGGTCGGAAATCGTGGCTCGGTTCTCCGAATCAATCGCGTGGGAAGCAGCCAAGGAGTCACGGAGCGCTGTGATCTCTTCTTCCATTTGCTCTCGTTGATGTTGCCACGCCTGCCTCTCATATTCAGCACTTTCCGTCGCCTGTTGCATCCGTTGCTTCTGCAACATCTGCTGTAGCTCCAGCTGCATGTCTGCCTCTTGGGACTGCGAAATAGCAAGAGCTTGCTGGGCAGACGCGAGCGACGCGCGCAACGTACGAAGCTCCCCCTCCCATTCCTGCTCCCTCGCCTCAAATACAGCTGCGCGCTTTTCAGGGTGGTACACTGCATCGATGACGAAGTTATCGCTTTCTCGTACCAGGTTGCGCACGCGCTGGCGTTCCTCTTCCAGCGCCTCCTGCAGTGCTCTTATCTCTTCCTGAGCATCCTGGCGCATTTTCCGCTCCATATCCAGCTCCCTCTCCCTGTACATTGCCCTCTCTTCATCCTCGCTCCGGTTCAGCTGCACAAGCGCCTCTGCTCTTTCTTGTGCCATGTCTTGCTGTACCAGCCCCAGGGTGCCCACGTCAAATTTTGCAATCAGGATTTCCAAGGAGGTGAGAATCTGCGCCGCCTCTGTGCGCGTTGTATCCCAGCTCCGGCGAACAGCAGCGGCCTGATCCGCTTCGGACAAGGTCACACTGTCCCACGACATTACAAGATCGTCCACCAGACGCATTGTCGTGTTGTCGCGCGACTGCAGCGCACTGTGCCGCAGAGACTTTAACAGATCGCTCATCTTGCGCTTCTCCGCGAGAACCAGCGTCGACGCACGCTGAATCAGCACCTGCGCCAACTCCCCGGATCGTTTTCGGACGTCCAGGCACACCATAGAGCCCGGCACGTCTTCGCCGATGAGCTCAGCCCGCACGGTGTGCGCCGTCACCGGGACCCCATCGATGCGCGTGATCACATCTCCGGCATCGATCATGCGGGACGTGTACGCGGGACTGCCCACCAGGCAGCTCTCCACTGTGCAGTCCTTGAGCGTGAGACCGATGCTCGACCGCGTAGACAGGTCCACGCGCGCAGTGGGCATGTGTCGGTAGATGTCTGATTCGAGCACCATCTTCATCACTGAGCACAGGCCGCGGCACTCTGCCATGATGTCGGCCGGAGAGACTGCAGAACGCGGCCTGTGCAGCGGCACCTCGTCGCCGGATCCGTGTTGGCCGAGGTAAAAGGCCCCCGAGAGCGTCGTCGCTGTGGGGCTGGCCGCGTCGCCATCCGCGCTCCGGCGCCGCCGCGAGCCCGAGTCCTCGCCCCGAAACAGCGATTCCACCATGCTGCGCATGGGCGAGAATCGCCGCTGCTCTGGGCTGCTGCGCTCCCTGCTCGAGTATGACGGCACAGAGGACGACCTCCCCCTCGATGTCGGCGGGCTCGGGCCCCCTCCGCCGCTGTCCATCATCTGCACGAATACGTTCGCGGGGAACGGCGGCGAGAGCGACGGCGTGTAGGGCACGGACGAGACCTGCCAGTCCTCGCTGGGCTCCATGCTATCGCCCGCCGCCGCGCTTCATGCCGCTGGCCAGGTGGGGTGTAGTGATCCGTATATTGCTGTCCCATTACAGATACC
>Ga0115006_10002902_pt1 | contig 11496 bp, 3 predicted proteins | sample ArcOceMetagenome_3_FD_88943 | JGI IMG/M metagenome (GOLD analysis project Ga0115006, IMG submission 88943) | Marine eukaryotic phytoplankton communities from Arctic Ocean - Arctic Ocean- Svalbard ARC20M Metagenome | ecosystem: Environmental > Aquatic > Marine > Oceanic | place: Arctic Ocean...
CACACACAAACACGCACGCACGCACGCACGCACGCACGCACGCACGCACGCACGCACGCACGCACGCACGCACACCCTGAGTCTATACACACACATTCACTCACACACCTTGAGACACACAAACACACACAGACGCGTCGGGGCCTCAGTGGAAGGAATGCCACGATTCAATGTCTATACACGGCTCAGCTTTGATATGCGAGGAGAGCAGTGTCGGGTCGGCCATCACCAGTGAGGTAGCCGACCGGGGAAAGCTCGTATGCGAGATAAAGATCAAAGCAATGAAGCCCAGGCCAGAGGGAGAGGATAGCGACATATTTTTTGGGGTCATGAGCGAGAGCATGGAACTCGACGACTTCTGGTTTGAGGATGAGTTTGAAGACCGCGTCTGGTACCTGTTTTCCCACATTTTCGGTTTTGTTTTCGAGCCATAGTGTCAGTGGCAGGCAGTCGCGAGGCTGCAATGTGCTCCTGCATGCTCTGTCCCCCGACTCGTGCCTCTCTCTCTGACACGAATGTGGGCACCAGGTTCTACTCAGACGACGGCGACATCTGCACGGGCGAGGAGACGCTTGAAGACGTGGCGGCATCTTGGGCTTACAAAGAGGGCGACTCGGTGCGCTTAGAGCTCGAGTTTACAACTGGCGAAGACCGCGGCGTGTTGAAGTTTTACAAGAATGGGGCTCTGATTCCCCAGCACTTCACCGGTGTGGAAGGCCCCGTAGTGGCAGCTGTTCTTATGTCAGATTGTCAGGAGGGTGACTGCATCGAAATGGTGGACTTGCAATACGATCCGGGCCAGGATACTGGTGAGGAAGTGGTCGAGGACGTGACGGACGTGTTACACCAAGAGAGACCTGTCTTTATTGTCATGGATGCCTTCGCCAGCTCATGCAGAGCGCACTTGCAATATATCAGCTTTCGGGAAGAGGATTCAAAGACAACGATTTCAGCAGCTAAGAAGGCGCTGACAAGAGCCATGATCAAACTGCACAAGGCAACTGATAAGATGCGCTACGCCAAGTGCAATTCTAAGAAAATGGAGTTGGCCTCAGAGCTCAAGAGTGATTTCTTAGGCACAGCCCGCGCCAAAATTGCAGAGGCCGAGGCTCTGGTAGAGGAGGGGAAGCTGACCAATTCATTCAAAGTGTTTGATGAGGCAATAGCTTTAATGCAAAAGATCGAAGAGTCTGGAATGCTGAAGGAGGCGAAGAAGGCCAGGCAGGCCGCTGTGTCGCGCAGAGACCTGGCCTTTCGCAATGCAGACCGCATGATGAAGCAAGTTCGTACCAAGATTAAGTCGGAGGTAATGGCTACATTTCTGGAGGGCTTCGAGGAGAGTGTCAAGATGGCTGCAGAGTCTGCAGTCCTCTTTGGTGAGGCAGGAGAACCGACAAAGGCGAAGGACGCAGAGATCACGAAAGTAGCCTGCGACGATTTTCAGCAAGCAAGTCAACTTGCCAATGCCGCCAACAAGTCGCTTGAGAATGCGCGCATAACAGGCGTGAAGCATCATTTCCAAAAGGCGAATGATGCGTTTGAGCAAGCAGCATTTCTGTGTACAAAGAATGGTAACAGGGCAATAGCTGACATGCTAAAGCTGCATGCCCATGAAGCGATGGACGCCTATCAAGCAGTTGAAGCTGCTGACGCAAACTCCCCAGGGGCAATAGACGATGAAGACATGGAAAAGGCTGCAGAAGAATATGCCGATATGCTTGATGGAAAGCCAGATGAAGATGAACCTGATGCTGGCGGATCGGTAGAGCCTTGTCTGACTGGAGTTGTATCGCGTCGTATCATGGCACCATCCAAGGTCTTTTCTGTCTACGTCTCGTCGTCCATTCTAGAAAACGAACCTGAGAGGCTGTGCCTTGTGCGGGATGTTGCGCAAATGGTACGAGATGCCGTTGTCAGTTTCGGGTTTGAGTTTGAGTTTGTGGATCCTTTCTTTTCGCTCTGGAATGCACCAGAATTGGCGAGCAACTTCACATATCGGGCGAAATGCAAAGATGTGCTCAAGCAATGCCAAGCGGAGTCTGCGGGTGTAGATTATTTGTGCCTTGTGGGGGAGGATGACAACGGTATTTCGTTCCCTGGTTCCATTGACTTTGATATTTTTGGGTCTGTTATCAAATGCATCCCAGATCGAGGCGAGTTGGGCAAGCTTCGCAAAGTGATTATTGAGTGGTTCAAACTCGACACCAACTCCAATCCACGAAAATATGTAATTTTGGATCGGAAGAAGAAGATCCCGAATCTGAGCAGTATTGATACAAAGAAGAAGGAAATTGGCCAGCAAGAGTGGGATCGTCAGTACGCGCAGCTTCAAACGGGGTTTTATGAGGCGTTAAACATTCAAATAGCAACTCTGCAGATGCAGAAAATACGAGTGGGTATTTTGGGTAAGCTTGGCAAGATTGAGAGCACGAACATGAAGAAAAAGGTTTATGAGCTCTTCTGCGAAATCGATGTCGACGGATCGGGTCAAATTGATGTCGAGGAGCTGCAGACTGCGTTTGAACAATTGGATGTCAAATTGACAGAGGACGAAACTCGGGCATTCATGGACGAGTTTGACGAAGACCGAAGTGGTGAGATTGGGTTCGATGAGTTTCTCCTGATCGTTGAAAAATTACTCCTGGACGCCAAAAACCACGAGAAAGATGAGCTTATCAAGAATGTTGACCACGCCAAGTACTTCAAGGAGTCGCTGATGTATCAAGATCTGTGTGACGGCATCCTAGATCGCACTCGTGATATCGCACTTGAACGCAGTGTTGCCATTTTGTGGGGATTCGATCCCATGCAGATGGGTCAGGAGTTGAAGTACGTTGAGCAAGGCGACGAATTCGATGTTCAGGATTCTATGGCTCTCCTGCGCAAAGAGAATATTGACAAGAAGGGGGGTTCTGAGGCTGTCAAGAAGCACGAAGGGATCCGGCCTGAATGGTTCTTGCACACCAAGTGCTGGCAATTGAAAGAAATGGTGTTCAAGCGGCTCGTCGAAATTGAAGAATATGTCGAAGAAAATCCCCCAGAAGACAGCATCACACCCGACACGCCAGGTTCACGGGGGAGTGGCGTAATGATGCTAAATGTAGAGATGGACGGCGGTAAACTTGAGCCACAGACTCCTCCACCGAGAGAAATCATGGGAACGTTTCCGCCCCCACCCACAGGGGACCTGCACCAAGATGGAAGTCCATCTCGCGAAGACACCGCGAATGATAAGTTCGGTGGCCGTCGAATCGACATGGAGGTGTGGGAAGCAATGAGCTGTCGCAAGTCGATATTTTTGAAGACGCTGTCAGACTGGGAATTCATGCGCGTTGTTTCGCGTTCGAAGCGGAAAATGTTCCGAGGGTCGACGGACAGCCCATTTCTCGTTGTTCAACCTCCTGAAAATGGCACTACCGGCAGTCAGGAAGATGCTACAAAGATCTGGGATACTATCAAGCGCATGGAAGACAAGATAACCAGGCTTACAGATAGCGAACGGAGAGAACGCAATGCTATGGCGAAGGCGAGACTGCAAGCAGAAATTAAGACATGCGAAGAAACTATCCAGTGTTTGCAAGCAGACGCAAATCGGACTATGTTCGTTGTCGTCAAGGGCGAACTCGAAGTGATTCTAGTGGAAGAGGCAAAAAGTGCTCCATCAAGTCAGTCAGGAAGCCGCGCTGGCAGCCGCGCTGGCAGCCGCCCAAAGACAGTCGAAAAGAAGGAACCGATCAAAACAAAACTGGCTGTGCTGAAACGTGGCGATGCCTTTGGAGACCTGACATTGGTTTTAGGCATGGGGCGGGATACTTTGATTCAAGCAGTGACGCCGGTCGATCTGGCTTTGATCCGATACGATATGGTCGAATCTTTGATGATTCGAAATCCGGACATTGAATCGAGAATGATGGCTGTGGTAGAGAAGAATGCCCCCAACAGCCCAAACTTGCAGACCCATTTCCTGACGCGTGCCATTGCGCCAGATTATGAGAAATACAGAGCCATCAATACTGCAATGGCCACCAACAAGTCGCCTCTGGTAAAAGTGCTCACAGCTAAGGAAGTCGAACATGTCTCCAAGGCGGTCACCACCATCAGTTTATCTGCAGGCGTTCAGCTTTTCAGACAGGACGATGGCCAAGAAACAGGGTGGGGTCCCTTTGGAGACTCTGCCTTCCTGGTCCTGGAAGGCGAGTTAAGTGTAGAGATCACTTTCGAAGACGGTGACAAGCAAGGAAAGCCAGTGGAAGTAGCTCGCATCATGACAGCGGGGGAGTCCGTGGGAGAACTGAATCTCGTAACTGGAGCCCCACGAACCTGTACAATAACTACCGCAACGGCGTGTGTGCTAGTCGAAATCACACGACACCAGCTGTCGTCGTCGGTACACCGAGACGTTCGGAACGACCTCATGTCGTACATGGCTGACCCCAAAAATGGAAATGTCGAAGCTAGAGTTTTGTCGCAGAGGACCCAGCATGCCATGAGGCTGAGACAGTCGACGTTTCTGAAGCAGCTTTCGGACATCGAAATAGATTTCCTTGCTGCTGTCGGTAAAATTCGGATTGAAGACAAGGGGACCTTGATCGTCAAGCAGGGAGAATGGGGCGATTCTGCCTTTGTCGTCCTGCGGGGGCAGCTGCGTGTCATGGTGGCATTTGCAGAAGGCGAGGATTTCCGGGAAGTGGGTCGTCTAAAGGGGGCTGACGTATTCGGGGAAATGACATTACTCTTAGACTACCCGCGGTCAAGTACAGTTGAAGTCCTGTCAAAGACTGCTATGCTAGCAGAGATCAGCAGAGAGGCTGCTGAAAAAATGCTCAATAGCAGACCAGACATCATGGATACGATGGAAATGATGCTGCATGGCGACGAAGGACTGGATGACATCATGCGTGCTCGGACACCCATAGGAGGCCGTGCAGCAACACCGGGCGGAGTTGTGGCAACTGGGCTGAAATCTTCAATCAGTGTTGTCAGTTATCCCTGGAAAGCAGAGGCAAATGGAATGCATGCAGAGGTGCGTGGGCAAAGTTACATAAGAACATTTGCGCAAAAGGTAGCAAATGCGCTCTTTGAGCGCATTGAGCCTGCCTTAGAGAGGGATCACCGCACTCTCAATGACCCAAAATTACCACTCCTGCAAGAATGTTCCTTTCATCTCGACATAGCTGCAAGGAAGACAGAAGTGTTTGGAGGCCGCAGGGATGAAATGAGGAGACTAGTTGATTACATAGAAGGAGAGTATCAGCAGCGGATGGGACTCAAAAATCAACCCACGATCGTGATGGGCGAGGCTGGCGTCGGAAAGTCTGCGCTTTTGGCAAATGCAGGAATAAAGGCCAAAGCGCGAAACCCAGGCGCAATTTGTGTTTATCGATTCATGGGATGGACACAGGAATCTCTCAATCCTCGCAGAATGATGAAGAGCATCCTGACACAGCTGATGACAACGTTTGGGATGAAACTTCCCGAGTTTCCGGACAGTCTCTCCGAGCTTCGAGATATGCTCTCATCGATGCTGGAAAAAGCATCTAAGCAGGAACTGATCACCTTGATCCTTGATGCAGTGGATGATCTCGAGACACCCGCAGGTTTCATGCCTTCATTTGAGTGGCTGCCAATGAGGCTGCCCACGTACAGCAGCATAATTTTGTCATTGAAACCTACTTCCGTGGACTGTGTCAGTGTGCTTAACGACATGTTCACCGGCGAGGTATATTTCAATATATATGCGCTAAGACCAGTCGATGCGCAGCCTGTCTTGGAAGGCTATCTGGACAAGAGAGGCAAAAGTGGGTTTTCCAATTTGCACTTCGAGACGATCAGAAAAGCATCATTGGAATCTGCAGGTCTTGAAGGGGTGCCTTTAAATTGTTCGCCACTCTTCCTAAATCTCTGCATGAATCTATCGGAAGACTGGGTATCGTTCAATCAATGTCCTGCGCTGCCAAATAACATTCCCGATCTGGTTAAACTAGTATACGAGTCGCTTGAACAGGAGCATGGCCAGGTTTTGATCGAGCGCGCCTTGTCATATCTGTACACCTCAAGGGAGGGCCTCATCTGGCAGGAGCTGTATGATCTTTTGTCTTGTGACGATGACGTGTTAGACGAAGTCTACAGACCGCAGGTGCCTGCTTATCGACGATTACCTAGCTACAAAGGCAAGTTGCTTAGTAATGATTTGGGCAAATTGTTAGAGCCCCGCTTCAACAACCAGGTGCCCACGAACAAGTTCCGGTACCTAATCTTCAGGGAGGTGGTCTTTGAGAGATATGGATTAGAGAACACTGTGAGGCAGTGCTCGATTCACAGGGCAATGGCAAATTATTTCAGTGGGGAGTGGGCCGATGGCAAAGAGATTTTGCACATAGAGACACACCAATGGAGAGCAGCCAAAGACGATGACACAAAATATCCCCGCGGCATAAACGTGCAGAGTACATTTTTGGAGGGTGTGTCGCGGTTTATCTTCCACAGGAGGAAGCAAGTGGCCAATATGCGCAAGATCCGCGAATTACCGCACCACATTTGCTGGTCCAGTGGGAGATCGACCAAAACCATAGATCCGGTTGGTCGTGCTCTAGCACAGCGGCCACCATCAGCGTGGAATTCCCGTCACGAAAACGACCGTAACGCGCAGGTCATGTTCCAAAAACATTTTTGCAGGCTCGACATCGTGGAGGCAGCGTGTTTGTCAGGGTATGCGTATGAATTGCATGATGATATGCTGCTGGCAAAAAAGATTTTTCCGTACAGCGAGCTCGTGCGCCAGTTTCACAAATTGGTGCACGAGGCTATCGTTACCCTGGCCGGAAACGGTCATTTGACCTTTCAATGTGCACTTAACTCGGCGGGAAATGGGCAAGGGCTGATCAACGAGGTCGGTCAGAATATGTTGCAGCATTATTATGCAGAGCAGGATAGGACTGGCATTCCCGACGTATGGTTCGTGCACACCAACAAAGATGAGGTAAGAAGCAACCCCGAACGACATGTGCAATGTGCTGTTTAATCTTTGCGGCTGACTTAGGAGATTGACAGGTGATGGATCCTTTGTACGTACAGTACTTGGGGCATTGGGGTGGAGTGTTCAGTGTTACCATCAGCAACAGGGACGATATTGTAGTGACCGGGGGTGCTGACTGCTCTGTTCGGCTTTACGATGCCACATCTGGGAACGAGGTAAGGCGCGTCGATGGTCATGTCGAAGCTGTGCTGAGAGTGTCCTTCTCACAAAATAATAGGAAAATCGTCTCATCATCTGCAGACATGACGGCAATTATTTGGGATACCGCGACAGGTGATCCGCTCACCCGGCTGGAGGGTCATGAAGGGGAAGTTCTAGATGCCATCTTTCTCACTGACATGGTTATCATGACAGCTTCGAATGATTCTACTTTGCGCACCTGGAAAGTTGACACAGGGCAAGTGATCAGGGTATTTAGTGGTCACAAGTCTGCGGTCACATGTTGCATTAGCATGGCCAAAGGTATTCAGGCGATTTCCTCTTCCTTCGACAAAACCATCCGGATATGGGAGGTCGATTCTGGACTTGAACTTTTGATGTTAGCGGGCCATGATGGGGTAATCTATCGTATGGATCTCTCGCGGGATCAACGAAAACTTCTATCCTGTGCTAGTGATCAAATGGTCAAGGTCTGGGACTTGGACGAGGGGCTTGAAATCGAGACGCTTCACCTTCATAACTATGCAGTGACAGCGTGTGCTTTTGATCCAACGGGTTGTTGGATTGTCACGGGCGGCATAGATAAGACTGTCCGTCTTTTTGAGCTGATGTCAACGGGAGACGCAGTGATTATTGGCGAGCACACGGCAGCCGTATGTAACATCAGATTTTCGAATGAAGGCGATTTTATTCTCTCCGCAGGAGCAGATGGAATAGTTTCGAAATGGGAATGGGCCGTGGCACACCAGGTAGCAACAGATTCTACTCCTGACCACACCAATCCCATCTGCCATGTCGAGTTTTCCTCTACAGGCCAACATTTAATCAGCTTGTCAAGTGATGGCGTAACAATCCTTCGCGTTCTTGATTGGCAATGTTGTACTCTCATAGCGCATCAACTGACTGATGCAAAGGATCCTGCAACTGCCTGCAAATTTGCGCCCAATGGCTTGACAGTTGCAACCTTGCAAGCATTTGGTACCCTGCTGTGGGATACAAAGACGGGTAATATTGTTGGGCGCTTTGCTCAAGTATTTGATCTTTACTCTCTCGAATTCCCGGAAGAGATCGAATACGCTGTTGCCCCTCCCATGTCACCCCTTGTCCAACCCGATGGAGACATGGCAGAAGAAGCGGCGAAAGAGGAGCTTGCATTACAGGACTCCAATGCATTCAATCATGCACAAATAGAGATTCTGAAATATCACGCCAAGGATCGACACAAGAAACGATTTCGGGCGGACTACTTAGTTATCGCAAGGGAAATCAACCATCTGGAAGGAGGTCGAGAAGTTGATTGGAGAGCGGCACGTGAGGAGCTGAATCGTCTGATCAAGGAGGAGGAGCAAAAGGCGGCAGAGGAGCAGCAAAGGAAAGAAGAGGAAGCAAGAGCGGCTAGAGAGCTGAAAAAGCGTGAGGAGCTGGAAGAGCTGAAGCGTAAAGCAGAAATGGCAAAGGAGCAGGCGTCGCGAGAGGCTGAAAGGGCCATTGAGAGGTTGATGGGAGATTTTCGATTCTGCGAGCATTGTGGGACACATTGGATCACAAGTGCCGATTCATGTTCAGAATGCAATCATTCTGGTCCCATAAACCTGTCCGAGGGCAGCTTTGGGTCATGCAAACATTGTGAGTCGGTGTGGACTCGCGAAGGAAATTTCTGTTACCGCTGTGGTTCTGAACGCGATCGCGATGCTGAAGAGGAAGCTCTTGAGCTGGGCATTGGAAACTCAGCGGATGAAATTGACGGTATGCCCGCGCCTGCGAATGTGAAAGGGCCCGCACCTACGTCTGTGAAACGGTCTGAGAAAAAAGGTGCTGAAGGCATGTTTGAGGATGGGCTTCACATTTGGTTCGATGCTCTCAAGAGCATTATCTCGGGAACCGAATCTGAAGTTGCCATTGTTCGCAGCTTGGTGCAAGCAGACACAGCAACATTGGCGCAAGGCAAACTGAACGCTGAAATTTCAGTATTTGGCAGAGAGCTCTCCACAGCGGAGAGAGAGGCCTTTGAATGGAATTTAGAAGCAAACGTCGGTCCCGAACACAAAGAGCCTATGGGAGCAGTACAAAGTGGTGACGCGCCCGAAGGAGCACAGCCTGATGAAAATATCAACATCTTGGAGACTGCTGACAATGCGAAGGACGCTGCACAACATGGTGGGAAGAAGATGCCTCTCTTTTCGTCTGCTGTCGCCAAGGGTGCTCTGGCGAGTATGAAGAAATCTTTTTCTTTCGTGAACAAGGCCAAGGCTGCTGATAGCAAAATCGAGTCCAAGGAAAATGCCGAAACTAATGAAAAGGACGGAAAAGTGGATGCTTTTACGTCTGGAGAGAAACAAACACCAGTCGCAGAACACAAGAGGAAGGACCTGGCGGCAGCTAAGGCACAGGCCAAGACTGCTGCTGCTGAGCGCAAAGCTTCACACGTGGCTAAACAGGCACTCTTGCATGAGATGATGCAACGAGATGCAGAGATAGCAATATTTGGCAACGAACTGGAGCAAAATGAACGAGATGATGCATGGAAGGTCCTCTGTTTACTGTGTGTTGCACTTTCGAGTTGTGAACTGAAGTAGTATACGTGCAATCGAGTTGTGAACTGAAGTAGTATACGTGCAATCATAAGTGAAAAAAATGGTTTTGTATGGTAACAGGATCTTATGTTTCGTGCTTGCATCTCACTGACTTTGCTATGCATCTCATTTGGACAGGGACCGAAGAAAAGGGCGCTGGAAAAGCAGATAACGAAGGCTGTGAGCGCTAAGAAGAAAAGTCTCGAAAATAGCTTGCAAGTGTTTTTGAAAAATGAGGGTTACGGCGAAATCCCAGAACATCTTTCTTCAAACGAACCGGAGGATCCAACGACGCATGGCATGGATACTGCAAGCAAGGATGTGAAAGAAGCCGATGCACCCATCATTCAAGAGTCTCCATCGGAGAGCGGGATGATCTTGACCAAAGGGCTCAGCCTGTGGATGAGTGGCATTGCCAAGGTATTGACAGGTCCGCAGGAAGAGATCGACCTTGTGAAACAACTTCTGCAAGATGAAGAAGCCAAACTGCTTCTGATGAAGGCCAATGCTGAAGTCAGTGTATTTGGTCGTGAGCTCTTACCAGATGAGCGAGAGGCTGCATGGGGTAAAGCACACGATGATAGGCTCACATTTTTGAGACCCGCTGTAGAAGCACAGGTTTTGGGGCGGCCGCTTTTGGATGATGAGCGAGATCAGGCGTGGGAGTCTGGAGCGAAGAAAAAGGCTCTCTTCAAAGCTTATTCTGCAACCGTGAAAAGACAGAGAGACAAACTTCGGCAGACTTTGGAGAGCATACAGCAGGCTGACGAGCGCATGGAGCAGGCTGCGAGTAGACAGCAGCCCCCCAGTCTAGACCGTCCAGCGGTACTAAATCTAACCGGTACGACATCTGGTTCGCAGGACAATGCGGGTAAGTCACCAGACACGATCTCCCACGCCAGCACAGAGAGCGACGCATCTTCTCTCAGAACTGCGGCAAGAGAGGAAGCCCAGGCACGGTTTCAAGTCTTGTTCTCCCGCGCTACAACCCCTAATGAAACTCATGGTGATCTCCAAAGCGATCGCTTTGGCGAATTGGGGGATGACTCGCGTCACACTTCCTTTCCAGACACACCAGTGGCGCATGTCGCCCGGCCGGCTAGTGCCATCGATACCGAAAACCTTGGGAATGCGGATGATGCTGATTCTCAACATGGAGGTGTGCTGCAAATTGTTGCAGTAGCACACACAGCGGCGGCTGACATGGACCAGATTGGTCTCGACGATACTTCGCTGCAGGAAGTGGTGGAGGCACTAGGTGGTAAGGTGCTCGCGCCACGAGCGCCTGAAGCGCCTGCCGAATCTCGACCTGGGACACAGAGTAGTGTTCAAACAGACAAGGCAATTGCCGATGAGCAAGGCCTGCATGTGCTAGATCGGAATAACGACGGCCTGGTCGACGAGGAAGAGTTTCGCGAGTACACGTCCTCGCTGCACATGGTTCAATACGGCGCGTCGCGTGTGCGCATCTCCGGAGTTGTGCTTTACAACGGAGGCAGTGCACAGCCATACAAGGGCATAAATGGAGATTACGTTCGGTCTGGGGAGGTATGCAACTTTCGGGCAGTGTACGTCAAAGAGAACAAGCCGGGCATCGCCATGTGGTGGGCAAACATCTTGGGCAAGATCTCGTGGTGTGTTGGGCCAAAGGATCAGGTGGGCAAGGATGGCATGTGGGCGCACGTGGAGAGCATGGGCTTCGGGCCGGAGGAGGCAGGGACACGAGCA
>Ga0115006_10002903_pt1 | contig 11494 bp, 14 predicted proteins | sample ArcOceMetagenome_3_FD_88943 | JGI IMG/M metagenome (GOLD analysis project Ga0115006, IMG submission 88943) | Marine eukaryotic phytoplankton communities from Arctic Ocean - Arctic Ocean- Svalbard ARC20M Metagenome | ecosystem: Environmental > Aquatic > Marine > Oceanic | place: Arctic Ocean...
CTCTCCCCCCCCCCCCCCCCCCCCCCCCCCCCCCCCCCCCCTCTCTCTCTCTCTCTCTCTCTCTCTCTCTCTCCCTCTCTCTCTCTCTCTCGCTCGCTCTCTCGCTCTCCCTGTCGCGCTGTCTCCGAGTCCGAGTCTCTCTCTCGCGCGCGCGCGCTCTGTGCGTGGTGGTGGTGGTGGTGGTGGTGGTGGTGGTGTGCACGCAGCTCTGACACAGCGGAGGAATGTTTGGGCACAGGACCCTTAAATGGGGCGCGCTGCCTCACGACTGATTGAAGCGCGGCGCCACAGCTGAGGCCTCCAGTCTTGACTGTACCGCTATTTTCTTTACACCAGAATAAAAACCTAGTCTACGTCATGTGCAAGCGCCACCGCCCCGTGATCTTGCACTCAAGACATAGTGTCGGTGTGTGTGTGTGTGGCCGTGTGCTGTGTGTGTCTTTGTGCGTGCCTTGCTCTCTCTTCTGTGTGCGCGCGTGCGTACGTGGGGTGGTGGCGGCGGCGGTAGCGCGGTGGTGGCGCAAGAAGGGCACGATGAAGAGCGAACAGAGCGCAAAGTCAGCGAGTTGTATTCGCACAATCAACAGGTGCCAGGAAATGATTGCCTTGCTACCCGTCTTTGAATACTAAAAACTCGGCGTCCAGCCTTGTCGCACTGACAGGCGGCCGCCGCCCCCAAGAGTCTGCGTGCACCCCAACACTCTGTGCATCGGCACAAAAGACTCGCGCTCCTCATGCATGCATGCGAGCGTGTGATTCCCTCATTTGCCGGCGGGCAAATTTAGGGGTCCTGCACATCACCGCACCGTCAGTCACCAGCCGCGTTGCTTCTGTCGCACTCCCGATGGCATACGCTGTTTGCGGGCGCAATGCTTTCGCTCGTCCGCAACCGAGCCGCGCTGCGATCCCCGCTGGTTGGTCCGAGCGCCGGCGCAGACGCCTGCACACGTCGCGCGCACACAACTGCAACACGTACCCACTGGTTGCCGAACTGGTAGGCGGGCTCGCCGCCCGAGGGGTCGAAGCCCGAGGCGACGCCAGCGGCGGGGCCGCCATCGTGGTCGTCCTGGGAAGGGCCAGTGACGAGGGACTCCGCGTTGGGGTCCCACATGGGCATGTACATGAGCTGGTGCGCCACGGGCACACGGAACGGAAGCACCTGCGGACACGTCCCCGCGCGTCAAGACCCGCCCACCCGCGGCATCCACTCGAGGGTATCCTGTGTCTGCACCGGGGCGGTGCGCCGCACGCATGTACCCCTGCGCCAGCACTCTTGACCACCTGGTGCCCAGGTCCGACAGCAACCTCCCTCGCCAGGCGTCGCGCGCACTGCCGCGCGGCACCCAGCGCCCACGTCGTGATGACGTGGGCGCTGGATGCCGCGTCCACTCTCGGGACAGGCCACCACTTTATGCGCGTGCACGACGGATGCCCCGCGCGTGCACGCCCGTAACGTTCCCGCGCCTCGCGACTCTCCCGCGCCCGAGCCCTGTCGCCACTGTTTCCGTGTCGTTGCTGCGGCCGCGGACCGCGGGTCGTCACCGCACGCTCGACAGCCGCGAGCAGAACGCGCACTGCACGCGCTCCGCACGGAGTCCCGCGCCGCTCCGGCTCTGCGCCCCCGCCACTGCCGCTTGTTGGTCGCACCTTGTACAGCATTTTCAGTCGGTGATTGCGAAGAGCCAGGCTCCCATCCGGCCACGGGGCGATTTCCCACGAACATCACATCCGGCAACTTTTCTGCCGGGTGCCCAGTGGATGCGCAGAGCGCGCCTCCTCGCAGGGACCCTCGTGTTGCTCGCTGCGCAGGCGGCCGCGGGCTACAACTGCGCGCCGCTCACCGGCCTCCTCCGCGCGAGCATGGCGGACGGCAACTGCGACGGCGGCGTGTGCGAGCGCCCAGGCGCGGCCGGACAGGCGGCGGGAGGGCGTCTGCAGCTGCGGGGCGCTGGGCCCGCGGCCTCGCGCGTGGTCATCGACGTGTACAGCGACCCTGCGTGACCTTGGTGCTATGTCGCGAAGGACAATCTGGACGCGGCACTGTCCACCTTTCGCTCGTCGGGCGGCGACGCGGAGGTGGAAATCAACTGGAAGCCCTTTTTCATCGACCCCTCGACCAAGGCAGGGGGCGAGGACTACATGGCTTACTGCAAGCGCCGGTGGGGCGGCGACGGCTGGACCGGCAGCCTCCCCGGCAAACGCGAGGGGCGCAAGTTCAGCAACTGGCGGATCTGGCCCAACGTACTGCATTTGTTTTGTGTTTGGGTGTTTGTGTGTCTGGGTGTGCGCGCGAGTGTACGATGCGTTTGTGTGCATGCATGCATGTGTGTGTATGTATGTGCGCGCGTGTAAGTAAGCTAATACCTGGACTTGTATTTGTGCATATTCACAAAAAAATATGAATCCAAACGCCTAAACAGTGTATGATACCCACGCAGACACGGGGAGACAGACAGGCAGACACACACACAGACACACACACACACATGCATGTATGTATGTATACAAGTGTATCCATGCATCTGTAAATGCGCGCATGCATGTATACAAACACATGCATACAAGCATGTGTCAATGTGGATTGAGCGTGTATGCGCACATGGTGACGTAATGTATGTGCACACATGTGTTGCGCACACATGTGTTTGCAGACCCTGCATGCGTCACGACTGATCCACAAGGCCGGCGAGATCGGCGGGTGGGAGCTCCAGCACAAGGCCAAGGCGCTGGTGTTCAAGAACATGTGCGTGTGTGCATGTGTGTGTGCATGTGTGTGCACGTGTGCATGTGTGTGTGCGTCGTGTGTCTGTGTGTGCATGTGTATGCATGCGTGTGCGTGTGTGAATGTGCATGTTCGTGTGTGCATGTGAGTGCGCGTGTGTGCATGTGCGTGCGCCCGTGGGCATATGCGCGCGCTGGCACGTTGGCGCAGACTTGCTACGTGCCTTGGCCTTGGCGCGGCAGTGCCACATGCATGCATTCAGCCTTGAATGCACACGCGCAGAACCACCTCAGTACATACACGCGTGTGTATGCAAACGTCGCATCTCCATGCGCGTGAGCACACACACGCGCGCGCGCGCGCACACACACACACACACACACAGCGCACACACTGATACGTGCACACGAACACACGCACAGCTACGAAGACGGCGCGAACGTGAGCGAGCTGGAGACGCTGATCAAGATTGCGGCGGAGCTAGGCATTCCAAACGCCGAGACCTACCTCACCTCGGAAGAGGATATTGTCCTGGTGCAGAAGCAGGCGCGGGAGGCCTCGGGCATGGGCATCTCTGGCGTTCCTTTCTTCGTGGCCTACAACAGCGCCGACGACAGTAGCGAGCCTGTGACCATGTCAGGCGCGCAGCCGCCCAAGGCCTTTGTCCAGTGCATCCGCCAGCTTGCCACGGCCTAGGGCGTAGGTTGGTAGGTTGGGGTGTATGGTACGTGCGGTGTATGGTACGTGCGCCCTCGCCCTCGCGTGCGTGTGGTCATCTAGCTCATCTGTCCCTTCCTCAACGGCCCTGCCATCTTGTCTGAGCCATCTGCGGTATCTGTCGCCAACCGCCCACCTCGGACAGGAGCAGACGCGCTGCAGCCACGCTGTCTACTGCACGCAACAGTAGGAGCAACAGATTCCTCCCGCCACGCGCTCCAGCCACGCTTTCCAGCAATTTGTTACGTGCAGTCTGCACGCACCAGATTACTGGAGAGCGTAGTGTGACACGTAGCTGCAGAGCGCTGCTGCGCGCCCGAGGGCCTGCATCTGGTGTCTGCATCTGGACCGCCCGTTGCTGCTGGACGTCACGTGCACACTACGCGCGCACGCGCGCACTGGCACGGCAGAGAAGAGGATGGCGCAACTATGACGGTGGTGGACTAAAGCATTCCGTCCTCCACCAGAGACTCAGCCTCCCGCCCGGGGCACCTGCGTCTCTATCCTCTCTCTGGCCAGGGCGTGCGTGCGCTGTTGTGTTGCACACACGAGCGCCAGCGCTGTGCTGTAAGAATGGTAAAGAGTGACTGGCTGGCTTCGCGTTACAAGTCCGCTCCAAGGGCGCGCTGTTGTACATTTCAGAGATACACGACGCTCCCTCGTATGGATTCGGATGCTCCTCCGCGGGCGCCTGGGCCCACTCAGGCTCGACACGTCGCTTGTCGAGTCGAGTCGTTTTTGCTCAAGGATGTTACAAAGGAGGCGCGCATGCAGGCACGTCCGAGTCAGTATGACGCATCGATTCTCCTTATCATTACGTGCGGGCCACGCACGTGCGAGTGCACTCGCAAGAAGCAACCCTACGAGCCGTGTGCGAGCCAGTGCTGAAGCGCGCTCGAGTGCTTGGACGCGAACGCCGCCACCTGCCAAATGGCGCGCATGTGTCAGCGGGCGTGCCTCCCGCGCGCGGCACGGCGGAGCAAGCAAGGCACTGGCCCGACACCAACCGAGGCGTCCTCGTACACCAGCCGGCGCCCGCGCCCACCCCGTGTATACGGGCAGAAGGCGCGCAGTCTGGGCCTGCCATGCTGCTCACGAGCCGCGGCGGGCAACTCGGGAGGTTTGAGCCCGAGCCTGAATGGTGATACCAGCCCTGGGGAGCGCCACGGATGGCGACAGCTTGAGCACACGCCATGCCGATGACAGTCCGATGCTGGTGGAAGAAGACGCCGCGGCGATGGCAGAACTCCTCCTTACACGCCTCGTAGCTCAGGTCGACAAAGTAGTCGACGGCCTGCTTTTCCGCCAGGAAATAGAGCAAGCGCAAGAACTCCCCCACGGGGTGGATGCAGCCCGAGGAAGTCAGACAGACAGGCAGCAACGCAACCTCGCGGTGCTGGACATAATTGCTGCGATACTTCCTGATCTTTTAAATGATCAGGAAAGCGGCCGCTTCCTCGAGGACTCTATCGGGCTGGTCCGGATGACGCAGACGCCAATGGCGACGACCATCGTCGCGTCCAGCACCGACGAAATCATGGCGCTGGGTGACATCGAGCAGCAAAGCCCGCTTCTGCGCGAGGCCGATGGTGAAAACCTCAGGCTCGACGCTGACCCTCACTGGTGAGCGACCTCAGCGGTGGCCAAGGTGATGGGAGCTACCGAAAGTTTGTCCGAAACATGATGATGAGGAAACGAGGCGAGGCCCCTCCGAAAAAAAAATGCTCTGAACCGGTTTCCCTTTTCAAATTCGACCAGACAAAAATTCTTTTTCCCCTCGTCAGCAAGTAGTAAAGGGACCCACGAAATCCTCTGGGCGGCGAGGAGGCGCAGCTCTCGAGGAGAGAAGATGGCGGGCAAGGTTCCTGTACGCCCCATGGGAAAACAGGGCCTGATGGCCAGCATGCAGGGGTATGGGTGCATGGGCCTGACAGCGTTTTACGGGAATGCCCTCGAGTACGAAGACGGTGTGAAGTCTTGGAGAAGGCCTTCGAATTTGGCGTCACGCACTTCGACACTGCTGAGATCTACGCCGGAAAGAATGCGGCTGGCGAAGATCGTCACAACGAGGTGCTTGTTGGGCAATTCCTCAAGAAGGTTGGCAGGGACAAGGTAACCCGCCCTGTAGTTGTGCAAACTTTCTGCGTCGCCCTGATTGCTATTTGCCGAGCGATTTCGTAGCCTGCAAATGGAACCAAGCAAAACCCCTTGTTGCAAAATGGGCATGCAGGGTGCTCCGCTGACAGAGTGACTGCAGGTTACGTACGCGACAAAGTACATGCCGATGACGCCCGAGAAGCAAGCTTGCACCGAGGATGTGGTGCGGGCGACACTCCAGGCCTCTCTGGATCGTCTAGGCGAGGAATCCGTTGATCTCTACTACCTGCACCGTGTTCCGTCGATGGAGGGGTTAAAGAGTTGGATGGAAGCCTGCAAAAAGCTGGTTGCGGAGGGCAAGATCAAGTACCTCGGCCTGTCCGAAGCGACAGTGGACGAGATTCGGACCGCGCACGCGATTCACCCGCTCACGGCCATTCAGCAAGAGTGGTCTCTGGTGGTCCGCAATTTGGAAGATGATCTCGTGCCCGTGTGTCGCGAATTGGGCATTGCTGTGGTCGCCTACAGCCCGCTGTGCCGTGGCCTCACAAGCGCGCTGGTGAAGAAGCCTGAGGACTGGAGCAAAATTGGCCATGAGGGCGGCGCCGCCAACGGATTCCAGCAGATGGCGCCTTATCTCACGGGCGACAACCTGACAGAAAACGTCAAAAAACTGCAAGCGCTGGAAGAGGAGGCGGCTGCGATGAAGGTGACCCCTGCGACGCTGTCCCTCGCATGGCTGCATGCACAAGGCGAAGACGTTTTCCCGATCCCGGGCACTACCAAGGTTGCCAATCTCCAATCCAACGTGGCGGCCGCGCAGCTGGCCCTCCAGCTTCCGAAGGAAACTGTGGACAAGATCGGGCCTCCGGACGCCAAGACCATCGCAGGCGACCGCTACCCTGCCATGTTCCAGCCGCTGTGTTATGAGTCCAAGACCAAGCAGTAAGAAGTGCGCTACAGGTGCGCATCAAGGCAGGTGCGCATCACGGCATCACGGCAGTTGCGCCTGTTGTCACGTGCCGGCATCGAAATCAATCCCACTCGCTACACAGATGTCCACAACGCTGCGCCGTGTATGTCGAGTGTTTATCAGGGTCTTAGAACGATGAGACAACTAGATTCAATCATCCCTTCTCTCCCTTCGCTCACTGCGTTAGCTTTGAATACAGCTTCCCCCCCCCCTCCTCCATTCCTTCATTCCTCCTCGTGTGGAGAGATAGGCGTGAGTCGCCCCCGGGAACGTTCCCGGGCACGGCGGGTCCCGTCTGCATGGACACCTGGGTAGCGCGGTCGCGCTCGGAGTCCGCCTGTCAGTTCACCGCGTTAGCTTTGAATAAACTTTCCTCCTCCTCCTCCTCCTCCTTCCCTGCTGTCGGCCACCTCCTTCCCTCCTCAGAACAAGCGTGGAGCACAAATGGGCGTTCATCTATGGACTTAGGATACCGTAAGATGACGTGCGCAGTGGGGCAGAGCTCCTGCGGCGCGCGTACCATCCTTATTCTCCCGTGTGCATGCGCACATATGACACGCAGCGTATAATGCACACACATACGCACGAGTAAGAGAGGTGAGAGAGAGGCACAAACTGTGGCATCTGTGCCCCGCACAGCTTTGTAAGAGGTTCTATACTAATCAACAACAAAGCCATCTCGTGTTCAAGCACGACACGCTCACTTGGAGATGTGTCCGGGCGCGGCGCGGTGTATATACAGCTCCCAGCAGCGGTTTGGGGCGCGATGCAGCCGCATTCGGCGCGCCGCAGCCCCGAACCGGTCAAGCCGGGGGTCGAGCGCGTTGCTTGCCAGCGTCTAGTGCCGCAGACGGGCTATGGCGCGTTGTACAGTCACGAACCACGGTGTCCCTGCTGCATACCGCCACGACGCCAGCGCCTGTGTAAACTGCCAGGCACAGGCAGACATAGCGGGGTTTAGAAAGGAGAGTGTGGAGAGGGAGGGCAGGGGGGCGGGAGGCGGGGGGACGGGGGAGTGCCTTATGTGCATCTGCGTGAGCGTATGGATGCGCACATACCGGAGGCGCGATGCAGTGCATATGCAGGTGGTAGACCGAGTGAAACGGAGGCTGGTGAAATCCAAGCACCCATTGCCTGTCTCCCATCGCCCCCTCGTCTGAAGTCGGATGCTCCTCCGTGGGCGCCTGGGCCCGCGCAGGCTCGACACGTTGCTTGTCGAGTCGAGTCGTTTCTGCGCAAGGAGGCGCGCATGCAGGCACGTCAGAGTCAGTATGGCGCATCGATTCTCCCTATCATGTACGCATATGTACGTGCGGGCCACGCACGTGCACTTGCAAGAAGTAACCCAGCGAGCAGCGCGCCGTGCTCCGGGGGCGCACACCGTGAGCACCATCCCGCTGCGCGCCGTGAGAAAGGAGGCTCGCGCCAACACGCTGCATGTGAATGAGGAGTGGAAGCTCGTGCCGGGTCACATGGGCAATGGTCGGAATGTGCTGCCGCGGCACGACAAGCCAGTGCTGAAGAGCGCGCGGGTGCTTGGACGCGAACGCCACCACCTGCCACATGGCGCGCATGTGTCAGCGGGCGTGCCTCCCGCGCGCGGCGCGGCGCGGCACGCAAGGCACTGGCCCGACACCAACCGAGGCGTCCTCGTACACCAGCCGGCGCCCGCGCTCGCCCCGCGCATACTGGCAGAAGGCGCACTCTGAGCCAGCCATGCGGCTCACGAACCAACTCGGGAGATTTGAGCTGAAATGGTCTGAATGGCGATAGTCCTACCGACCCTGGCGAGGGCGGACAGGGGGTGTCAGGAGATGAGGGGTGGTACGGCCGATGCGCGGTATGCGCTCGTGTACGCGCGAGCGGCCTGCGCCCCGCGCGGTGCCTGCACGCGCGGTGCGTGTCGATGGCATTTGCGGTGCTGCATGCTGACTCACGCTGAGCACAGCAGACGCAGGAACGCGAAGTGTAAGGCGCGCTCGCGCGTAAACGCACGCACGCACATGCACACATACACGAGCGTGTATGCACACGCACACGCGCGCACACACACACACACGCACATACGCAGAGATGGATCCAGCCCTCGTTAGCTAGCCACGAGTCTTCAGTATGCCAAGGAAGCGCGGGGGCCGGCCGGAGCCGGCCGGGAGCCGCGCAGCTCCTGAGCGGCCGAGGGGCGCTGTGGGGGCGGCGGTAGCAGACCGTGCAAAGACGTCGGGGAACGGACCGAAGGCGCTCCTTGAAGACCTCTCGCCTGCCGCGCTGTCCGCTGCTCGGCAGGCCATGGCGCGTGTGAAAGCGCGGCGAAGCGCCGAGTCGGCGGTGTTCCTGCGCGACATGCTGGAGTACAAAATGGAGTACGACGATGTGGGTGGGGCGCGCGCCTCAGCGTCTTCCAAGGTGCTCCAACACAGGCCACACTACTCAATGTGCTCGGTGATGGATGACCTTGACGTGCCTCCGCCCAGCAGGGAGGGCAGGTTCGTACCCCTGCACAGCACCGCCATCACCACCCCCTGCTCCTCCATCGTGTCCCCTCCGCCCTCTTTTAAGACGGCGGGGCCTGTGCAGGGAAGGCGGGGACTCGAGCGGCAAAAGGCCTGGGGGCGGAGAAGGCGGCATGCTGGCGTCGGCCGTGGTAGCCCCGCGCAAGTACCTTTTCGAGTCGCCCCCCGCCGCTCGCAAGTCGCCGCACACGCCTGGCAGCCGGGGAGTGGGCGATGAGGACATTGATTATATCCGGCAGTTGGCCGCAGAAGAGTTCGCGGGGTGAGCGCGCGCGAGAGCAGCGGGCGCGCGACCAGCCTCACGCGAGCAGTTCGTCATGCACTTGCGTGTGTGCACGCGTGCACGCACGCACATATGCCTTCATGCTGTGCGTGCATATATGCATTCATGCTATCATGCACACGCGCATGCTCACGCACAGGCTGTCTCTACCGGTTTGATGCGCCCCCCACTAACCCCCACCCCTCACCAAGTGCGCATGCATGCACTAGTGTGCATCAGCTCGCGCACGAGGTCCTGTGCGTGCACAACACTACTCTGCATGCAGCGAGAGAGAGAGAGAGAGAGAGTTTGTTCTCACACTCCCCCCTCCTGGCACGCAGGCTGAGCTGTTACGGGCTGCTCGGGGTGGCACGCCGCCTGGAACACACGGATGTGCGTGGGGGCGAGCGGGAGGCGGACCTGGTCTTTGCCCTCGAACAGGTGCCCTTCTACCCTTGCCACCACGCGCTGTACACACACAAACACACACAATCTCTCTCTCTTTCTACCCTTGCCACCACGCGCTGTACACACACAAACACACACAATCTCTCTCTCTGCCCCCCCCCCCTCCCCTTCGACCAAACCTCCTTCCCTGTCTCGCTCTCTTCTTCCACCCTCCTTCCACCTCCCCGCTAACCGACCGCGCTGGACTGTGCGTGCGGAGAGAGTGACATAGAGACGTATGGGGGGGGGCAGTCGCGGTCGGAGACAGTCCTGTGGAAGGCCAAGGAGGAGATGGCGCGCACCAGCGCCAGCCGCGTGCTGCACGAGTACCGCGAGGTATCGGCAGCGCAGCGCCTCACGCTCGAGCAACTGTATGAGGGCATGGAGCGCGGGTACACGCCGTCGCGTGACATCCAGAGCGCCGTCGGTGCGGCGCTGGACCAGTGCAAGAAAATGCAGGACGGCTTGGAGCTGTCTGCCCAGCACTTGTCCCCGCCCTCGCACCTCCACACCCCGTCCACTCGCCACCCTCACCACACGTCGCCCGACACCTCCCTCGACGCCACCCCCATTCCGCATGAGTCGCCGGGGGACAGGGCGCAGGAGAGCCCGGGGGCAGACGCAAAGAGTTTGGAAAAGAGTTGGGACGCATCGGGGTTGCAGGGCGGTAGGGCGGCGGGTGCCGTGGCCCCGGGCTCAGGAGCGCGGGGGCTGCAAGTCGCAGCAGGGAAAGACGGGGAGGAGCAGGAGCAGGAGCAGCGCAAAGACGTGGTCGCCCTGGCTCTGGAGCAGGCGCGCGTCAAAGTCGAAAAGTTGCAGCACAAAATCTCCAAGGCCATGCTCGAGTCTCACGCCGGTGCTGCAGGTGGTCCAGGGCTCTCGGGCAGCGGCGCCGCCGCCGGCAGTTACCAGGCGCTGCGCGGCCTCGAGGCGCAGCTGGCTGTGGAGCAACGGCTGGTCTACAGCCTTGAGGCCGCCCTCGCTGTCTGCTCCGACCAAGATCGCCCGCAGCACCCGCTGCCGCGCCCCGCTTCCCCGTCGGCCACAGACACCCCACAGGGGGAGGGCTCGCCGGCAGGACGCGTGGACGTGCGGGGACTGGACCAGATCAAGCAGCTGGATGCCACCATTCAGATGCTGGTTGAGCGCCTGCAGCACGCGTGCGAGCAACCGGCGCGCAATGCGCAGCAGCTCAGCGACCTCTTCAAGGACAAGCGCGTGTTGCAGCGGAGGGTCGCGGCCCTGGAGAAGAGCGAGCGCGAGGCGCTGGCTGCCTGCGACAGGCAGCGGCGGCAGGGCGACAAGGCGACGGCGTCCGTGCTGCGCCTGCGCACGGAAAACAACCGGCTCAGGAGCGAGGCAGACAAGGCGGCCAAGCAAGTGGCAGCGGCCGAGGAGGAGCTGGACAAGCTACGCAAGCACGCGCAGGACCTGCAGGCGCAGCTCATCGGCCGCTCCGCCGAGCTCGAGGCGGCGCGTGAGCGCGAGGCGCAGCGGGAGCAAGCGCGGGCGCAGGAACGGCGGCAGGAGGCAGAGCGCGAGCGCGAGCGCGAGCGCGAAAGTGAGCGGCAGCGCCAGCGGGCGAGCGAGGGCGTCAAAAAGAAGCTGGCTGAGCTGCAACACTTGAAACAGACGCTGCATCACACCGCCCCTCCGCCCGCCCTGCCCCCATCTGCGTCACAGGTCTCACGTCCCGCTTTCCCCGACCTCGCCCGCCGCCCCCCCCTCCTCTGCCCTGCTTCCTCCTGCAGGCTCTGCGCAACGCA
>Ga0115006_10002905_pt1 | contig 11493 bp, 6 predicted proteins | sample ArcOceMetagenome_3_FD_88943 | JGI IMG/M metagenome (GOLD analysis project Ga0115006, IMG submission 88943) | Marine eukaryotic phytoplankton communities from Arctic Ocean - Arctic Ocean- Svalbard ARC20M Metagenome | ecosystem: Environmental > Aquatic > Marine > Oceanic | place: Arctic Ocean...
CCGCACGGCTGCTGATCGCCGCACCCTAGTCCGTGTTGCCCTGACCGTCGCCCCTCCCTGCCACCCGTCGCCCGGCCCCGCTCCTCTTCGCTCCGCCGCCATTGCTGCCCCTCGGCCTGAACCAGAAATGTGTCAGAGCGTAATTAAAACCGTTACCGACGGCCAAACTTGAGAGTATGCACGACTTCGCGTGACTCAAGTCTGTGCTCATGCCCGCCGACGCGCAGCCACCGCATGTCCAGGCCTGCAACAGCGCATCGGTTGGCTTCTCCGACTTCTGCGCGACTTGGCCCTCCCAGGCCCTGGCAGACGAGGTCGCTCCCAGCACGGCGGCCGCAATTGCAGCGGCTGTCCAGGCCCACATCTCGCACTTCCCATCGGGCGTCCATCCCGGTCAGCTCGCGGCGCTGATGCGAAGGCCGTGCATGCAGAGGCATTGCCTGCATCTCTACCTGGCCAATGGCCAGCTCTACGCCGTCGCACCAGCCGACATGGCGCCGTGTGAACGCAACCACACGCAGGGCCCGTGCCCAAAGCCGTCCGGCCCCTCGACGCCTGAGGACGTGCTCCGATGCCGAGAACGCGCCGGCCTGCGCAGCCCGAGGTGCGGTGCCGATCTTCGGCGCAAGCAACCAGGCGTCACCATCCCAGGCTGGTGGTCCGACGGTCCGTACCCTCACGACACCGAGTGGCACTTTGCGGCGGCCCTCAACCTGTCGAGCTGTTACGGTGCTGCCGTCCACGGCGACCACAACTACGTGTTCACGCGGCTGCGGCTGCAGAGCGCGCTCCGATTCCTCCGTCGTGCGTATGGACGGCTGCACGAGCGAGGCAGGCTTCCCGCAGCGCTCGAGCTGGTGCTGTGCGCGGGCGAGACGCCGATCAACTTTGGCGACTACTGCGTGGGCGGTGCCCAGCCGGTGTGGTCTGCGACGACCAACGAGGCGGCGCCGCTGCTCCCGTACGTGCATTGGGTGCAGCTGCCGCCGCGCGACACCGACCTGAGCGTGTGGGACCCGCTCCGCTCGCGTGCAGACGTGTGGGCCGGCGACACCGACATCAAGCTGACGCGTCAGGCGGAGGAGCAGGCCGAGCAGACGAGGCGCAGCAGCAACTGCATGCACCACGCGCACTGCGCCGACTCGTGCGCCGCTGCGCAAAAGGCCAAGGTCTGCGGGTTCTGCAAGTGCCAGGCCTGCTCGTTCTGCGCGGCTGACGACGCAGCGTTGCCATGGTCGCGGCGCATCGGCCGGGCCGTCTTCCGTGGCAGCCTCTTCCGCCTCAGCAGCTACACTGCTGACTGGCGGCTGAACGGGCCGCGCCGCACCTCGTACAATGCCGACAACTGGGGCGCCATCGGCAGGACGGCGCTGGTCCGGCTCAAGGCAGCGCATCCAGAGCTCTTCAATATCGCGCTCAGTGGGTACGGCCTCGGTGGACACTCGGACGACCTGCCGCGCCGCCTCGGCATCCCTGCCGCGGCCTGGGCCAAGCAGGACACGCCGGCGACGATGCCGTTTGAGGAGCAGCTCCGCTTCAAGTACACGATCAACGCCGAGGGCCACGGCGGCTGGGCCGACCGCCTCTACAAGATGATGATGCATGGCCAGCTGGTCCTCTCTCAGGATCTGCCTGCGAAGGTCTGGTATGAGGCGCCGCTCCGGCCGTGGCACGATTTTGTACCCGTCGACGCGGGCTGGGCCAACCTGACGGCAGCCGTCGAGTGGGCGCGCGCGCACGACGACGAGGCTCGTCGCATCGCAGCCTCGGCGAAGGCGCACACGCGCGAGTGGCTGTCGGCGGGCGCGATGTTCCGATACACCGAGGAGCTGCTGCTGGGGTACGCGCGCTTGCAGAAGGTCGTGCCCAAGCGGCCGCCGCGCGCTATCCGCTTCGAGTGCGACGAGCGCCCGCACGACTCGCAGGCGAGCGGTGTGCCGCACGTGTGCTGGTCATCGGGTCAGGGGGTGATCGCGCGCGGCGAGACGCGTTGCTTCTTTGAGAGTGGCGGACGGCGCCACAACAGCCTGTACCGTGCGTCGCTCGCGTTGGCGCAGGGGGACGAGCCGGATGCTGCGACCGGGGCAGCGCAGCCGCCGCTGCGGCTGCGCGAGGTCCTGTCGGGCCGCGCGACATTCGGCGCGAAGGCAGCGCGCGTGAAAAGGGCGCCAGAGCGTAGCTAGCATCGAAACCGGCTATTGAGGGCTATTGAGGCTATTGAGGCGACGCGTTTGCCAGCGATTACCCCAGGAAGTAGGTGCCAATATGCAACAACTTCGTGGCTGGTGATTGCGACCTCAAACAATACATATTCGTCACGATGCTCCATCCACCGGGCGGCTGGTCGGCCGCCGCGCTCGTTATGGTCGCGCTCGGCCACGCCGGCGCTGGCCTCCAGCTACTGGCGGGAGTGCGTCGCAACGAGGTTCTGATCATCTTTGAGCTGCTGTCGCAGCAGCAGTGTCCGGCCAGCACGCTGCTCCTCCTGCACTCTCGAGCGCTTGGGCTGTTGGGTGTATCCGGCGCAGCACTCGCGCTGGCGTCTGCGCCCGAGGGCGAGCGTCCACGATCGGTCTGTTGCGGCATGGCTGCAGGAGCCGCCGCAAGCCTCGGCCAGCTGCGGCTCGATGCTGCGGCCACTCCGGCGGCCGCGCTCCAGTGTGGCACGATCGTGGCTAGCCTGAGCTGCGCACGGGCAACGCACGTCGCGGCACGCCGACGAGGGACGTCGCCACGCGATGCGTCCGGCGGGTCGCCGTCGGCAGCGCGCTTGCGCGGCTGGAGGGTCGCAAGGCCTCGGGCACCGCGGGCGCCGCGTCGAGTAGCCGCAACTGCAGCAGGCGCACTCACGCTTGTGGCCGGCGCCGCTGCGATCGCAGCGCCCGGGGCGAGCGCGGAGCTGTGCTTTGACTGCATCGGCGCGTCGCGCGTGCCGCTCTCTCGCGCGGTGCGATCAACGGCGGCGACGGTCCTGCTGCCTCTGGGCGCGGGCCGCCTCGCGCTCGAGGCGGGTGTGCGGGCCGAGGGCGCCTCAGCCATGGAAGGCAGCGCGCGGCGGCGGCTGGCGCTGACCGTCGCCGCAGGCGGCGTCGCGCAGGCCGCGCTGCTCGCACGGAGCGCACACGCCGTCGGGCTCAAGCGGTGGGCGAGGCGGGCGCTGATGGCGCTGATGGCTGCGCTCTCGTTTTAGCGTGCGTTTTAGCGTTTTAACCGCAGAGCTCTCCCCGTTCCTCCCGTTTTGTACGCGGCGAGCCGGATTTGGTCATGTCGTGAGCGTGCCGATCTTGGTTGTCGGTGAATACTTCTGGTGCGCGACGGTGGTTGTCATTGCACAATGAAGCGCCGTATTGGTGAGCGACGTTACCCATCTTCGGCCGCCCCGCGACGAGTCCCCGCGCCGTCGCCCGCGTGACCCCCCGAGGACGCGCACGAGCGCTTAGACCGAACCGAAGCCGATGGGGTGCGGCGCCTCGACAGCGACGCCCTCGCGGCAGCTTGTGCTGATGGGCGGCGGCGAGTGCGGCAAGACTACCATCTTCAAGCAAATCCAGATCTTGCATGCATCCATGGCTCCGGCTTCGACGAGGACACCAGGCGAGAGTGGGTGCAAGCGATCCACTCGTCACTACAGCGCTCGATGAAGGTGCTCGTGCCCGCGCTGGAGCAGTTCGACCGGAAGCTGGGCCCGGACGCCGAGGCGGCGTACACAGATGTCCTCTCACAGGAGTTCCAGGCGAAGAGAAGCATCAGCCCAGAGATGGGCGCGCAGAACAAGACGATCTTCATGGATCCGGCGATCCAGGCGATGATCGCGGACACGGCGCAGAGTAGGAAGCTCGACCTCGACGACAATGCCGTCTACTTTTTGAGCAAGCTGCGCGAGGACGTCGAGCAGAACCGGCTCAAGGAGTCGCTCCACCTGTTCGACATCGCTTGCAACCGCCGAATACTACCCCGACAAGCCGATCTTGCTCTTCCTCAACAAGGTCGACCTCTTCAGGGAGAAGATCAAGCACACCGACCTCAAGGTCTGCTTCCCGACGTACAAGGGCGGCTGCGACTACGACGCGGCGCTCGAGTACATCAAGTGGAAGTTCACGAGCGTGCGCAGGGACGAGACCAAGAAGATCTACATCATGGAGACGACGGCGACGGACACCAAGAACATGGAGTTCATCTTCAAGTCGATGATGGACATCGTCGAGAAGAGCAACCTGGCGCAGAGCGGCATGGGCTAGTGCAGCCCGTGCCGCGCGGTGCCCCGTCAATGCTCCCCCGGGCGCTCCAGTGCAGAGAGCTCGCCAAACTGTACCACACTTCACGCTTTAGATACTTTAGATCATTGCTTTGCCTATCTATCTATCTATCTTTGCCTAAGCCGCCAGGAGAGCCCACGCGCGAACCGTTGGGTAGTATACCCCTCTCCGGCGACTCGTTGCCTTGTTTGGTCGGCCGCGCCTTTCTCTCTTCCAACCGCGCAGCAACCATGAAGACTGCTCCAACGGAGTCTTCGCCGCTCGTGGCCACGCCACTCTCGGCGCCGGCGGCCGACGAGCCCGCGCGCGCGTCGTACGCCGCGCTGCTGCGGCGCGTCGGCCCTGCGCTGCTCGGCAACATGATCGAGTTCTACGAGTTTGGCGTGTACGCCCTCGTCACCGAGGAGATCACGTCCAACTTCTTCGACGCCACGGATAAATCGGGCGTCTGGTTCGGCTTCGCGATCAGCTTCGTCGCGCGGCCGTTTGGTGGCTTCTTCTTTGGCTGGATGGCCGACGCCATCTCTCGCCGCGCCGCGCTCACGGCCTCGGTCTTCGGTATGATCGTGGGCACCGTGGGCATCGGGTTCCTGCCCACGCAGCGCTGCTGCGGCCAGAGCTGGGGCCTCTTCGGCACGGCCATGCTCATGCTCTTCAAGATCCTGCAGGGGCTGTGCGTCGGCGGAGAGCTCACGACGGTCATCGTCTTCTGTGCCGAGCACGCCGGCCCGAAGATGGCCGCCTTCGGCGTGGCCGTCGCGTGCGCGACGGCCGCCTTCGGCACGATCGTCGCCGAGCTGGTGCTGCTGCTGCTCAACGCCGTCCTCGACGATCAGCAGATGCTCAACTGGGGCTGGCGGGTGCCGTTTCTGATCGTGCTGCCGTGGGGCATCGCCGCGATCTTGATGCGGCGCGGGCTGCACGAGCCCGACGGCGGCGGCGGCGGCGGCGAGAAGGGCGCGGAGCCGCCCGACCACCGCAAGCTGGTGGCCGAGCTGTGGCGCGACCACAAGCGCCACCTCGTGCTGGGCACGCTGCTGTTTGGCGGCCAGCACGTCGGCTTCTGGGGCAACGTCATCTTCCCGAAGAGCTTCCTCATCGACGCCGGGCTGCGCTCGTCGCGCGTCGCGCTCGGCGTCGCGCTGTGCGGGCTGGTGGGCACCACGCTCGCCAAGCCGCTCGCGGGGCTGATGGTCGATCGGCTCGGCGCGCCCGCCGCCGCGCGCAACCCCGCGCTGCGCACGCACCTGCTCGGCGCGGCGCAGCACGGCGCCGCAAGAGTCGCGCCGACGATCGTCGTGACGGCGCTCGTGTGCTGCTGGCCGCTGTGGGCGATGATGGTCTACCCCGACGCGTGGTTCCTCTCGCTCGTCGCGGGCACCGCCTTCGGGCTGATCGACGGCGTCTTCGGCGTCGCGTTGCTGCTCATCGGGCTCGGCCTCTTCCCGAAGGCGGTGCGCGCCACCGGCCTCGGCCTCACGTACAACGTCGCGCACGCCATGTTCTCGGCGACGACGCCGTTTGTCGCCAACTTCTTCTGGGAGCGATGGAAGAGCGACGCCGAGCCGGGCACCCTCCTCGACAGGCACCCGTGGCTCGCAAACACGGCGCCCTCCGTCTGGCCGCTCATCACGCTCTCGATCTCGCTGTGCGCGCTGATGCCGCTGCTCAGCCACGCGCGCGGCGCGCCGCCGCCCGGCGCCAGTACGTCAGCCAACAAGGTGTAGTAGTCAGACCCCTACAAGTAGGTTTTGTGCGGTACCGTAGATGTGCAATTTTGCGATCTTGGGTCTGGCTCTAGCACATCCATCCAAATCAGAAAGTTCGCCCGGGGTAGGGTGCACACCACCGCATATGCAAACTTGCGTCGCGTCTTCCGCAACAAGCAGGCGACCATGGCCGAGCCCAGCGCCGAAGGGCTCGACGGCTTCCTCACGACGAAGCCGTCGCCTCTCGTCGCGCTCGTCGGGCTGCAGCAGCTGCACGGCTCGCTCACCGAGCGGCACCTGCTGCCGCACCCCGACGAGCTCTCGGCGCGCTACATCAGCCTCGACATCGACACCAAGTTCCTCGACCACCAGCCCGGCTCGGGCGAGGACCACCAGTCGGTCATCCTGAAGCGCAACTGGCTGCACAAGCACACCAACGTGACGGCGGCGGTCGTGTGCCTGTGGTTTGACTTTTCCGGCGACACCTCGAGCGCGGCCGTCCTGTCGACGCTCGAGGGGTTTCGCTCGCGGTGCCGGCCCAACGCCAAGGTGGTGGTGGTGCTCGCCCAGAGCCCCCAGGAGGGGCCGCTCTCGCCCGGCGCGGACGAGCGGCTCGGCACGCTGCGCAAGGCGGGCGAGCTCGACAGCAAGAGCCTCTTCGTGCTGCCGACCGAGGGCGACGGCGAGGCGCGCAAGGTGGACGAGGCGGCGCTCCGCCGGCTGGACAAGACGCTGCTCGAGGCGTCGCTCGTGTACTACAAGGACGAGTCGCGCCGCAACAAGAAGGCCAAGCAGCTGACGGGCCGCTCGGCGCCGCAGCTGCTGGCGCGCCACCACTTCAAGCGCGCCTACTACTCAGAGTTCCGCCGCGACGCCGCCTCGGCGTTCAAGCACTGGTCGTCGTGCTACGGGTACATCCGCGAGCTGCTGCGGCTGATCCTGACGCCCGCCGAGGCGGAGGGGTGCAGCGTGCCGCTCTACGAGGTGAAGCGCGTCGCCGACTTTGTCTCGTGCAAGGTGTGCCGCGCGATGCTCGACGCGGGCAAGCAGCAGGAGGCCTTCGAGACCTTCCGCAAGCACACGCGCCTCTTCAAGCCGCTCGTGCACGCGGCGCCGCCGCCGCCGGGCGCGCCGGCCGCCGCGCTCGCCGCCGCGGGCCACGTGCACTGGGGCTGGCTCGGCAAGCAGCAGCGCAACTTTGCGGTGCTGCTCGAGTCGCTCGCGGCGGCCGCCTCCAAGGGCAGCGGCGCGCGCGCGCCGCCGCCCACGTCGCAGTACGGCGAGCCGGGCTACTACTACCAGGTGGCGGCGAGCTGCGCGCTCAACCGGCGGCAGTGCGCCGAGCAGCTCGCGGCGCTGCCGGGCGGCGGCGCCGACGCGCTCGTCGAGGGGCGGCCGTGGCACGCCCTCGCGGCCGAGCTGGGCGTGCCGGGCGAGGCCAACGGGCGCGAGGACTCGGAGGCCGTCATCGACCACCTGACAAAGGCGTACGAGCACTTCAAGAAGGGCGGCTACTCGGCGCGGATGATCCTCTTCCTCGCGCTGCAGATGGCGCACGAGTACCTGTACGTGCGCAACTACGACATGGCGAAGCGCTTCTACGAGCGCATCCTGCCCTCGTACCAGAAGGAGCAGTGGTGGGCGCTGCTCGCGCAGATCCAGACCGCCCTCAGGGAGTGCGCGCTCCAGCTCAAGCTGCTGCCCGAGTACGTGAGCGCGTGCGTCGCGCTGCTCTCCGCCCACCTCTCCGACGCCGCCGGCGCCGCCGCCGCGCTGCTGCAGCTGCGCGCCCTCGTGCGGCTCGCGGCGCCGTCGGAGCTGCCGGCGCCCGGCGCGCCCTTCCCGCCGCTCTCGGCGCCGATGGAGCTCCACCTCGAAGCGGCGCAGGGGCTGCTCACGTGCACCGCCGAGTTCGCGCCGAGCCAGCTCGCCGTCGGCTCGCGCGCCACGCTGCGCCTCACGCTGTCGTCGAGCCTCGCCGTCGACTTTCGCGCGACGGCGCTCGAGCTCAGCGGCTCCGACGCCGCCCTCTCGCGCACCCTCGTCTCGCCCGACGCCGCGCCCGACGCGCCCGACGCGCCCGACGCCGGCGGCGGCGGCGGCGGCGGCGGCGGCGCGACGACGGAGGCGGCGGCGTGCCCGCTCGTCGTGCCCGCGGGCGGCAAGCTGGCGCTCGAGGTCGGGTGGCTGCCGACGGCGCCCGGCGTGGCGACGCTGCAGAAGGTGCAGCTGCGGCTCGGCGGCGGCGCCGGCGGCCACGCGGCGGCGTGCTCGATCTCACTCGCGCTGCCGCTGCTGACGCGCGTCGAGCACGCGGCGCTGCCGCAGCAGCCGCAGCTCACCGTCACGCCGCCGCTGCCGTCGCTCACGCTCGAGCTCGTCCACCGGCTCCCGCTGCTGGTGCACGAGACGGCTTCGGCGCAGCTCATCGTGCGCACGCACGGCGACGCCTGCCACGGCGGCCGCCTCACCCTCGCCCTCGCGCCGCCGCCGCCGCCGCCCGCCGCCGCCACCAACGCCGCCGACGCGCCGCTGTCGCCGCCGCCGCCGCCACCGCCGCCGACGCCGCCGGCGGACGCGGCCAAGGAGCAGCAGCAGCCGGCGTCGTCCGGCGGCGCGCCGATCGCGCGGCTGTACGGCGAGGACGGCGCGCCGATCGACGGCGCCGTCGCGCTGCCCGAGCTGGGCGCGCACGCGATGCACTGCGTGCCGCTGCGGCTGCACACGAGCGCGACGGGGCCGCTCGCGCTCTCCGCCACCGCCGAGTACGCGGTCGCGCCCGGCGGCGCCGCGCCGAGTGTGACGGTCTCGGCGACGTTTGGGCTCGAGGCGGAGGCGGCGCTCGTGCTGCGCAGCTCGCTGCTCCTCACGGCCGAGCAGCAGCGCACGCCGCGCCTCGCGTGCGCCCAGCCGGTGCGGCTGCTCGTGCGCGCCTGCTGCGTCGCGCCGCCGCCGGTGCGGCTGCGCCTCCACTCGCTCCGCCTCGAGGCGGCGATGGCGGCGGCGGCGGCGGCGGCGCTCGGCGGCGGCGGCGGCGGCAAGCTGGAGCCTCTGCTGCGGCTCGAGCCGAGCACGGCGGGCCACGTCGACGCGGGCAGCGCCGAGCTGCGCACGGGCGGCGAGTACACGGCCGTCTTCACCTTTCTGCCCGAGGTGCAGGCGACCGCCGCCTCGCTCGGCACGCTCCACGCCAGCTGGAGCCGCGTCGAGCACGACGCGACGACCGTCCAGCCGGAGCCCGCCGCCGCCGCCGCCGAGGCGGCCGCCGCCATGCCGCCCGCCGCCGCCGCCGCGGAGGTGGCCGCCGACCCCGCCGACCCCGCCGACCCCGCCGAGCCGCCGCCCGCGCCGCCGCCGCCGCTGGCGTCGCCGCCCGCGTCGGAGCTGAGCAGCGCGCTGCCGCCGACGGACGTGCGCGGCGGCGACTTTGACGTGTCGATGGAGCTGCCCTCGGAGGGGGCGCTCGGTTCGCTGCTGCGGCTCCACCTGCGCGTCAAGAACAACACGACGAAGCTGCACACGCTGCGCCTCTCCTTCACCGAGAACGAGTCGTTCCTCTTCTGCGGCTACAAGCTTTTCAACTTTTCGCTGCCGCCCGGCTTCTCGCACGCCGTCTCCTTCAACCTCGTGCCCGTGCTCACGGGCTCCGTCTCGCTGCCCCCCGTCCGCCTGCTGTGCGCCAGCACCAACACCGAGCTCATCGACTCGAAGGCCAAGCACCTCGTCTTCGTGCGGCCCGCGGCGCAAGGGCCCAAGTCTTGAGGGGTCGGTCGCGGCAAGCGGCTAGCTCAGGCACCTCCTATACTTTGCGCGACGCCATGTGAACCGTGTGTGTGTGGTGCTGCCTCGTAGAAGGCGAGGCGCACTGAGAAGCATGTAAAACACGGGTTCCCCTCGTTAAAGACACACACGCGCTTTGACACGTACACGCGCGACGCACAGGTAATGTCTCATGTGATCATGGCGTCTGACGTCTTGACTGCTCACTCACAAGCGTCCCTTGAATTGCGCCGAGAAATCGCCGAGCCACTGGGTGGGTTCCACGGCCTCGGGCTCCTTCGGCGGCAGGTTGGCTCGTAGCGGTGGCGGCGGCGGTGCCGGCGCTGTCACGGGTGGGTCGGTCTCAAGCGTGGACGACGGCTCCGGGGCACTCGGCGCCTCCGCCGCTGGTGCGGGCTCCGGGGCACTCGGGGCGTGGGGAGCCGACGGCGCGGCCGGTGCGTAGGAGTCGACTGGGGCGTACAGCTCGACGTGCGCGATGCTCGTGGCGCCAAGCCGGTCCGCCTCTAAATCGGCGAAAGGGGTGGCGAGGCCTCCGGCGAGGAAGTTCTGCGTGATCGACAGCACGTCGGAAGAGGTCGGCTCGTTCACCGTGATCGGCACGCGGGCTACCATCGCCTGCAGCCGATGCCGCCGCGCGGCCTCGAGCTGTGAACGCAGCATGGCCTCCCGCTTCAGCTCAGCGGCCACCCGAGAGCGCGTGGGCGGTGCACGGCTCACGTTCTGCTGCGGTGGCGCCTTCATGCAAGGCATCAGCGGTTGCCTCAGCCTGCGCAGCTTTGGCTCCGACCCACGCTTGGTCTGTGTCTGTTGGTTCGCCATCTTCGCTGGCTGCTTGCCGCCGTGTGCCGTCGCCTCGGCCGGCGCCGGCGCCTGCATGCTGGTGCCTACGGAAGGCTTGGAGGGCGCCGCGGTCTCGGTGGAAGCGTCCACGGTCACTGGCGCCTTCTCAGCAGCGACGGTTGGCTCGGTAGCAGCGGCAGGCGCAGCAGCGGACCGAACCGCAGTGGCGGGTCGCGGCTTGGACTCCTCCTCGTCGACTGGCCACCACGCTGGATAGGTGCCGGAAGCGCCACGCTCGGCGGGCTGCAGCGCATCGTGGCTCTCGCGGCGCGGGTGCCGGCCGGAATCGGTACCCCCTTCCTGCGCAGGCCAGCCATCGTACAACATGTAGCCAGTTCTCCATGCGCTGGAGGGCCTCCCATACCGCTTCACGGTCGCCATGGCGCCTGCCACCGATGTTGCAAAAAGAGCGCGGAGTCGAGAACCAGCTCCCCGGCCTGCGCGGACACCCGGTGAAGCAAGCACGCGCAAAACGGACTGATGTAGACGGCCCTCGCATGAGGGGGGAACGGCACGGGCCCCAGAGCTGGCGCCGCGCTTCTGGGAAATGTTTATTTCACTTGCCGGGTCGGCTGTTTGGCCAGAAGAAGAAGCAGAAGAATCGTTAGACCTAAAAGCCAAAAGAAAACCGTCTGGTCAAGTTCTGCATACATTGGATTTTTTTCGCGGGCGGTGCACGGCAACCGCAGGCCATCTTACCGAGATGCCTCGGCATATGATGCGCCGGTGGTCGATCCCAACGCCCGATCAGCTCGAGGCATGCTCGCACGTTCCCGCGCCGGCGACCGCCGGAGGCTGCCTGCCTTGCCCCGAGGAGCGCTCGCCGGAGACCGACTCGGCGTGCCTCCGTTGTGCCATTCGGAGCGGGCAGCCCTTCTTCCTTGGCCGGCCTGGGATGGGCGGGC
>Ga0115006_10002906_pt1 | contig 11491 bp, 17 predicted proteins | sample ArcOceMetagenome_3_FD_88943 | JGI IMG/M metagenome (GOLD analysis project Ga0115006, IMG submission 88943) | Marine eukaryotic phytoplankton communities from Arctic Ocean - Arctic Ocean- Svalbard ARC20M Metagenome | ecosystem: Environmental > Aquatic > Marine > Oceanic | place: Arctic Ocean...
CCCCCCTCGCCTTCACCAGGTGCCTCGCGCGTCTGCGCGCGCACCACCCGCCGTGCGCTTCGCGGCACGCAGCGCCGAGCTGGTGGTGGCGGCGGAGCGGGGCGAGGCGGCGCTCGAGCTGCACCTCGAGCTGCTGCGGCGCATCTCGCCCGAAGAGTCGAGCTGGGAGGCCACGAGCCGCGGGCCGCTGCTGCGGCTCAAGAAGCTGCGGCCGGCGCACTGGGCGCGGTTGCTCGCCGAGGAGGGGCACGACGCCAGGCAAGGCACCGACTGGAGCCGGTGGCACCATCCGGAGGTCGAGCGCGCGGCGCAGCGTGATGCGGGCAAGGACGAGTTTGCGCGGCGGAGCCACGCGCGGCGCAGGGCGATCAGGGAGCTTCTGCCGCGCTTCGAGGAGCTACTGCGGCGCTGGCGCGAGACGCGGGAGACGGAGGGCGCGCTGATGGACAGGGAGCACAACAAGGCGTTGCTCGCGACGGGCGACGAGATCATAGCTCACTTCCGCGAGGAGCGCGAGGAGAGCGCGCGCCTGCTCGGCGACAAGCCCGGGCCGCCGGGGGTGGATGAGGAGCAGCTCGAGCTGCTGCTGTTGCAGGCCAAGGAGGCGCAGCGGCGCGGCTGGCTCGAGTCGGATCGCTCGTCGAGCAGCTGGAAGGAGTTCCGACGGCGGCAGGGCGAGACCCGTGAGCGCATCGAGGCGGCCACCGGGCAGAGCGCGGAGGGGATGGGTGTGAAGATGATGGACTTGTAGCTAGGGGCCAGGTCGGGTCGCACCCGTGGTCCCGTGCCCAAGTGCCCTGGGCAAACTACATGCACATGCACATGCACATGCACATGCACATGTTATAAGGTCGTTTCCCCCGGCGCATGCTACGCCCCTAAACAAATTGCGTACTACTACCGTACATAAAGCGTACACAAAATCGGCGTAAAGTAAAGTACGCGGGCTTTATTCTACCGGGAGACAGATCTCGCCGTCGCGAGACTAAGAAACGAGAGAAGAGATGACAGATGAGAGAGAGTACAGCGAGAGGGTGAGAGCAGAGAGCCACAGAGAGGAAATTCGCGGGGCGCATTCGGGGAGCGTGCGCTGGCTGCTGCGTGGAGCATGCGTCAAGTGTGATGTGTATTCCGAAAAGTAGTTAGTTGCACACGCGCGGTTCACCGCGTGGCAGGCCGCGAGAGTGTGAGTATATGTGAGTAAGAGCACACAGCACATCACATCAACAACAACAAAAATACCACATCCTACCTTGGTGGCGGCCACACCGCGCCTGTCGCCACCGCTAGGCCGCCCCCACCGCCGCCGCCGCTGCCGCCGCTGCCACTGCTACTGCTGCTGCTGCCGCCGCCGCCGCCGCCGCCGCCGCCGCCACCACCACTGCTGCCGCCGCCGCCGCCGCCGAACATACTGGCGAACGTGCTGCGCCGCGTCGTGCTGGAGGGGGGGGAGGCAGCGGGCCCAACTGGCTGCAGCCCGGAGGCTGGCTCGTCCCCGGCGGCCGGCAGGTCCTTGAATAGGGCGTGCTTGCCCACCGCCGCGGCGCCGTTGCCGCACGCGCGATAGAGGTGGTAGGTCCTCCACAGGAGCCACACGAACGTCAGCAACGGGAGGCTGGGATCAAGGGTTCTCGAGAACAGCGCTGTCAGCGCCAGTGTCGCTAGCATGGCCAGGGACATGCAGCTCAGCGCCACCATCACCTTGGCTGCCGTGAGTGGCCTCAGCCCACAGCCCACAAGGCCACAGACAACGACGGTCGCGCCGTCGAGTGGCAGGCACGGCACCTGGTTAGGGTTAGGGTTAGGGTTAGGGTTACGGTTACGGTTACGGTTACGGTTACGGTTACGGTTACGGTTAGGGCCGTCGAGCGGTAGGCACGGCACCAGCAGGTTGAAGGCGAGGAGGTAAAGGTTGAGCTCCGCCTGGGCCACAAAGAGGCCATGGTAAGTAAGTGTGGCCATAGTAAGCGGGGCCATAATAAGTATGGCCACGGTAAGTAAGTGTGGCCACAGTAAGTATGGCCAGAGTGAGTATAGCAGGCCGAGCTGCGCAGCACGCCTGGGCGGCGAAGAGGGAGCCGACGAAGAGACCGCCCACCGACGACGCGTGGATCTCCTTGAGGGTGTAGTGGCACCCGGTGCACGAGAAGAGGAAGATCCACAAGAGCAGCATTGGCACCTGCTTGGGGTTGGGGCTAGGGTTAGGGTTAGGGTCAGGTTGGGGTTAGGGTTGGGGTTGGGGTTGGGGTGAGGGTGAGGGTGAGGGTTAGAACGGCAGCATCGGCACGTGTGTCGCGGGGCCCGCTAGCGCGATGCGGACGCGCGCGCCGAGCGACATAGTCGGGCTGTGCAGTACAGCCATCCCTCCGAGCGGCCAGAGGACGATATGCGAGGGGGTGCCGCCATGCGCCTTGACCATGACAAGTTGTCCGATCTGGTTTGCGAGCACGGCAAGGAAGAGCAGCGGCACGCCAGCCAGCGTGAGGAAGAGCGTGTCCAGAGAAAAGGAGTAGCGCATCGTGTTGAAGAACGTGAGCGCGGGGACCAGGAGCAGCAGCACGTGCCAGCGGACCTTGACGCGAGACGACTCGCCACCGCAGCAGCCCGGCAGCCAGACCGAGCCGAAGCCGATCGAGCAGCCCTTTTTCACCACGTGCGTCGCCAGGCGTTGCGCGCCCTCACGCTGGGCCGGGGTTGAGGCGTTGACTACCCCGGCAGCTGCGGCGATCGCTCTGGGGCCCTGGGCCGAGAAGGGGTTCTCGGGGTCGGGAAGCGAGGGCGTCTGGTCTCCCTCGCGCTGGCCGCGCTGGAGGAATGGGTTGTCCATGACGACTGCGTGCGGTGAGACTCGCTATCTCTCTCTCAAACGTGTGGTGTGGGCGTTTTCAGTCTGCGGTGCTGCCCCCAAACTAAGTTCGCGCGCCCTGTTGGCGCTGAGCGATCGAGGGGCACCAACAGGGCGACCAACAGGGCGCCCCGCCTTCCAGAAAGCTGGCTGGCCTCCCACCCCCACGCGGCATGCCGCAGCGCGCGACCACGAGCGCGCGCTCATGAATTGCAGGGCTCCCGCCTTTCGTCGCGGGATGCGCGTGGGCGACAGAGACCGAGGCGTGGCCAACTGGCAGGCCGAACTGCCCTCGTTCTCAGCCACGATCTTCCGCACAGCGCCGCATCTCGGCCTCGTCGGCGCCGAGACCGAGCTGCCTGCTCCCGTAAGAGGCGGCAGCGCCTCAAGAGGCGGCAGTGCAGGGACGATGGCGGTGCCTGCACCCGTAAGATGCAGCTGCGCCTCAAGAGGCGGCAGCGCCTCAAGAGGCGGCAGCTGCGCCGCGACGATCGCAGCGCTGCCTGCGAAGCGCTGGAAGCCGAAGGCGGCAGCTACCAAGGCCGGGCTGCATCTACCAAGGCAGAGCAGCATCGCCGACCAGGCCGCCAGCACGCTACCGTCATGGCTACTCCGCACGCTGCAGCTCGATCAAACCCTTACCCTGACCCCTGACCTTAAACCTAGCCCTAGCCCTAGCCCTAACCCCAACCAGGCACGCTGCAGCAGCACCACGCTGAGATGGCCGAGCGCTGTCGCGGGTGGGACGGCGACGCGGCGAGGCACGGGACGGTGCCGCTCGGCCTGTACGCGCAAGCCGTGCACGGCGTGTGCGGCTTCGTCCTATCAGAGGACGAGCTGTGCCAGCTGCTGTGTGCGGTGCACCCGGAGCAGGGAGAGCCGCCCGGCGGCAAGCTCCTATGTGGAAGCCGGCACCAGCCGTTCGCCAGATCAAGCTCGGGCTGGTCTCCAGCCTCGGCCAGCCTCGGCCAGCCCCGGCCAGCCCCGGCCAGTCTCGGCCAATTGGCAGATGTGTTCAGGCTGGCCGGGGCCACACCGGCCTTGCTTACCACATAGGTAAGCTCCTGCGGGAGCAGCCTTTCGACTACAACCGCTTTAGTCGAACCGTCAAGGTCAACGCGGCGCGATCGGCCTCGGCCTACATCCGCCGCTCCTCTGCGGTGTCTCCGCTCGGGTGAAGGCCCCTCTGTCAGAGAACTGAGTTTTCTACCACGAAAAGTATCAGATTCCAGTTTTCGTACGGCGACCGGCGATACAGTAGGCCTTCAGCTTATGCCGCGCTGATATAGAGAGAGAGATAGAGAGAGAGAGAGCTGTTTCATGTGTATTATAGCCCCCCGTTTCCCTGCCTGACGGTGTGGTCGGACGGGGGAACGGCCAACACGGGCGTAACGGCACACGGGGGGGGCGGGGGACTAGTTCTCGTCTCGAGGTTCGTCTGCTACGGTCTACGCAGATGTTACTGAGCGTAAGCCTCGTGGGGCGGACCTTAGGGTCGCGCACTGGTCTACGCAGATATTACTAAGCCTCGCGGGGCGGACCTTAGGGTCGCGCACTGGCGACCACGTTAGCGGTTGCGAAGTTAGGCCATGTGTCTTTACTTCTCCACAGATCAGATACGATGGATGGTTTCACTCGCTACACGACTCGCGACGCTACACAATTGCGCTTATCTTATCTTATCTTATCTCTCTTTACATGTACTGTACTTCCAGACATCTCTCTATCTACCGTACTGTTCAATCTAGCTATAAGGGGATGTAATAAGAAGAGAGGGAGTGCCGAGAGAGCGCGTGCAGTGTGTCGGCACAGGTCATGCCGCGCTCATGGCTCGCCATCCTACTTGCTACGCACAGCACGCACGCCCAGAGCGAGGCGGAGCGCACGCAGCAGCTGCTGCTCAAGGAGGCGGTCGAGCTCCAGGCCAGAAACGCCACGGGCAACGGCAAGTTCCCGCTCTCCACGGGCGCGTGGTTCCTGACGGACTCGTATGTGTCGAACGCGAAGCAGAAGTGCGACGACTGCTCGTACATGCTCGACACCGCGCTGGCAGGCTGCCTCTCGCGCTTCTTCGAAGGGCACACCCGTGTTGGAAGCGCCGTCTTGGAAGCGCCACAGCTAACAGGTGTCACAGCTTACGAGCCGGGGCTGGCTCTCCACTGGCACTCGGGACGAGCCACTGAGCCGCTCAGGGCTCACTGGGAGGCTGCAGCGCGGCCGTGAGGCCCGGCCGAAGTCGCGGGGTCGATTCGGTGCCGTTCACCACTCCAGGCAGACTCTTACAGAGCTCGGCGCAGGAATCGGGCGGTACGCGAAGGCCATGCGGGCGTCGGGCCTGACGGGTAGGGTCGTCGCGTACGACGGCATGCCCGACGTCGCGAGCAAGTCGGGCGGCGCCGTGCGTTATCCCAACCTCTCGACCACGCATACTACCTAATACTCATCCTACTCTAGGGTACGTACCGTGATGTAGCCTTCCCGCGTAGAACATGCGTACTCTACCGGCCCTACTTACTATGCGTAGGTGCGTTACGCCGACCTCTCGACCAAGGAGAACGCCATCGAACAGTCCGACTGGGCTATGACACTCGAGGTGTGCACACGCACAACCGAGCCCTGCGCGCTCAAGCCTGCCTCTTTTCCCAGTGACGGAGCACTGACCCTGACCCTGGCCTCAACCCCAAGCCTGCCCCTGCCCAGGTGGCCGAGCACGTGCCCAAGCGGTTCGAGGCGACCTTCCTACAGAACATCGATCGTGCCAACAGGCGGGGCGTGGTACTCTCGTGGAGTCGATTACAGGCCAGTAAGAGTTAGAGAGTACTGTGTAGCGTGCTTGATACCTTTCTACTTACTTACTTCGACTGACTGACTCACCTACTTTTCACCCATTACAGGGCTCGCGCGGCCACGTCAATCCAAAGGGGCCGCGAGCCGTGATTAGCACGTTCGTGGAGCGCGGGTACGAGCACGACCGGAATGCGACGCGCATGCTGCGCAAGTGTGCCAAGCACCCCAACTTTCGGAGCTGCATCCTAGTGTTTCGCCACAAAGCGGCCTGAGCGGGTGCAGGCTCTTATATACATAAACGCGGTGTGGGCTCGTTTTAACACCCCACCTTTGATGCATGGTGCCTTTTTGATATACGCGATGGCGCTCTCCTCTCTTTTATTGCCGCCCCCTGAGCGACGATATGCGCTAGGCAGTACGCTGAGTGTACGGTAGGCTATGGCTAGGCGCGTCGTCTTCGAGGGGATGCGCAACGCGCTCGACCCGCGCGTCGTCGTGGACTCCAGCAGCGCCTCTGGCATGGGCTGTGTGGGCGCTGACGAAAGAGCTGCAGCAGCAGCAACTCAGCGCACAGGGCTGTGATCACGAGGCCGCCGCAGCACTGTGCCTCAAGCTGGGGCTGCGGAGCTGCAAGGAGCTGCGCGAGGCGAAGTGGGTCCAATGATTCGCCAAAAAGCAACATGGTTTTTGAGAGCGTACGGTTCTCGGTTGGTCATGACTCATGTGGATGTGCGCGTGTCGTGGCGTGTTCAGATTAAAGAAAGTATTACCACCAGGTCAGGCGTCTGCTCATTCCACCCTCAGTGCAAAGCTAGAGCCCTAACCCTAGCCCTAGCCATAACCCGCATAAGCACCTAAGCCGTAGCCCAAGCCCAGTACGGAGTAGAGTACGGTACTCGAGTCTCGACGTCGAGACCAGAACAAGAGGCGCGCGCGTCGTCCCCCGCTATATATGGTATATCCTATGCCAGTGCGCTGACGCGCTCCTTGGCAATGCCAGTGCGCTGATGCGCGCTCCTTGGCAACACTACTACGGCACACGCGCACGCACCTGAGCCTGAGCTGCCGTCCCGCATACTGCCGCTCTCCAGGCGCGAGGTGCAGCTACGCGTCCCTCACCTCGTCCCAGTGCCAGACTGCGTGGCCGTTGCCTGTCGCCACTCCAGGGTCAGGGTTGGTGTCAGGGTCAGGTGGAGGGTGACTAAGGGTCAAGGTGAGGATGGTAGTCAACGCCACCGAGTCAGATGCGGCTGAGGTCGAGGTCAGTAGAGGTCAGGATTAGGAGTGAGCTAGCTATCTCGCCAACATTGCAGCGTCTAGAAGACTGATACACAGGGGCGCAACGTCTAACGCATGCATAGGGTTGCGCTGCGGCCTGTCGCGAGACGCTCGAGCTGTGCAACGCGCTCGTTCATGTCGCGTATCGCGTCGATCTGCTGGCCCAGATACTCCTCGATCAGGTCGGTGAACGCGGGGTCTCCACAGCTGTCGGCGACCTGTAGTGAGTAGTGAGCAGTGAGTAGTGAGCAGTGAACAGTGAGTAGTGAGTAGTGAGTAGTGAGTAGCGAGCAGTAAGTAGTAAGCAAAGAGTAGTGAGTAAGTAGTGAGTAGTGAGTAGCGAGTTGAGTAGTAAGTAAGTCGGGTCTCCACAGCTGTCGGACCTGCGCGCGTCGTCGGGCCGCAGCGGGTGGAGTGCCCCCCCTCCCCCCCTGCACCCTCCCCCGCGTTTGTCGTGCAGTGCCTGTGCAGTGATGCATGTGCGCGCAGTGCGCGTGCAGAGCATGTATGCACCACCTTGTGCATCTTGAGCAGCTCGTCGTACACGAAGATCTCGAGCTCCCGCGCCTTGGCGAAGGCCTTGCACAGGTCCGACTCGGACGCGTCACCCGTAAAGTCCTGCTCAGCATGTGCACTGCATGCACAGCGCATGTGAACTGCCTGCACATTGCATGTTCATGTGCACTGCATGCATGTGCATGTGGCATGTGCACCGCATGCACACCGCACTGCTGTTGCATGTATGTGCATGTTCAGCATCCTGCTCTGGGACTTGGATCCGCTGCAGCGTCACTCGGCCACCACGCGAGTTCTGGTACTTGATGAACGCCTTCGCGTGCCCGATCTCCTCGGTCTGAGCCTTCTCGAAGAAGGCCGCCGCCTGCTTGAGCGCCACCTCTGGTCGGTCGAAGAACGCGTACATGGCCAGGTACTGGAACGAGGCGGCCGTCTCCACCGCGATCTGGGGTGCACATGGAACCGCGGTTGCTTCTGGCTTTACGGGCAAGGTGAGCCGATGCAGGTGTGCATGCGTTGACATGCCTGCTTGTTGAGCGCCGCCTCGCAATCGGGATGCCATACGGCAAAGCGCTCGACCACCCCGCTGTCTCGCATCAGGACCGCAGGCGTGCGGCGAGGGGACAGCGACACTGCCGTTGCGACGCTGAGTGCATGACCGCAGCCGACGATGGCGGCAAGGAGCAGAACGCGCATCGGGGGCGTCGCTCACAGCCCTTCGTCAATTACGCCTCGTGGGTGCTCATCAGTGCCGCTCGGTGCGCACGGTCGCTCCAAGAGAAAGAGGGGGACCGCGGGCATCGACCTCGGCCACGGGCAACGCTGCTCGCGACCGTGGGCATCGAATTAGCTGCCTTTGCCCGCTTTTATCCCCACCGCGCCGCGATGGCGCTCCTTGCCCTGAAGCGACGATGCGCTGGGCGCAGTCTTCGAGGGGATGCGCAACGCGCTCGACCCGCGCGTCGTCGTGGACTCCAGCAGCGCCTGTCATGGGCTCTGGGCGCTGACGAAAGAGCTGCAGCAGCAACTCAGGGCTGATCACGTGAGGCCGCCGCAGCGCTGTGCCTCAAGGTGGGGATGCGGAGCTGCAAGGAGCTGCGCGAGGCGAAGAGGCTCCGTTGAACAACAAAGGCCTGTCCGCGGACGACCTGGCGTTGCTGGGCACGCTGGGCTCGGTGCTACCAGCGCTCGAGACGCTGGTTCTCATCGGCTACTCAGGTGCAGCCAGCCCCGATGGCTTGGAGCGACTGGTGGAGGGGCCCAGGGCGCGGGCGCGCTGCCGTCTGTGAACTATCTCCACGTCATCGGCATGCATGTGGACGACGCAGGCGCCTCGGCGCTCGCCGCCGCCCTGGGCCGAGGCGCCCTGCCGCGGCTCAATATCCTCTCTCTGTACAACGCCGCCGTCGGTGACGCGGGGCTGGTGGCCCTCGCGCCGGCCTGGCGGCGGCGGCCCGCGCTGGAGGAGCTTGGCCTCATTGGCAACCGGCTCGGCGACGAGGGCCTCGCCGCCCTCGTGGCGCCGCCGCTGCCGGCAGGTGCGCTGCCGCCGCCGACAGGAGTGCTGGCAAAGCTGAAAGCTCAAGGTCCTCCACCTCAGCAGCACCCAGATCACCGACGCCGGCTGCGCCGCCCTTGCCGCCGCGCTCGACAGCGGCGCGCTGCCGGCGCTCAAGACCCTCATCCTGGACGGCGCCCCTGCCAGCGCCGCGGCGAAGGCCGTCGTACAGGAGGCACTGAAAAGATCTAACGACGCCGCGCGCCTCCTGGTCAACGCGTTTGAAGGTTTGGTGACGATTGAAGACGCGCAGAGGTCATGTCGTGATGCTGCGCCTCGTGGCTGATACACGCCGTGCAGGTCTGCAGGAGCCAGGAGGCTGCACAGCAGCAGGTTCTAAACCCGCCCCGCGCCCTCTCGCTTGATGTGCACCGACAGCGGCGCCTGCTGAAAACTGCTGACAACGTGACATGGGTTGAGCGTAGGGCGTATTATCGCGTCGTGTCCGCTGCGTCTCCCCCCTCCAGTGCACCCTCCCCGCTGCTGCCGCGCTGGTTGGTGCAGAGGACCCGAACAACACGCCGCGCGGGGCTGGCACCGCCCACAACTGCACGCACCCGCGGCTCGCAGGTGCTGCTCGGAGCGAGGTTCGTCATTACTCGCAAGAGAGGCTACTTCGCGCCGTTGGAAATGGGGGATGACTCTACGAACGCAAAGGCGCCCCTGCTGACCGCCTCTCCTGGGGAGGTGACGCCAAGCCAAGGTGCGGGCGCGCGCCCGTCTCGTGATTTCACCTTGTTACTTAGCCACTGCCGCCCTGCCGGTCAGGCGGCCTCTACGAGCTCGTCGTGCGCAACCTGAAGTATGGCGCGCCAGCAAGCTAAAACGCCTGGCCCACAGCACCTGGTAGCCCGTGTGGCCGCCCACCACTCCAGAGGCCCACCCGCGTGCTCCGGGCTGCCCCCCCCTGCGCACGAGAGGTGAGCTCTCGTCGCTTGGGTGCCGAGGAGAGGCCACCGGTGGCGCTCTGGCGCCTGCCCAAACTCATCGATGCCACCACCTCTTCGCCGACTCCGCCACCTCGTCGCTGTGCAGGCTCGCTCGCCTTCCTCATCGTACAAAACTCGAGTCACGTGCTGCTGCTGCGCTACAGCCGCATCTGTGAGGGCGAATGCAAAGAGTACACGGTCCGCTGCTCCCGCCTCCGGCAGACCCTGACCCTGAGACTCCAACCCCGACCCCGACCCCGACCCCGACCCCGACCCCGACCCCGACCCTCGCCACAGACGGGCGTGGCGGTGCTGTTCGCGGAGCTATTCAAGCTGACCTTCTGCGTGCTGACGCTGCTCATCGCAGAGCGAGGGCCGCTCGGCCTCTTCGCCACGCTGCGAGAGAACAGTATGCCGCACGGGGATCAAACCCCGGACTAGCAAGCTAGGTCCCAGGCAGCTCTGCTGCTCACACGTGTGAGCCTCGCCTTGGGCAGTCTGGGAGCGCAAGATGGACACGCTCAAGGTCTCGGTGCCCGCCTTCTGCTTCACGCTGCAGAACAACCTGCAGTTCGTCGCGGCGTCGCACCTGGGCGTATGCCACACATGGCTCCAACCACCCCGTGCTAGCAGACCGCAGGAGGTCTTGCTCTGCTACTCACACGTGTGGCCCTTGCCTTGGACAGGCGGCGCTGCTGCAGCTCCTCTACCAGACCAAGACCCTCAGCACGGCCGTGCTGGGTGTGGTCATCCTAGGCAAGGCGCTCCGCCTCAACCAATGGGCCGCGCTCACCATCCTCGTCGTCGTATGCCTCACAGCCCTCGAACTCCAGGCAGGCCTCAGATCCCAGGCGAGCCCAAAAAAGCACGTGGCGGGCCTCAGAGCCCGGGCGAGCAGACCCCAGGCAAGTCTGCTACTCACACGCTCTCGCGTCGCCTTGGACAGGGCGTCGTGATGGCGCAGGGCGGCGACGACTCTCACCAGAAGGGCGGCGCGCTCGCCAAGGGCAACGTCACCGTCGGCGTGATGGCGGCGCTCGGTATGCCACACAGGGCTCAAACCCCAGCCGAGCAGACCCAGGCAGGCCTGCTCCTCACACGTGCTGTGCCTGGGACGCCTAGGCGTGAGCATCTGCTCGGGCTTCGCCTCCGTCTACCTCGAGAAGATCCTCAAGGGGGACAAGACCTCCATCTGGGTAACCCGAACCCCGAACCCCGAACCCCGAACCCCTAGCCCCTGACCCCTAAGCCTAAGCCTAACCCTCACCAGGTGCGCAACGTGCAGCTCTGCCTCTTCTCCATCCCGCTGCAGCTCTTCGCCATCTACCAGCGCGACTACGAGAAGGTCTCCACCCAAGGCTGGCTGCACGGCTTCTGCTGGTCCACCTGGGCGGTCGTGTGCATGTTCGCCTTCGGCGGCCTGCTCGTGGCCATCGTCATCCGCTTCGCCGACAACAACCTCAAGAATCTCGCCATGGTCCGCCGAAACCGAAACCGAAACCGAGCCCGAGCCCGAGCCCGAGCCCGAGCCCGAGCCCGAGCCCGAGCCCGAGCCCGAGCCCGAGCCCGAGCCAAGCC
>Ga0115006_10002908_pt1 | contig 11489 bp, 7 predicted proteins | sample ArcOceMetagenome_3_FD_88943 | JGI IMG/M metagenome (GOLD analysis project Ga0115006, IMG submission 88943) | Marine eukaryotic phytoplankton communities from Arctic Ocean - Arctic Ocean- Svalbard ARC20M Metagenome | ecosystem: Environmental > Aquatic > Marine > Oceanic | place: Arctic Ocean...
AGCGACCGCTGCGGGCGCCAGGTCCCGGCGGCTCGGTGAGCGACAGCGGCGGCCGCGCGGCGGGCGGGATGCTGCCGCCCGAGCTCTCGGGGCTCGAGGGCGGCGCGCCTGCAGGCCAGCCGCAGCGCGGGGGCGCTGGGCCGCGGCGAGGACTGCGCCGGGTCGCCGTCGTCTTGATTGCGGCTGCGGCGGTCGCGCTCGTGTGGGCTCAGCTCGGCCGCAGCGGCGGCGACCCAGGCGGCGGCGACCCCGGCGGCGGCGCGCGGTGGCTGTCGCCGTCGTCGCTCCTCGTGGTGATGCCCTCGTTTATGCCACAGAAGCAGCAGCCGGGGCGCGCGCAGACGGCAGGCCGGCCGTCGCAGGACTGGCAGGAGGCCGGCGCGGTGGGCAAGGACCCCTCCGTGCTCTCGTCCCTGGCCGCGCGCGCCGGCAGCAGGCGCCACGAGGACTCGGAAGCCGCCGCCGCACCCATGCCCGTTTGGCAGCGTGCGGAGCACAAACTCGCAACGGGGCTGTCAGCGCTCAGGGCAGAACGGAAGGGGCTGCAGAAGCAGTTGTTGGAACAAAACAAGCTGCAGAAGCAATTATTGATTCGCGCAAACAAGCCTGCGGGTGCTGGTGCCGACGTTAGTGCAATCAGCAGCAGCGGCAGCGCAAGCGGCGGCCGCGAGAACGAGCCCCCCCACAGTGCACACGGAGCACGGGCAACGGCAGTGCACCCTGCGGGCGCCAGAGGGGACGCGGGCACACGCGCGTCGACGGCTAGCACGGCGCACAAGTGGCTGCATGGTGTTGCGTCGGTCTTTGTCCCCTCGAGCACGATCCACGCGTCTGTAGCTCGCACGGGGACAAGCGAAAGACGGGAGCGAGGCGATGGTTTGGTGAAGGCCTCGCGAGGTAGGCGTCCGGCGGCTGGCGAAGGAGTGCCAGATGATGGGAGGAAAAATGCGAGCCAGAGCGTGACCAGTGTTTTGCACATTCTGGCGCGGGAGCAACGCGCCGAGATTGCGAGCGTCGAGGAACAGCTGAAGCTCGAGACGCTGGTATGTGTATATGTGTGCGCGCGCGTGTGCTACAGTTGTGTCCAATCGTCCTGGAGCCGCGCGACTCAATCAGTGAAGATCCTAATTGATGGTACTGAGGGCAATACTTATGCCGTGTGTAATCTACAGAGCACGGCGGAGGAAGATTCGCGGGGAAAAGTTGGATGGGGACTAGTCAACCCTGAAAATGGTGTGATGCGCGTCGAGTGTGGGGATTCCGTTGCTGATGGCGGCGGAGGCACCAGGTTTGCTTCTGTGTGCGTGTCTTCGTATTTGTACCCGTGCCCTGGCCCCGTGCTTGTGAGGTTTGTCCACTATACGTGTCTGTGACTGTTGCTGGTGCCCGCGTCCTGTGGTGTATGTTTGTGAGACTCTCTTTGAGAAGCTAATCCGAGGACTCGTGAACTGAGAATCTGCTTTTCTATTCCCTGCCCGCGCGTGGGTGCCTGCAGCCCTGATCTGCGCAGCAGATTCTGGGGGCCGGTGGGATCTAGATTTCTCGTGCAGTGCCCAGAATTTTGCGGGAAATTTTCAAAAGCGACGGTGTGGGGCTGCGACACCTTCATGGATGCCTCGTCTATTTGCAAGGCTGCCATCCTTTCGGTGCTGCAAACCACGCGCACACACGCACAGCATGTTTCTTGCGCGCAAGCGTGCGCAGGCTAGTGAAAGTGAAAGGGTGAGAGACGTGTCTGATCCGTCGGCATCTGTAAATATAATCGCACGCAACGCTATGCACCTGTGATGTACAGCACATGCGCCACAGCATACGCGCAAGAACACAGACACAAGGCACGAGGTGACATTGCAGTGATGCAGGGCAAGATTGGATACGACTCTGGCGGGTACGTCGCGTTTGAGCTCGTGGAGCCGGTGGCTCGTTATGGCGGGTGCCAGAAGGGAGCCGTGTCTGAGTATCCTGTGCCTGCGCACCGCGAGGTAGTGCTTGTGTTTGTTGCGTGTGTTTTGCATCCAGTGTCGGGGACAGCAAGATTTGGGTCGATTTCCTCTGATTTTCGAACCAGTCCTCTTATCTGATCGGGCTGAATCTGTTTGGACTAGGTTTCGAGACTCACCTTCACGTCCATGAGCTACACATGGTACGAGTGGGATCGTGCCGATCGTCCTGAGTCCATCGGCAGGTAAATCAACCAAAAACTCGAAATCGAAGTCGCGAAATTCTGAATTTCGAATCTAAGAGCCTGAGTCTTTGTGTGCGTCGACAGGTTTGGTGAGGATGGCGCCATCCTCAAGTACCGTACCAGCTGCAAGTCGGCGGATGACCCTGATGAATGCTACGGCCGTTTCGCGTACCGGCTCACAGATGCCAACATGGAGTTTGTGCCTGTCCCCACGGTGTTGCCGCCGGAGGGCGAATACCTGGGAAAAGTGCTCATCACTATGAGGGCGCCCACGTGCGTCGAGCAAATTCACTACACACTCGACGGTTCGGATCCTGATATGCAGTCACCGGTGTACGAGGGACCCTTTTACATCACAAATGTGGGGAACACTACACTTACTGCCATGTCGTACTCCTCTTCGCGCTCGCCTTACGAGTCAGACCGTGTTTCGCTGACGTACAGCATCCTTGCTGCGGCGGAGCCGCCGCTTGTGTCATCGGTCGGCAGCAGCGCTCAAGACTCTGCAGATCTGGTGATCGACAGGTCCTTCATCGAGCTCAGTCCGCAGGAGCAAAACGACACAGTGTATTTCACCACGGATGGCGAGGACCCTACAGAAGATTCGGAGGTTTACTCGGAACCCATCCTGGTGACTTCGGCGCTCGTGGGTAAAGCTGGCACTGTGATACTGAAGGCCATGGCGGTCTCATCGAACGAGACTATGGAGCCCAGTCCCGTCGTTACCAAAGGGTATACAGCGATCGAGGCCTGCGCAGCGCCAGAGATCTCTCCGCAGTCCGGAACAGTGCTCGTGCCCCTGGAAGGAGACCGCGTGTCTATATCTTGCACGGGAAGATGTAGCGGGCATTTCACGGAGGACGGCAGCATTCCGACTCCGGGATCGACGAGTGTCAACGGCCAGTTGCGCATGAGTCCAGGCTTTTACACCATCAAAGCTGTTTGCGCTGCACATGGATTCGCGGATTCGGATGTGGTGACAGCAGATTTCGAGTCACGCGTCCGGACTAGCGCGCCCACATTTGTTCCTGACCATTTGGACACTGAGGAGCCTACCGGTGAAATGCGGATTTTGCCTGCAATGATGGGGTCCAAAATTCTTTTCACCATCGATGGTTCAGTGCCAACGGAAAACTCGTCGTCGACGTACACGTGCGGCGTCAATCTTGTCCCGTCAGATGAGGCAGAAGAGGAAGGCACTAACAGCACGTCGGTGGAAGCAGATACGAGCGGCGAAGCTGACTCGTCGGCAGCGCCAGCGGAGGGCAGCGATAGTGAGGAAGAAGGTGAGGTGGGTGCAGCCGGTGCAAGGCGTAGGCTGCTCTCGGTCTGGGGGGGCAGGGGGCGCGTTGGGTTAGACGATGGGGTGGAGGCTTTGTTGAGGTATGGCGGACCATCGTATTGGAAGGGCCCTGCGACAGGGGAGGAAATGGGCGCAAAATTCCGCAGGGAACGGGGCAAGAAGGGATTGAAACCATCTCTTGGCATCGACAGGCTGCTGCTCGGAGATGGCCATTCTTACTGGCGAGGACCAGAGTCCGCTCATACCGCCACTGTAATTCCGCACGGTGGAATGGCGTTCAAGAACTCGGTCTCGCACGCTTCTATCACGCAAACTCTCTCGCAGCCCGACGACAGCTTTGGCGTCACGAGCGAAGTGACTGTCGACGGTTGTCTTGTGACAATGGGCCCTGGCCTCTATAACTTCAAGGCCGTCGCAATCGCTCCTGACACGCCGTGCGTGGACTGCCCAGAGTATGCTCCTAGCCGGATGGTGACGAGCGGCCAATACCATGTTGACCCGCCAGGCCCACCAAGTGACGAAAGCCAGCCCTCGGTCAGGTTTTTCATTGAGGGGCCAGGGCGAAATGGAGGATCGTCGACAGCAAACCGCGGGGACGAGACGGAACCCGTCGATGGGGCGGTCATTTTGAAGCCGCCTGATTTTCTGTATGTGCAACTTGAGTGCCCTGATCTCGATGCCACGCCCCAGTACACGGTGAACCAAGAAACGGTGACACAATTTTCGCGATATGAAAATGCCGAGCAATCGCGCAACAAGAACTTCGTGCGTTTTCAGCTCGTCATTGGTGACCAGACAGTGCGCGCCGTGTGTTACAAGGGTGGACGGCAGTTGAGTACGGTGAAAACGGTTCACTTGTATGTCATCAAACAGCCCAAACCTCCAAGGTGCAAGAAGGACGGTGCAGTGTTCAAGAATGTCCTGGAGGGCACGACTATTCGCCTTGGCCAACTGGGCAATCGAGGGAATATCGTCTATTCCATTAACGGACAGCAGGAAGCTTGCCCTCACGTCGGCAAACGAACAAAGTGTGAGGTTTGGCTCGGCGCGACGACCTGTCGCGACCTAAACGTTTCGGTGGGACGCTTGAGCAGAAGCATGATTGACGAGACCGTGCCCACGGTACCACAGCGCAGGCTGCTAAGCGCCCCTGCGCCTGAGCCGTGCGTATACCACATAACAGCGTGGGTAGACGCGTGGGGACACGCGCAATCTAGTTCGATTGAGTGCGAATATACCGTGGAGGGCGCTCCTCGAAGTGCTGCCCCGACCTTTTCCATCGAGCCGGGATACTATGAGGTGCCATTTGGTGGCACAAAGACGCTCGATATTGACTGCTTGCCTCAAAACGGTGACCCGCGGGTTGGTATTGATGAGTTGGCTACAACAGAGTCGACGGTGGTGAGACGCAAGGTGCTATCGCCGGGAACAACAACCATCAACGCGATTTGCTGGTCAAAGAGGCCCGCGACTGCGCCCTCGCCAATGAAGACAGGAGTGTATGTGATCAAGGAGCAGGCGCCCATGGTCAGATGCTCGCGTCCTTCCAATACGGTGTTTGACGGTGAAGATGAAGGCGTGACGCTGACACTTACCGACGATCATGCTTTCATTTCATACACTCTGCAACAGCCTGGCTATGATGGCGAGCCAAATATTACGACTGTTGATTGCGCTGCGTCATCTTGCAAGGTCTACCTGCCCTCGTTCTGCGACTATCCCATGCAGGACTCGGACACAGAAACTGTCTCCACATTCAGAAAATTTTACCCGCAGGGCTGCCCTTACGTTCTGAAGGCGTGGGCTGAGTCTTCAGCGCGCGCTCGCAGTCCGATTTTTGTCGGCAAGTACCTCGTGGTGCCCCACCCGGTGGCCGAAGCGCCGGTCTTCACGACGAGTATCGAAGGCGGAGGCGAAGAGCAGTCGCCCGACACATTCGTGATAGCGCCAGGTGCGAGAGTGATACTCGCCATGGATTGTGCTACAGGGGGCACGCTCCCTAAGTATGGCATCGGCCCGGATGTGGAGCCCAGTGACAGAGATTCGTCGCCCACCAACAACCGCATTACGTTAGACAAAGGGGCAAAGATTTACAAGGCCAGGTGCTTCGGCAGCAACGCACGCCCTTCGCCTGTGACGGAAAGGACTTACACAGTGGTAGTACGAGCTCAGGCGCCCCAGTCGTCGCGACCCAGCAATACTGAGCTTCTGGGTGGCCCGGGTGAGGTGCCCAAGGTTCGTCTTTCCCTCGTGGGTGCGAATCGCAAAGGCAGCATCGAGTGGAGCGCTGATGGACCGGGCATGGCGGCGCCAGGAACTGTATCCGGTACTTGCGAGGGTACCAGCACGTCGTGCTGGGTCCAAATGATCCTGCCCGACTGCCGACCTTGGGAGTCCGGTGAAACGTCATGCGTGGTAACGGTTACGGCGAAGACTGTGATGGCAGGTGCGCTCGACTCTCCCACGAAATCATGGACCTATCTTATCACCCCACCGCCACCTGTTGCCGCGCCCACCTTCGATCCCTCGCCGAGCGATGAAGAGGCGCATATCGAGCCATTCAACGAGGGGCTCCCTGTCACAATCACCTGCGGTGACGGTTCAGAAGCGAGGTACACGCTCAATGGACAAAAGCCCACGAGATTCTCGACCCGCTACACGGGCCCTGTTACCGTCCAGCGTGGGGTCACATATCTTCAAGCGATCTGTGTTCGTGACGGGTTGATAGGGGGCTCGGGAGTCACTGGTCAAAAATTTCGCGTCGTCACCGACTCTCCTGATGAAGGCGGAGACATTAGGGTTTTGAACCGCGCCCCGCCGCCCACTTCCAACCCTCCCAATGGTGCGACAATTGATGCTGTATCGATCACTGCAATCGAATTGCGGCGGAGTCAGGCGCTGTCTCGCTCGCAAATCACGTACACCACCAGCCTTGACGGGGTAACTTCGGAGCCTGTGACGTGCCACCAAGGACACAGATGCGACGTGCCACTCCCTGTGTCATGTGGCAGTAGCAGCCAGGATGCGACTATGCCGCGTGATGGTCGTGCTGCGGTCACGTGTGATTGGTCGCTGAGTGCCTTCGAGACAGGTGAGGCAATGGATCAGAGACGGAGGGGATCAGGTGGGAGGGTGGTCGGGTAGTCCAGTTTGAGTAGATCGTAGGAAGTCCCAGCAAGAAACAGGTGAACAAGGAAAGAGGGCGAGAGATAACCTACTGTAACGAACTATCTGACAGTGCATGCCACGCCCCGTCACTAACATTACATGCGCAAATGTATTCAGTGCCTTTGGAGCCGGACGTCACGCCCTCCGACCCGATCGCCTTCAACTTCAAGATCTTGTACCCTGCCAGGGCCGGTCGTCCACTCCTCTTCCCGGCGCCGCAGCCCTTGGTTGAGGAACAGGCATCGGGTGAGGCGACCCCCTTCGTCGTTGACTGTCATCATGAGCTACCCGTCGAGATTACCTGCCCAACCCCGAGTACGTACCCACGATACAGCATTGGCGCAACGACAACAGTTGGGGCGTCCTCGCCGCTTGTACCCGCGTCGGGACAGATCATGGTGCCAGTGGGCTTCCGTGTCATTCATGCGATCTGCCAATCCGACGACAAGCATGTGCTTCCGAGCCTTGTCGAGGCAGGATCCTTTTACGTGCTCGAGCGCGTCCCCACGCCCGTGTCGCAGCCACCCTCGGGCTCGGTCTTCAACAACGTTTTCACAGAGGCAATCACGATATCGGATTCTTTCACAGAATCCATCATCACTTATCAGTTGGATGGTCAGGAGCCAGTGGAGTGCTCAGGCAGCAAGTGCAATCTGGTCCTCTCGTCTGACTGCGCCGCGGCAACGGGATCCAGTGACAACGAGACCGAGTGCTCTTATACCATCTCCGCGACCGCAAGTGCCCCAGAGCGTGCCATTTCGCACTCAGCTGTATTTCACTTTACCCTAACTAAGCCGCCATTTGCGTCGTCACCTACTTTCTCTCCAGCGGCCGACGGCAATGTCTCAGTAGTCGGCTTCGACGAGAGTCTGCCCGTGACCATCGAGTGCTCGGATCCCGGGGCTGTTCCACACTACGTCCTGATGCCTGATGACGTGGAGGAGAAGCCGGAAGTAACTGAATATTCGGCGATCTATGAGGGCCCAATACTATTGTCCCCGCGTTCCTCACCGGGCATGGAGTTGGGTGTCGAAGGTATGGGGGGCAAAGATGGTGTCACCGTGATTCATGCAGTGTGCTACAGCCCGGCGCTGCGTCTGTCGCCAGTGGCATCAGCGCGATACGACGTTTCCGAGCGTGCGCCCACACCCACTTTTGTTCCATTGTCCAAATCATTTCAGTGGACAGGTGGCGAGCCCATCGACATTAGGATCCGAGATACGCTGCCGCAAGCTGAGCTCGCATACAAGGTGAATAATGGTGAATGGCAGGATTGCTCAGATGGAAATGATGTGCAAGGAGAAGGCGAGTCGCACTGCTACGTGAAACTCGACTTCACGTGCGCAGACGGCGACGACATTGTTGTCGACCACGAAGGTTACAGTCAGTGTACATTTGTCATCACTGCAATTGCCTTTGGCTCCGAAGCTTCAGGCATGTCTGAGTCCTTGACCACGTCGGCCACCTACGTGATCCGCGTGCCACCGCCGCTTGCGGGGCCCACGATTTCGCCAGACCCTAAGGTTGAGCAGGTTATCGAGTCGGGGGCAGATTCTTCGGTCGATGTGTCAATTACCTGCCCGCTGGGGGCCCAGCCGCACTATTCCCTACTAGGCGAACCAACCAAATACTCCCCGCTTTTCACGCCTGGTGCCGTATCTCTGCACGCAGGAGTGCACACTGTCAGGGCCATCTGCTACCTGCCGTCCCGCGAGCAGGAGAGCGAAGTCGTAACCGTCAAATATACTGTCATCCAGCGTGCTCCCAACCCCGAATGCCATCCGCCGTCGGGATCCGCGCTCGCGGGTAATGGCGGCACAGTGCCAGTCGTCTTATCGGTGCCGTTGGCCGAATCCGCGATCGTCTTCACGGTAAATGGCGGCGATGCCTCAGAATGCGGTTCCAACGAAGTTTGCCAGTTGAATTTGCCAGTTATCTGCCCTGGCCAACAAGAATCAGGGGGGGAGCCGCCAGCGCGCCGCCGTCTGCTGTCTGACACAGAGGGAGCGGAGGGAGGAGACAGCGATTCGGCGGCCGCAGAGGACATTCCAGTCTGCACGTACACAATCGTAGCTGTGGGGGAGGCTACCGGGTATTTGGAGTCGCATCCAGCTGTCTTCACCTTCACCGTGGCTGACACAACAACAGCCAATGCTGCCACCGACAATTTCATCCACTCTGGAAATCCTTCCTCTGGTCACATTGTTCAAGTCGGGGCGAACGGAGCAGACGGTACGCCTGCGTTTGCACGCGAATGTGAATGTGCGTGCACGTGTAAATGTGTGTGTGCTTGTGTGTGTCTGTGTCTGTATGTGTGTGCGCGCGCCAGACGCGTTTGGGTGCAAGTGTTCGATGTGACATTTGAAACCTATGAACGCCAGGTACACCAGGTACAATCACATGGCCAGCAAACGACGGGCAGATAGTATTTGATGAGGAGTCATCACCTGTGATCCCTGCGCCTCCTCCAGTCGATATTGCCAAACCTCCTCCGGTCCACATCACGAGTCCTCCTCCGGTCCATTTCACGCGCGCGCCGCCGCTTGATTTCTCAAGAGACTCGAAAGTCCCTGTCCTTACCCACGAGAGCAACGTTGAAATCTCTGATATCGAACCTCAGGTGGGAATTCTCATTGTTCTGCCTATGTGTGTTCTCTTTCTTCTTTGTACATAATCTCGGTGTCCTCGAATTATCTCGGTGACCCCTCTTTAACGCACGTGTTCACGTCTATTCTTGTATCAATGTATCTACACTTGGTACACTTCTTACCCTAGGGTTACCACGTTGCGAGCCTTGTTCCTGAGAAAATTTCACCTACGAACCTGTCCACAGATCTCGCCGCCACTGCCTGTGATGGTTAACTCGGAGCCACCCGATGCTGGACCTCATGAAATCGGAGGTTGGTACAAGGCATTGGATAAGGCGTCTCTGAAACTGGTCCCGCCCAAGGATTCCACATCAGCGCAACGCGCTGTCTTCAATGCCCTCGCTCAACAGGTGTGATGAGAATGTACGGTGCAAGACATGCACATGCACACGTGCACACACATTCACATTCGCGTGCAAACGCAGGCGTACCGTCGGGAAGGGGAGAGGAGATAGGAGATGGACAGTGACATAGAGCGAGCATCACATTGCTAAACTGAAAGATGCTTGTTCAAATACAGTCGCAGACGGACAAATTGGAAGCAGAGGTATACAAGAAGAGAATAATGCAGCTGGCGGCGCGCATCAACGCGGAGCTCGCTCGAGTTAGGCTCGCAGAAAAACGAGGACACGACGATAAATCGGACGTACTGCAGGTGTGTGTTCTCGCGCGCGCGCTCTCTTCCCTATCTCGCGCTCTTTCCCTCTTGTGTGTTGTTTGTATGAAAATTAGGGTTGTTGTGTGGGACGGGACGTTGGGGGATCATTCACGCACCGGATATGTGCAGGCAAAACTCCAGCAGCACGCGCAACAGTTTGATCTGCAGCATGAGCGGGACATGCTCGTGGCTCTGAACTCAGTCATTGGAAAGTACCAGGCGCTCGCAGCGGTATTGCCGTTGCTCACGCCTGTGCCCTTGCCTGCAACCTGCGTCGCTCTTCCTCGCTCAGTCTGGCCTTAATGTGAACACTGTGATCCAGCGCGGCATGCGATGTGAGATGTGACGACACGAACCATTACACATACACTAAACCCAACACGTATAAGGCGTACCCGCGCTACAAGGCCTACAAGATCTATACGTTGAAGGCCACCATGAGTCACACCCGCCCGCCCTTACTCACATGAGCGAATGCACGCACGCTGCAGGCCCCAGACTCGGCAGCGACGCATCAAGTCAAGCATGGGGCGTGTGCGCGCGTCTTGGATAAGAGCCTCCCTGCCGTGCCAAAGGGCTGGCATGCCCAGGGTGACTGGGCGAAGGCCTACCACTCAATTGCTTACATGGACTTCTGTTGGTGCAAGTATGACTCGGTTCTGGAGCGTATTGGCTGCCAGGAGAGGGCGCCTGGAATCCAGGAGCGGGTATGACGGGCGTTCGGTGCCGATGATGGGGGTGGTGGAGGAAGAGGGAGGAGGAAAGGGGAAAAGATTGGGGTGATGGTTTGTAGAGCTCGCACGACGAAAAAGGAGGACGGCGGAGGTGATGTGGGAATGCTCGACGGGGAAGGGAGGGGACACGTCGGCACGGACATCGTCGTGTGCTAAGGGGCGGAGGGGGTGGCGCGGGCGCGCGGGCGCAGAGAGAAACGAACACGGAGATGGGGGACTCTAACGGAAGACGGGGTGTTGGCTTATTGATTCGAGGGGTGGTTGGGGAGGCCGGGGGGGGGCGGATATCTGCCCGGACGCTCCCAGGAGGGGGGCGGGCGAGCGAATGAGAACTTATTCATTAGCACGCGCTGAGCAGCGACTGGTCAGCGCCGACACATATAACACAATCACGAAAGTGCGCACAAACATATCTCGACACACACACGCACATGCACACGCCGCACGCAAGTGCGCTTCTTGCCCAGCCAGCACACGTATCAAGCGTCCTTCGTTGTGATTGTGGCCAAAAAAAAAACATGAAAAATCATCGCCGGTGAGGGGAGGAGGAGGAGAAGGAGGAGAAGGAGGAGGAGGAGGAGGAGGAAAGCTTATTCAGGGGCTAACGCCGTGAACGAGGAGGACCCTGAGCGCGACCGCGCTACCCAGGAGGAGGAGGTTTTGACTGCCATAGTCCAGAACAAATGACAGAAGGTAGGTTAGCACAGCGCCCTGTCGGGCAACACCACCCTCTCTTGACTTGAGAGTAGGACCTACCCCCCCCCCCCCCCCCCCCCCCCCCCCTCTCCTCTTC